>Ga0080004_1145248_pt1 | contig 52725 bp, 72 predicted proteins | sample WasSprMetagenome_FD_69207 | JGI IMG/M metagenome (GOLD analysis project Ga0080004, IMG submission 69207) | Sulfidic aquatic microbial communities from Washburn Spring, Yellowstone National Park, USA - WS (SPADES assembly) (version 2) | ecosystem: Environmental > Aquatic > Thermal springs > Hot...
AATTCCAACCTCTCTGCCTCAAAAGCTGCCTCAGTCATGGATTCATCAAATATTACCTCAGCCAGAATTAAAGCCTTTTTAGATACAGGTTTATTTACCAATCCTGATAAAATTGCTGCTCTCTTGGATGGAGATTCCTTAACTGCTGTTGATGCAGCAACTCATGTTAATTCCGGAATTTATACTGATTCTTTAATGGCTTCAGCCTTTAATTCAACTTATTTAGCTGTCTCCAAAGCTGTCTCAATCCTAGACAATTCCAACCTCACTGCCTCAAAAGCTGCCTCAATCCTTACTAATGCTAATCTTTCAGCTAATAAAGCCCAGAGTATTCTCTATGCAATGACGAATTATGCAAAGCAAATAGATATAATTACCAGCGGCGCTTCAGATTTAACAGTTGGAGCGAATACAACTATCACTGGCACAAATAGATATAACAATTTAACCGTAAATTCTGGTTATACTCTGACCTTAGATGGTCAGCCAAGTGTCATTATTGCCAATACTTTAACCAATAATGGAATAATGGATAAAACAAAAACTGGTGCAGCTGGTGGAGCAGCGGGGGCTGCCGGTGCTGGACCAGGAGGCACTGGTGGCGGAGGAGCAATCATAATTGTCAAAAACCTCAATAACAATAATTTAATTCAGGCAAATGGAGCAGCAGGCGGAGATGGTTCGACTGTGTCAAACAATGGTGGTGGTGGTACTGGAACAGGAGGAATAATTCATCGAATAGGGACAGATGCTGTGGGAAAAGGTGGCGATGGAGGATATAACGCTTCAGGCTACCAAGGTGTAGGAAACCCCAATGGTGGTGGAGGCGGTGGTGTTGATGATGCCTATTCAAAAGGGGGCGATGGCGGGTTTGTAACTTATACCACTTATAATACAGCCGGAGATTTGTATCAGGAAATTAGAAAGGCAACAATTGATTGGTGGCTCCAAAATGTTGCCAGTAAAACTCCAACCACAGTTAAATCTTTTCCCAATATTAAAGGCTCAGGAGGGGGAGGGGGGTCAGCATACGACACCGTCACAGCTTCTGGTGGTGGCGGAGGTGGTGGTGGCCAGATTATTATTTTAGCTGATAGTTTTAATAATAGAGGAACAATTCGGGCTAATGGAGGAAATGGAGGAAATGGAGGAAGTGAAGGTCCTTACGATAATGGGGGTGGAGGTGGAGGCGGAGGAATTGTCTATGTTTTATACCGAACAACCTTGGTTTCAGTTGGAACCTTATCAGCAGCTGGCGGAGCAGCCGGGACTTATGATAATTATCCTCCTCAGGCTGGCGCAGCCGGAACAGCCAAGACCTATTCAGTTTCTGGAGCGGATATTGCTGAAAATTATCCAACTGATGATCCAACAATTTCAGCTGGAGATTTGGTAAGGATTAAATCTGGAATATTGAATGAATTGGGAGGAATGCTTCAAGGAAAAGATTTCCTTGCTGAAAAATATTTGATTGAAAAAACAGATAAACCTTACGATCCCCAAATGATTGGTGTTATCTCAGTTGATCCAGCCATTGTTTTGGGAGAAAAAGGAAAGGAAAATTTAAGAGCTGTAGCTTTAGTGGGTCGTGTTCCTGTGAAAGTAACAACAAAAAATGGAGAAATTAAAGTTGGAGATTATTTGACCTCATCAGATATTCCAGGCGTAGCAATGAAAGCAACAAAACCTGGAAGGGTAATTGGAATTGCCTTAGAATCCTATTCTGGTCCTCCAGATCAAATTGGCTGGGTAACAGTATTTATGAATCCACACTTTGCCCTTGGTACAATCAACGATAACGGCGACTTCGAAGAATTATTCAAAAATGCTTCTACAACCCAAAGCCAAACCTCAACCTCAATCTTAGAAAAATTCATTTCCCTAATTAAAGGAGCTTTAGAAAAACTCGGCCTGATCATTGAAAATGGAATCGCAAAAGTGAAAGAAATAATTACTGAAAAATTAACTGCAAACATTACCATTACTAACCAGCTTTGTGTTGGAAAAGTCTGCGTTGACGAAGCAAAATTTAGAGAACTTTTAGAGAAAAACGGAATTCAACCAATAATTTTGGAAAATTCTTCTTCAACTACTCCAACAACAGAAAGTTCAACTCCAACTACCGATACTTCAACCACGGCCACTCCTACTACCGAATCTCCAACCATCGCTACTCCCACAGTGAGTTTCATTGGAGCCCCTTATTTTGGAACAACTTCACAACCTATTACTTTTTCAGCCACAACCACAGGGTTTACTACAACTACTTTAACTTTCAATTGGAATTTTGGCGATGGTAACAGCACAACCACTGACACTCCATCCGTTACTTACACCTACAATGCCACGGGCACTTTCACTTTGATTTTATCTGTTCAAGGAGGAGATCAATCTGCTTCAACTTCCACTACTCTTGAGATTAAAGAATAAAATTTAGTTTTGCGAAGTTTGACTTTTGGTTTCGAAAAGAATATAATTTGATATGGGAGCAAATTATTATTCCAATCATTTTTAGATATACTGAAAAATTCAGTAAATAATGAGAGTTAAAATATGAAACAAATAATTCGAGAAAAAATAAAAGAGATAAAAACAATTTGGAAAAAAGACCCTCAGGCTCTAAAGAGATTAGAGGAATTAGCAAAAAAAATAAGTAAGAACTGGAAGAGTAAAAAAAGCGCTTTAGAGTTAATTCAGGAACAAAGAAAATAGTTTTATGAAAGTTTTTGATGCCAGTTTGATTGTTAGTAGTTTTTTAGAAAAGGAAAAATTTCATAAAGAGGCAAAATTGGTTTTGGATCAAGCAATTTCAACTGGTGAAACAATAATTTTACCAGAAATTGTTCTGTCTGAGGTAGCCTCAGCAATTGCAAGAGGGACAGGAAATTCTATACATGCGATTGATTTTTGCAAGGAGTTAAGAAAGATTCCTAATTTTATTTTTGTGCCGATCGATGAATTATTATCCGAAATCGCTGTTGAAATTGCATCCAAATATTTCCTAAGAGGAGCTGATGCAATTTATGTAGCTTTAGCTTATCGTTACAATGCCGAGCTCATTACTCTCGATAAAGAACAAATGGTTAAAGCTTCAAAAATAATAAAAGTAATAATGCCCACTGATTAAGTATGAGCATTAACTAAGCGAGCAATGGAGCAACAAATAATGGAACAACAAACAATCAACCAACAGTAAATTTCTTGAATTTGTCTTATTCTGGAAAAGTTGGTCAAAAAATTGCATTTTCAGCAATAACTTCAAATTTCGCTACCGATACTTTAATTTTCAATTGGAATTTTGGCGATGGTAACAGCACAACCACTGACACTCCATCCGTTACTTACACCTACAATGCCACGGGCACTTTCACTTTGATTTTATCCGTTCAAGGAGGAGATAAATCAGCTTCAACTTCTACTACAGTTGAAATTAAAGAATAAATTTTAGTTTGATAAAATTTGACTTTTAGTTTTAGAGTGAGTATAATCGAGTTATGAAGAATGAATTGCTAACAAAAAGCGCAGAAATACGCCAAAGAATAGAAAAATTAGAAGAGGAACTCCAGAAAATTAAGTGGGATATTTCTTTTCGAGAAATTTTTAAAAAAAGTATCGTGGATTTAACTAAAGGAATTTTAGGAAGTGGATTTGAAAAAGGAGTTAAATATCAAAGAAGAATAAGAAAAGAGTGGAGAAAAAGAATGAAAAGAATGGGGTTATGAAATACTTAATTGATACAAATATCATTATTGACCATCTTCGAATTGGCGAAGAAAAAGCAACTAATTTTCTTAAAAAAGTTGAAAGAGGTGAGGTTAAAGCTTCAATTTCTGTGATTACTGAATATGAACTTTTAGTTAGCCAAAAATTTCTCCATCTCAAAGATTACTCATTCAAAAATTACTTTCTCTTTTGCCTTCTATTTCTATTACTTCTTCCATCGTTCGAGAAGCAGTAAAATTTGCTCAAAAATATCAATTGGGAATGGCTGATAGTTTAATTGCTGCCACAGCTTTTAAAACTAAATCAATTTTAGTTACTCGAGATAAAATTTTCTTAAGAATTAAGGAAATAAAGATTGAAACTCTAAAGTAAATTACTGATAAATTTAAAAAATAACCGGCGAACAATCAACCAATGGTGAATTTCTTGAATTTGCCTTATCTGGAAAAGTTGGTCAAGAAATCGAATTTTCAGTAACGACTTCAAATTTCGCCACCGATACTTTAATTTTCAATTGGAATTTTGGCGATGGTAACAGCACAACCACTGACACTCCATCCGTTACTCACACCTACAATGCCACGGGCACTTTCACTTTAACTTTATCTGTTCGAGGAGGCGGCCAATCAGCTTCAACTTCTACTACAGTTCAAATCGAAGAATAAATTTTAGTTTGATAAAATTTGACTTTTGATTTTGGAGAGAGTATAATTAAATTATGGCCAATCAAGTTACTATAAAAAAGGAAAAATCAATCGAGGCTCTTTTGAAAGAATTGAAAGAGATTAATAAACATCTCAAAAAGTTTTTATTGATAATTCCAGAAGAGAGTTTAAAGGAATATAAGAACGTTTCTCAGATCAAAAAGGCTTTTGAAAAAGCAACGAGGTTATACCCGCCCAAATGATTATTATAGAGACAGAGGATTTTAAAAAGGATTTAAAAAATTTGCCTTCTGAGATAAAAAGGCTCTATCAAAGACAAAAAGATATTTTTAAAGAAAATTGGCTCGATCCAAGATTGCATACAAAAAGAATTAAAGAACTTCCCGGAGTTTATTCTTTTCGGATCACTCGCCGATATCGAGTTCTTTTTTATTTTAGGAATGGAGAAGCTATATTCTTTAAGATTGGCCACCGAAAAGAAATTTACAGGAAAATTTAAAAAAATCACCTCCCCTAGTCAGACCTAGGGTTATTTGATTTTTGATTTTAGAGAAAGTATAATTGAATACGGAAGTGAAAATTTCTTCAAAAATGAAAAAGGAAATTTTGGATTTTTTAAAAGATTTTGGTTACAAAAGCGAAAAGGAATTTATTAAGGATGCGATTTTGCATCGAATTTTAGAATTGAAAAAATTTGATTTTTTAATGAGAACTGAAAAAATTAAAAAAGCAATGAGAAAAAAAGGAATCACTGAAAAAGAAATTTTGAGAGATTTTGAAAGATTTCGTCGCACAGTTGAATGAAAATTACTGTAGCAATGAATGCAAATATCATCTTCTTAACCCTCTTAGGGGGTCAGACTCTGATCAGCTTACTTTTTTATTCTCTTAACAAATTTGACTTTATATAAGGGTAAAGGTTATAATAGACTATGGGAAAAGTGATTAACAAAAATTTAATAACTGAAATCGAACCCACAATAAAATTGAAAAAGAAAAATCAGGAAGTTTGGAAGAGAATAGAAAAATTGGCAAAAGAAATAAATCGATTAAATAAGAAAAAAGTTTCAGCAGTAAAAATTTTGTTAAAAGAAAGAAAGGGCAGATGTTAAAATGTACGTAATAGATGCAAGCGTTTTTCTTAGTGGATTTTTTGATTACGAACCGTATCATAAAGAGAGCGAAAGATGTTTAAGATATTTTAAAGAAAATCCTTCTATTTCTATATTTTTGCCAGAGATTTTAATCCCAGAAACTGGATGTGCAATTGCGAGAATAATAAAAAAACCAAAATTAGGCATTGAATTTGCTAAGTCATTGAGAGAATTTATTAATTTTAAATTTATCCCAATCGATCGACACATTGCGGATCTTTCTTTAAAAATCGGATGCTTTTTAAATTTAAGAAGTGCGGATGCTATTTACGTTGCGGTTGCTTACAATTTCAACAGCGCCCTCTTGTCATTAGACAAAGAACATTTAGAAAAAGCGAGGAAATTAATAAAAGTAATTCATCCAAAAGATTTTTGACCTTCGTTAAGGAGCTTTATCTCCTTAATTAACTTTGATTTTATTTGTTTAAGGAGACGATCAATTAGCTTCAACTTCTACTACAGTTCAAATCGAAGAATAAATTTTAATCTGGTGAAATTTGACTTTCGATTTTGAAAAGAATATAATAAAAATATGCGATTGATTCTAACTATAAAAATTTGGCGAGAGGGAAAGCATTATATTGCTTATAGAAGTTAAAGTTTGATGCGAAAATTACCCCGATTCATTGACGAAAATTGGCCAAAGTTTTTGAATTAGACGGTTGGCAACTCTCTCGAATTAAGGGAGATCATTTAATTTATACAAAGAAAGGATTTCCGAGGCCTGTGGTAATTCCAAAGGATAGAGAAGTTGAAGTATTTGTAATTCTCAACAATTTAAAAACTGCTAAAATCTCGAGAGAGAAATATTTTGAATTACTTCAAAAAATTTAAAATTCATTTCACTAATAACCAATAACAATCAGCGAACAATGAGCCAGCGAGCAATCAGGCAACGAACAATGGAACAACGAGCAACCAAGCAACGAGCAGTGAAACAACGAACAATGAAGCAACGAACAGCGAACAATTAAACAGCGAACAATTAAGCAGTGAACAATCTTCAACCACCGCATTCTCAACTACTTCCTCTACTTTTCCTTAATAAAAATTTGACTTTTGATTTTGAAAAGAGTACAATTGAGATATGGCAAAAAATAAAAGAAAAATGTTATCTAAATTTCGTGGCTTAACTTTGCCTCTTTTTATTGAGAAAGACGAGGATGGTTTTTATGTTGTAGAATGCCCGATTTTGGAAGGGTGTTATACTCAAGGAAAAACGATCGACGAGGCCTTAAAAAACATTCGCAAAGTTATCGAAATGATTTTAGAAGAAAAGGAAGCCCAGGAAACTTTAAAATCCTATCGTCCTTCAGAAATAGGCCTCCATACAATTACTCTTTAATTTTATGAAATTACCTCTTCTTTCTGGGGAAGAAATTTGCAAAGCTCTAGCAAAAATTGGCTACATTAAAGTGAGGCAAAGAGGTAGCCACATTCGTTTAAAATGTCCAGGGAGAAAATCAGTAACAGTGCCAGATTATAGAGAAGTGAGTCGCGGGCTTTTAAGAAAAATTCTGAGAGATGCCGAAATTTCAGAAGAAGAATTTTTGAAACTACTAAATAAATAAAAAATTCTTTATCATTATCATTTCTCTTTTTAATCAAAAAATCCCTTGAAAAACTCGGCCTAATCCTCGAAAACGGAATCGGATTCAACACTCCCTTTCTTTAACTGTTTCCACTCAATAAAAATTTAGCTTAAGGTTGATTTTTTTAAAATTTTTCGTTAAAGTAAAGGTTGAGGTTGCCAAATTTCTTTAAACAAAATTTTGTTTAAAGAGATTGTGGCGACCAAAAAGGTCGCCAAATTTTTTTATAAAAAATGAGTTTCAAAAAAAGATCAAAGAGAGGAATTTTCCATCGAAAGATGGTAAAAGGAAGCTGGGTTTGCTCAGATTGTGGAAAAGAAATCACAGAGCTTCCTTTTAATCCTTCTCCAGAACGCCCAGTTTATTGTAAAGAGTGCTGGGCAAAAAGAAGACAGAGATAAAGTAATCTTTTTCTAAAGTTTTTTGGTATAATTTTTTACATTTGGTAATTTATGCTAAAGCGTGTTTTTATTGCGATAAATTTGCCAGAGAGTTTGAAAGAAAAATTAGCAAAATTTGAAAAAAATTTTCCAGAGCTTCCTGCAAAGTGGGTGAAGAAAGAAAATTTACATTTGACTTTAGTTTTTTTGGGATATTTGAAAGACTTTCATTTGGAAAAAGTTAAAGAAGTGGTAAAAGAAGTAGGGAAAAATTTTTCTCCTTTTTCTCTTTCTTTAAAAAGAGTTTGTTTTGGACCGCCAAAAACTTCACCTCCAAGATTGGTTTGGGTTGAACTAGAAAAAAACGAAGTTTTGGAAGATTTGGTAAAAAAACTTCAAGAAAAACTCAAAGAAAACAAAATTCCTTTTTTAGTCGAAGATAGAGAATTTTTACCTCATATTACTTTAGCAAGAATTAGAAAATGGGAATTTCAGAGAATGGAGCCAGAAGAAAGACCAAGAATTAACGAAATAATAAAAGAGAGTTTTGAAGTGAAATCTATAGAAATTATGGAAAGCCATTTAAAAAGAAGCGGAGCAGAATATTCGGTGCTGGAGTCAGCACCACTCACGAATTTGCACGAATATGACCACGAATTTCACGAATAAAGAAAGATTAGTTTACCCTGAACTAAGCTATATTTTGATGGGAATCTTATTTGAAGTTCATAATAAATTAGGGACGAAATTTCAAGAAAAGCATTATCAAAGAGCTATTGAAATAAAATTAAAAGAATTAAAAATTCCTTATAAGAGGGAAGAGAAAATAACAATAGAATTTGAAAAAGAAAAAATTGGGAGAATTTTAGGTTGATTTTATAATCGATGATAAAATTATCTTAGAAGTTAAAAAGGTTTGGAAAATTTCAGAAGATGATATGAAACAAGTTTTAAGGTATCTTAAAGCCACAGGCTTAAAATTAGCAATTATTGCTAATTTTCGGCATAAAAAATTAGAATACAAACGAGTATTGAATTCGTAAAACTATTTCATGTATATTCGTGAAATTCGCGCGCCTACATTCGTACAAATTCCCAATGTTCGCGAATATACACGAATGACCCACGAATTTTCGCGAATATTCGAGTATATTCGTGCCTACATTCGTGCAAATTCGCGAGATTTAAAAATTCGCGTAAATTCGCGAAAAAAATTATGAAAATTCATTTTATCGGAATTGGGGGAATTGGGGTTTCAGCTTTGGCAAAGTATTATTTAGAAAAAGGATATCAGATTTCAGGGTCAGATTTAAAAGAGTCTGAAATTACTAGAGAGCTCAAAGAAAAGGAGGTTAAAATTTTTATTGGAAAGCACAAAAAAGAAAATTTGCCAAAAAATACAGATTTGGTAATTTTTAGTCCGGCGGTTCAACCAAACAATCCCGAATTAAAAGAAGCAAAAAAAAGAAAAATTAAATGTTTAAGCTATCCTCAAGCTTTAGGAGAATTAACAAAAGAACATTTTACCATTGCTTGCTGTGGAACTCATGGAAAGAGCACTACCTGCGCTATGGTAGGGTTTATTTTAGAAAAAGCAGGGCTAGATCCTACCATCGTTGTCGGAACTAAAATGAAAAATTTTCAAAATTCAAATTGCAAAATCGGAAAATCAAAGTATTTGGTAATTGAAGCAGACGAGTATCAAGGAAGTTTTTTAAATTATTATCCAAAAATTGTAATTTTAACTTCTCTTGATTGGGATCATCCAGATTATTTTAAAACAGAGAAAGAATATTTCTCAGTTTTTGAAAAATTCGTAAAAAAAATTCCAGAAGATGGTTTTTTAATTTTAAACGAAGATGACAAAAACATTCAAAAATTCAAGAATCGAATTTTAAAGTTAAAAATCAAAATTTTAGAGTATTCCTTAAAAGATAAAGAAGTTAAAAAAGTAAGGAAAGCTTTGAAAATTCCAGGTGAATTTAATGTTTCTAATGCTTTAGCTGTAATAAAGTGTGCAAAAATTTTAAAAATTCCAGAAAAAATTTCTCTTTTGGCTTTATCGGAATTTTTGGGTTGTTGGCGAAGGGCAGACTCAAAAAAGTTTAAAATTTCGAAAAAAGAAATTGAAATCATTGACGATTATGCCCATCACCCAAAAGAAGTTTTAGAAACTTCTTTGGCCTTGAGTGAAAAATTTAAAGGAAAAAAAATTCTTTTGATTTTTCAACCTCATCAATTCCAAAGAACTTTTTATTTTTTTGATGATTTTGTAAAAGTCTTTCAAAAAATTTCTTTTGAAAAAATTTGGATTTTGGATATTTTTTCTGTGGCAGGAAGAGAAAAAGAATCTATCAAAAAGAAAGTAAGTTCGAAAAAATTGGTTTTGACTATCAACAGAGATAATGTAATTTATGTAGCCAAAAATGATTTTTTCAAAAAATTAAAAAAAGAATTTTTAAACTTTGATGTTTTAATTTTCATGGGTGCTGGCGACATTTACAATGAAAGCTTAAAATTTAAAAAATTTTTAGAGTCTTTGAAAACTTAAAAATTGTTGATTTTTTTTAATTTTTTTGTTAAAATATTTTGCGAATTTACACGAATTTTTAAATCTCGCGAATTTGCACGAATGTAGGCACGAATATACTCGAATATTCGCGAAAATTCGTGGGTCATTCGTGTATATTCGCGAACATACACGAATATTCGTGCATATTCGTGAATCATTCGCGTATATTCGTGAGTTTTTAACATCTCATAAATTTATGCGAAATTAAAATTTGAAAAAAATTTCCTTACATCAATTTCTTAATTTTCACGAATATCAAATTCGTGCAAAAAATTTTAAATTTACCATGGCAAAAGATGTTTTAACAAAAAAGGAACCAGAAAAAAAATTGACAGTTTACATTAAAAGAAAAGCTGGAAGGTCAACCCAAACAGGACAAATTACAGTAAGGCATCGCGGGGGAGGGGCAAAAAGACTTTATCGAATTTGTGATTTTGGTGAAGAAAAACTAGGAGTTAAAGGAAAAGTAGTTGCTATTGAATACGATCCTTACAGAACTGCTTTTTTAATGCTCGTTGAATACGAAGATGGAGACAAAAGATATTTGTTAGCTCCACATGGAATAAAAGTTGGAGATGAGATAATTTGCGCAGAAAAGGCTGAGGTTAAAATTGGAAACAGAATGAAATTGAAAGAAATTCCAATTGGAACTCAAGTTTATAATATAGAATTGATTCCAGGAAAAGGAGGAAAAATAGCAAGAGCAGCTGGAACTTCAGCTACGATAATAGGCCAGGAAGAAAAATATACTATTTTGGAAATGCCTTCAAAAGAAATAAGGAAAGTTTGGAATGAATGCTTTGCTAGTATTGGGAGAGTTTCTAATCCAGAGCACATTTTTGAAGATTGGGGTAAAGCAGGAAGAAGAAGGTTGAAAGGTTGGAGACCGACTGTAAGAGGAAAAGCAATGAACGCTTGCGATCATCCTCATGGTGGAGGTAAAGGAAAAGCTCCCATTGGTTTGCCTTATCCTAAAACTCCTTGGGGCAAACCTGCGAGAGGAGTTAAAACAAGGAAGAAAAAATGGACAGATAAGTTGATAATAGAGAGAAGAAAAAAATAAAAACTTTTATGGGGAGAAGTTTAAAAAAAGGGCCTTACGTAGATCAAAAATTATTAAAAAAGGTTTTGAAATTAAAGGCTGAAGGAAAAGAAGGGCCGATTAAAACTTGGGCAAGAGACTGCACTATCACCCCAGAAATGGTTGGGATGAGTTTTTTAGTGCATCAAGGAAAAGATTTTGTTTTAGTAAAAGTGAGAGAAGAAATGGTAGGACACAAACTTGGAGAATTTGCCCCCACTACTAAATTCTTTAGACACGGAGGTAAAAAGCAAGAAGAAATAGAGAGAAAAATGGCCCAAAAGGAAGCTGAAAAATTAAAAGAAAAAATGAAAGAATAAAAACTATGAAAGTTGCAGCTCATTTAAGATATTTAAGGATTGCACCAAGAAAAGTGAGGTTGGTAGCAGATTTAATCAGAGGAAAGAGTGTAAAAGAAGCAAGGAATATTTTGAATTTTTGCAGAAAAAAGGCAGCTTTGCCTTTGCTAAAGCTTTTGAATTCTGCGGTAGCTAACGCAAAACACAATTTCAAAATGAACGAAGAAAAGCTTTTTATTTCCGAAATTTATGTTAACGAAGGTCCAAGATTAAAAAGAATTTTCCCTAGAGCAATGGGAAGAGCAGATATTATTCAAAAGAAAATGTCGCACGTTTCTATTTTTTTAGAAGAGATGAAAGAAAACCAAAATCAAAAAGAGAAACAAAACAAAAAATAAAATGACCCACAAGACTCATCCAAAAATTTATCGAATAAAAAAAACAGAAGATTGGTTGTCAAAAGGCTTTTACGAGAAAGATTTTGCCAAAAAATTGGAAGAAGATTTTAAAATTAGGAAGTTTTTGGAGGAAAAAATCGGAAGTTTGTATATTGAAAAAATTGAAATTGAGAGAGAGCTAGGAAAAATAAATGTAATTCTGTACACTTCAAGGCCAGGTTTGGTGATTGGAAAAAGAGGACAAGATATTGAGAAATTAAGAAATGAGATTGAGGAGAAAATTTTAGGAGAAAAAGGAAAGTTGAGAATTGAAGTGAGAGAGGTAGAGAATCCCTGGACCTCGGCAATTTTAGTTGCAAAGTGGATGGCAAACCAAATAGAAAAAAGAGTTCCTTACAGGAAAGTTTTAAAAGCAGCTTTAGCAAAAGTTTCATCACAAAAGGGAGTTTTGGGAGTGAGGGTGCAATTGAAAGGAAGGTTAGATGGAACAGAAATTGCAAGAAGAGAGTGGATGCAAAAAGGAAGACTACCCAGGCAAAATTTAAGAGCTGAGATTGATTACGGAGAAGCTCAAGCTTTTTGTACTTATGGGGTGGTGGGAGCTAAAGTTTGGATTTTCAAAGGAGAAAAACTTGAATAAAAAAACATGGCTTTGGTGCCTTCAAAATTTAAATACAGGAAAAGGCAAAAAGAACTTTGGAGAATTAGAGGACAATCTAAAGGAGCTCAAACTTTGGCTTTTGGTTCTTTTGGGTTAAAAGCTTTGGAAGGAGGATTTTTGAGCGAAAAACAAATTGAAGCTGCACGAAAAGCGATTTTAAAATATCTTAGAAAAGGGGGACAACTTTGGATTAGAGTTTTGTGCGACAAACCTATAACTTCAAAAGGAGTGGAATTTTCGATGGGAGGGGGGAAAGGGGACGTCAAAGGTTATGTGGCACCAGTTAAAGCAGGGAGGATTATTTTTGAGATAGAAGGAATTCCAGAAGAAATGGCAAGAGAAGCTTTGAGGAAAGCTGCGGCGAAATTACCAATTGAAACAAAATTTGTTAAAAAATAAAATTTATGAAGAAAAACTTTCAAGAATTACTTTCAAAAGACAAAGAGGAATTAGAAAAGATGATTGAAAATTTAAAGAAAGATCTTTTAAAATTGAGGATTGAATTGTCCCAGGGAAGATTAAAAAACTACAGAAAAATAAGAGAAATCAAAAGAGAAATTGCGCGTTGTTTTACCGCTTTAAAACAAAAAGAAAAATAAAAACATGCCAAAAAAAACTTTTATAGGAAAAGTAATTTCAGACAAAAGACAAAAAACGATTACGGTTTTAGTTGAAAGATGGAAAGTGCATCCAAAATACAAAAAAAGAATTAAAGTTAGAAAGAAATATCATGTACACGATCCAAAAGAAGAAGCAAAAATAGGAGATATTGTAATGATTCAAGAATCAAGACCAATTTCAAAGACAAAAAAGTGGGTTTTGCTAAAAATAATCAAAAAAGCTGAAGAAAATCCATGATTCAAATGAAAACAAAATTAAAAGTTGCAGATAACACCGGAGCAAAAATTTTGCAGTGCATTAGAGTTTTGAAAGGTTCCCAACCAAGGTATGCCACCGTTGGGGATTTGATTGTTGGAGTAGTAAAAGAAGCTGAACCAAAAAGAGAAATAAAGAAAAAGCAAATAGTTTGGGCAGTGGTAATAAGAACTAAAAAAGAAGTAAAAAGAAAAGATGGCACTTACGTGAGGTTTGATGATAACGCTTGCGTAATTGTTGACAAACACAATTTAGAACCAAAGGGAACGCGAATCATTGGACCTGTGGCAAGAGAAGTAAAAGAAAAAGGCTTTGAAAAGGTAGCAGCTTTGGCAGAAGAACTAGTATGAAAATAAAAAAAGGAGATACAGTTTTGGTAATTTCTGGGAAATGGAAAGGAAAAGTGGGGAAAGTTTTAAAAGCTTTTCCTAAAGAACAAAAAGTTTTGGTTGAAGGGGTAAACATTGTAAAAAAGCATTTGAGGGCTGGAGGAAAAAGAGAAAAAGGCCAAATTATCGAAATGGAAAAACCAATTCACGTTTCAAAAGTAAAATTAATCTGTCCTCAATGTAAAATGGCAACAAGAGTAGGTTATGAAAAAATAGGTGATGAAAAATACAGAGTTTGTAAAAAATGTAAAGCTAAATTTCCATGAGGTTAAAAGAAAAATACGAAAAAATTGTCGTTCCCAAAATGATGGAAAAGTTTGGTTTTAAAAATAAATTAGAAGTTCCAAGATTGGAAAAAGTAGTTTTGAATGTTGGTTTTGGAAAAATGATTTCACAGAAAACAAAACAAGAGGCAGAGAAAATAATAAATACAATTTTGGAAGATTTAAAAATGATTGCAGGACAAAAACCGGTTTTAACTTTAGCTAAAAAATCAATTTCTGGTTTCAAAGTAAGAAAAGGAGAACCTTTGGGTGCTAAAGTAACTTTGAGAAGAAAAAGAATGTATGACTTTGTGGAAAAATTAATTAACGTCGTTTTGCCGAGAATTAGAGATTTTAAGGGAATTCCGGTAAAATCCATAAATAATTCAGGGATATTAACAATAGGAATTAGAGAACATATATGCTTTCCAGAAATTTCTTTGGAAAAAGTAAAATTTCCTTTTGGTTTGGAAGTCACGATCGTTCCTACGACAAGAAAAAGAAAAGAAGCGATTGAACTATTTAAATTGTTAGGTTTTCCTATTAAAGAGTAAAATTATAATAAAGAATTAATAAAAAATTTATGCCAACAAAAGCGCAAATTGCAAAATCAAAAAAACCACCAAAATACAAAACAAGGATTGTAAGAAGATGTTTTAGATGTGGAAGGAGATGGGGTTACATGAGAAAATTTGGATTGTGTCAAATTTGCTTTAAAAAGTTAGCAGAACAAGGTTTAATTCCCGGAGTTAAAAAAGCTTCTTGGTAAAAAACCATGGGGGATCCAATTTCTGATATGTTTTGTCAAATTAAAAACGCCCAAATGGTAAAAAAAGAGGAGGTTTTAATTCCTTATTCTAAATTTAAGCATAACTTATTAAAAGTTTTGCAAAAAGAAGGACTAATCGGAGAAGTTAAAAAAGTAAAAAGAAGAATAAAAAAAAGAATGAGAAGTCCCAAACCTTTTTTAAAGGTGAAGTTAAAGTATGACGAAAACAACCAACCATTGATTACAAAAGTAAAGATGATTTCAAAACCAGGCCAAAGAATATATTCAAGCTCGAAAGATTTAATAAAGTATGAAAGCAAAGGAATAGGAGTTGTTTTGGTTTCAACGCCAAAAGGAGTAATGACGTCAAAAGAAGCAAGAAAGAAAAATTTGGGAGGAGAAGTTATTTGTAAAATTTTGTAAAAAATTATGTCAAAAGTAGGAAAAAAGAAAATAGAAATTCCGCCTGAAGTGAAAATAAGTTATGAAAACAGAAAATTAACAGTAGAAGGGCCAAAGGGGAAGCTCGAACTTACAATCTTCCCAGGTTTGGATTTGGATATTAAAGAAAAAGAAATTTCAGTGATAAAAGTTGGTGAAGGAAAAAAGGTTCAAGCTATGTGGGGCACAACAAGACAGTTAATAAGAAACATGATTGAAGGAGTGACTAAGGGATTTGAAAAAAAATTAGAAATTTCAGGTTTAGGTTATAGAGCAGAAATTAAAGATAATAACTTAATTTTACACGTTGGCTTTTCTCATCCTGTTTTGTTTCCCATTCCAGAAGGGGTTTCAATTTCTGTTGACAAAAATATCATCACTGTTTCTGGAATAAATAAAGAATTAGTGGGAAATGTGGCAGCAAAAATTAGAAAGATAAAAGAGCCTGACCCTTATAAAGGAAAGGGAATAAAATATGTTGATGAAGTAATAAGGAGAAAATTGAGTAAAAAACAAAGAGCGGGAAAATAAAATGAGGAAAAAACTATCTAAAAGAGAAAAAAGAAAATTGAGAATAAGAAAAAAAATTTTTGGTACAAAAGAAAGACCACGCCTTTGCGTTTTTAGGTCAAACAAGCATATTTATGCCCAAATAGTAGACGATACAGAAGGTAAAACTTTGGTTTCAGCTAGAGATCAAGAATTGAAATTAGAAGGAAAAAAGAGTAGAGTAGAAATTAGTTTTGAGGTAGGGAAATTAATCGCTAAAAAGGCTTTAGAAAAAGGTATAAAAAAAGTAGTTTTTGACAGATCAGGATACAAATATCATGGAAGAGTGAAAGCTTTAGCTGAGGGAGCAAGGGCAGGAGGTTTAGAGTTTTAAAATTTATTTTTTAAAAAATTATGGAAGAAAAAAATCAAACTGAAGAAAAATTTGAAACAGTAGTTTTGGAACTAAGAAGGGTTTGTCATGTGAGAGCTGGAGGAAAGAAACTAAGGTTTAGAGCGGTAGTAGTTTGCGGAAATAAAAAAGGAAAAGTAGGTCTGGGGAAAGATTCAGCTACAGATGCAGCTTTTGCTATCGAAAAAGCAACCAAAAAAGCGATGAAAAACTTGATTGAAATTCCAATAGTAGATGGTACCATTCCTCACGAAGTTTTTGCAAAATATCAGGCTTCAAAAGTTTTGTTAAAGCCTCAAAAAAAAGGAAGAGGTTTGGTAGCTGGAGGGCCTGTAAGAGTAATTTGTAGGCTAGCTGGAATAAAGGATATTTGTGCTAAAATTTTAGGAAAATCAAAAAACAAACTTACAAATGCTGTGGCTACTTTGAAAGCTTTACAAAAATTAAAAAAACCAGAAAATGCAGATTCATCAACTAAAACCAACTAAAAAGAGAAAAAAAGGAAAAAGAATTGGAAGAGGTGGTAAAAGAGGGACTTATTGTGGAAGAGGAATAAAAGGGCAAAAAGCAAGAGCTGGAAGAAAATTAAAGCCGATCATAAGAGAGATTTTGAAAAAGTATCCGAAAAAGAGAGGATACAGATTTTCTGCAAAGAAAGATTATAGAATTTTGAATTTGAGAGACATAGAAAGAGCTTTTAATGAAGGAGAAAAAGTTACTCCTGAAATTTTAGTTGAAAAAAGATTGGTAAGACGAATTTCTGGGAAAATTCCAAAAGTTAAAATTTTAGGTAAAGGAGAAATCACTAAAAAATTGATTTTTGAAAATTTGTTATTCTCAAAGTCTGCTAGAGAGAAAATTGAAAAAGTAGGCGGAAAAATATTATGAAACTGAAAAACTATCTTTTGGCTTTTAAAATTAAAGAGTTAAGAAAAAAAATTCTTTTTATTTTTTTCATTTTTGCCATTTTTCGGCTTTTGGCAAACATTCCTATTCCTGGGGTAGACAAAGAAGCAGTGAAAGAATTTTTTTCAAAATTTCAAGCTTTTGGACTCTTAAACCTCTTTACTGGAGGAGCGCTAGAGAGAATTTCTATTGTTATGCTTGGCTTAGGTCCTTATATTATTGCTATCGTAATATTGCAACTTTTAACTTTAATTTTTCCCTCTCTTGAAAAGCTTTATAAGGAGGGAGGGAGAGAAGGAAGAGAAAAATTCGAACAATACGGAAGAATTTTAACTTTACCACTTTGTATTTTTCAAAGTTTTGGGATGCTTCAACTTTTTGTCCGTCAAGGGATTTTGCCTCCTTTTTCTCCTTTGGGTTTGATTTCCTCTGTTTTAACCATTTCTGCAGGCACTTTACTTTTGATGTGGTTAGGAGAGTTAATTTCTGAAAAAGGACTAGGGAACGGAGTTTCTCTTTTAATTTTTGCTGGAATTGCAGCAGATTTTCCTAACAATTTATTCCAAATTTTAAGTACTTTCGAATCTACTCAAATTTTTTCTTTATTGCTCTTTTTTGCAATCTCATTTTTAATTATTATTGGGGTTTGTACAGTTAATGAAGCTCGAAGAAAAATTCCCATAACCTACGCAAAAAGAGTGAGAGGTACAAGGCTTTTTGGCGGAGTTTCAACTTATTTACCAATTCCTCTAAATCCTGCAGGGGTAATGCCAATAATTTTTGCTCTCTCTCTTTTAACTTTTCCTTCAACAATCGCTCACTTTTTTTCAGGAAACCCAATAGCTCAATCTGTAGTAAACTTTTTCAATAACTTTTTAATCCATTCAATTTTATACTTTCTTTTGGTTTTTGTTTTCACTTTCTTTTACACTTTTGTAATATTTGACCCAAAAACTTTATCAGAAAATTTACAAAAATTTGGAGGTTTCATTCCAGGAATTAGACCTGGAAAACAAACTCAAGAATATTTATCTTTTGTTTTGAATCGAATTTTAGTTTTTGGAGGAATATTTTTAGGATTCATTGCCATTTCTCCTCAAATAGTTCAAAGTATTACCCACGTTCAAGCTTTTTCATTTTTAGTTGGAGGCACTTCTCTTTTAATTATTGTTTCTGTAGTTTTGGATACGATATCAAAATTGAAAGCTGAAATCGAAATGAGAGAGTATGACAAAATCTAAAAAAATTCCAAAAGTAATTTGTCTTTTTGGAATGCCAGGTGCAGGAAAAGGTACTATTGGAATTTTGCTTTCTGAAAAGTTAAATTATTATTATTTTGAAACGAGCAAAATTTTAGAAGAGACTTTTTTGACCCAAAAAAATAAAGTTTATACCATTGAAGGAAAAAAGTACTCTGTTTTAGAAGAAAAAAAACTTTGGTTGGAAGGAAAGCTTTGTTCTCCCCCTTTTGTGACTTTTTTGGTTAAAGAAAAAATTAAGAAATTGAAAAAAGAAGGAAAAAATTTAATTTTGGCTGGTTCACCGAGAACTCTTTTTGAAGCAGAGAGAATTTTGCCTTTGATCGAAAAACTTTACGGAAAAGAAAACATTTTAGTTTTGTTTTTAAAAATTACTGAAAAAGAAACTCTCTTTAGAAACTCTCACAGAAGAATTTGTGAACTTTTGCGTCACCCAATTTTGTATTTGAAAGACAATAAAAATTTAAAATACTGTCCTTTGGATGGCTCAAGGTTAATTAAAAGAAAAGGATTGGATGATCCAAAAACGATTAAAAAAAGAATTGAAGAATTTTATGAGAGAACTTTGCCAGTTTTAGATTTTTTCAAAAAAAGGAAAATAAAAATTGTAGAAATTGATGCTTGTCCTCCGCCAGCAAAAGTTTTTAAAGATGTTTTGAAAGCTCTTAATTTAAATTAATGATTGAAATTAAAACTCAAAAAGAAATTGAAATAATGAGAGAGGGGGGACGGCTTTGCGCAAAGATTTTCGAAAGAATATTGAAAGAAGTTAAACCAGGAATTACTACTTTCCATTTGGAAAAAATAGCAAAAGAGTTAGTAAAAAAAGCTAAAACAAAATGTGCCTTTTTAGGATACAAAGGAGAAGATGGAAAACCTTATCCTGCTTGCTTGTGTACTTCTGTAAACGAAGAACTAGTTCACGTTCCTCCTTCAGAGAGAGTTTTGAAAGAAGGAGACATTTTAAAAATTGATTTTGGAATTTTTTGGAAAGGATTTTATTTGGATATGGCAAGAACTGTTGGGGTAGGAAAAATTTCTTTTGAAGCTCAAAGGTTAATCAGAGTAACAAAAAAAGCTTTAAAATTAGCAATAAAAAAAGCAAAACCTGGAAACACTTTTGGAGATATTGGAAACACAATTCAGAGGTATGTTGAATCTCAAGGTTTCAACGTTATCAGAGATTTGTGCGGACATGGAATTGGAAGAAAGTTACATGAGGAACCCAAAATTTTGAACTTTGGAAAAAGAAAAACAGGAGAAAAAATAAAAGAGGGAATGGTTTTTTGTATTGAACCTATGGTAAGCTGTGGAGATTGGAAAATTGAAAAAACAAAAGATGGTTTTGGATATAAAATGAAAGATAATTCTTTGTGCGCTCATTTTGAAGATACAATAGCTGTTACAAAAAAGGGTGCTGAAGTTTTGACAAAGCTTGAATGATTTTCATAGAATTAAAAATAGAACCTTAAAAAGGAGGTGACAAAGAAATGAGAAGAAGAAAATCGATTGAAAAGAGAGCAAAACTTCACGATAAAATAGTTGAAAAAATTTTCGAAACCCCCAAAACATTGCCTATAGAAATTAATGGAGAAGTAATAAAAAAATTGAAATTTCCGAAATCGGTTATAGACAAAAAAGAATTTGCTGACATAATTTTTGTCACCTTAAAGGAAAAGACACTCAATATCTATTTTATTGAGTTGAAAACAGGGCTTTTTTGGGGTGGAAAAGCAAAACAACAAATAAAAACAGCGACCAATCTTTTTATTAAAGAATTTAAACAATTCAAACAATTCTGGGAAAAGAAATTGGGGATTGAAAAGCTTGATTTTGAAAAAATCACTGTACATTCTATGTTAGTGTGGTTTGATAAAACAGAAGTTTTTCCAAAATTAAAAATTGAATCCAGTAAAAAAATCATCATTAATTAATAAGGTTTAAAAAATAAGCCCCCCTGGGGCTGTTTTTATTTTTTTTCAAATTTGATAAATTTTTAAAAAAATTATGCCAAAAAGTTACCTCATTACCACTCCAATTTACTATGTTAACGACGAACCCCATTTGGGCCATGCTTTCACTACTTTGTGCGCTGACGTTTATTCTAGGTTTTTAAAAAATCAAGGAAAAAAAGTTTTCTTTTTGACAGGAACAGATGAGCACGGAATGAAAATTGCAGAGATTGCAAAAGAAAAAGGAAAAGATGTTAAAGAATTTTGCGATGAAATTTCAGAAAAATTTAAAAAGGCTTGGAAAGAACTTTTGATTGATTATGATTTTTTTGTAAGGACGACAGAAAAGTACCATGAATTAGCAGTCAAAAAATTCATTGAGATTTTAAAGAAAAAAAATCAAATTTATCAGAAAGAATACGAAGGTTTATATTGTGTAGGTTGCGAAAAGTTTTTGACAGAAAAAGAACTCAAAAATGGACTTTGTGCTGACCACAAAAAGAAACCTTTGAAATTAAAAGAAAAAAATTATTTTTTGAAAATTAAAGATAAACTCCCAAAAATTAGATCTTTAATTGAAACTGGAAAATTCAAAATTTTTCCTGAATTTGCAAAAAGAGAGGTTTTGGGACTTTTAAAGCAAGGTTTGGAAGATTTTTCAATTTCAAGAGATAAAGAAAGAGTAAAGTGGGGGATACAATTTCCAGGGGATGAAACTCAAATAGTTTATGTTTGGTTTGATGCTTTAATCAATTATATTTCCGCTGTAGGTTTTGCTAAAAATAAAAAGAAGTTTGAAAGATGGTGGCAAAAATCTTTTGTGATACATTTTATCGGAAAAGACATTCTAAAATTTCATGCCATCTTTTGGCCCGCAATGCTACTTTCTGTAAAAATAAAAATACCAAATCAATTAGCAGTTCATGGATTTTTTACAATCGAAGGTCAAAAAATGAGCAAAACTTTAGGAAATGTTATTCGGCCAAAAGAGCTAATCGAAAAGTTTGGAGTAGATGGTACGCGTTATTTAATTTTGTCTCAATTTCCTTTTGGTGAAGACGGAGACATTAAAATATCGAAGTTTATCGAAAAATATAATGCTGATTTAGCCTTTGGTTTGGGAAATTTAGTTTTGAGAGTTTTGAATTTAGCAAAAAAACAAAACATTAGTTTGAAGAAAATAGTAGTTCAAAAATCTATCGAAAATGAGGTAAAAAAAACAAAAAAGAATTATCAAAAATTTTTGATAAACTTTGGGTTTTACGAATCTTTAAGAGAACTTTGGAGTTTAATTCACTTTTGCAACAAATACATTGACAAAGAAAAGCCTTGGGAAAAAAGAGAAAATTCAAAGAAAGTAATTTTAAATTTGGTATATTGCATAAAAGAAATTTCAAAAATGCTCTCTCCTTTTTGTCCTCAAAAGAGCAAAGAAATTCAAGAGCAAATTCAAGGGAAAAAACTAGAGCCTCTTTTCAAGAAAATCTAAAAACCTTATTTTACACATCAGAATAATTTTTGATAGAATTTTAATAATGAGATTTAAAATTTCCACAAAGGGATTTTGCGACATAATTGATATTACTTTAAGAGTTGAGGAAGCGGTAAGAAAATCTGGAATAAAAGATGGAATTTGCATTATCTCTTGTCCTGGTTCAACTGTAGGAATTACAACGATTGAAAACGAACCTCAGCTTTTGAAAGATTTCAAAGAATTAATGGAAAAATTGGTCCCTTCTGATAAAAAATACCATCACGATGATGTTTGGGGGGAAGCAAACGGATTTTCTCATTTGAGATCCTCTTTGATAAAACCATTTTTGACAGTTCCTGTAGAAAATGGAAAATTAGTCTTGGGAACCTGGCAACAAATTGTTTTTATTGACTTTGACAATCGACCAAGGGAAAGAGAAATTTTGGTGAAAGTTTTTGGAGAGAGAAAATGAAAAACCAGGAACTAGCTAAAATTTTTTACGAAATTGCCTATTTTTTGGAAATGGAAGGTGTGAAATTTAAGCCTTATGCTTATGAGAAAGCGGGTTTGACTTTGGAAGGGTTAGAAAGGGATGTTGAAGAAATTTACAAAAAAGAGGGTCTTGAAGGTTTAAAGAAAATTCCAGGGATTGGAGAAAGTATTGCAAAAAAGATTGAGGAATATTTGAAGACTGGAAAAATTCAGTATTACGAAGATTACAAAAAAAAGTATCCCATAAATTTGGATGAGTTAATGGGAATTGAGGGTTTGGGGCCAAAGAGAATGAAGGTTCTGTATGAGAAATTGGGAATTAAAAATTTGAAAGATTTAGAAGAAGCAATAAAAGCTCACAAAATTGCAAGGTTGCCTGGTTTTGGAGAGAAAACTGAAAAAAACATTTTGGAAGCGATAGAGTTTGCGAAAAGATCTAAAGGAAGGTTTTTGTTAGGGGATATTTTGCCAAAGGTAAAAGAAATTTTTGAGAAATTGAAAAGTTTGAAAGAAGTTGAAAAAATTGAGGTTGTGGGTTCAATAAGGAGAATGAAAGAAACGATTGGAGATGTTGACTTTTTAGTAATTTCAAAGAATCCAGAGCCGATAATGGATTTTTTTGTTTCTTTGCCAGGAGTAATCAAAGTTTGGGGAAAAGGAACCACAAAAGCTTCAGTGAGAATGAAAGAAGGTTTTGACATGGACATTAGGGTTTTGCCAAGAAAATCTTTTGGTGCAGCTTTGCAATATTTTACCGGATCGAAAGAGCACAACATTGCTTTGAGAAAAATTGCGATCGAAAAAGGAATGAAACTTTCAGAGTATGGACTTTTTAAAGGGTCGAAAATGATTGCAGGGGAATTTGAAGAAGAAATTTATCAAAAGTTAGGTTTAGATTGGATTCCACCAGAATTAAGAGAAGATAGGGGAGAGATTGAAGCTGCTATGGCGCACAAGCTTCCAAAGCTGATAGACTACAAAGACATTAAGGGAGATTTACACGTTCATTCAAAATGGGATGGAGGAAAAAATTCGATAGAAGAGATTGCAGAATACGCGATTAAAATGGGATACGAATACGTTGGAATTGCAGACCACACAAAGTTTTTGAAAATTGAGCATGGATTGGATGAAAAAAGATTGAGAGAAAGAAACAAAGAAATTGATAAATTAAACCAAAAATTTAAAGGAAAAATTAGAATTTTGAAAGGTTGTGAAGCAAACATTTTGCCAGATGGAAAAATTGACATTGACGATGAATGCTTAAAAGAGCAAGATTTTGTGATAGCTGGAGTTCATTCAAGATTTAAAATGACAAAAGAAGAAATGACAGAAAGAATAATTAGGGCAATGAAAAATCCAAACGTTGATATAATTTCCCATCCAACAGGGAGGCTAATCCAAAAAAGGGGAGAGTACGAAATCGATTTTGACAAAATTTTGAGAGTTGCAAAGGAAACTGGAACGATTTTGGAAATCAATTCTTATCCTGAAAGATTGGATTTAAACGATATAAACATTAAAAAAGCAAAAGAAATGGGAGTGAAAATGGTAATTAACACCGATGCCCATCATGTAGATCAAATGAGATTTATCGAACTTGGAATAGCACAAGCAAGAAGAGGTTGGGCAGAAAAAGAAGACATCATTAATTGCTGGCCATTAGAAAAAATGCTAGAATTTTTGAAGAAGTAATACATTTTAATTCACATAAAAAAATAATCTTGCTAAAATGAAATTATGAAAAATCAACAAACTTTGATAAAATTGGAAAAATTGGAAAAAGCACTCCTCAAAATTAAAAAAGGAGGTGGACTTAAATCTCCTAAAAAATAATTTCTTTAAAAGGAATTTTAAAAGGAATCAAAATTTCTGAAAAAGATGTCCAGAAGGCGAAAAAATCTTTATTCAAAGAAGTCAATATTTAATGTATTACGTTACCGAGACTCATTCTTTCATCTGGTATTTAATGGATAGCCCAAAACTTTCTAAAAGAGCAAGGGCTATTTTTGACAAAAAAGTGAATTTGAGTTTTGAGGAAATTTTTTTAAAAATTTTTCAAGCCACCAATTTTATTTTCTCAGAAATTAATTGGAGCTTGATTTTGGAAGTTAATAAGACTAAAGGATTAAAAGATTTACACGATAGAATTATCGTTGTTAAAATTTTTGATGTTTTTTAATTTTGAAAGATGAAACGATTAGAAAATTTTATAAAAGAACGATTTGGTAAAACTCTGATAACATTTTTTAAATTTTAATCTTCACATTGTACCATATTTTGTTACAAACCGGATTTGTTGATATTTGGATTTTTTCTCTTCTAAAGATTTTTTCACAATTTCACAATTTCGAAATTTCGAAAAAGTGAAATTTTGAAATCTGAATTTTTGAATTTAAGCAACAACCGAAAAAAGATTTTCATTTTCGTTTTTAGAGTTTTAGAATGATCGAATAATTTAATTCATTGGTCGTTTTGAGTTTTTATTATCATGCTAGTGGGAAAAATCAAGAGGAGTAGTAATTTTAAGAAAGAAAGTTCTTATAGAGAATAAAAAGAAGGATAAGTTGCTAGTTGTTGGGGAAAAATGCTAAAATTTTTGAAGGAATTAGTTCTATGCTGTTTTCAACAGAGAGAAAAACAAATTGGAAATATATTTTGATTGTAGTAATTTTTTGCTTTGATAGCATCAATAGGAATTTTGGCGTATTCAAAAAAAATTGAAAAAGAAATAAGTCTAATTAATCAATTTTTCGAAATCGAAAAAATTTCAAACAAAAACAATTGGAGAGTTTATCGAAATGAAGTTTTAGGGTATGAAATTTCATATCCAGCAAATTTTTTCGTTTTTGAATCTCCTTTTCATTCTCGAATTAGTAGTGAGCCCGATTCTGGAACTCCCAATGTTCATCCTTGGTTTCGCAAAGTCGGACCTCACGAAAAAGTAACCATCGAGATTTTCCGGGTAGGAAATCCTAAAAATCGTTCGGTAGATTTTTTGCTTTCTAAAGGCGAAAGAGGAGAAAAAGTAGTGATAAACGGCCAGGAAGCAATTCGTGAAATAGATGAAAGATTTCCAGCAATATTAACCAAAATTCCTCGGGATGATGGTTTCATTTATGTTATAAGAGGAGTAAGCGGATCAAAGAAGTATTTTGAAGAGTTTAAAGATTTAGTTCTCAAAATTGAAAATAGTTTTAAATTTATCGAGCAAAAAGAAAAAAGAAACACGGGAGTAAAACCTGCTCAGAAATCAAATTGGTGGATTTATGAAAATAAAAAATACAAGTACTCAATAGAATTTTCAGATGAAGTGACAATAGAAGATTTTGAAGATTATCCCGAAAGAGGGATTTTTGAAGATTCTCGAGTGATATGTTTTCGTTTAGAAAACGATCCTTCTTTTTTGTCCATTCAAAATAGAAGTTCCTTTAAATTTTCATCCCAAAAAGATTAATTTTTCTAAAGAAGAATTTATTAAGCGATTCGTTATTATAGAATCGCCTAATCCCATTTTTGACAAAATACTCGACACATTCAAATTTATAAGAGATGAAAAACGGAACAAAAGAGAATAGAGTGCGTCCTGCTTAATGAAGAAAATTTTAACTCCATTTTGAAAAACAAAAAAATTCTCTATTCTTTTTATTCTTTTAACGATGAAGAAAGCGGATTTTTATTAAACAGAGAGTATCTCCTCGAAAAAATAAAAATTAAAGCAGAACCTGATAGTGTAGAAGGAGTGTATATAGAAATTTACAGTAAAGATAAGAAAATTCTAAAAGAGTATACTACTCTTAACCATTCTTTTTGGTGTTTTTCTTTTAAAGGTTATCGATATTTTATCCTAAATACTTTCTCAGGAGGGGCAGGTTGTTGTACTCATACTCACATATTCACGATAGCTCCTAATGGAGAATTAGAAGAACGTATTATGTCTGACATTTATAGAATAGAACCTGAAGATTTAGTGTTGAAAAATGGAAAACTCTATCTAAAAGTTTGGCATCCATTCCAATATCAAATAGGTCGCCCCAATATGTTTTATGTGGCAATTCACTTATTGTTAGACGGTAAAAAATTTTTATGGATAATTCAGAATTTAAAAAAGAATATATAGAAGAAGGAGAAAAAGCGGAAAAAGAATGCATGAAAAGTGGATGGCTGAGAGATTTAGCACAGGCAGTAATTAATTATTTAATGGCAGGAGAAAGTGAAAAAACTTGGAAGATTGCTGAAGAATTTTTCACTAAATTTCCTGAGCAATACGACGATGGGTCTAGGATAACTTTTGAGAGTTTCAAAAAAGAAGTAGAGAAAGATTTGAAATCTTTAGAAGAAAAATTTAAAAGAGTCAGGTAAAGAATGAATTAATTAAAATTATATCACTCCAAATGAACCATTTCTTTCATCTTTTCAATTTTTTGTTTTAACAGAGGGTAGTTTTTGAGTTCAGGGTCTCGTTCTAAAATTTCTTTTGCTCTCTCTTTTGCTCTTTTTAATAATTCTTCGTTTTTTAAAGCTTCCATGGCAACATCTGGAATCCCCCATTGCCTTTGACCTAAAAACTCACCAGGTCCTCTGATTTTCAAATCTTTTTCTGCAAGTTCTAAACCGTTGTTAGATTCCAAAAGAGCTTTTAATCTTTTGTAAGCTTTCTCTGAAAATTTTTCAAAAAACAAAAAACAAAAGCCTTTTTCTTCTCTTCTTCCCACTCTTCCTCTTAATTGATGTAATTGAGCTAAACCAAAACTTTCTGCCCCCTCAATCAAAATTATAGTAGCTTTTGGAATATCGATTCCAACTTCTACCACAGAAGTTGAAACTAAAATATCAATTTTTCCTTCTAACATTTCTCTCATTATTCTTTCTTTTTCTTTTGCTTTCATTTTTCCGTGCAACATTGCGCACCTGAATTCAGGAAAAATTTCTTTTGAAATTTTTTCAAACTCTTTTTTTACTGCTTTAATTTCTTCTCTTCCTTCTTTCTCTTCTATTCTCGGACAAATGACAAAAGCTTGTTTTCCCTTTTTTAATTCCTTTCTTACAAATTCGTAAACTCTTTTTCTTTCTCTTGGTAAAACAATTTTAGTTTCAATTTCACCTTTTCCTTTTGGCATTTCATCTAAAATTGAAAAGTCCAAATCTCCGTAAAAAGCCAAAGCCAAAGTTCTCGGAATGGGGGTGGCAGTCATTGATAAAAAATGAGGGATGAAACCTTTTTGTTTTGATTGTTTTACCAATTTTGCTCTTTGTTCTACTCCAAATCGGTGTTGTTCATCCAAAACCACCAAAGCTAAATTTTTAAAAGAAATTTTTTCGTTCAAAAGAGCGTGAGTTCCAATTAAAATTTTAATTTCCCCAGATTCTATCTTTTTTAGCAATCTTTCTTTTGGAATTTTTACTGGATAAAAAAGACCAAAAACTTGGGCTTCTTTACTCGTTAAAAGTGCTATTTTTGTTTCAAAATTCTTTAAAAATTGCCAGAAAGTTTGAAAATGTTGTTTTGCTAAAATTTCAGTTGGGGCCATTAAAACAGATTGTAAATTTTGCTTCGCTACCTGTAAAATCGCAGCCATAGCACAAACTGTTTTTCCAGAACCTGTATCACCTTGCAAAAGCCTGTTCATTGGAGTTTCTTTTTTTAAGTCTCTCAAAATTTCCAAAATTACTCTTTTTTGGGCTGAAGTTAACTCAAAAGGTAAACTTTTAACAAAATCCAATAACAAATTTTTATCAATTTCGATCTTAAAAGCTTTTTCTTTTTGAAGCTTTTTTCTTTCAAGTAAAATTTTCAATTGCAGTAAAAAAATTTTTTCAAAAGAAAACCTCTCTCTTGCTAATTTTGCTTTTTCTAAAGATGTGGGAAAATGAATTTCCAAGAGAGCTCTATTTCTTTCCATTAACCCCTCTTTTTTTAACAAAAGAAATGGTAAAATTTCACAAACTCTTATTTTTTGTTTTTTCAAAAGAAAATAAAAAATTTTTCTAAACCATTTTGAAGAAATCCCTTTTGTTTCAGGGTAAACAGGAACTATTCTTTTTGTGTGCAAAGTTTCTTTTTTAGAATCTTTTTCTTCAAAAGTGGGGTTTGAAAGAAAAACTTTTCCTGCTTTTCTCATTACTTTCCCAGCAAAAAAATATTCTTTTCCTTTTTTTAACAGTTTGCTCAAAAAAGGCTGATTATACCAAACAACTTCTATCATTCCGCTTTCATCTTTAATGAGAGCTGTTGTCAAAAACATTTTCTTTTTTAAAGTTTGCAAATTTTTAATTTCTACAACTTTTCCCTCTACTAAAACTTTTTCTCCTACTTTTACTTCTGATATCGGTATTACTTTCGATAAATCTTCATAACGATGTGGAAAATGGTACAAAAGATCCTCCAGCGTGAAAATTTTCAGTTTTTCGAGTTTCTTTTTTAGAGTTGGCCCAATTCCCTTTATTTTTTCTATTGGAGTTTCAGTATCCATATTTTGGCCAACAACATTTTTTATATTTTTTACCAGAACCACAAGGGCAAGGATCGTTTCTTCCAACTTTTTTTTCTGAAAATTCAATCTCAATTTGAGGCTTTTCTCTTTCTAAATCAAAATCTTTTAAAGTTTGGTAAATAGAATTTTCAATCTGCTCTATCATTCTTTTGAACAAAATCAAACTTTCTTTCTTGTATTCTACTAAAGGATCTTTTTGACCGTAAGCTCTCAAACTTGTAGCGTCTCTCAAATGCTCTATCGTTTCTAAAAAGTCGACCCAAAAAGAATCCATGATTGAGAGACAAATTACTTTCGCTCTTTCTTCAAAAGTCTTTCCGAATTTTTGATATTTTTCGTCTAATATTTCTTCTTTCTGAAATTTTCTGAAAATTTCTCTCAAAATTTCTTTAAAATCTTCACCTTCTGCAAACAAAAATTTCCTTCTTAACTGATAAAAAGTTTCTCTTTGTTTGTTTAAAACTTCATCATATTCTAAAAGATTCTTTCTTATATCAAAATTGATTCCTTCAACTCTTTTTTGAGCTTCATCGATTGCTTTCGTGATTAAACTAGATTGAATCGGTTCTTTGTCCGGAAAATTGAATTTTTCCATCAAATTTTTGATTTTTTCCCCTCCAAAAATCCTTATTAATTCATCTTCCAAAGAAATAAAAAATTGGGTTTCTCCAGGATCACCCTGCCTTCCGGCTCTTCCTCTCAATTGATCGTCAATTCTTTTTGCTTCGTGTCTCTCTGTCCCCAAAACAAAAAGCCCTCCTAATTCTCTTACTTTTTGAGCTTCTTTTTCATCCGGCGGGTTCCCCCCTAAAATAATATCAACTCCTCTTCCTGCCATATTAGTAGCTACAGTAACAGCCCCCAACCTTCCAGCTTGAGCTATGATTTGAGCTTCTTTTTCATGATATTTTGCGTTCAAAACTTGGTGGGGAATCCCTTCTTTTTTTAAAAGGCTTGATAAATACTCACTTTTTTCAATCGATCTTGTGCCCACTAGTACAGGTTGCCCCCTTTGATGCCTTTTTTTTATTTCTTCTACAATTGCCTCAAATTTTATCTTTTCTGTTTTAAAAACTTTATCTGGTAAATCCTTTCTAATCATTGGCTTGTGAGTAGGGATGACGACAACTTCAAGACCGTAAACTTTTTCAAATTCTTCAGCAGAAGTTACTGCGGTTCCTGTCATTCCAGAAAGTTTCTCATACATTCTGAAATAATTTTGCAAAGTTATGGTAGCCAAAGTAATAGACTCTCTTTTTACTTTTACTTCTCTTTTTCCTCTTATGTGTTCTTTAGCTTCTATTGCTTGATGCAGACCTTGGGACCATCTTCTTCCTGGCATCAACCTTCCCGTGAATTCATCTACAATGATTATTTCTCCGTTTTTAATTACATAGTCTCTGTCTAAAATGAAAAATTCTTTAGCTTTTAAAGCGTTTTCTAATTTGTGCACTGTTTTAAAATCTGCATTTTTCCAAGGATCAAATTTCAACAAAGAAATTACTTTTTCTTGCCCTTTTTCTGTTAAAACTATTGAGCGTTCTTTTTCTAAAACTTCATAATCTTCATTCTTTTTTAAAATCTCGGCAATTTTAGCAAAAAAGTAGTAAATTTCTTCTGGTTCTTCTGAGGGAGCAGAAATAATCAAAGGAGTCCTTGCTTCATCTATTAATATTGAATCTACTTCATCTACGATAGCAAAATGATGCCCTCTTTGAACGATATCTTCTTTCCGATAAACCATATTGTCTCTCAAATAGTCAAAACCAAACTCATGATTGGTGCCGTAAGTTATATCTGCCAAATAAGCTTCTTTTCTCGAACAAGGTCTTAAAAAATCTTCAACAACATAAAAAGAACCTAATTCATCTCTCAATCTATCTTTTTCTTCTGGAGGTTTTTTATATTCTGGGTCGTACAAAAAAGATCTTTCATGGTTTAAGCATCCTACAGAGAGCCCTAAAATATGATAAATTTGTCCCATCCATACAGTATCTCTTCTTGCTAAATAATCGTTAACCGTTACCAAATGACAACCCTTTCCCAAAAGAGCTTCAAGATACAAAGGTAAAGTAGCAGTTAAAGTTTTTCCTTCACCAGTCTTCATTTCAACAATTTTTCCTTCAAAAAGAGCAATTCCTCCCATCAATTGAACGTCAAAATGTCTTTGGCCTAAAGTTCTTTTTGCAGCCTCTCTTACCAAAGCAAAAGCTTCTGGCAGAATATCTTTCAATTCTTCTCCCTTTTTTAGTCTTTCCTTGAATTCAAAAGTTTTTTCTTTTAAAGCTTCATCAGGAAGTTTTTCGAAATCTTTCTCTAAAGAGTTTATCTTTTCTACTATTGGTTTAATTTTTCTTAAATATCTTTCGTTTTGGTTTCCAAAAATTTTTTCTAGTAATTTCATAATAAAAATTTTATCTCTCTGTCCTAAAAATTTCCAACTTTTTGTTATAATTTCTCTATCATGAAATTTTTTAGTTTAAAGTTTGATATTTTTGGGTTTGATCTTTCTGATTTATCCGCAAAAATAGTAAAACTTGAAAAAAAGAATGGAAAATATCTTTTTTCTTTTTTTGGTTCTTTTAAAATTGAAAAAGGATTGATTGAAGGAGGCGTAATAAAAAACGAAGAAGGCTTAGCAGAAAATATTAAAGAAGGTTTAAAGAAAATAAAAGCTGAAAAAATGAAAACAAAATATGTAGTTTTTTGCCTTCCAGAAGAAAAAAACCTTTCTCAAATAATTGAGATGCCAGACCTCCCACATGAAGATTTAGAAAAAGCCTTACGCTTTGAAATAGAAAATTACATTCCTTTTCCTGTAGGAGAGATTTATTTTGATTTTATAAAATTGCCTTCTCAAAAAGAAAAAAAATGCAACGCTCTAATTTTAGCTTACGAAAAGAAAATTGTCGATAGTTACTTTAGAGTTTTAAAAAAAGCAAATTTGGAACCTGTTGTTTTTGAGCCAGAAATTTTGAGCTTTGAAAGATTAATTCCTCGATCGAAAGATTTTGTGCTTTTGGTAGATTTGGGAGAAACAAGAACAAATTTTGGAGTGTTTAGCGAAGGGTTGTTGAGATTTTCATCTAGTAGCACTTTTTCAAGTTCACTTTTGACAAAAACCATTTCAAAAGAGCTAAAAATTCCCTTTGAAGAAGCAGAAAAATTGAAAATAATGTTTGGTTTAGAAGAATCGATTCTTTTGAAATACGAAACAAAAGAATCAATTTTTAAAAAAGAGAGAGGAAAAATTTTTGACGCCTTAATTCCTTGCTTGAGCGATCTTTTAGACCAAATCAAAAGAATTTTAAGTTATTTTGAGAGTTTAGAGCCGAATTTTAAAATCAAAAAAATTTTTCTTTCTGGTGGCGGTGCTCTTTTGAAAGGATTGAAAGAATTCATTCAACTTCAAACTGAAGTTGAAACAGAAATTTTGAATCCTCTTTTAGTCTTGCCCCTTTTGAAAGAACCGAAAATTTCTTTTGAAGAAATAGTAAAATATTCTTGCGCCATAGGTTTAGCAAAAAGAGAATTTTCTTTATGATCAACCTTTTACCTGAAACCCAAAAAGAAAAATTAAAAGAAGAAAAAGAAAAAAGAATTCTTTTTCACTGGTTAATTTTAATTTTGTTTTTTAGTTTGAGCTTGTCGCTTTCTCTCTTAAATTTAAAAATTTTCCTTTCAGAAAAAATCAAAAAAGAAAAATTAGATTTGGAAAATCAAGAAAAAATTTTAAAGCTTGAAGCTAAAAAAGAAATTCTGGAAACGAACAAATTAATTTCTGAGCTTTTGAATTTTGAAAAAAACCAAAAAGAAACTTTTGAAATTTTAGCCAAAATTCTCCAAATTTTGCCTCCAGAAATTCAAGTAAATAGTTTAAGTATTTCAAAAACAGTTTTAGATAAAAAAGCAAAAAAGGAAGGATTTCAAATAATTTTGAATGGATTTTCACCAGAAAGACAATCTCTTTTAAAGTTAAAATCTATTTTAGAAGATAATTTTTCCCAAGTTTCTTTTCCTCCTCAAGTTTGGGTTAAAGAAAAAGAGATCGATTTTTCAGTCAATTTTTTAACAAAAGAATGAAAAAGAAAATTTTATACATTTTAATATTTTTGGTTTTTTCGATTTTTTCCATTTCTTTCCCAATTTTTGTTTTAAAGAATCTTCAAAAAGATTTGAAAGAGATTTTAAACACAAGAGAAAAAATAAAAGAAAATTTAAGTTTGTTTGAAGAAATTTTAAAATACAAAAAGATAATGAAAGAAAACCAAAGAGAAATGGAACAAATCAAAGAGAATATTTTAAATTTGAATTTTCCTTTGCCTTTCGTTCAATTTTTAGAAGAAAAAGCGAAAGAATTAAATGTTAAAATCGAAGAAGAGCCGAATTTGTCACAAATTCAAAAATTGAAAGAGAAAGAATTTGGGTTTTTGTCTTTCTCAATTTCTCTTTCTGGTGAAAAAGAAAAATTGCTTTTATTTTTGAAAAAAATAGAGAATGAAAAATTTTTGGTTGAAATTGAAAAAGTGACAATTTCTGGCGAAAATTTATCAAAAATGTCAATTTCAGGAAAAGTTTTTGGAAAATGAGAATTAGAATTTTCGAAAAAATTTTTAAAAAATTAAAAGAATTACCGATTAGAGTTTGTCAAAATTTTTTGAGTGCGATAATTTGGACTTTTGTGTTAGTTTTACTTTTGACATTTTTAACTCTAATTTATAGCAGTTTTTTAATCAATAAAGAAATTCAAGGAAAAAGTGAGGTTAAATTTGAGGAAAAAAAGTTTGAAGAACTCTTGAAAATTTTTAAAGAAAAAGGCAAAATTAAATAAAAGCCCCTGTAGCTCAACGGATAGAGCACCTGCCTTCTAAGCAGGGGATAGAGGTTCGATTCCTCTCAGGGGCACAAATTTTTCTGATATTGATTTTTAAAAACTATTTTGTAAAATTTCTCAATGGAATTGATCAACGGATTTTTCTACAACCCCACAAAAGGGAAATTGAGCTTTGAGGAAGTAATTTTTGAGATAGAAAATTATATTAAGAAAGATCCAGAAAAAGAATATGAATTGGTAGTAGGGTGTGACTCTTCTTCTGGTAAAGAGCCTTTTTTTCCTGTTTGTATTGTTTTGTTGAGAAAAGGTCAAGGAGGAAGATTCTTTTTAAAGAGAATTCACTATCCGCAAAAAAAATTTTATTCTTTTAAAGAAAGAGTGCTACAAGAAGTTTTTTTGTCTTGCCAATTAGCTCTAGATTTAAGAGAGATATTAGAGAAAAGATTTGAACAAAAAAATTATAAATTTTCTTTTAAATACATTCATGCTGACGTTGGCGAAAACGGTGCTACAAAGGAAATGGTAAAGGAAGTAATCAATCTTATTAGAAGTAATGGTTTTGAGCCAAAAATTAAACCTGAATCTTTTGCAGCATCTGTGGTTGCGGATAAATATAGTTAATTTTAAATTAAAAAATTTACCATGAAAAAAATAAAAGCAATCGTAAAAGTAAAAATTCCAGCAGGAAAAGCGACGCCAGCCCCCCCTGTCGGTCCTGCTTTAGCTCCTCATGGAGTAAATTTGAAAGAATTTTGCGACAAATTCAATGAACTAACAAAAGATAAGGGTGATTTTACCATTCCAGCAAGAGTGATAGTTTACGAAGACAGAACCTTTGATATTGAGATTAAAACTCCTTTAACTTCAGAATTACTAAAAAAAGCTGCTGGAATTGAGAAAGGTTCAGGCCAACCAAAAACAAAAAAAGTTGGAAAAATTACCAGAGAAAAGTTAAGAGAGATTGCAAAAATAAAGCTTCCAGATTTGAACACAGATGACATTGAGAAAGCAATGAAAATTATAGAAGCTCAGGCAAAAAACATGGGAATTGAGGTGGAAGATTAAGTCAAAAATCAAAAAGCAAAAATCAAAAAGAAAGAAGATTAAATCAAAAAGCAAAAAACAAAAAGCAAAAAGAAAAATTTGCATTTTAATTTAATTTTATGAGAATTCCAAAAGATAGATACTATCTTGAAATTGCAAAAGCAGTCGCTTTAAGGTCTCCTTGTTTGAGAAGAAAATATGGAGCTGTAATTGTAAAAGAAGATGCAATAGTGTCTACTGGATACAATGGACCTGCAAGAGGGGTAATAAATTGCCTTGAAATAGGTTGCATAAAAGATATTTTAGATTTGCCCCATGGAAAAGCTTATGAAGAATGTCCTGCAGTTCATGCAGAAGAGAACGCAATTTTGAATGCAGCTCGCTCTGGAAGTTGTGTTTTCTCTGCAACTTTGTATTTGGCAGGTTTTGATAGAAATCAAAAAATAGTTTCTGCAATTCCTTGTCAAAGATGCAAAAGGGCAATCATTAACGCTGGAATTTCAAAAGTGGTAATTTTAAAAGATACAGGGGAAATTGAAGAAATTGACGTTAAAGAGTGGATAAAAGAGGATACTCAAAATTATCTAGAAAAAATAAAGGCTCACAAAATTTAAAGTTTCTCAATTTCAAAGTTTTCGGGATTGATGGTAATTTTTTCTCCTCTTTTGATTTTATCTTCAAGTAAAGCTCTAGCTAAAACATTTCCCACTTTATCGTCAATCACCCTTTGCATTTCTCTTGCTCCAAATCGAGGATCGTAAGATAATTCCACTATTTTTTCTTTCAGTTTTTCTGAAATTAAAAACTCGATTCCTTTTTCTGCCAAACTTTTTTGAATTTTTTTGAGTAATAATCCTGCAATATCCATTAAATTTTCTTTTGACAAAGGAGAAAACAAAATTATTCCATCGAACCTGTTTAAAAGTTCTGGTTTAAAAATTCTGTTTTCCACCAAATAATTTATCAATTCTTCTTTCATTTCTTGCCAATCTTTTTTCATTTCCACTGCTTTAAAAATTAATTCCGCACCTGCGTTAGAAGTGGCAATGATTAAAGTATTTTTGAAAATCACTTTTTTACCCCTTCCGTCGGTCAAATGGCCCTCATCAAAAACTTGCAAAAACAAATTCAAAATGTTGGGATGGGCTTTTTCGAATTCATCCAACAAAATCAAAGAGAAAGGTTTTTCTAAAACAGGAGTAGTAAGCAAACCTTCTTGCCCTTCTTTTCCAATTAATCTTTCAATATCTTCTAAATTTTGAAACTCTGACATATCCAACCTTATCATTTCCTTTTCAGAACCAAAATAAATTTCAGCTAAAGCTTTTGCAGTTTCTGTTTTTCCAACCCCTGTTGGGCCCAAAAACAAAAAAGAACCAATGGGTCCTTTTCTCGTTTTAATTTCAGCTCGAGCTCTTCTTAAAGCTTCTGAAATTTCTTTTACTGCCATCTCTTGATTGATTATTCTTTGATGAAGTAGCTCTTCCAATTTTAAAAGTTTTTCTCTTTCTGTTTTTTCAACTTCACCCACTGGAATTTTTGTTCTTTCTGTAATCAATTTTGCAACATCTTCTGGAAAGACAATTTTTTGAGGCCTTCTCGATATTTTTGTAGCTAAAGCATCCAATATCTCTATTGCTTTTTCAGGAAAAGGTTCTTGAGGAATGTATTTTTCGCAAAGCTCAACTATTTCAAAAAGAGATTGAAAAGAAAAGAAAACTTTATAACTTTGTTCTAATCTCAAGGCCCTATCTTCTAAAATTTGTAACGTTTCTTCTTTACTTACTTCTGGGATTTCTACAATTTCAAAATTTTCCAAAAATCCAGGGACAGTTTCTATATTCCTGTGCAATCCTTCTGGCGTTGTAATCCCGATCATTTTGAATTGAGGCAAAGGTAAAAAAGAACTCAAAACAGGAGAAATGTCCATGACTCCTACCTCTTTTTCTTTTTTTACTCCTACAAACTTGTGCAAATCATCGATAACCAAAATTACTTCTCCTCTGATTACTTCAGTAAAAATTTGATTCAAATAAACTTCCAAAGCTTCTTGGGTTTGACAACTTGAAAACAAGTTTTGCAAATCAAAAAGCACCACTCTTTTGAAATTTATTTCCTCTGGTCCTTTTCCCAGAGCCAAATCCCTTGCCAAAGCTAAAACGATAGACCTTCTCGCAGAACCAGCTTTTCCTACAATCAAAACATCATTTTTTTCAGGTTGACTCAAAATTCTTTCAACTTCTTTTAACTTTTCCTGATGGACAAAAATTTTTTTGAATTTTTCTCTTTTTACAAAAGTTAAATAATCTATAGAAAACCTATCCAAAAGAGGAGTGTAAGCTGTCGCCCATTCCCTTCCTATTGTGCCCAATCTTAACAAATTTTCGTACTTATACCATTTTTTAGTTTCTAAAAATTCTTCCTCTAAAATTTGAGCCCATCTAATCACTTCTTTCACTTCTTCAACTTTCAAATTTTTTTCGATTAAAAAATCTTTTAAAACTTTATTTTTTTCAACCAAAAAAGAGATCGCATCCACTCCCTCAATTTTTGTTTTTCCTTTCTCAACAACTCTTTCTCCAATTTCAGTTAAAATTTCAAAAATTTCTTCTTTAGTTTCATCTTTTAGCAATCTTTCTCTTAACTCATTCCTGTTAATTAAAAGCCTCAAAAAAACAAAGTTCAATTTTGGTTCTTTTTCTTTTAAAAGAAAATACAAAAACAAAGAACTGTTAACTTGAGGAATTTTTTTACTTTTTGCGAACTTGAAAGCTGAATATAAAGCTTGAGCTACTTCAAAACTCAAAAAATCGACCAATTTTTCTTTTTTTTCAGGCAAAGTTTTTAATTTAGTTTCGAGAAAAATTTCTCTCCAAAGAGAAAACCAAAGCAAGCTCAAAAAAATAAAAAAGAAACCTAAAAATTTTGAAAATTTAAAAGAGAGCAAAAGAGAAATCAATGTCAAAAACAAAAAAATTTTCTTTTCGATTTTGACAAACCTAAAAAGTAAATTTTTTTGAGCTCTTATTTTCTCTAAAACTTTCGATTTCTTTAATTCACGATAAAACTCTAAAGATTCCATACAAAATTAAAAAAACTAAAATTGCGGGAGAAAAAACCCACAAAAAAAGAGCCAAAATTCCAAAAATTAAAATTAAAAAACTAAAAAACAACCCAACAAAAATTATAAAAATTCGAGCTATAGCTCCCAAAATCCTTGAGATTAAATTTGAAGCAAAAACCTCCAAAATTTCTCCCAAATCAAAACCTCTTTTTGTTTTCACCCAAACATAACCTCGCCAAGGTGAAAAAAGAGTTTTTAAAAGATCAAGAATTGAAAAGTGGTAAAAAGAAAATTTTAAAAAATCTTTTGTAACTTGAATAATTCTTTTTGGGAATTCAAAAAAATGCCACCAAAAAAATTCAAAAATCAGTTTCGTTTCAAAGATCATAGATTTTTAGAATTTTAAAAAATTTAAAAAATTTTTTCCAGGGATCCCTCAATTGACATTTAAAAAATTTTTTGTAAAATTTTTGAATGTCTTTTTCAGTTGGAATTTGTGGTTTGCCAAACGTTGGAAAATCTACTTTGTTTAAAGTACTCACAAAAAGAGAAGTTAAAATTTCGCCAAGACCTTTCACCACAATTTCCCCTAACGTAGGAAAAATTGAAGTCCCAGATGAAAGATTAAAAAAAATCGCAGAAATAGTAAAACCAGAGAAAATAACATTTACTCAGATAGAATTTGTTGACGTTGCAGGATTAATAAAAGGTGCGCACAAAGGAGAGGGTTTGGGGAACCAATTTTTAGCTCATTTGAGAAATTGCGATGCTATTTTGGAAGTAATAAGATGTTTTGAAAAAGAAGGTATAGAAAACGTTTTGGGTGAAGTTAATCCTCAAAAAGAAATTGAAATTTTGGAAACTGAACTTTTAATGAAAGATCTAGAAACTCTAGAAAAGTTAGTGAAAGAAAGTAAAGAAAAAAAAGACAAAGAAGTTGAGGTTTTAAAAAAAGCATTCGAAGAAGTTTCGAAGGGAAAAAAATTGAATGAAATTTTAAGCGAAGATCTTTTAAAAAAATATCAGTTTTTAACTGGAAAAAAATTTATTTATTTGCTAAACATTAACGGAAAGACAAAATACGAGAAACCAAAAGTAGATTTTTTAGAAATAAATTTGAAGGAAGAAGAGGAAATGTTAGAGCTTTCAGAAAAAGAAAGAAAGGAACTTGGGTTTGAATCTAAGATTGAAGAATTAATCAAAAAATGCTACAATAGTTTAGATTTGATCACTTTTTACACTATTGCAAAAGGAAAAGAAGCTAGGGCGTGGACTTTAAAAAAAGGAAGTTTGATCGTTGAAGCTGCAGAAAAAATACATTCTGATTTTAAAAAATTTATTAAAGCTGAAGTTTTAGATTTTGAGACTTTCTTAAAAGAAGGCGGATGGCAAAAAGCTAAATCAGAAGGTAAAATAAAAATTGTAGGAAGAGATTATGTTGTCAAAGATGGTGATATAATCGAATTTAAAATTTAAAAAACCATGAATTTTTACGAAATCGCTTATTTGGTTTCAACAAAAGCAGAAGGAGAAAAATTAAAAGAAATTCAAAAAAAAGTTTTAGATTTGATAAAGAAACACGAAGGAGAGATAGAGGAAGAATCAACGCCTTTAAAAAGGAGTTTAGCTTACCCCATTAAAAAGGAAAACGAAGCTTTTTTAATAAGCGTAACTTTTTGGATGGCACCTTCGAAAATGAAAGACTTTAAAAAGGATGTCGACGAAATAAAAGAAATAATGAGATATTTAATTGTGAAAAGGGAAGCAAAGAAAGAAAAGGTTGCAGAAAAGAAAAAATTAGTGAAAAAGCCTGAGAAAGTTGAATTAGAAAAATTAGAAGAAAAATTAGAAGAAATTTTAGGAACAGAATTATGAATTTAAATAAAGTTTTTTTAGCAGGGAGATTAACAAAAGATCCAGAAAAAAAAGAGCTTCCTTCTGGTACTTTAATTTGTAGGTTTACTTTAGCTACAGATAGGTTTTGGACAGACAAAGAAGGAAGAAAAAGACAAGAAACAGAATTTCACAACATTGTACTTTATGGAAGATTAGCAGAAATTGCACAAAATTATTTAAAAAAAGGAGCTTTAGTTTTAATTGAAGGAAGATTGAGAACCAGAAACTGGAACGGAGAAGAAAAAAATTCAATTACAGAAATTGTTGTAGAAAGGTTGCAATTGGGTCCAAAAATTAAAAAAGAAATTTTACCACCTTTGGAAGAAAAAAAAGAAGAAATTCCCATAATTGAAGATGAAATTGATTTTGAAAAAATTGAAATTTAAAAAACCATGAACTGTTATTTTTGCCAAAGAAACATTCAAGAAATAGATTTTAAAAACACTACTTTGTTAAAAAAGTTTTTGTCTTTGTCTGGGAAAATAAAACCAAGAAAAAAAACAGGAGTTTGTGCTTGGCATCAAAGAAGATTGAAAAAAGCAGTAAAAAGAGCAAGATATTTGGGGCTTTTGCCTTATTTGACTCTTTAAAATCTTTTTATTTCTCGCAAATTTCTACTATTGCCAATTCAATAGGAAGAGAAGGAAAAGAAGTAAATTTTATTTTTTGTTGAGCATCCAAAAACAACTCTAACATTTTTTTAATAAAATTTAAATCCAATTTTTGAGCTTGCTCTTTTAAGGTATTTTTTTCTTCAACAGTCATTCCATCTAAAAAAGGGTTGTCTTTTTCGCCCAAAATTTTAAAACTCATTATTTGGTGCAAATACTTTATTAATTGCCTTAAAAATTCGGGTAAATTTATTCCTTCATCTATCAAATAGTTTAAGTATTCGATTGCTTTTTTTGGATTCTTTTCTATTAAAAAATCAACCATTTTCGCAAAAAGATTAGTTTCTAAAATTCCTAAAATTTCCCTCACATTTTGCGCTTTAATTTCGTTTTTTCCAAAAATAGTAACTATTTGGTCTAGTAAACTTTCTGCATCTCTTAGAGCTCCTTCTGAGTTTAAAGCAATAATTTCTAAAGCCTCCTTTTCGATTTTTATTCCTTCTTCTTTCACTATTCTTTTTAACTTTTCTAAAATCTCTTCTTTTTTTAGTTTTTTAAAATAAAACCTTTGGCATCTTGAAGAAATAGTAGGAATAATTTTTTCTGGTTCTGTAGTGGCTAAAATAAAAATTATATAACTTGGTGGCTCTTCTAAGGTTTTCAAAAGAGCGTTTGCTGCTTCTTTAGTTAATTGGTGAGCTTCGTCAATAAGATAAATTTTGTATTTTGATTTTGTAGGAACAAATTTTACACTCTCTTTTATCGCCCTTATTTCATCGATCCCTCGATGAGAAGCTGCGTCAATTTCTATTAAATCTACCGCCCTTCCTTCTTGAATTTCTACACAGTTTTCACACTGGCAACAAGGCTCAAACTCTCCCTTTTTTCTGTTTTTACAGTTTAAAGATTTTGCCAAAAGTCTTGCTAGAGTTGTTTTCCCCGTCCCTTTTGGCCCTGCAAACAAATAAGCATGAGAAATTAAACCCATTGAAATGGCGTTAGTTAAACTTTGAACTACATGAGTTTGACCTATAAATTCTGAAAACTTTTGAGGCCTATATTTTCTGTAAAAAACTTTTTCCATACTATTTTTTAAAAACTAAAAATTTGTATCCCAAAAAATTCCAAATTGAGGCTACAAAAATTCCTCCAATTTTTGCAAGGTTTCCTGCTAAAAATGGGTTTAAGAATGACAAAGATTTAAAAAGAAAACTCGCAGTTCCAACCTGAATTACTCCGCTAACTAAAGTAATCACAAAAAAAAGAGTAAATTCCAAATGCATTTTTTCTTTTTCTGTTTTTTCAAAAGCCCAGTATTTATCGCCAAAATATTTCAAAATTGTAGCAACCACAAAAGAAATAGTGGCAAAAAGAGTATACTTTAATTGAGCTTCTCTAGTAATTTTTAACCATTCCATTAAAAAATTTAAAACGGTCAAATCAACTAAAGCAAAAAAAGCTCCAATTAGCGCAAATTTTGCCAGTTGATAAACAAATAAAAACTTTTTTCCGATCAAAAAGGAAATATAAATTCCAAAAATTGCCAAAAGAGGGAAAGAAAAAATTATCAAAAGATCAAAAAACGGAAAGAATATTGAAATTCCTTGTTTTTTCAAAAGCCACAAAAATAAAAAACCTACGCCTTCCCCAACTAAAAATCCTAAAATTAAATCTATTTTTTTCATAAGATTTTAAAAATTATACAAAAGTGATTTTATTTTTCAAAATCGCTTGACTTTTAAAATTTTTTCTTTTTTGCTAAAATAATCTTGGCCCGGGAGGAACCTTCTGGATACCTTGCTCTTGGGGACGGGATATGATTGACAGGCCGTGGCCTGTCACTTCTGTCCCCACCTAAAACCTTGCCGGAATATGTTCTCTCCCGGGCCATTCCGCGGTAGCTCAAAGGTAGAGCACCTGGCTGTTAACCAGGGGGTTGCAGGTTCGAGTCCTGCCCGCGGAGCCGTGTACCAGAGTTTGCTACGCAAACACGGTACATGGCCATATACCGTGCTCTGCTCTGGTATATGGCCAACTTGTTTCTCAAAAGAAACAAGAATGAAAAAATTGCACTATTGCGTCTATGTTCTCCATAGCTTAAAAGATAATTCTTTTTATATCGGATTTACTAAAAATCTCAAACAACGACTTACTGATCACTTTCGTGGCAATTCAAAATCAACCGCACCCAGAAGACCTTTCAGATTGATTTTTTGTGAATACTTTCTTTCCAAAAAAGACGTCTTGAGGCGCGAAAAATATTTTAAAACCACCAAAGGCAAAAGAACTCTAAAATCATTATTAAAACATTCATTGAACCTAATTTAACCGCCCATCGCTGGGTATTTTTTTGTTTTAGTGTTGTTTAAATGGTGTTTTTTCCTTACAATAAAAAATAAAAACCACTAAGATGTAAGTAATCAAATATCAAGAATCTTATAGTTCGCAGATGATACAGGAGATAATGCCTAAAATTTTTATTATTTTGGGATTAATAATTCTAATTTTTGTTTTAGGATTTATATTGCCATTTAAAATATCAGTTTTGAAACCATACTGGTGGATTATAATGTTATTAGCTGTATTTTTTATCCAGCCTTTCGTAGAAACTGTTCAGTCGCTTCGAGAAAATTTAGAATTTTTTAAATATGGAAAAGAGGGCGAAAATAAAGTTTTACAAATACTTGAAGAATCGCTCGACGATAATTTCATTTATATTACCAATTATGTTATTCCCAATACCAGAATTGGCGATATTGATGGCTTATTAATCGGACCAAAGGGAATTGTAATTCTTGAAATTAAAAATTATGCAGGAATTTTCCGTATTTCTGGAGGAGATATGTACCGTAAAATAAAAGGCGATGTATTTAAACTTTACAAGAAAAATCCTTTCAAACAAATCAAGAAACAAAAAGAGTATCTCGATAAATTTTTACATGAAATAAGGAATATACGTTAAGGTAACGCCAATAGTTGTTTTAGTTTATGGCAAAATAGAAAAAATTATTGGACCGACACAAGTTTTTATTACAGGGGCGTATCAATTACCAAATCATATTTTTGAGCTTCCATTAATTCCTGGATGGAGGTCTGAACTATCGAATAAAATTCTCCAAGTATTGGGAGTAAAATAAATTTAAATAAATTTTGATTTGCTCTCAAAACCACCCATTGCTGGGCATTTTTTGTTTTTAAGCAAACATCTTCAAAACTTCCCCATCAAAGCGAAACAGGAAGCTGAAATAATCATTGTATGAAATACAAAATTAAAAACCGTCTCCTAAAAAGGAGGCGGTTGTAGTTTGGAGTAATCAATCTTTACTTTCTCGGAATGGAAATATCTCTAATGACAGAAGCTTCTAAAGTGTTGCCAGATAAAATTCCGTAAACTCTAATTTTGTCATTAGTTTGAATTTTATCTAAAGTGATACTTCTCCAATTGCGGTCGATTAATTTGGTATTGTGTATCTTTACAGTAATGGTTTGACCATTCATTGTAGCAGTGATAGTATTATTTGCTTGGTCGACACTTTCTACAGTTAGAATATGCGTTCTTGGTGTGGTTTCTTGTTTAATTTCTTTCATTTCCCTTATATTTTGCTTTATTTCCTCTCTGATTAATTTTCTTTCTGTCCAATCACGAATTAAAGTAGCATGAACAGTTAAAGTTTCTTCACTATTTACTTTACCAATCAAACCAACAAAATCGCCAGTTTTAATTTGATCGAGAGTTAAGCCTTGAGGAAGAAACTTAGTGTCTTTCTCTATCTTCACAGTCCACTCTCCTCCCCAGCTTTTAACAGTTAAAGAATCGCTACCAACACTAGTTACTGTCCCCCTAATTAAAGCATTTCCTGCAGGTCCAATTTGTACTATCATAGATGGATACTGAGGTTTTACCACTGGAGCAGAACTCGTGGCACTTGGAGATGCGGTTTGCGCCAAACTCACAGTGACACCAAGTAACAAAGTTATTATCAAAGCACCCAATACTTTAGTTTTGTTCATAATATTTTAATTTTTCGATTTCGACCTTTTTAAATTTTAAATATTATAGGCTTGAGATGTTTATCCGTCAAGGTATTGTTATATTTTGACGTTAAAAATAATAAAAGTTGAAATTGGAAAATGAATTTTTTATAAAATAAAAGCAATGGAGTTAAAAATCATTTATAAAAATCTCTGTCCAAATTGTGGGGGAAATATTGATTCTGAAAGGTTAATGAAAGGATTGCCTTGTGAAAAATGTTTACCAAATGAGAAAGAATCTTTAAACTTTGGGCCTTTGCTAAAGCTTCAAGAGAGAAACAAAAGTGTAAAGGAAATAGAAGAATTTTTTGAAAAGACTGTTAAAACTAAAATGTGGGCTTTACAAAGATTTTGGGCAAGAAGGTTTTTGGAAGGAGAAAGTTTTGCTTTGTTAGCTCCCACAGGATCTGGAAAAACAACAATGCAAATTATTCTTTCTTTGTATTCTGGAAATAATTTGAAAAAGAGATGTTTGATTTTACTTCCAACGAGCCTTTTGGTTAGCGAAGTGGCAAAGAAAGCAAAAAATTTTGCAGAGAATTTGAACTTGAAATCCTTAGAAATTGCCTCTTATCACTCAATGCTTACTCAAAAGCAGAAAAAAGAAGAATTATCAAAAATGGATTCAGCTCAAATTATTATCACTACTCATTTGAGTTTAATGAAAAAAGAACAAATTCAAAGACAAAATGTAGATATTGTTTTTGTGGATGATGTCGATAGCTTTTTAAGAAAAAGCAAGGCAATAAGGTTTGTTTTAAAAATGATGAGTTTGCCTTCTGAAATAAAAGAAATTGTAGAAAACATTTTTTCTCAAAAGTTAAATTTTAAGGAAGCCTTGTCTCAAATTTCAAAAATAAAAGAAGAAAAAGAAATTAAAGCTCAATTAATAGTAAGCGGTGCCACTCAAAGAGCAAGAAGAACGAGAGCAATTTCTCTTTTAAATTCTATTTTCGATTTTTCAATCGGCATGAAGCCTGAATTTGGAAGAAATGTGATAGATTGTTTCGAAAAAGTTGAGAGTTTAAATTTAAAAGAAAAAGTTTTCGAATTAGTAAAAAAGCTGGGTGGGGGAGGGCTAATTTTTGTTCCGATGGATAAAAAATCAGATTTTGCGAAAGAACTCGAAGAATTTTTACAAGAGAAAGGAATAAAAGTTAGAGCATTTTTGAAGGGAGAAAAAAAAGTTTTTGAAGATTTTAAATTAGGGAGCTTGGATGTTTTAATCGGAATGGTTTCTACGAGAAGTCCTTTGGTGAGAGGAATCGATTTGCCAGAAAGAATAAGGTATGCCATTTTTGCTGGAGTGCCAAAGTTTGTAGTAAAAATTAACGTTCAAGAATTTCATCCTACAAGATGGTTAATGCTTCTAAATAACATTCAAAATGCAATCAAAGAAGAATACCAAAAAGAATATCAAAACATTTTTGCGAACTTAATAAAAATTAAAGGTTTGAGAGCAGAGGAGTTAGAGAAAGTAAGAAAAGCTTTAATTGAGAATGAAAATTTAGAAGGGTTTTTGGGGTTTGTGAAAAAAGTGGCTCAGCAAGGAATTGATTTTTTCAAGAAAATTTTAAGCGATGAAGAAGTTTTGAAAGCGATTAAAGAATCAGAAACAATAAGTTTTAGTGAAAGAGAAAACGAATATTCTTTTTTGATTCCAGATTCTGTAGCTTATCTTCAAGCTTCAGGAAGAACGAGCAGGCTTTATGTTGGAGGAGTGACTCGAGGGTTTTCTTGCGTTTTAGTTGATGAAGAAAAAGCTTTCAATTCTTTGAAAAAAGATTTGAATTTTTTCGAAGAAATTGAATGGAAAAGCTTAAAAGAAGTGAATTTAGAAGAAATTATTAAAGAAATCGATGAAGACAGAAACAAAGTGATTTTGGCTCAGCAGGGAAAACTGACACAAGAAATTACCAAAATTGATTTAGTCACAAGATTGTTGATAGTAGAATCTCCCACTAAAGTGAGGACGATTGCAAGGTTTTTTGGAAGGCCTTCTCAAAAAAAATATCAAAATTTAACTTTGAGCGAAGTTTTCGGGTTGAATTCATTTTTGATAATAGGAGCTAGCCAAGGTCACGTAACAGATTTAAGCGAAGAAGAAGGAGTTTTTGGAGTCGAAGTTAAGGAAAAATTTATACCTTATTTGGAGCCGATTAAAAAATGTGCGGTATGTCAAAGAGAAATCGAAGAATTCGAAGAAAGTTGTGTTTGTGGTAGCAAAAAGTTTATAGATTCAAAACCAAGAATTGAAATTTTTAGAAAAATTGCTTCTTTGGTAGATGAAGTTATCATTGGAACTGATCCTGATAGCGAAGGAGAAAAAATTGCTTTCGATTTGACGCTATTGTTAAAACCTTTCAACGATAACATAAAAAGAGCAAGGTTTCATGAAGTAACCAAAAAAGAAATTCAAAAGGCTTTGGAAAACCTCGAGGATTTAAATTTAAATTTAGTAGAAGCTCAATTGGTAAGAAGGATCGAAGACAGATGGATTGGTTTTAGTATTTCACCAGTTTTGTGGAAATTTTTTGAAAACAAAGGGCTTTCTGCAGGAAGAGTTCAAACTCCGGTTTTAGGTTGGATTGTAGAAAGGACGAAAAAATTAAAAGAAAGAGAAGAATTAATAAACTTGAAATTAGAGAATGATTTGGAATTAACTTTTAGAGCAAAAAAAGGAACTTACAAAAAAATTGTTGAAGAAGGTTTCGTTGAAATAAGAGAAGTTCAAATTTATGAAGATCAAATTAACCCTTATCCTCCGTTTACTACCGACACTTTAATTTCTTCTTTAACTTCTACTTTAAAGGTGACAGCTCAAGAAGCAATGCAAATTGCTCAAAAACTTTTTGAAAATGGTCTCATTACTTATCATCGAACTTCGAGCACAACTGTTAGCTCTACTGGAATTTCGATTGCCAAAGAATACATTCTTTCAAATTTTGGCGAAAAATTTTTCCAACCAAGAAAATGGGAAACACCAGGGGCTCACGAATGTATAAGACCTACAAAACCCATAGATTCTCAAAAACTTAAAAATTTAATTTCATTGAAAATTTTGAGATTTCCTTCTCAATTTACAGAAAGAGATATCAGAGCCTATGATTTAATTTTCAAAAGGTTTGTAGCAAGCCAAATGATTCCTTCAAAAGTCCAAAGAATAAAGTTCAAACTTTTAGCAGTCGATACAGAAAAAGAATTCGATTTTGTAACAGAACTTTTAGAAGAAGGATTTTCAAAGATTTTAAAGCTTTATTACAGAAAAATTCCAGAGATTAAAGAAGGTAAAATAAAAATTTTGGAAATAAAAAAGAGAACTGTTCCTGTTTTTTATCCTTTAAGTTATGCTGAATTAGTAACGATGATGAAAGAGAAAGGAATAGGGAGGCCTTCAACTTACGCAAGAATTTTGGAAATTTTGAAAAAAAGACATTATGTGAAAGAAGTTAAAAAATCTGTTTTAATTTCGACGAATTTGGGAAATAAAGTTTTTGAATTTTCTCAAGAGAAATTTAAAAAATATTTGAATGAAGAAACAACAAAAGAGCTTGAAGAAGAAATGGATCTTATTGAAAGCGGAAAGAAAAATTTCGAAGAAGTATTAAATCAAGTTTTTGGCGAAGTGAAAGAGATAATAAAAGAAAATATAGAAAAGGGAGTTTTTTATCCTAATCTTCAAATAAAAATTTAATATTTAATTTGTTACCCTTGAAAGCTTTAATACAAGTTTCACAATCCATATCCATCCACTTTTTAAACAAACTTAGTTTTAAAGGCATATTTTTTGGATACAAAATGGCTGTACAACAATTTTCTTTGCACTCTTTCAAGCAAATTTCACTCGATTTTTTTGTATTCTTTCTAACTTTTAATTTTACTATTTTACAATCTCTTCCCACACAAAATTTGTTTTTGCCTATTTTTTTAGGAAAATTTCTACAACAATTCATTCTTTTTTCATAAATTGTGCATTTTCTTCCATCTAAAAAAGGACACTTTATTGTTTTTAGTTCCGCCCCGTATTTTTCAACTATTTTTCTTAACCACTCTTTATAGTTCATAGATACCCTGCATTCTTCCAAAAAGAAATCAAAAATTTAAAATTTTCTTTTTTCCTTTTTAGAAAAAGACAATCTGGATCTACTTCTTCTTTAATAGAAAAAATCCTTCCCAAAGAAATAAATCCTCTCTTTTCCATTAAGCACAAAAGCTCTCCATAAGTTAAAAGATCTTTTTTTCTTGTTTTGTCAGGATTGTATTTTTGAAAAGAATTTGGAGAAAATTTTGGAATAGTTTCTAAAATTAAAAAAATTTTCGTCACTCTTTTTAATTCATTAAGCGCTTTTTCTACTTTTTCTTTATCCAAATATTCCAAAACGTCAAAACAAGTGACAACTTCAAAACTTTCTTTTTTAAAAGGTAAATTCAAAATTGAAGCTTTTTTTATCCATTTTTTTGCAGGAGAATTTTTTATGCAAAAATCAGAAATATCCACTCCAAAAGCTTTATAACCTTTTTTTCTTAAAGCCAAAACTAAGTCACCCATTCCGCACCCAACATCCAAAAACTTCCAAGATTTTTTTGGATTCAAAATTTCTATTATTCTTTCTGCCTTAAATTCACCAATTTTTTCAAATTTCTCCAGATAGTCCGAATACCACCCTTCAGAAAAATATTTTTTATCGAATTTTTCTTCCATTAATCGGTTTTAAAAAATTATAAAAAATTCAAGATTTTCTAAAAATTGGTGTTTGTAAGTCGAAATTTATTTTGTTAATATAATTTTGAAATAACATGAGCAAGAAAATACTCGTTGGTTTTTTAGCTTTGCTAATTTTAATCTCAGGTGGAATTTATTTGTTTGTGAATTTTAAGTCCAAATTAATAGGTAAGATAAAAATTTCTCCAGAAAAAGAAAGTGTTTTAAATTTAGAAAAAGAATTAAACATTTTTAATTGGGAAAATTATCTTTCAGAAGAGGTGATAAAAGAATTTGAGCAAAAATTTGGCGTAAAAGTAAATCTGGAAACTTTCAGCGACTCAGAATTTATGTTTTCTAAAGTTCAATCTCAGCCTGATAAATACGATTTAGTAATGGTAGACCACGATTACGTTCCTTTAATGAAAAACTTAAAATTGCTTTATCCTTTAGAACATCAAAAAATCCCTAATCTAAAGTATTTGAAAAAAGAAGCAAGGGAAAATTCTTACGACCCTGGAAATGCTTTTTGCATCCCTTACGTTCATGGTTACACTGGCATTGCAATAAACAAAAAATATGTCTCTGATTTTGATGGCACGAGAAAAATTCTTTGGGATCCAAAGTACAAGGGCAAAATTAGTATGCCAAATAACGCAGAAGAAATTTTAGTTTCTGCTTTATTTTATCTTGGAGCAAAAGATCCAGAAAATCCAACTTCAGAAGAACTTGAAAAAGCAATAAATTTGGCTTTAAAACAAAAAGATTTAGTTTTGGGCTATGATGACCCCATAGAACAAAGAGAATTACTTATCAATGAAAAAGCTTGGGTAGCTTACATTTATAGTACAGAAATCGGAGCAATTAAAGAAAAAAATCCTAATATTGAATTTTTTGCACCAAAAGAAGGAACTTTTCTTTGGTCTGATAATTTATGCATTCCAAAAGATGCTCCCCATAAAGAATCAGCCCACGCTTTTTTAAACTATCTTTTAGATCCAAAAGTTTCTGCAAAAAATTCTCAAGATATTAAAGCCTTAATGCTCAATGAAGCAATGAAAGAATTTTTGCCTTCAGAATTCAACCAAATTATGGAAGGGTTAGATTTCCCAAAAGAAAAAGAAGTTTTGGAGAAAAGCAGATACTTTATTAACGTAATTCTTAACGAAAACTTCACAAGAGCAGTTAATCGTTTGGATGCAGAATTAGGAATAAAAGAGTGAAATGAAGCTCACTTTTAAAAATGAAGTTTTTTTAGTTTTAATTTTCTTTGGACTTTTACCTTTGGGGATTTTTTCTTTTAACGTTTTTTTTATTTCAAGCCATTTTTTAAAAGAAACAATTTTTTCTAATTTAGAAGAAATAACAAAAGTTTTAACAAAAGAAATAGAAGATTTTATTTCAAACTCCTTCAACGATATTAAAGTTTTGTCTGAAAATCCTATTTTAAAATCTTCGAAAATTTCTTTAGAGGAAAAATCAAAAGAACTAGAAAAAATCATTCAATACTACCCAAGGTTTCAAGACATCACTTTTGTAGATGAATACGGAAACACTCTTTGTTCTACTTCTTTTAAATTTTATGGCAAATGGAAAACCAACGTTTGGTTCCAGAAAGCAAAAGAGGAAAAAGAAATCGTAATGTCAGAAATTTATGCAATTTCAGACCCCAAAAACCCTATTTTAGCATTTTTTGCTCCAGTTTTTGATGAAAAAGGAAATTTTTCGTTTTTGATGGCAGTCCAAATTAACATGGAGAGGTTTTTTGAGATTTTCGATAGAGTGAAAGTTGGCAAAGAAGGTCATGCTTTTTTAATAAACTCAAGAGGAGATATTGTAGCTCATCCAAATAGAGAATTTCTTTTTGACAAAATTTCCCCAAACTATCCATTAAAAGAGACTTTTGAAAAAAAAGAAGGAAGGATTGAATTTAATTTTAAAAACACAGATTTTGTGGGTGCTTTCGGGAGTGTTATTTTAAATCAAAACAAAGCTGAAGTTCCAAAGTGGCAAGTAATTGTAATTGAACCCAAAAAGGAAGCTTTTGCTTTAGTTAATTCCTTAAAAACCCAAATTTACTTTTTAATTTTAATCTTTTTTGCATTCACTATTTTTTTGTCAGTCTTTCTGAGTAAACTAATTTCCGAACCTTTAAAAGAATTAACTTTAGCCACAGAAGAAATAGCAAAAGGAAATTTTAATTTTCAAATTGACATAAAAAGAACTGATGAATTTGGAGAATTGGCTAAATCTTTCAATCAAATGACAAAAAAATTAGCAGAACACACCTTGGCGTTAGAAGAATCGAAAAAAGTTTTAGAAATAAGAGTTAAAGCAAGAACTAAAGAGCTGGAAGAATTGAATAAAGCTTTGGAGGAAAAAGTTCAAGAAAGGACCAGAGAATTACAAAAAAGAATCGAAGAATTAGAAAAATTCCAAAAATTAGTCGTTGGAAGAGAAATAAGAATGAAACAATTGAAGAGAGAAATAGAAGAGCTTAGAAAAGAAATAGAGAAATATCAACAAAAAAATTTTACTTAATTTTTTCTCTGAAAAAGTTAATCACTGCTTCATCTCCAATAATACATTCTGAACCTGTCCATTTCTCGCTCTTTCTGCTAACTCTTGAGCGTTCTTTTTATTGTAATAAACCTCCTTTTTTCAAAAACTATTTTTTCTTCTACTTTATTTTCTTTTAGAAATTCTTCAACTTTTGCGCAATGGGGACAATCTTGACCATAATAATAAATTATCTTTGATTTTGGAGATTTTTTAAAAAACAAAAAACCAAAAAGAAAAATCGCGACGATGAAAACAAAGATTAAAATTTTATTGATCTGCTTTCTCTTCATAGATCGTTTCTAGAGCTTCTTTCCTTAATTTCTCCACTTCTTCATCTATTATTGTTTTATAATCCGGAATGTTTTGATAAAAGAGAAGCTGGATGTTATAACCATCAGCCTCTCTCAAAAATTTTACAAACTCTTCTTTCTTTTCAGGACTCAATTTTTGATAAGCTCTGCTCATTACTCTCCATTGTAAAATAGTTGGCAACTTTCGATAAACTCTGGCGATGTTTTCATTCTGAGGTTCTGGCAAATTCAATCTCTTTAAAACGACATTATCCATAAAGATGCAAAGGATTTCTCCCTCTGGGTCAAAAGGACATTTTCCTTCTGGTGCCAAGGGACCTGCTTCCCCTCCGATAATCACTTTTGGCTTTTGGCAGGAATTGTACCTTATTAAATTATAAATTCCTTGGCCAGAAAGAAAGACAAAGAGAAAAAAAATGACTAAAAATAAAAAATTAAGAAAGGGGTTGCTGAAAAAGAGAACTTTTTTTCTCTTCCAAAAATTAATTACCAAAGCAACCAAAAGAATTCCAAGAATAGAAAAGTTAATAAAACAACTCATAATTCTCTTATAACGAAATTATTTAAACTTTTCAAGCTTGGCATAGCATTTTTTTTGAAAAAATTTGTTATAATTAATTTAAATAAAGAACAAATGATAAGATGATGGAGTGATATCGGAAAAATCGAAATTGTTTAAGTATCATCCCACTGAGAGTGTCAATTTTTGGAAAGAACTGCGGTGAAATTAAACAAATAAGGAGAATACAAAAAACTGGTAGAGGGTGCGAAAAAAATGTGGTTTTAATGAAAATGAAATCGGAGTTTCTTTTCTGTGGGATGGGGAAAATCAAAAATGTATTGTTGGAGATGAGCCAATAATTAATTTTTTTAAAGAAAAATTAAATTTATAACATGCCAGTTTGTCCTATTTGTACAATTGCAGTTG
>Ga0080004_1119811_pt1 | contig 52416 bp, 61 predicted proteins | sample WasSprMetagenome_FD_69207 | JGI IMG/M metagenome (GOLD analysis project Ga0080004, IMG submission 69207) | Sulfidic aquatic microbial communities from Washburn Spring, Yellowstone National Park, USA - WS (SPADES assembly) (version 2) | ecosystem: Environmental > Aquatic > Thermal springs > Hot...
TCATGAAGGCTTTGCTTTTTTTGAAATTTTACAACCCTGCATTACTTTTTTTGATTTAACAAATTTTTTCAAAGAAAGAGTTTACACTCTTGAAAATCAAGATTTTGAGTCAAGAGAAAAAGCTCAAGAAAAAATTAGAGAGTGGGATTATAAAAATGATGGCAAAATTCCAATTGGAATTTTTTACAAAATAAAAAAGCCAACTTTTGAAAGAGAATTTTTTAAGCTTTAATTAAATTTTAAATGAGCTCATTTCATCTCAGCAGGTGACAGTCACTTCTTTTTAGCATTTTAAAATATTTGTCAAATCTAGCAAAAATAGAGCAATTTTTGAAAGTGGCATGATTTTGTTTAAAAATTGATTTTGTGAAAATTTGAAAATAAAGAAATAAAAAAATTAATCAAAATTATGCCAAATTCAAAAATTCGTTTAAATTTCATTGTGGATATTACGTTTTATTTGAACATTTCCAGGTGACAGTCACCTTGGAGTTGAGAGTACCTTTTTTCAGGTGACAGTCACCTTGGAGTTGACATAGGACAAAAAAATGACATAGTTTTACAAGGAGGTGAGAGAGTGGAGAGATGGGCAGGATGGTTGGGCCTCAGTATCATTCTTCTGGCCCTGGGGATGGCCTCGGGCGCCGGAGCGATCTTTTTTCAGGTGCACCGCCAGGCCTGGGAATGGGTGCGGGACCACGCCACCAACCCCCAGACAGGTAGCCTCATTCGAGCATTTGCCTCGCTTATGGCCCGGCTCTTCGGTACCCTCGAAAGGGGGTGCCGATGGATTGCCAATTGGTGTTGGGGACATCTCTTCGGGCCGCGGCGGCGGGAGTAGGCTTGTCCTACTCCTTATTTTTTTTATAATCTTTTTATGGCAAAAAAAGTTTTTATTTCAACAGCCATCCCTTATGTAAATTCCTCTCCTCATCTTGGCTTTGCCTTAGAAATTATTGAGGCAGATGTTTTGGCAAGATATTATCGAAGTCAGGGAAGAGAAGTATTTTTTTTAACCGGAACCGATGAAAATTCCCTCAAAAATGTCAAGGCAGCAAAAGAAAAGGGAATTTCAGTTAAAGAACTTGTTGATCAAAATGCAAAAAAATTTTTTTCTTTAAAAGAAGTTTTAAATCTTTCTTTTGACGATTTTATTCGAACCACCGAAAGTCGCCACATTTTGGGGGCTCAAAAACTTTGGAGACTTTGTCAAAAAGATATTTATAAAAAAAAGTATCGAGGGCTTTATTGTCTTGGCTGTGAAGAATTTTATAAAAAAGAGGAGCTAAAAAATGGAGTTTGCCCTGAGCACCAAGTGCCTCCAGAAGTTATCGAAGAGGAAAATTATTTCTTTTCTCTCTCAAAGTATCAAAAAAAATTAGAAAAAATAATTAAAGATGAAAAGATTAAAATTATTCCTGAGTCAAGAAAAAATGAAATTTTAAGATTTATTGAAAGGGGCCTTGAAGATATTTGTATTTCAAGGGATGCAAAGAGAGCTCAAGGGTGGGGGATTGATGTTCCAAAAGATAAATCTCAAAAAATTTGGGTTTGGTTTGATGCTCTTTCAAATTATATTAATGCTCTTGGTTTTGCAAAAAACTCAAAAAGATTTCAAGAATTTTGGAAAAAAGGAGAAAAAATTCATATTGTGGGCAAGGGAATTTTAAGATTTCATGCAGTTTATTGGCCAGCAATTTTGCTTTCAGCAAAGCTTCCCTTACCAAATAAAATTTTAGTTCATGGATACGTTACATTTGAAGGCCAAAAAATTTCCAAAAGTCTTGGAAATGTAATTGAACCGCATGAAGTTGTAAAAAAGTATGGAACTGATCCAGTAAGATATTTTCTTTTAAGAGAAACTTCACCGTTTGAAGATTTAGATTTTAGTTTTAAAAACTTTGAAAAAAGATATCGTGATGATCTTGCCTTTGGACTTGGGAATTTAGTTTCAAGAGTAGTCGGGCTTGCTCTTAAGCTAAAAAAGAAAATTTCAAAGAAAGAAATTGAGGATAGGATCCTAAAAGATAAAATTAAAAATACCCAAAAAACTTTAAAAATTTTAATTGAGAATTTTGAGCTAAATAAAGCTCTTTTTTCAATTTGGGAACTTATTTCTTTTTGTGACAAATTTATTGAAGAAAAAAAACTTTGGGAGGAAACTTCAAAAAAAGAAAGCCAAATTTCAGATCTTGTTTTGGCAACAAAAGAAATTGCAAAACTTCTTTGGCCATTTTTGCCAGAAACTTCAAAGAAAATTTTAAATCAAATTAACGAAAAGAAGAAAAAACCAATTTTTCCAAAAATTTAATTTATCATCTTGAAAAAAATATCTTTTTTTGCTAAATATAATTTTTAAGCCTCCGTAACTCAATTTGGTAGAGTAGCGGCCTTTTAAGCCGAAGGTTGCAGGTTCGAGTCCTGCCGGAGGCACAAAATTTTTTTAAAGCCTTTTATGAGAGGAGAAGTTATTTTAAGTCTTTTTCTTTTTTTTGCATTTTTGGCAGGTTTTGCAGCGATTTTGCTTTTTAAAACCTCAAAAACTTTTTCTTTTTCGGTCACAAATTTAAATTCGGTGGAGATTAGCAAAGATAGATGGAACATTCTAATTTTGGGCCATCGAGGTAGAAATGCTCCTTCTGGTGGAATTTTAACCGATTCAATTATCTTACTTTCCTATCAAAAAAGTTCTCAAACCCTTGGAATTTTTTCCTTCCCAAGAGATCTTTGGGTTAAAATTCAAAAAAACCAATGGGCAAAGTTAAATACCGCTTATGTAATTGGCGAAGAAAAAGGAAAGGGGCAGGGGCTTATTTTGGCAAAAAAGGTAGTTGAAGAAATTTCAGGGGTTGACATTGATGGAGTGATTGTAATTGATGTTGAAGGGGTTAAAGAACTTGTCGATTTGCTTGGAGGAATTGAAATTGAAGAAAACCGATCTTTTCAAACTTTTTTTTATAACTATTCCGTCAAAATTCATCCAGGAAAAAACGTGTTAAATGGAGGTCAAACCTTGGCTTATATTGGCTCTCGCGATCTTCCTGGGGCTGATTTTGATCGAATGAAAAGGCAACAAAAAGTTCTTTTGGCGCTTAAAGATAAAATTTTTTCTTTAAATCTTCTTTTAAGGCCGGACAAAATCTGGAAAATTCTTTCAGTTCTTGAAAGACATATTGAAACCGATATTTCGCTTTCTCAAGCAATTTCAAATCTTCCATTTTTATCTTCCCTTTCGGTAGAAAAAACAGTGACTATAGTTTTTGATACCTCAAATTATCTTTATCATCCGCCAACTGATTGGAGGGGCTACATTCTTTTGCCAAAAGAAGGCGCTGGAAAATATTCAAAAATCCACAAAGCAATTGAAGAGGTTTTTGAAAGCAAAAATTTATGATTTTAAATTTTATTGGAGGCTCAAAAAATCCAAATGGAACTTGTTACCTTTTAGAATCTAATGGCGATAAAATTTTAATTGATTGCGGCAGATTTTATGGCAAAGAAGAGGAGAGAAATTTAAAGCCCTTTCCATTTTCTCCAAAAGAAATTAAAGGAGTCCTTTTAACTCATGCTCATCTTGACCACGCAGGTCTTTTGCCTCGTCTTGCTAAAGAAGGTTTTGAGGGAAAAATTTTTGGTACCAAAGCCACTTTTGATCTTCTTGAGCTTTTATTTGAAGATTATTTCAAAATTACTCAAAAACCTCTCTTTTCAAAAAGAGATTTTCAAAAAATTAAAAGGCATTTTGTTTGCCATAATTTTAATCGGAGATTTAAAGTAACCAAAAATTTTGAAGCAAAACTTTTGCCCTCGGGCCACATTCTTGGTTCAAGTATTGTTGAGGTTTATTCAAAAAAAGAAAGTCTAAAAATAATTTTTAGCGGAGATCTTGGAAGCTTTCTAAACCCACTTTTGCCCCCGCCCTCAGTGCCAGATTCGGGAGATTTTACTATAATGGAAACAATTCATGGTGATGTTGTTTTTGAAGAAAAACTCCCGCCCCGAGAAATTTTTGAAGATATTATTGAAGAAGTTGTTAAAAAAAGAGGAGTTCTTTTAATTCCTTCTTTTGCTATTGAGAAAGCTCAAGAGATTGTATATGAGCTAAATTATCTTGTAGAGAACAAAAAAATTCCTCAAATTACTATTTTTTTAGACAGCGCCTTAGCTTTTGAGGCAATAAAACTTTACCAAAAACATCAAAGGCTTTTTAAAAAGGAGGCACGCTTTCTAATTAACAAAGGCGATAATGTTTTTCGCTTTCAAAATTTTCATGTAATTAGAAGTCAAAGGGGGAGAGAAAGGGCGTTAAAAACTCCACCGCCCAAAATTATTATTGCTGGTTCTGGTTTTTCAGAGGGAGGACCAATTCTTTTTTATGAAAAGGAATATCTTTCAAGTAGAAAAACTACCTTGCTTTTTTTGTCACATCAAATAGAAGGAACGCGAGGAAGAGAAATTCAAGAGGGAGCAAAAACGATAGAAATTTTTGGAAAGAAAATAAAAGTTAATGCAAAGATAGAAACCATAGAAGGGTATTCGGGGCACGCAGACCAAAAGGAGCTCTTTGAATGGATTAAAAAAGTTAAAGAAAATCAAATGTTAAATAAAGGAGAGGCACCAAAAGGAGTATTTTTAGTAAGCGGAGAAAGCAGAGCAAAAAATGCCATGGCTAATTTAATTCAAGATCAACTTGGAATTTTAGCACTCACGCCAGCAGATGGAGAAAAATATTTGCTAAAAAGCCAAAATTTTGAGAAAATAAAATAATGCCTGAGTAGCTCAGTGGTAGAGCAGTCCCCTCGTAAGGGAAAGGTCGCCGGTTCGAATCCGGCCTCAGGCTAAAAAATATGGAAAATGCAGCTTTTTTTTCAATTTTTGCTGGAACCGGTGGGAAAGATGCCGAGGATTGGGTTTCTATTTTGCTTAAAATGTATCTTAAATTTTTCCAGAAAAAAGGATTTAAAGTAAAAGAGATTTCAAGACAAACTGGAGAGGGAGGGATAAAAAGCGTAACTTTGGAAGTAAAAGGAAAAGTAGAAGTCAATGGCAAAATCCTTTCACCCTTTGAATATTTAAAAAATGAAAATGGAGTCCATCGGCTTGTGCGCATCTCTCCCTTTTCAAGAAAAGGGCTAAGACACACTTCATTTGCTTTAGTCGAAGTCCTTCCAAAAATGGAGGATACAAAAAACATTTCTTTTAAGGAAAACGAACTTAAAATAGAAACATTTAGAGCTTCAGGTCCTGGAGGTCAATATGTAAATAAAAGAGAGACAGCTGTAAGAATAACCCATCTCCCAACCGGAATTCAGGTTTCTTGCCAATCAGAAAGATCGCAACTTTTAAACAAAGAAAAGGCCCTAGCCCTTTTGCAAGCTAAAATTCTTGATTTAAAAGAAAAGGAGAGAAGGGGAGAAATAGAAAAACTTAAAGGAGGGAAAGTGGTTCCAAAGTGGGGATATCAAATTCGCTCTTATATTTTTGATCCTTATCAGATGGTAAAGGATCATCGAACTCAAGTTAAGGAAACAAAAATTGAAAAGGTCCTTGAAGGAAACCTTGAAAAATTTATTATAATTAAATAAACTTGTCTTTTTATGATTTATTTTGATCAAGTGACCAAAATTTTTCCTCCAGGATGCAAAGCTTTAGATAATGTAAGTTTTACTGTTTCTCAAGGAGAATTTGTTTCAATTGTTGGAAAATCAGGAGCAGGAAAAACAACGATTTTGAGGCTAATCATTGGTGAAGAAAAACCAACTTCGGGTCACATTTATTTTGAAGGAATGGATATTAGCAGGATTAGAAAATCACGACTTCCTTATTATCGCAGAAAAATTGGAATAGTTTACCAGGATTATAAGCTCCTTCCCCATCGAACTGTATTTGAAAATGTTGCCTTTGCCTTAGAAATTCTTGGAAAACCAGGAAGGGAAATTAAAGAACTCGTTCCAAAAGTTTTAGCTTTAGTCGGAATGGAAGAAAAAATGTGGAATTTCCCTTATCAGCTTTCTGGAGGCGAGCAGCAAAGGACTGCAATTGCCCGGGCAATTATTTCCCAACCAAAAGTTCTTTTGGCAGACGAGCCCACAGGAAATCTTGACCCTTATAATACCAAAGAAATTGTTGATCTGCTTTTGAAAATAAACCAACTTGGGACTGCAGTGATTTTAGCCACCCATAACAGGGATGTGGTTAACTTGGTCAAAAAAAGAGTGATTTGGCTTGAGAAAGGGAAAATTTTAAAAGATGACTCAACTGGCACCTTTCAACTATAAAAATTTTTTGTTAAAATATAAAGTTGCCCAAAATTATGTTTATTAATTTCTTTCGAGCTTTTGTTATTGGCCTTCGAGACCTTAAAAGGAATTTTGGCCTTTTTTTGGGAAGTGCCTTTGTTTTGTTTTTAACTCTTTTTATCATTACTTTAGCAACCCTGCTTCAAAAGCTTACTCAAAATTTAATTTTAACTTTAAAAAATAAAGCAGATATCGCGGTTTATTTTTTATCCGACGCCGAAGAAGGAAAAATTTTAGAACTTAAATCTCAAATCGAAAAAACTCCTGGGGTGAGCGAAGTAAAATATATTTCAAAAGAAGAAGCTCTTGAAGAATTTAAAAAAAAGCGAGCTAATGATCCTTTGCTTACTGAAGCTTTGGAGATTATTGGCTCAAATCCTCTTCCGGCCTCCCTTTTAATTAAAGCCCAAAGTGTTGAAGCTTTTGAAAATGTAGCTAAATTTTTAAATCAAAAAAAGGACGAATATAAAATTGAAAAATTAAATTATTCTGATGTTAAATCAATGATTGAAAAACTTTTCTCAATCTCAAAAGATTTAAGATTTTTTTCGATCTTAATTGGTGGGATACTGGGATTTATCGCCTTTTTTATGATTTTTTACACGATAAGGCTTAGCATTTATTCAAGAAGGGAAGAAATTAAAGCAATGAGGCTTATTGGAGCTACCAATTGGTTCATTCGAGGGCCCTTTCTTTTCCAGGGAATGATTCTGGGGCTTATAAGTGGTCTTTTAACATTTTTTCTCTTTTTTGGAATTGCCCAAAAATTTTCTCCAAAAACTTTTGGTTTTTTGGGCGAAATTGGATTGATCCAAGTTTTAAAAACAAATCTTTTAAATTTATTTGAGTTAAATATTTTAGCTGGTATTTTTTTGGCTACTTTTGCTACCTTTTTTGCCATCCAAAAATATCTTAAGGTATAAAAAATATGCCAAAAACAAAATCAGCCAAAAAAGCGCTTCGTTCCTCAGAAAGAAAAAGGCTTCATAATTTAATGCACAAAAAAAGAATAAAGGCGACCGAAAAAAAGATTAAAAAAGCGATTGAAGAGAAAAAAATTGATGAGGCCAAGGAGCTTTTAAAAATTTATTATAAATTTGTTGATAAGGCAGCTAAAGAAAATGTAATTAAAAGAAATACCGCTTCAAGAAAGAAATCAAAGATGGCAAAACTTGTTTTAAAAAGCATATAGCGCATGTTTTACTTTCTCTTTGGAGAAGAAACATTTCTTTTGAAACGTAAACTTAACGAAATTGTTTCAAGATATTTTGAAAAATACCAAAGTAGCTTCAATCTTTTTAGAATAGATGGAGAAGAAAGCGATCCAATTTTGCGCTTCAAAGACGTGGCAAAGACCGTTTCGATGTTTAAAGAAAAAAAAGTGATTATTTTTCAAAATGTCTTTTCTCTTGATAGAAATCAAAAAAAGGAACTCAAAACAATTCTTCTAAAAGAAAGTTTTGCAAAAAAAGAAAGCCCTTTAATTTTTTTTGTCGAGTTTCAAAATGTAAAAAAAGATGATGAGCTTTTTGATTTTTTGAAAAAAAATTCTGTTAAATGCCAAGAATTTAAAAAACTTTCCCTGCCAAGTCTTAAGATTTTTATCCAAAAAGAGGTTTTAAGAATCTATCAAAAACCACTTTCAAATTTAAATTTAGCCAAAAATTACATTTCTCAAAAAGCAATTCAAAAAATAATTGAAATTTTCAAAGATAATCTTTTTGAGATTTCAAACGAGCTTCAAAAACTTTGCGCTTTCAAAGGTGGAGCGAAAATTGAAGTTCAAGACATTGAGACCCTTTCAAAAGCAAAAGTTGAAGTTGAAATTTTTAAAATTGTTGAAAACTTGCTTTCAGGAAACAAAAAGGAGGCAATCGAAAATTTTTTATCTCTTGAAAAAGAAGGAAAAAGTATTGAAACAATCTTGCCTCCGACCATTTTTTATGTTAAAAACTTGCTTAAAATTAAAAGCTATCTAAAAGGTCAAAAAAAGAAACTTTCTTTCAAAGCTTTAGCAAAGGATCTTCAAATCCATCCATTTTTAATTCCAAAATTCTATTCATTGGCAAAAAAATTCTCCTTTGAAGAACTCAAAAAACTCTTTTTCTTTCTTTTTTCCCTAGATTTTAAAATAAAAACTGGAAAAATATCACCCCAAAGAGCCCTAAATTATTTCTTTCTTTCCCTTGAAGCTCCGGTTGACTTTGCTTCAAAAAGAAGCTAAAATTTAAAAAAATTATGGACAGGACTTCAAAAATCTTAGTTACCATATTAGCTTTAACCGTTGTCATCTTAGTTTTTGTTATTTTAAAGCTCCAAGGAATTTTAAAATTTGAAGAAAAATATCAGGTGGTAGTGCTCAAAACCGGAGAGGTTTATTTTGGAAAGCTTTCATTTTTTCCTTCGCCTCACTTAAAAGATGCCTGGTTTGTTAGGCAGGAAAACAAAGGAAAAGAGGGCGAGGAGCCAAATTTAATGCTTTATCCAGTCTCAAGTCTTTACTTTGCTCCAAAAAATGTAATTTATTTTCCAAAAGAAAGTATTTCTTGGTGGGCAAATTTATCTGAAGAGGGACGCGTCTCAACCTTAATTAAAAGCCAAAAAGCTCAGATTTCCCAGCCCCAAATTCCTCCACAAACTTCCCCAAAAGAAACCCCAAAACAGGAAACCCCCCAGGAAAAAAAGTAATGGATAGGCAAAAGACAATAAAAAACACTACTTTAATTTTAATCATTGCTTCAATTTTAGCCCTTTCCTTCATTTTTCTTCTCCTCTTTCAATTTTTTTTGTCAAAAAGGCAAGGCGGTGAGCAAAAACTTCCTCCTCCAGGCTTGCCAGAGAAAACCCAACCACTTTTGCCAAAAGAAATTTCAAAAACAGAGCTTTCCCAAATTGAAAAACCAACAAGACCTCCAGAACTTCCGTTGCCTCAAGTAGTTTTTAATACCCAGGGAAAAATAACTCAAATTGGGGCGGATTTTATCTTAGTTGATGGCAATGGTTCAAATTTTGAAGATCAAAAACCAAGAATTCTTAAAGTAAAATTTACCCCAGAAACAAAAGTTAACGAAAAGGGATACACCAAAAGCTATCAAGGTTTTGAAGGACTTAAATATTTAAAAACTGGCGATGAAATTTTAATTGAATCTCAAGAAAACATTCGCGAAAAAACAGAATTTCAAGCAAGCTATATTACAAAGCTTTAAATTTTTTAATTATGGAAATTGATCAAAAAAAATTAAAAAAAATTTTAGAAAAGCAAAGAAAGGAATATCAAACCTATCTTGGTGCTTTAACTGAGCATTTTGAGTCGCAAGTAAAGCTCATTGCTGAAACACTTATCGAGATTCAAAAACAACTCTCAAGTATTCGCGATATGGTAGCAAAAAATACTGAGGACATTGAATTTATAAAAAGATTTACAGATAACCTATGAGACATAAAAATAAATTTTTTGTAGCTATTTTCCTTTTTTTCCTTCTTTTGCCTTTAAGTAGAGCAAATCTTGGGAGCGAGCATAATGTTTGGGGTTGGGCTTGGGTTGAAACAATTGGCTGGGTGAATTTTAATTGCAATTCAAAAATTAAAATTGGCGAAGCTGAAGAAGTGCTCAAAGTGTGCAATGGAGGAACGGATAAAGGGAAACTTTGTAATCCTGGTTTCCCCGGAGCTTCAAATTGTCCTGGAGCATCTTGCGTGCCCGCTTGCGATCTAGTTAACTATGGCGTTCATATTAATCCCGAAACTGGAGTTTTATCTGGGTTTGCCTGGTCGGAAAATATTGGCTGGATTACCTTTGACAGGAGCATTGCCGGCCCGCCACCTCAAAACCCCTATTTAACTGAAACTTTTTTAGCAAAAGTGGAGCCAAAAATTTCTGGGACTCAAGTATCCTATGAATTTTCTGGCTGGGCAAGAGCAATTTCTGGATGTGACTGCGTTGATGGAGCAGGAAACCCCTGTGACTGGACAGCTTCTTCACTCCCCTCTGGAGCTCATTGTTCTTCATCCAATTCCTGTCAAAACTGTGGTGGCTGGGACGGCTGGATAAGCTTAAGAAGACCGTAAATATATCTTAAATCTCAAATCTTAAATCGCAAATCCAAACTTGATATCTCAAATGTCAAATCCTAAATCGCAAAGCTCAATATTGAATGATAAGTCTAAAAATATAAGGAAAAGAGCCTACTTTTTTTCGCTTGAAATTATCAATTTTATTAAAGATCTTCCCAAAAACAAAATTTATTCTATCTTTACTGACCAACTCCTGCGTTCAGCTACTTCAATTGGAGCAAATTTAATCGAAGCTAAATCATCTTCTTCTAAGAGAGATTTTGCAAGATACTATGAAATAGCCCTGAAAAGTTCAAACGAAACAATTTATTGGCTTTGTCTTTTAAGGGATGGAAAATTATTTGATAAAGAAAAATTAAAACCCCTGATTAAAGAAGCTATCGAAATCAGCAAAATGATAGCCTCAAGTCTCTTGACCCTAAGAGGAAAGAAAATCTAAAATTTAAGATATAAGATATAGGATTTGAGATTTAAGATCTTAAGATATAGGATTTGAGATTTAAGATGAAATAAGACATAGGATTTGGGATTTGAGATAATTTTTAAAGGTCATTTCAAAAAAACAAATCCACGTCCTTCAAAAAATTTCTTTCTCAAAGGTTTTCACTCGCTATTGCGGTCGGCCTCTTTTTTGCTAGTCTTGCCATTTTGTGGTGGGTCCTTGGATCACCTGGTATAACTACAATTGGAGAAAACGTCTCAGTTGGGGGACAGCTCACAGTTTCCGGAAATGTTGGAATTGGAACTTCAAGTCCAGGCCAAAAAATTCACATTTATGGATCTTCTGGCTCTCAAAGAGTAAAGATTGAAAGCGCTGGAACAACTTCAAGTGACCAAGCCTCTCTTCAACTTGTTGCCGGAGATAAATCATGGATTTCTTGGGTCTCTGGAGACTCTGACCAGCTAAGATTTTTCAGTTCAACATTAAATGGTAATGTAATGACTTTAACCTCATCTGGCAACGTCGGCATCGGGACGACGGGACCTGCTTATAAATTAGATATTGCTGGTGCTTTAAGGCTTCAGCCTTCTTCAGCTCCAACTGGCGCAAATGGTGTAATCTACTATGACTCGACAGCTAATAAATTTAAATGTTATGAAGGTGGTGTTTGGAAAGATTGCATCAGCGCTGGAGGAATTGGTGGTTCAGGCACAACAAATTATCTTGCTAAATGGACAGGTTCAACGACTTTAGGAAATTCACTTATTTATGACAATGGTACAAATGTCGGCATCGGGACGACAAGTCCAGGGGCGAAGCTACATGTAGCTAGTGGTTTGATTGAGACAGGAGCCCGTTCTGTTAAACAAGGTCTGTCCTTCGTTGACTCGTGCGGAACAACAAGAGTAACCTCTGTTCATAATGGCATCTGGGCGCCTGATTATAGTACAGGGTGTGGAGACGAATGGTTTATTGGAGTACAAGACAGAGATGGTGGTGAAGCAAGTACTTTAGTGATCGGAATGTGGAATGATTGGAATGACCATATTGCTCTAATGCCTTCTGGCAACGTCGGCATCGGGACGACAAGTCCGGCATATAAATTGGATGTTAGTGGAGATTTAAGAGTTACTGGGCAAGCCTATCTTGGAATTCAAAGAGTAAGCTACTATTGTGGTTACTCTTATGGCTGCCGAGTGACTTGTCCTTCAGGTACAAGGGTGCTTGGCGGAGGATGTTATGGATCTTATACATCTTACTATTATGCCCCAGTTCGGAACTATCCAGATAGTGATACTAGTTGGTATTGTTATAATGGTAGCTATGCAAATTACTGGACAGCCTATGCCATTTGCGCCAGAATTCAACCCTAAAACTTGAAATATCACCGGTCAGACCGGTGCAAAGCTGACACGGGTCAGACCCGTGTAAAGCTATGCCAAGAAGACCAAGAGAGTTTTTTAATGAAGAAATTTATCACCTTGTTTTAAGACGGATGGGAAATGAATTGCTTTTTGGAGACACCGATGATTATTATCGAGGAATTTTCTATATTTATGAATGCAATACCACTCAACCTATTAAAATCAGAGAAAGAAGGAAGGCTCGAGCTAAGTTTAAGGAGACTCTTAAAAGCTTAGAAGCTAACACGGGTCAGACCGGTGCTAACTTAATGTGGAAAGATACTCGGGATTTATTAGTTGAAGTATGGGCTTTTTGTTTAATGCCAAATCACATTCACTTATTAGTAAAGCAAATAAAAGAAGGGGGGATTAGCAAATTTATTCAAAAAGTAGCTTCAGGTTATGCTGCTTATTTTAAAAATAAATATAAAATAAAGCTTAGGGGCCATTTTTTTCAAGATAGATTCAATGCTGTTCATATAAAAACCGATGAGCAATTGAAAGTAGTCTTTACCTATATCCATACTAATCCTGCTTCATGTATTGAACCACAATGGAAAGAAATGGGAGTTAAGAATTCGGAGAAAGTAATTAATTTTTTGAATAATTATAAATGGTCAAGCTATCAAGATTATCTTGGGCAAAAGAACTTTCCCTCTGTTACTGAAAGAAAATTTTTATCGGAAGTAATGGGCGGAGAAGAGGGTTGTAGGGAATGGGTTGAAAGTTGGGTTAAACAGAAAGAAGAAACGAGAAAAATAATGGAAAAATTTGCCACCCTTGCCTTAGAAAAGTAGCTCTCCACGGGTCAGACCCGTGTAAAGCTATGCCAATTTATGGTATAATTAAAATATGACCAATCAAGTGACTGCCAAAAAAAGAAACCTAACAGAAAGCCTTTTGAAGGAATTACGCGAGATTAATAGAAATCTCAAAAAGCTTTTATTAATCATTCCCGAAGAAAGCCTAAATGAATATAAAAATGTCTCTCAAATTAAAAAAGCTTTTGAAAGAGCGGTAAAATTATATCCGCCAAAATGAGTATTATAGAAACTGAAGATTTTAAAAAAGACTTAAAAGATTTTCCTAGTGATATAAGACGACTTTTTCAAAAACAAAAAGCAATTTTTAAACAAAACTGGCTCGATGCAAGATTACATACTAAAAGAATTAAAGAACTTCCTGGAGTTTATTCTTTCCGGATCACTCGCCGTTATCGAGTTCTTTTTTATTTTAGGAATGGAGAAGCCATATTCTTTAAGATTGGTCACCGAAAAGAAATTTACAGACGGTAAATAAAAGCTGTCACCGGTCAGACCGATGCAAAGTTGACACGGGCGAGGCCCGTGGAAAATCCTTTCGAGTACCCTCATATAAAAAGATTAAAAATACTAAATTTGGTTAGCGCCTCTGGATAGGAAAATGGCGCATTTTATTTGTGTTTTTTTCAAAAAGAAAACGAGTTGTGATATAGGTTAGATGTCGAGCCAATCAATCTCAACCAGTGAGCAGTCAAGCAACCAACAGCAAGCAATCTTCAACAACTGGAGTTTCAACTAATTCAAAACTTCTCCTCAAGAAAAATTTGACTTTCGGTTTTGTAAAAAATATAATGAATGTATGGCAAAAGCAGATTTTCTCAAAAAAAGAGCAGAAGATTTCTTGAAGGATGGAGAAATTGATATTAAGGAAGGAAGATGGAATGTAGCTGCCTTTCATTTTGAACAAGCTTGTCAATTGTATTTGAAATATTATCTCTTTTTAAAATTAAAAGATTTTCCTAAAACCCATTCTCTGGATGAACTTTTAACAGATTTGGGCAGAGCTTATAAAAAAGAAAAAGAGGTAGAAAGAATAAAAAGAAAGAATCTACATCTGATTTCGGATCTAAATCAGGCTTATATCACTTCACGATATCTGCCGGTGGAGTTCTCAAAAACCCAAGTTGAAGAAATGAGACAATTTACCAAGGAGTTAATTAAATTTCTCAAAAAGTTATGAAATTAATTGATCTTTTAATTGAGAGACAAAGAAGACAAGAGAAATATTTTAAGAATTATAAATTCTATGCCAAGAAGGTTAAAAAAATAGCCAAAGAATATTTGGGCGAAGTTAAAATGTTTATTTTCGGTTCAATTTTGAGAAAGAAAGAAGTGCCAAGAGATATTGATTTGTTAATTATTTCTCCAAAATTGAAAAGCCCAGAAGAAAAAAGTAGAATCAGATGCCGGTTGTGGAAAAAACTCGGCTTTGGCAGTCCATTTGAAATTCATTTAATTACTCCAGAAGAATACAGAAATTGGTATCGTTATTTTATCAAAGAAAAAATTGAGGTTTAAAGAAAGAGACAAGAAAAGGTGACAGTCACCTAAAAAGAGGCTTCTAAAACCCGCGCCAATAAAAGGAAATTTTGGCCAAAAATCGATTTTGGCACGATTTTGAATAAAGCCTAACACGGGTCAGACCGGTGTAAAGCTGACACGGGTCAGACCGGTGTAAAGCTGACACGGGTCAGACCCGTGTAAACTTTTCCTGGCCAAAAAAGGTGCGCTTTTTCTTGATAAAATTTGGTAGTAGGGTATAATTTAAGAGATATGAGAAAAGAGAGAGTTTTTTTCGCGCTATTTTTTCTTTTTGGGTTTTTTGGTATTTCTTTTGCCCAAGTTGAGTTTTCAGAAGATACTGCCCTTGAATTTTTAAATCCAAATCTCACTTTATACATTGCCCAAGGATCTCAAGCCAGTTCTTTAACTATTTCTGGAAATACTTTTTGGGCATCAGGTGTTCCAAGTGGCACAAGTTTTTTAATTAAATCTGCCCCAGGAGTTTCAGGAATTACTTTGCTTAATTTTTCTCCATCTGGAGGAAGTTTAAATTTTACTATTTCAAGTGCAGATTATGATTTTGCCCAAGGATATTTTTCGCGCTGGCAAACTAATGCTTCAAGCAATGTAAATATTAACTATACCATTGGAGGGCTTTTAGAAAACACTTACTACATTGTCTATGTCAATGATACCTATTTTGGTACCTTTCGTTCAGATGCTTCTGGGCAAATAACATTTTCTAAAAATGGAGGGGGCGGAGCTGAAACTTTTACCTTAAAATCTTTTTACGGCTTTACTTTAAATAATAACCTTTCACCAAAAGAAATTGAAGGTTTTGGTTGGGGAGAGATGGTAATTGGCTGGTTTTCAGCTAACCGCTCAAATTGCGATTCAAATAAAGATGGAACAACCGATACTGGAAATTATCTTAATTGCCCTTCTGGAAATTCAATTTCGGACTATCGAGTTTTCACTTCTGTAGTTTTGCTTCGCGCAATGAATCCAAATTATAAATGGTACTATTGCCAATATGATAAAGCTCCAGTTTTTGAATGGTTGGTTGTTGGAGGAAAGCAAACAAAAGTTTGGGTCCAAATTTTTAGCGATTCAAACTATCAAAACAAAGTTTTTGATTCGGGAATCCAAGAAGGATGGAACGCTAACGAATTAAGTTATGGCACTTTTCCGCTTTCGCCATCGCAATGGAAAGATGTATTTAGGGGAAATTGGGTTTCTCCTCATCCTCAATATGGTCAAACTTACTATTGGCAAGTAAAAATTGGCGATGATTATGGCAATTGGTCTCCATGGACAAAAGGGTCATCTTTTACATTGCCTCCTCACCCCTTTGCCCATGCTGAATTTTCCATGTTTCCTTATCCACCAAGCAGGGATGAGCAAGTCACCTTTTCTAATTTAAGCACTTTTGACGAAACTCTTATTGGTTGCCCAACATCAAGTGCCCCTTACCCTGTTAGCTTTACTTGGCAAATAACTGGTGGAGGATTTGAATGTCAAGGATGCAAAGACCAAGCGACTTGCGATGTTTTGACTTGCCCAAACCCACTTAATTGTTTTGATCTTTTGGGAAGGTTTAGGGAACCAGGTCCAACAACAGTAATTTTAAGAGCGCAAACTGATTTAAACGAAAAGGACGAAAATTCTTCTGGAACTTTCTCTGGATGCGGGCTTGGATGCTGTCAAATGACACGCACTTTTAGTACCAAATATCCCTTGCCACTTTGGAAAGAAGTGATACCAAAGCTATAAAAAGAGTTTACACTTGATTAAATGAGTTTTTAAAAGTAAAATAGATTTAAAAAAGCCCAAAATATGACAAAAGATTTTTTAAACTCACTTACTCTTTTTTTAGCAATTTTAATTTTTGCTTTGGGAGCAGTTTTAGCAACAATTGCCTGGACAGAGCCAACAAGCGCCCCTCCAGCAGGCAACGTTCCAGCTCCAATTAATGTTGGAAACCAAGCTCAAACAAAAGAGGGGCCTTTAACTGCTGTTGGCGCCCTAACTTCAAACACCGCTCTTTACTCTCCGATTTTTTATGATCTTGATAACACAAGCTGGTATATAAACCCTTCCGGTACAAGTGTTTTTTCTGGCAACGTCGGCATCGGGACGACAAGCCCTGAAGGAAAACTTGATATTCAAACTTCAGCTGGATCAGTAGCAATTAAAATTAATACATTTACTTTAAGACCAATTTCAGCAACTGAGCTTGGAGTATATGATTCTGGAGGAAATCTTGTAGCCACTTTTGATGAGGGAAGTTAATTTTTTAGCCTTAAAGGTCTTTTAAATTAAAAAATAAAATTTGTGATTACCTGGAAAGACGCTTTTAAAATTGGAATAGCTGTGGGGGTATTTTTTTTGATAGCAATGAGTGGATTTGGATGGTATATTGGTAAAAAAATTGAAGGAGTAACTAGAGGTAGTAGAAGAGAGAGACCAATAATAAACGTTACTTGCACTACTGATTCTCACTACCTTGTTAAAATTCAAACCCCAAATACAGATCTTCTTTCCCAATTAAATGAGGCAAGTTTCTTTGTTGATGGAAAAAGAGTGAATTGTCAAAAAATAGAAGAAAAAGAGCCAAATACATTTACTTGCAGAATTTCAGAATCAGCCACTAAAGGATTGCACACTTTTGCAATTACTTCTATAACCTTTGGAAGCATGAGAAGTGTTACTTGCCCATAACGAGATTTTTGCATTCTTTTTCATGGGAGTTTTAGAGGAACTTCAAAAAGCAAGGAAAAAGTTTCTTTCTTTTTTAATTTTTTGGTTCATTTTAAGTTTTTTCTTTCTCTTTTTTAGCCCAAAATTTTTTTTGCTTTCAAAAGGAGATTCTTTTTCAACTCTTTTTTTAAATTTTCTTAAAAAAAATCTTCTTCCTCAAAACGTAAAATTTGTAGTTTTAAGTCCCATGGGCCCCTTTTTAGCTCAAGTAATCACTTCGCTAATTTTGGGATTTTTTATATCCTTTCCAATATTTTTATTTCAAACTTTCAATTTCATTTTCCCTGCGCTTTTTGAAAATGAAAAAAAGCTTGTCTTAAAAATTCTTTTGCCAGCAATCTCTCTTTTCTTTCTTGGCTCGCTTTTTGGCTTTTTTTTAATTTTGCCAGCAACTTTTAAAATTCTTTATTCTTTTGCAATTCCTCTTGGGGCGGTTCCTTATCTTGAAATTCAAGATTTTTTAATTTGGACTTTTGGTCTTACTTTTGCTTGCGGTTTAATTTTTCTTTTTCCGATTTTAATGATTTTTCTTACAAAATGGAGACTTGTAGAAGTTTCTTTTTGGAAAACACATTTTAAAGAAGCTTTTGTTTTTTTTCTTTTGCTTTCTGCTTTTATCACTCCTGATGGTACTGGAATTACCATGATTCTTTTAACTTTGCCCTTGACTTTGCTTTATTTTCTTGGCTATAATTTAGCAAAGGTTTTTAAATAAAGTTTTTTTATGATTGGAACAACCGAGCTTTTAATCATTATTTTGGTTATCATTGTTTTATTTTTCGGAAGTCAAAAGATTAGCGAACTTGGAAGAGCTCTTGGCAGATTTACTGGTGAATTTAAAAAAGGGAAAAAAGAAATAGAAGAAGAGCTTAAAAAAGCCGAAAAAGAAATCAAGGAAGAAAAAAATGAAAAAAGTTAATTTTGAAAGAAGAAAGCTTTTAAAAATTGGGCTTTTTTCTTTAGTGATGTTTTTGTTTTCTCCGATTTTTAAAGTTTTTGGAAAAGAAAAGCCATGGTTTTTTGAGGATTCTTTGGACGATTTCACTTATCTAAAAAATGGTCTTAAATTCAAAAGCGAGGGAGAAGATATAGCTTTTTATAATAACGAAGGCAAAAAGATTTTTACTTTAACTAAAGATGGCGAAATGATTATCGGAGAATAAAAGAGTAGTATTTATGGCAAAAACTTCTTGTAAACATCAGTGGGCACCGCTTTTGGCAAAAAGAGGGGATAAACTAATTCCTCTCTCAGTTTTAAAGGTCTGCTTAAAATGCGGAATGCTAAAAGTTGGAAAGAAATCGATTAGAATTTCAAGATTTCGCATTGACATGGACAATAAGCCAATTAGGAATGTTTCTCGAATATATATTAATGAAAGATTGAAAATTCCAGTAGGGACTAATCTTTACGAATAAAGTTTTTCATGCCCCAGCCCGGTTTTATTTGGGTTCAAGGTACCGAGTTAAGATATGTTGATGCAAATGGGAATGTTCGCGCCCAAACAGGCACAGCTACAGGTGCTACCGGTCAGCCAGGATATATTTGGATTCAAGGAAATAACATTTACTATACCGATGCTAATGGACAGGTAAGATATTTGCCCTATCAAATTATTGACAATCTTGGAACTCAAGGCTTTCTTTGGCTTGAAGGAACCTGGATTCATTACACCCGTGCCGGTGGAGGAAAAACAAGATGGCACAGCGATGTGGCACACAGTGATGTAGCGCATAGTGATGTAGCGCATAGCGATGCGCATAGCGACAGGGGAGCGTATGATGATTGGTCTGATAATTATAGTAAATATGACGCACATACGGATTATAAGGATCTTGGTAAATGGTTACATTACTCAGCACATCTTGATCATTCGAATGTGAGTTGGGACGAGAGTCCCCACACCGATTGGGGAAATCATATCGATGTCCCTCATCGCGATGTCCCTCATAGCGATGTCCCTCATAGCGATGTCCCTCATACAGATCAACCTGCTTTAGTTTAAAATCCCTATGCTTTTAATTAAACCTTATCTTGGGTGCAATCTTCAATGTAAGTATTGCTACCAAAGAGAAACGAGAAAAGCTTTGAAACCAAAACTTGAATATAATCTTGAAGCAATTTTGAAAAGAATGGAAGAATATAAAGATTTGCCCATGAGTTTGCATGGCGGAGAACCATTAGTATTACCAAAAAAAGATTTAGAAATCATTTTTAAAAAAATGTTTGAACTCCAAGGCAAAAGTGGTATCCAAACCAACGGTACTTTAATTGATAATGATCATATTGCTATGTTTAAAAAGTATAAGACCTCAGTTGGCATTTCTTTTGATGGCCCAGGTATTCTTTCGGAATACAGGCCGGGAAGTCGAAAAACAGAAAAAATAATCGAAAGATTAAAAAGTGAGGGTATAGCTGTAGGAATAATCATTGTTGTACATAAGGCTAATGCGGGGAATAATTATCGCCTCAAAAAATTAAAGAATTATCTTTTAAAATTAAATAAAATGGGAATTACCGGTCGACTTAATCCATGTGTTGGAGCTCCCGAATATGAACTTGAAGAAAAAAGACTAATTGAAGTTTATTTAGATTTAGCTGAGTTCTGTGTTAAATATGGCTTAAAATGGTCTCCTTTCATTGATATCGTCCATGGTCTTCAAGGTAAATCTCGCGTTTGTATATTTGAAGGATGCGATATTTATCACACGCCAGCTGCCACAACTCTTTTGGGTGATGGAAGCGTGACTAATTGTTTGAGAACCAACGAGATTGTTACCCGACTAAAAGGGCCAAGGATGTTGATTCGTCATCCTATAAAATATGATACTCGTGATGAAATTCTAAAACAAATTCCTCAAGAATATGGTGGGTGTAAGGATTGCAAATATTTTTATGCCTGCCATGGGGGATGCCCCAGTTCTGGTATTAATGACGATTGGCGAAATCGAACTTATCTTTGCAATTTATGGAAATCACTTTTTGAATATTTTGAAAATGTTTTAAAATTTATTGAATACCCTTTTTCAAAAACATTAGAAGCAAAAAAAGAGGCGACCTCGCAATTGAAACACTTGGATCATTGTGACTCAAATCTTCCTCAAGAGTTACATCAAAATGGACATGGTGACTATTCGCGCCATGGAGATCATGCTGACGCACATAGTGATGCTCATGGAGATGTTCCACATGGAGATTGGAGCAACCATGGTGATTCATCGCAATTATCATGAATATCAACAATGATAAAATAAATTTTAAACTTCAGGATTTTGTCCGAATAATGCCATTTCAAGGACAGGAAAATTGGCTTCCAAAGCTTGGTCAAATGTCAATGCTTTATCATTTCGCAGAATATGAAACTTTAAAAAGAGGTATTCGACAAGTAGCCACTTGGCATGTTGATCATCAAAACTTAGACAGAGAGCTTGAAAGATTTAATAAAGATGGTCTAATTTTTACTCCCTTAAGAAAAAGTGGGTATTATCAAGGGTTTGCCCATTATCATCATCCAGTTAAACCAGGTGAACCATTTTTCTGGTATGGAGTTTTGACAAAAACTTATAGAGATGCCCAAATTTTTAAAAAAGCGGATGAGAAAGGTGATCATTTTACTATTGGTAAAATGCTTGGTTATCCTGAATGTTGCATTAAATATTTCATTGAAAATTTTCCAAAAAATTATGATCCAATTTGGGTAAATTTGGAAGGAAAAGTAAAAGGGTATCCAGAAGCCAATCAAATGCTAAGATACTTTGGAGTAAGAATAACAAGTCATCTTTCTTGCTCTCCTACATGCAAAGAAACAAAGAAAATTGGCGAAATTTGGTTTAAAATTATGAAAGAAAGGAATGAAAAGCTAGCAAAGGAAATGTATCAACTTTTAGCTGGCCCAATGATTTGGAATAGCTACCATGGAGTGGTTGAAGTAGAAACTCCATATTTTTTAGGAGTAACTCATACCTTTCCATATTTTGAGAAACCAAGAATAATTTATTTTAAAGCACAATGAAAATAAAATCGCAAAAATTAAAAAACATACTTCAAACACTTCACAATTTTCTTCCCGAAAAATCAACAATTTTACTTTTAAGTAAAGCTGGTTCAAAAACTTTTGGCTTGCGAGGGGATGAAACTCAAGAGGAAATTTATGGAATTTTCCACGCTGAAAATTTTTGGGAACACATTGTTCTAGAAAAAAGGGGGTTAAAAATTGAAATGGTCGAACTTCAAAGGTTCTTACAGGAAGCACCTTATCGATATGGTGTTTTATGTTGCGCACATTTTGCCAACCCTATTTACATACATCCAAAATTTGATTATCCTACGCTTCGTAAATTATTTATTTTCTCTGCATGTTTTACTACCCCCCTATTTAAAATGAAAGGTTTAAATTTCTTCGTGTTGCCCAATCAAGCTCTTCAGCTTTATTGGGATTTGATGGTTCGGTTGCATATTTTAAAAACAGGCAAATGTGTGGTGAATATTAACCGGTTAAAAAAATATTACCAATTTCCAATGATAGACATTTTACAAAAAAGAGCTCAAGCAAAACCACTTACGGCAAATGCAAAACAGAAAATAAAAAATGACATTTTAAAAATGTATAAGGAATTGCAAAAATTTCAAGTCAAACGAGAAAAAGTTAGTGATTTTTTCCAAAAATGGAAACAGTGGGAAGAGAAAACAAGAAAAATCTTTCTTTTAAAGCCGGGATAAATTCTGTTCTTCTTCTATGGTTGAATATTTTTGCTGTCCTCCTCAACAGTCTCCAAACCTCTCAGAGAGTTTACAATTTCAGAAGGAAGATTATATTATTTTAACTCCTATTACTAAGTATAAACTTTATTCTCTCAAACGTTTTTTAAAAAACGCAATTAATTTTCAACCACCCCCACGAGAAATAGTTTTATGTTCAGAACCTGATATTCGAAATGAAATTCTTTGCCATTGGAAAAAAGTGGCTTCAAGTCAAAAAATTAACTTCACCGTCTTAACATTGCGTCAGAAAGATTTGCTTAAAGCTCCGCCCAAAACTCTTGAAAGAATAACAATCTCCAGAAATTATTTAAGAAATTACTTTATTAACTCCCCTTATAATTGGGCGTTGTGGCTGGATAGCGATATTTTTCCGGAAAGGAATGCGCCAAAAAAACTTTTTAAAATTGCTCTTTCAGAAAAATATTTGGCAGTAACTAATTATTGTCCTGGGAGAGGAGAATATTTATGGGCGGGAATAGGGTGTACTCTAACCCATAAAGCTATTTGTAAAGCAATTCAGTTCCAATGTGGTTCTTTCGTTTGGAATGGCAGGAAAGTTGGATGGTTAAGTGAAGATTTTTGTTTTCTGGCTATTCTTGATAGACTCGACCCATTTTTACAGGGGTGGATTGGATGGAAATCAAGAAAAATAGGAACTTTCGTTTCTTTGGTTCATGAAATTTCTCCAGGCGTTAAAAAAAAATTGAGCGCTTAACAATTTATATTAAATCCTATACACTTTAAATTCATAATACAAAAAAACTTTTTAATTAAAGTTAATGATTTAATAACTATTGACGTCCTAATTTTTGTAGCTATCTCAAATCTACAATTTTTGTGAAAGCAACTTTGGTAAAGTAATAAAACTTTAAATTGGAGCTCTTCTGGAATATATATCTTGTAGGAAGCTTCATTTTCTTAACAGGGGTAACCAAACTATTCAATTTTCTTTAGCTATTTGGAAATGAGCATTAGTGGAGCGTACCGCACTAAGATATTCTCAAGGAGTTGAATTTTTTATCCTCTTGACAGAATTTTATATTATATTATAATTTCATACGGAGATTATTTATCTCCGAAAGGAGGTGAAAGCGGTGAAGAGAAGAGGGCTAATGTTGCTTGTGGGAATCGGGCTACTGTTAGGCTTCGGAAACGTATTCGCGCAAGAACAAGAGAAACCCTTACTGGATCTTACTCGGGTACCACCCCCCTCCGGCAAGACAATCACCGCCAAAGAGTTTCGTTTGGAACTCGAAAAACACTTCAGTGGTGGAGTTTTTAGCACGATAGATCGGACCCTCCCCACATTGGAGGATCTTGAAAAAATGCTCACGTTCTTTGAACCTTTCCTCGAAAGATTTTATCCAGGTCAAAAAGTGCTAGGACTGTTTGGACTGCTTCTCGTTACCTCATGGAAAACATCGCCTATAGTTCTTTATGTCCGAGCAGACTTCGAACTTGGTATTCTTACTACAAAAGGGTGGTACCGACTAATAGAAGACCCCGAGCTTAAGAAAATAAAGATAGAACCGCTTCCTTCTTTTCCCTTCAAACCAATCTATCTGTCCACCTAAGGAGGTAAATATGGAAAGGGGCTCCTCACAAATGGAGCCCCTTTGTTTATAAATTCTTTTTTATTCGATTTCTATTTCCAGCACGGGTCAGACCGGTGAAAATTCTTGTAGAATTACAGTTTAATTTTAAATTTCAAGGTGACAGTCGCCTAAAAAGATGCTTTTAAAACGCGCGTCAATAAAAGGAAATTTTGGCCAAAAATTGATTTTGGCACGATTTTGAAGAAAATTTAACACCGGTCAGACCGGTGGAAAGCTGACACGGGTCAGACCGGTGAAAAGTTCTTTTAGGGAAGGGGTGAGCGTGGAGCGAATCCCCGAAGCGATTAGCGAAGGGGTGAGCGTTAGCGAGGCGACAAAGAAAGGAACGAGAAAAACTGGGAAGATTAAGATTTTACCTCTAGGAAAGAAATACAGCGAAGTTGTCTTCCTCTAAGAGGGGTGACAGCGAACGAAAAAATTTATTTTTTGAGTGAGTAAAAGAGGGGGAGATATTTCTCCCCATTGGGAGCCGAACGCCAAAGGCGTGAGGCGACTGCGGAGGGGGTGGGATTTGAACCCACGAGCCACGAAAATGTGGCAACCGCTTTCGAGGCGGTTCCTTTTAACCACTCAGGCACCCCTCCAAATCAAATCTTAAATCTCAAATCCTATATCTTTATCTTAAAACCCTAAATTTTCTTTCTTCTTAAAGTCAAGAGGCTTGAAGCTATCATTTTGCTGATTTCGGTAGCTTCTTTAATCAGAGGTTTTAATTTCTCTTTATCAAATAATTTTCCATCTCTTAAAAGACAAAGCCAAAAAATTGTTTCGTTTGAACTTTTCAGAGCTATTTCATAATATCTTGCAAAATCTCTCTTAGAAGAAGATGATTTAGCTTCGATTAAATTTGCCCCAATTGAAGTAGCTGAACGTAGGAGTTGGTCAGTAAAAATAGAATAAATTTTGTTTTTGGGGAAATCTTTAATAAAATTGATAATTTCAAGCGAAAAAAAGTAGGCTCTTTTCCTTATATTTTTAGACTTATCGTTCAATATTGGGATTTGCGATTTAGGATTTGACATTTAAGATAATATTATCTGGCCCTATCGGGATTTGAACCCGAGTTTCCAGCTTGAGAAGCTGGCGTCCTTGTCCTCTAGACGATAGGGCCTTTTTTTGACAAAAATATTTTAGAACAAAAACAATAATTTAGCAAGGGAAAATTTCTTGAAAAATAAAGAAAAGTAAGGTAAAATTTAAAGTTTTAAAAGCTATGGCAAATTTTGATTTTGAAATAATAATTTTTGGATCCCTTGGGCTTCTTTTTTTGTGGAATTTAATTTTGAGCATCTTTTTTCAAAAAATGAACCAGCGACAAAAGGTTCTTTTTTCGGGAAAAAAAGCTCAAGACTTGGAAGGAGTAATTTTTGAAATTTTAAAAAAACAAAAAATAGATGAAAAAGAAATTGAAAAGATAAAAGAATCAATAAAAAATTTAGAGCTTATATCTTTGCGCTCAATTCAAAAAATAGGAATGGTAAGATTCAATCCCTTCTCGGACATGGGAGGAAATCAAAGTTTTTCAATTGCCTTTTTGGATCAAAAAAACAATGGTGTGGTAGTTACTTCATATCATGCCAAAGAAGGAACACGAATTTATGCTAAGCCAATAAAGGAAGGAAGATCAAGTTTTACTTTAACTGACGAAGAAAAAGAAGCAATAGAGAAGGCAATTTTTGAAAAATGATTTATGAAAAAAATACCCGTAGTTGTCGTTTTGGGTCATATCGACCATGGTAAAACCTCATTACTTGAGGCAATAAGGAAAGATTTTACTTTAACAAAAAAAGAGGCTGGTGGAATTACTCAGCATATCGGAGCCTATGAAGTCGATTTTAAGGGTCAAAAGATGACCTTTATTGATACTCCAGGGCATGAAGCTTTCTCGCAAATGAGAGAAAGAGGAGCAAAAGTGGCAGATTTGGCAATTTTGGTAGTGGCTGCAGATGAAGGAGTAATGCCACAAACAAAAGAAGCGATTCAAATTTTAAAGAAAGAAAAGCTTCCATTTGTTGTGGCAATAAATAAAGTTGATAAACCAAATGTAAATTTGTTTAAAGTGAAAAAAGAGCTTCAGGAAGCTCAAGTTTTTATTGAGGAGTATGGAGGAGATGTACCGTGCCAAGAGATTTCAGCAAAAACAGGGCAGGGAATAGAGGAACTTTTGGAAACAATATCACTTTTGTGGGAAATGCAAGAAAAAAAGGAGGCTGGGGAAGAATTTTTGGCTTTTGCAATTGAGGGATTTGTTGATCCAAAAAGAGGGGTCACTGTGAGTTTAATAATTGAAAGTGGAAAGCTTCAAGTTGGAGACGTAATTGGATCAAAAACTACTTTTGGGAAGGTAAGAATTTTGGAGGATTTTCAAGGAAAGCCAAAAAAAGTTGCCCTGGCTGGCGAAGTTGCCCTAGTAATTGGGATTAGAGATGTTCCAGTTTTGGGAGAAATTTTTAAAAAATTCAAAAATGAAAAAGAGGCAGAAGAATTTCTTTTACCAAAGAAAGAAATTTCATTTGAAAAAGTTGATGCAACTGCTCCAGTTTTGAAAATCATTTTAAAATGTGATGTTGCCGGAACCTTGCAAGCCCTTTTGGAAATTTTAAAAAAGATAGGAAAAGAAAAAATTGCCATTGTCAAAGGTGATGTTGGCGAAGCAGATTTTGATGACATAAAATTGGCAGAAGAAGTAAATGCAAAAATTTTTGTTTTTCGAGCCAAAGTTCCACCAGCAATTCAAAATTTGGCTTCGCAAAAAAAGATTGAAATTTATAAAGCGGAAGTAATTTATGAAATTTTGGATAGAGTCCAAAAACTTCTTGAAGAGAAAAAGGAGGAACTTCCAAAAGAAAGAGTTTTAATAGGAAAAATGGAAGTTTTGGTTGGATTTAAAACAAAAAGTCAAAAGGGCAAAAAATATTGGCAGATTGTTGGAGGAAGAATAATTGAGGGGGAAATTAAAAAAGATGGAGAAGTTGAAATTTTAAGAAAGGAGGAGATGGTAGGCGCTGGAAAAATTTTGAACTTACAAAAAGATAAAAAGGATATTGAAGAAGCAAAAGCGGGAGAGGAGGTTGGAATTTTATATGAAGGCAAAGGAAAAATTAAAGAAGGTGATATTCTTTTAATTTATGGGTTTAAAAATAAATGAGTTTTCGAAAAGAAATATTAAATAGCCTTTTAAGAAAAGAAGTGAGCAAAATAATGATGAAGGAAATGGATTTTGGCAAAACCTTGGTCACAGTTACTCAAGCTAAAGTTTCAAACGATTTATCAAAAGCGAAAATTTTAATTACTGTTTTTCCAGAGAGCGAAGAAAAAAATGCCCTTTTTGAGCTTCAAAAAAATATTTATCACTTGCAAAAAATTTTAAATAAAAAACTCAAAATGAAAAAAGTTCCAAAGATTTCTTTTGAAATTGATCAAGGAATGAAAAATTTATATAAAATTGATAAAATAAAGCATGAAATTTGAAAAAGAGATTGGACTTTTTAAAAAAGAAGTAGAGAAAGGAAGAAAATTTTTAATTGTCACTCATAGGGGTCCTGATGGCGATGCAGTGGCTTCCTCGCTTGCTTTAAATCTTTTTTTAAAAAATCAAAAGAAAAAAAGTGTTATTTTTATTCCCCAAGTTCCAAAATATTTAAAGTTTTTGCCAGGATTTGATGAAATTCAAAGAAAAGATAAAAAAGTGAAAGATGGCGATTTTGATATAATTTTTGCCCTAGACTATGCAAGCAAAGAAAGAATTGCCTTTCCTTCAGGGATTCAAATAAAAGAAGAGCAAATAATTACTTTAGATCATCATCTTGAGGGCAAAACTGTTGGAAAATTAAAAATTATCGATCCTGAAGCTTCTGGAGTAGCGGAAATTTTATATTTAATTTTCAAAAGACTTAAAGTAAAAATTGATAAAGATCTTGCTACTTGTCTTTTAACTGGAATTTTCTCCGATTCAGTTCATTTTACATTTTTGCCAAAAAAATCTTTTAGAGTAGTAAGGGCTCTTTGGAAAAGAGCTGACTTTCAAAAAATGATTTATTTTTCAGAAAGACTCAGTTTTTCTCAGGCAAAAATACTTGGAAAAATTCTTGAAAGAATGGAGTATGATAAAAATCTTTCTTTAATTTATTCTTGGATTTTAAGCGATGAAATCAAAATGAAAAATGACGAAACTCATTTAAATGAGCCCCCTTTTTTTCCAGACTTTATTTCAAAAATTGAAGGAGCAGAAATTTACCTTTTTTTAACTCAAAGAGAGAATGGACAAGTGAAAGCAAGTCTTCGCTCAAGAGGAGACTTGGATGTTTCAAAGATTGCCAAAAAATTTGGCGGAGGGGGTCATAAAAAAGCAGCTGCTTTTAAAATAAAGGGCGACCTTTTTGAGATACTTGAGAAGGTAAAAAAAGAGATTGCTTTTGCAAAAGGAAAAAATTTTATATAATTTAAATCTGGCACGGTAGCCAAGTGGTAAGGCGAGGGTCTGCAAAACCCTTATACGTGGGTTCGATTCCCACCCGTGCCTTAAAGCCGGGGTGGCGGAATAGGTAGACGCGAGGGGCTTAAAACCCCTTGGGGAAATTCTTTCCCTGTGTGGGTTCGATTCCCACCCCCGGCAAAAAATTTTCTATGAAAACTCAAAATAAAATTTTTTTAGTGTTATTTTTTTTGACAATTTTGATTTTTGGATTTTTTATTTTGCCTCAAAGATTTCTGCCCCAAAATATCAAAAAACCTGGATTTTTGGGAAAGCCATTTAAGCTTGGCCTTGATTTAAAAGGTGGAATTAGCCTTCTTTATGAAGTAGATTTTTCTCAAGTTCCAAAAGAAAGGCAAGGCGAGGTTTTAAGAGGACTTAGAGAGATCATTGAAAGAAGAATAAATATTTTTGGGATAAAGGAGCCAAGTGTTCAAGTTGAGGGAGAAAAGAGATTAAGAATTGAAATTGCTGGAGCTACTCAACCAGAGGAGGCAATGAAAATTGTTGGAGAAGCGCCTTTTCTTGAATTTCGGGAGGAAATGAGCGAAGAAGAAAAGAAAAAGTTTTTGCAAAGCCTTTCAAAAGAAGAAATTGAAAGGTTAAAAAAGGAGGCAGAGGAAAGCTTTAAAACAGAAATAAAAGAAGAAGATCTTTGGCAATATCTTCCACTTTTTAAACCAACAGAACTTACAGGAAGATATTTAAAAAGAGCGAGCCTTGAATTTAATCCAACAACCTATGAGCCGGAAGTTCTAATTGAGTTTGATAAAGAGGGGGCAAAGCTTTTTGAAAAGCTTACTGAGAAAAATTGGCACAAGCCTTTAGCAATTTTCATTGATCAAAGATTAATTTCCGCACCAATTGTGGGAAAAGATGATCCATCACCAAAGGGTTCAATTAAAGGAGGGAGAGCGGTAATTTCAGGAAATTTCTCTGTTGAAGAAGCAAAAAAACTTGCTCAAAATTTAAATGCTGGAGCCCTTCCCGCTCCAGTTAAATTAATTGCTGTTCAAACTATTGGACCAACACTTGGCAGGGAAGCTTTAGACAAAGCTTTATTTGCTGGATTTCTGGGAATTTTGGCAGTACTTCTTTTTGGAATAATTTTCTATAAATTTGGGGGGCTGCTTTCTTGTCTTTCTTTAATCTTTTATGGAATTTTAATTCTTTCTATTTTCAAAGGTCTTAAAATGACCTTAACCCTTTCAGGAATCACCGGATTTATTTTGGGATTTGGCATGGCGATTGATGGAAATATTTTAGTTATGGAAAGATTAAGAGAGGAAATTAAAAGAGAAAAAAGAATTTCAGTGGGAGCGATAGAGAAAGCTTTTAAAAATGCTTGGCCAGCTATTAGAGATGGTAATTTGACCACCTTAATTATATGCATCATTTTATTTTACATTTCTTCAGGTTTTGTTCAGGGGTTTGCTTTCACTTTGGGCTTAAGCAATACTGTAAACCTTTTTTCAGTGATGATAGTCGCTAAGTTTTTGTACCTCTCTTTTTTTGAAACAAAACTCAGTAAGATGAGTTGGATTTGGACAAGATAAAATTTTATGGATTTTGTTAAATATTTCCCAATTTTTCTTTCAATTTCTCTAGCTTTAATTTTTGCCTCAATTTTTCTTATCTTTCAAGCTAGAAACAATTTTAGCTTTGAGTTTGTTGGTGGAATAAATTTAACCGCAAAATTTGATGACAAAAATTTTGATATTGATTTTATTAAAAAAGAGCTTGAAAAGGAGCTTAAAGGCAAATTTGTTTTACAAAAAATGGGCGAAAATCAAATTCAAATCCGCTCAAGAGAAATAAGAGAGGAAAATTACAAAAATATAATTCAAATTTTAAAGAAAGCGGGAAAAATTAAAGAAGAGAATATTGAATTTAATCAAATTGAGCCAATGATTGGAAGGGAATTTCAAAGAAAAACAATTTTGGCAACTTTTTTGGCCTTAATTTTAATTTTAATTTACATGGCATTTAGCTTCAGAAAAACTGGCCCTCAGATTCAAGGATTTAAATATGGAAGTGCAGGAGTAATTGCTCTTTTTCATGATGCTATTATTGTAAGCGGTTTTTTTGCCTTTTTAACTTTAAAATTTGGCTTCCAATTTGATATTCCATTTTTTGTCGCCCTTTTGACGATTATTGGTTACTCAATAAATGATACCATTGTTATTTTTGATAGAATTCGAGAAAATTTAAAGAAAGTGGCCAAGATTTCAAAAGAAATAATTAATACCTCTTTAAAAGAAACCCTTGCAAGAACTATTGGAACTTCTTTGACTACTATCCTTGCAATTCTCTTTTTCCTCTTTTTTGGTCCAAAAGGTCTTTTACCTTTCATTTTAACTTTAGTTTTTGGAGTGGTTATCGGAACTTACTCTTCAATTTTTATTGCTACTCCGATTGTTTATTTTTGGGCAAAAAAATAAAAAAATTTTATGCCAAAATTTTTTGTAATTGGAACTCCAATTGGCAACTTGGATGATATAAGCATTCGCGCACTAAAAACTTTAAAAGAAATTGACATTTTGCTTTGCGAAGATACAAGAGTGACAAAAAGACTTCTTTCACACTACCAAATAAAAAAACCAGTTATAAGTTACCACGCTCACTCAAATCAAAAAACTTTTCAAAAAATAATTAATCTTTTAAAATCGGGAAAAAATTTGGGCCTTGTTTCTGATGCGGGTACTCCTGGAATTTCCGACCCCGGCAATGAACTTATTGCAAAGATTTTGAAAGAAAATATAAAAGATTTGGAAATTATTCCAATTCCAGGAGCCTCGGCAATAACTACCGCTCTTTCGGTCTCTGCTTTTAACGTTTCTCGTTTTGCTTTTTTTGGTTTTCCGCCATCAAAACGAAAAAGAAAGAAATTTTTTGAAAAATTAAGTAAAATCGATCTGCCAATAGTTATTTTTGAATCAAAATGGAGGCTTATTAAAACTTTAAATGAACTTAAAAATTATTTGGGCGAAAGAGATATTTTTGTGTGCCATGAATTAACAAAAAAATTTGAGAGTTTTTTTAGGGGAAATTTAAGCAAGGCAATCGAATTTTTTGAAAAAAGTAAGCCTAGGGGCGAATTTGTCATTGTTATAAACAAAAAATGAAAATTTTTGGCAAAAAAATAGTTTGTCTTGGAGGAGGAAATGGAATGCCAAAAGTTCTTGAAGGGCTCAAAAAGTATCCGGTAAAAATTACTGCGATTTGTGCTATGCTTGATAGTGGGGGCTCAAGTGGAAGATTAAGGAAAGAGTATAAAATTTTAGCTCCAGGTGATATTAGAAGAGCTTTCATTGCTTTAGCTAATACCTCCCCGGCAGTTAAGGAACTATTAAATTTTAGATTTAAAGCAGGAGCCCTTGCGGGACACAATTTGGCAAATTTATTAATTGCTGCCCTCGAACTTTCAACCAAAGATTATAAAAAAGCAGTAAAAATAATTAGCCAAGTGTTAAATGTAAAACATAAAGTTTTGCCAATTACTATAGAAAAGGGTGAGCTTTACGCGGTTTTGGAAAATGGAAAAATAATAAAGGGGGAGGGAAGTATCGATAAACCAAAACATAATGGAAATTTAAAAATAAAAAAAATATTTTTAAAACCGAAAGTAAAAATTTATCCTGAGGCAAAATCTGAAATTGAAAAGGCGGACCTGATTGTCATTGGGCCGGGAGATCTATATTCCACCTTAGGGCAAATATTTTTAACTTCAGGGATAAAAGAAGCTCTTCAAAAAAGGCGAGGGAAGCTTGTTTACGTTTTAAATTTAATGACAAAATTTGGAGAAACAAATAAATTTTCTGCTAAAGATTTTGTGGCCGAAGTAGAAAAGTACCTCAAAACACCGCTTGACTTCATTTTATATAACACTAAAATGCCTTCGAGGGAGAGGATAAAAAGGTTTCGAAAAAAACATCCGGAGCTTTTAGCAATGGTGGAAATCCCAGAAGAAGTTAAAAACGACCCAAGGTTTATAGGGAGGGATCTTTTAGAGAAAAAAGGAGATATTGAACATTCTCCAGAAAAAACAGCCAAAGCCTTAATTGAGATTCTTAAAATGGAAAAAGTATGCAAGTAGTTATTTTAGCTGCGGGGCTTGGTACAAGGCTTCATCCCTTAACTTTTTCACTGCCAAAACCAATTTTGCCACTTGGAGATAAATCAATCCTTAAGCATACAATTTTTGAACTTCCAAGAGAGATTAAGGAGATAATTTTAATTATTGGATTTGGAGGGGAGAAAATTAAAAAAGAGATTGGAGAAAAAATTTTGGGCAGAAAGGTAATTTATGTCTTTCAAGAGAAACAACTTGGCACCGGTGATGCTATTTTGAAAGCAAAACCATTTTTAAAAGAGAAGTTTTTAGTTTTAAATGGTGATGATATTTATCAAAAAGAAGATTTAGAAAATCTTTTAAAAAAGTTTCCCTCAATTTTGGTAGCCAAAGTTAAAAATCCCGAGAACTTTGGCCAGCTAGTTATTAAGGATGGCAAAATAAAAGAAATCGTTGAAAAACCTCAAAAAATTGTTTCTTATTTTGTCAATACTGGTGCTTATTTTTTGCCAAAAGAAATTTTAAATTTCAAAATAGAAAAATCTGAAAGAGGGGAGTATGAAATTATTTCTTTTTTGCAAAATTTTTTGCAAAAAGAAAGCTTATTTGCCGCCTTCGCAAAAAACTGGATACCGGTGAGTTATCCTTGGGATCTTCTTTCGGTAAATGAAATTTTTCTGGAAAAAATTAAAAGAAAAATTCAAGGGAAAATTTCTTCAAGAGCTAAAATTAAAGGAAAAGTGATTGTCGAAAAAGGGAGCATTATCTTAGAAAACGTAGTTATTGAAGGACCAGTAATTATCGGAAAAAATTGCAGGATTGGACCAAATTCTTATATTCGAGGGAAAACAATTATTCAAGATAATTGCCATGTAGGGGCGCACGTTGAAATCAAAAATTCAATTATATTTTTTGGTACCAAAATACCTCACCTAAATTATGTTGGAGATTCCCTAATTGGGCCAAATTCAAACTTGGGAGCTGGAACAATTATTGCTAATTTGAGGCATGATGGAAAAAATGTTTTATCAAAAGTCAAAGGAAAAATTGTTGATACCGGAAGAAAAAAATTTGGAGCAGTGCTTGGAGAAGGCGTAAAAACTGGCATTGGCACTTTAATTTATCCCGGAAGGAAAATTTGGCCCCAAAAAACAACCCTGCCTGGAGAAATTGTAAAAGAAGACATTATTTAAAATAACTTTTAAAGCTGACACCCAGTTTTAACTTGACTATTTGAGGTGACAGTCACCTTTCCAAAGTTTTTTAAAATGATTGTCAATTATAGAAAAAATTGGTAATTTTTTAAAAATGGCATGATTTTGTAAAATTTATGCCACGGAAGCCAAGAAGAGAAATTTTAGTGCCTGGAGGGCTTTATCATGTAGTCACTCGAGGGAATAACCAAAGAAGAATTTTTCGAAGTCCAAGAGATTATAAAAAATTTCTTCAAATTTTAAAAGAAACTAAAGAGAAATACCCTTTCTATTTATACTCCTACAATCTTTTAAGCAACCATTATCATTTAGAAATTGAAACGATTGAAATTTCTGTTTCAAAAATAATGCATCAAGTTAATAATAAATATGCAAAATATTTTCGGAAAAGATATGGTGGCTCAGGACATCTTTTTGAAGGAAGATTTTACTGCAATTTAGTCCTTAAAGAACCTTATTTTTGGGAATTAGCCGCTTATATTGATCTTAATGCAGTTCGGGCAGGACTTGTAAAGCATCCAAAGGATTATCAATGGAGTAGTTATTTAGCTTATTTTCAAAAAGAATACAAGGATATTTTAGTTGATCGCGACAGATTTTTAAGATACGGAGGAATGGATTTAGAAAGTGCTAGGCTTAGCTACCTGGAATTTATTGATGAAAAATTAAAATTGCAAAAACCGCCCCCTTTTTTAATTGATGAAAAAATGATCTAAAATAAGCGTTAAAACAGAACAAAATTATGCCAAATTTGAAATTTTGCTTAAATTTCATTGTGAATATTACATTCCGCGTTAGTATTTTAAGGTGACTGTCACTTAAAAAACTTCTTCTCTTGACAAAAGTGGAAAATTATAATACTATTTTGGCGGAGGGGGTAGAAGGGGTTTACCTTTGTATACTTTTGAGGAGTTTTTAAGGAGGTGGGAGGATGAATGAAAGGGTAAGGAGGGCGGTTGTAGGTATGGCAAAAGTTGCACTTCTCCTTGATCTTGTTAAAACTTGGAAAAAACATCTTCCAGAGGATGATTTTCAAAAACTCAGCTCGGCAGTTCAAGATAGCATTTTGTTGCAGGAAGCTCTCGAAAAGGCATTGGGTATCCTTACAGAGATTGCTGTTGAGTTCTTTCCTGGCATTTCCAGAGAAATTCTGTATAAGTGGTCCAGGGATACTATCGAGCTCTTGAAAGAGTTTCCCGAAATTAGAGAGCTTGAGGCAATAGGGGGATTGCTTCTTTTCGGAGGGTATATCCCAGATTTCTTCATTGTTCAGGCGGCTATGATTAGAGGGGCACGGATTCAAGACGCTGGAAACTGAGTAGGCGAGAGAGCTCTCTCGCCTTTTTTTTATTTTCTGGTTTCAAAGGAGGAAGCGATGGTCTCTTCGTCCGCATATTCAATCTCTCCACCAAGTGGAAGTCCTTTTCCAAGGCGGGTAATTTTTGGGCAAAGAGGTTTTAATGAGTGAGTTAAAAAATCCATTGTAAATATCCCTTCTTTTGTTGGATCCAGAGCCAAAATAACTTCTTTTGGTGACATCTCTTTTATTCTTTTTTTAAGCTCTTCGTATCGAATTTTCCCAATAGCATCTTCTTTTAAAAATTCCAAAGTTCCTCCTAAAATGAAATAAAAACCCCGATATTTTTTTGTCTTTTCAATCTGCCAAAAATCGGCTTCTTTTTCAACAACGCACAAAATGTTTTCTCGGGTTTTATCTTGGCAAATAGGACAAATTTCTTCATCTTTTTTGGGAGAAAACGGAGCAAAACAAAATTTACATCTTTTAACCTCTTTTTTTAAATTTAAAATTTTTTGAGCAAAATCTTCAAGAACATTTTCCGGAAGATTCAGAAGGTGCAGAGCAAATTTTGTGGCACTTCTTTCACCAACCGTAGGAAAATCTGAAAAAAATTTAATTAATTCTTTAAGCTTTTTTGGAATCATAAAACATCTTCGCTTTCTATTTCTTGAGGTTCGTATCCTCTCTCAATTTCTCTAAAACTCACAGTATCAGGATCAAAATAAAGCTCAACCTGACCTACAGGTCCATTTCGATGTTTAGCAATAATAATATCAGCGATATTTTGCCTTGGGGTAGTTGGCTTAACTTTGTCTTCACGATAAATAAAAAGCACCACATCAGATTCTTGCTCCAAACTTCCACTTTCTCTCAAATCAGAAAGTCTTGGCCGTTGATCTACTCGGTGTTCAACCGCTCTTGAAAGTTGGGAGATAGCAAGTATTGGAATTTTAAGCTCTTTAGCAAGACCTTTTAAAGATCGAGAAATCTCAGTAATTTGTTGAACAACTGATTCTTGGGGGTTTAAAGGTTGAATAAGTTGCAAATAGTCAATTACCAGAAGAGCAAGTCCTTTCTTTGCTTGAAGTCTTCTTGCCATGGCCCTCATTCTCAAAACGGTGGACCCCGGAGTATCGTCAATATAAATTGGCGCCTCAGATAAAACCTCAAGAGCTTCCTGGAGAGCTCCAAATTCTTCATCGGTAGAAAGCTTGCCGGTTCTTAATTTCCATAAAGATACTCCCGCTTGAGCGGCAATTAATCTATCAACTATCTGCTCGCGCGACATTTCAAGAGAAAAAATACCAACAGGAAGCTTTTCTTTAACTGCAACATGCCTAGCAATATTTAGACTTAAAGCGGTTTTACCAAGACTTGGACGTGAAGCAAGCAAAATTAAATCTCCCTGCTGAAGGCCGGCTAAAATTTGATCAAGATTAGAAAAACCGGTGGGAATTCCTCTTAATGTTTTTTGAGCGTGAATTTTTTCAATTCTTTCAAATGCTACTTTAAGTTCCTCTTTTATAGGAATAAAATCTTGAGTTAAAGAACCCTGAGCAATTTTAAAAATGTTTCTTTCCGCTTCATCTAACACCAAATCAATATCTTTTGTCTCGTCGTATGCCATTTCGATAATTTCACTGCTTACTTTGATTAAATCCCTCCGGTTCTTTTTCGCTTTGATAATTTTTGCATAATCAATTAAATTTGCGGGGGAGGGAACAGATTCTACCAGCTCTGCAAGATAACTTGCCCCACCAACTTTCTCAAGCTCTCCCTTCTCCTTTAATCTTTCAGTTAAAGTTAAAAGATCGTGCTTTAAATTTTGCTCCAAAAGATCGATTATTGCTTCATAAATTTTGCGGTGATTTTCCTGATAAAAATCTTCAGGAAAAAGATAATCAACAACTTTATATATTCCTTCTTCGTCAAGTAAAAGACAGCCAAGAAGGGCTTTTTCAGCCTCAATAGCTTGAGGGGGAATTTTTGAAACAATTTTTTCTTCAGCCATGAACTTTATATATTAAAAGAATTTTTCGATTTTGACAAGTTTTAAGCGAGGGCCAGCTTTTGTATCCTCAATGGCGTAGCCCATTTTTAAAATCTTTTCCCGAAGCTTATCGGCCTCTTTAAATTTTCTCTCATTTCTAAAAGCTTCTCTCTTTAAAAGGAGGCTTTTTATTTTTGGCAAAGGAGTTAATTTTTTCACTTTAGCAAAATTTAGCCCAAAAACTTTGTCAAAATCAATTAAAAGATGATATTTTAAACTTGAAGTCAGGGCATTTGAGTTGAGCAAATTTTGGATAAATCCAATTGCTTTTGGTATATTTAAATCATCGTTAATAATCTCTAAAAATTGTTTGCGAAAGTTTTCAAAATTTTTTCTTTTAAAATCTCTTTTTTTAGTTTTTATTTCGCTTAGTTTTTGATAAATTTCAATTAAGGCATTTTGGGCCGCAAGGAGCGAGCTAAAGCTAAAATTGAGCGGTTTTCTATAATGAGTTAATAGACAAAGATATCTAAAAGAAAGCGGATGAAAGCCCTTTTGGATTAAGTCATTTAGAGTAAAAATATTTCCCTCAGATTTTGCCATCTTTTTCCCCTCAACTAAAAGAAATTCTCCATGGAGCCAAAAGTTTGCTAAAATTTTTCCAAAAACTGCCTCTCCTTGGGCAATCTCGTTTGTATGATGAATTAAAATGTGATCAACGCCACCACAATGAATATCAAAGGGGATCCCAAGTTCCTTTGTAGCCATAACAACGCATTCAGTGTGCCATCCGGGAAAACCCTTCCCCCAGGGAGAATCCCAAATCATCTCTTTTCTTTCTTTAGCAAATTTCCACAAAGCAAAATCGGCTGGATTCTTTTTGTCTTGGCTAACTTCAACTCTTGCTCCTGGCAAAATTTCCATTTCTTTTGGCCAAAGTCTTCCATATTTTTTCAATTTTGATGTATCAAAATAAACTCCATCTTGGGTAATGTAGGTAAATCCTTTTTTCTCCAGAACTTTTATAAAATTAATTTGGTCTTGAATAGTCTCTGTGGCTCTAATCCAAACATCTGGCTCCAAAATATTTAGTCTTTTTAAATCCTTTTTAAATTCTTTCTCATAAAACCTAGCTACTTCTTTGGGGCTTTTTTTCTCCCGTTTTGCTGCAAGTAAAATTTTATCTTCGCCAATATCTTCATCGGAAACTAAATGCCCAACATCAGTAATATTCATCACATGCTTTACTTTAAAGCCATTGTATTTTAAAACTCGCTTTAAAATATCTTCAAAAATATAAGTTCTTAAATTGCCAATGTGAGGGTAAAAATAGGCGGTAATTCCGCAAGTATAAAGACCCACTTTTTTATCCTTTATTGGTTTAAAAATCTCTATCTGCCTTTTTAAAGTGTTATATAATTTTAAGGAGGTTTTGGAGATCATTTTTAAGTCGTCCTTTTACCTTTTGTAATTTTATCAATTTTTAAAAAGAAAAAAAGATGTTTTAAAAGCCCTGGAAAAAAATAATACTTTCTTTATAATTTTTAATTATCCATGGTTTCTTTATATCGAAAATATAGGCCAAAAACATTTAAAGAGGTTGTTGGGCAAGAGCATGTAGTGAAAACTTTAACCAATGCTTTAAAAATGGGGCTTATCTCCCATGCCTATTTATTTTATGGACCACGAGGTTCGGGAAAGACAACTTTGGCAAGACTTCTGGCAAAGGCAGTCAATTGCCTTAGCCCTAAAATAAATGGAGGTTTTGAACCATGTAATCAATGCCAAAATTGCCTTGAAATTAATCAAGGAAAGGCGATAGATTTAATTGAAATAGATGCTGCTTCAAACAGAGGAATTGATGAGATAAGAGCTCTAAAAGAGGGTATTGAGATTGTGCCCCTGAAAGCAAAATATAAAGTTTATATTATTGATGAGGCACATCAACTTACAAAAGAAGCCTCAAATGCTTTATTGAAAATATTAGAGGAACCTCCAAAGCATGCTATTTTTATTTTATGCACCACCGAGTTTCAAAAAATGCTTCCAACAATCATCTCAAGGTGTCAAAAGTTTGAATTTAAACCTTTAAAGTTAAAAGAAATTGTGAAAAAACTTCAAAAAATTGTAAGTGAAGAAAAAATAGATATCGAAGAAAAAGCCATTGAACTAATTGCTAAAATGGCTCGCGGTGCCATGAGAGATGCAGAAAGTCTCTTTGAAGAAGTAATAAATTATAAAGAAGGGAAGATTACAAAAGGGGACGTTGAAAATCTTCTTGGAATTTTAGACTTTGGTAAAATTTCAAATTTTGTTTCCTATTTAGCAAAAAAAGATAAAGAAAAGTGCTTTGAGTTTTTGGAAAATTTAGCAAGCGAGGGAGGAGATCTTGTGAGGTTTTTTGAAATGTTTTTGGAGTATCTCCATCTAATCTTTTTGGCAAAAATTTTACCCGAAAGCTTGGATGAAAAAGAGTTAACCCATGAAGAGAAAGAGAAAATAATTCTTCAAAGCAAAGAATTTAAGGAAGCTGAGCTTAAAGAGATTATTGAAAAATTTACTTATCTTGAAAGCATTTTGCGTTTTTCACAAAACCCTTTATTACCAATTGAACTGACTCTTTTTGAAATTTTTGAAAAATCATGAAAATTGCAATCTTGGGAGACGGCGGTTGGGGAACAACTCTTGGGATTCTTCTATCAAAAAAGGGATACAAAGTTGTTATTTGGGGCCCTTTTCCAAACTACCTTAAAGTTTTGGACAAAAAAAGAGAGAATGAAAAATATTTACCAAAAATAAAAATTCCAAAAGAAATTGAATTTGAGGACAATATTAAAAAAGCAACTAGAGGGGCTAAAGTGATTATCGTTGCGATTCCTTCGAAATTTTTTAGAAAGGTAGTAAAAAAACTAAAAAATCAAATTAAAAAAGATCAAATTTTGGTAAGCGTGGCAAAAGGAATTGAAAAAAAGACCCACAAAAGAATGAGCGAAATTTTAGAAGAAGAGCTTGGAAAAGTAAAAATTGGAGTCCTTTCTGGACCAAACATTGCCAGGGAAATTGCTTTGGGAATGCCCGCGGTATCCTTGGTGGCTTCAAAAAATAAAAAGGTAGCACAATTTTTGCAAGACGTTTTTTTTGCCAAAAATTTTAGAGTTTATTTGTCAAATGATATTCTTGGAGTTGAAATTGGCGGAGCTTTCAAAAATATTATTGCTATAGCTTGTGGTATCGCCGATGGCCTTGGATTTAAAGATAACACTAAAGCAGCCATTTGTGTAAGAGGTCTTGTTGAAATGGAAAGACTTGTCAAAAAACTTGGAGGCAAAAGGAAAACAGTTTATGGAATTGCCGGCCTTGGTGATTTAATTGTCACTTCTTTTTCGCCTCTTTCAAGAAATAGAACCCTTGGTGAAAAAATTGGCCAGGGGAAAAGTTTAAAAGAAGCAATTAATGAAATAGCAAGAGGCAAAGGGAGCGTCATTAGGGGAGTGGTCGAAGGAGTAGAAACTATTCAGGCAATTTATCAAATTTCAAAAAAATTAAAAATTGATATGCCAATCACTAAGGCAGTTTGGCAAATCCTTTTTCAAAAAAAATCACCAAAAGAGATACTTGAGAAGTTAATGCAAAGATCCAAAAAAGCGGAGTGAAAAATGGAAGAAATTTTGGAATATCTTCAAATTTTTCTTTTGTCAATTTTACCGATAAGCGAGGTACGCGGAGCTATCCCTTACGGAATAGCAGTCTTAAAACTTAAAGCCTTGCCCGTTTTTTTAATTTCCCTTTTTGGCAATCTTTTAATTGGATTTTTTCTTTTATTTATCTTGGAAAAATTATTTTCTTTTTTGAGCTTGAAGTTTAAAATTTTAAAGCAATTTTTTGATTGGCTTTTTGAGAGAACAAGAAAAAAATTTTCCCCTTATCATCAAAAATGGCAAAATCTTGGGCTTTGTCTTTTTGTTGCTCTGCCACTGCCATTTACTGGTGCCTGGACAGGAAGTTTAGCTGCATTTTTATTTGGAATAAAAAAGAAAGGAGCATTAATTTCAATTTCCCTTGGCGTTTTAATTGCAAGCATCCTTGTATTGGCTTTAACCTTGCTTGGAGTTAAACTTGAAAAATTCTTTGGATATAAAACTTTTATTTTATTAATTTTAACTCTCTCTTTTATTTGGATTATCTTTGAAAAAGCGATAAAAAGAAAAAAATAATGGACACAAGGGGAAATCAAAAAATAATTGAAATTGATGGATCTTTTGGAGAGGGTGGGGGACAAATTTTAAGAACAGCCACCTCTCTTTCTGCTTTATTCAAAATCCCCTGCCATATTTTTAAAATTCGCCAAAAAAGAGAAAATCCTGGTCTTGCAAAGCAACATCTTTTATATCTTGAGGCTCTTTGTGAGCTCACCCAAGGAACACTTGAGGGAAATTATCTTAGCTCTCAAGAAATAAAGTTTTATCCTGGCGATTTTTGGAAAGAAAGTTTAAAAATAAAAATAGATAGCGCTGCAAGTATTACTTTAATTTTGCAAGGTCTTCTTTTACCAGCTCTTTTTTCAAAAAATAAAACAAGGGTTATCTTTGAAGGGGGCGCTACCGATACTTTTTTTGCGCCACCTTTTGATTATTTCAATTTTGTTTTTTTATCATTTTTAGATAAATTTTTAGAAAAAGTTTTCAAAAAAAAGGTATTAAAAATAGATTTGGGCCTCAAAAAAAGAGGATTTTATCCCAAGGGTGGAGGAGAAGTAGAAGTTGAAATTTATCCATTGCCCTACCTTGCAAAATTTGAAAAAATCGATTTTCCCAAAGATAAAGGAAAAATTTTAAAAATTAAAGTTTTTTCTTTAGCATCTGAAGATTTGAGAGAAAGAAAAGTAGCTGAAAGACAAATAAGTGGAATTCGTCAAACTCCTCTTTTTTATTCAAAGCTTAAAATTCCAATTAAAATGGAGGTGGATTATGTAAAAACTCTTTCGCCAGGAAGCGTTATCACTGTCATCGGCGAATTTGAAAATGGAATTTTTGGAGAAAGTGCCCTGGGGGAGCTTGGAAAAAGCGCGGAAAGTGTTGGAAAGGAAGCAGGTGAGAAATTTTTTGAAGAAATTAAAAAAAGCGGAATAGTAGATAAACACCTTGCTGATCAAATATTGCCTTATCTTGCACTTTTAACAAAAGAGGCCCTGCTTAATGTAGGAGAAATTTCTTTGCATACCAAGACCAATGCTTGGGTTATCGAAAAGTTTTTAAAAGGAAGGTTTGAACTTAAAGAAAATCAAATTTGCTGGAAAAGGTAAAAAATTATGAAGCAAGAAATCCTTTGGCTTTTAAACGAAAAATATCAAGGGAAAAAGACAAAAGAATTTGAAAAAGACGCTCTCCTTTTAAAAAAGGGCGTTCCCGTTGATTATCTTATTGGCTTTGTTAATTTTTTGGGAGCAAAAATTGATCTTTCAAAAAGACCGTTTATCCCAAGAGAAGAAACTCAATTTTGGGTAAAAAATTTTATTTTGAGTCTTAAATCGTCCAAAAAGAAAGATCTTTTGATTTTGGACCTTTTTGCGGGATCAGGCGCTATTGGGATTGCTCTTTTAAAAAATCTTTCAAAAAAAATAAAAAGGGTTGATTTTGGAGAAAAAAACGGGAAATTTTTAAAGCAAATTAAAATAAATATTTTGCTCAACAAAATTCCTTTAAAAAAAGTAAAACTTATCAAAACTGATGTTTTTGAAAATATAAAAGAAAAGTACCATTTTATTTTAGCCAATCCTCCATATTGTGATCCCAAAAAAAGAAAATGGTTCCAAAAATCAGTTCTAAATTATGAACCAAAGGAAGCGGTTTTAGCTAAAGATGGTGGGCTCTATTTTATTAAAAAATTAATTTTTGAAGGAAAAAAATACTTAAAAAAAGGTGGCAAAATATTGTTTGAATTTAGCCCAGAACAGAAAGAAAAAATTAAAAATTTAGCTAAAAACTCCGATCTTGAAGTTAAATTTTTTAAAGATAATTACAATTTATGGAGATGTGCAATGCTTTGGCCAAAATATGATAAGTTTTAAAATTTTAAAAAAATCAAGGAAATCCTTAGCAAGGATTGGAATTTTAAAAACCCCTCATGGAAAGGTAATTACTCCCGCTTTGGTACCCGTAGCCACTCAAGCTACGATTAAAGCGCTCAATTCTCAAGAAGTTGAAAAAACGAAAACTCAAATTTTAATTGTAAACACCTTCCATTTGCACTTAAATCCTGGAGAGAAAGTAATTCAAAAGGCCGGCGGAATTCATCATTTTATGGGCTGGAAAAAACCAATAATGAGCGATTCTGGCGGATTTCAGGTGTTCAGTTTTGGCTTTGGCAAAGCTCTTGGAGTAGGAAAAATACTTAAGTATTTTCCAGAAAAAAAGGAAGAAGTTGAGAAGGGAGTAAAAATAGATATTAAAATTTTAAACGAAGGAGTTGTTTTTAAATCTCCAAAAGATGGCAAGGAAATATTTTTGGGTCCAAGAGAATCGATCAAAATTCAAGAAGCTATTGGAAGTGATATCATTTTCACATTTGATGAATGTACTCATCCGCTGGTAGATTTGCAATATGCGAAAATTGCATTAAAAAGAACGCACTATTGGGCAAAAATTTGTCTTAAAACTAAAAAAAGCGATCAAGCGCTTTTTGGAATAATTCAGGGGTCAAGATTTAAAAGACTGAGAGAAGAAAGCGCAAAATTTATAAATAGTCTTGAGTTTGACGGTTTTGGAATTGGTGGAGACTTGGGGTATTCGAAAAAAATGATGCACAAAATTATTGAATGGTGCATTCCCCATCTTGACCCCAAAAAACCAAGACACCTCTTGGGAATTGGGGCTTTGGAAGATATTCGGGAAATTGTGAAAAGAGGTATTGATCTTTTTGACTCGACAATTCCAACTCATTATGCAAGAAGAGGAATTGCCTTTGGAAGCTTTGGTAAAATTGATCTTACAAAAAGAAAATTTTTGGGGGATCATAAAAAGCTTGATCCAAAATGTTTTTGTTTTGTTTGTCAAAATTTTTCAAGAAGTTACCTTTGCCATCTTTTCCGGGCAAAAGAAATAAGCGCCTTTTCCCTGTTAACTTTTCATAATCTTTACTTTTTTAATACTTTTTTAGAAAATATAAGAAGAGAAATTCAAAAAAATCAAATTTAAAAAATTTTGGGCGCGTAGCTCAGTTTGGCTAGAGCACCCGTCTCACACGCGGGAGGTCTCAGGTTCAATTCCTGACGCGCCCACAAAAAATGAAAAAAAGAGCTCAAATAATTGTTAAAGGTCTTGTTCAAGGAGTTTTTTTCAGAGCGACAACAAAAGAAGTTGCCAAAAGTTTTGGTTTAACTGGTTGGGTGAGAAATGTTGATGATGATAAAGTAGAAATAGTTGTTGAGGGCGAAGAAGAAAAAATAAAAAAGCTGATTGAATGGTCTTGGAAAGGTCCACCAGCAGCAAGGGTTGACGATGTAAAAGTTAATTGGCAAAATTTCCTTGGAGAATTTTCAACTTTTGAAATAAAATATGATCTTTAGAGAAATCGAATCATTTCCAGAACCTCGCGAGGCTTTTCCTGAAGATATGGAAAGAAGATTAAGATATTTAGAGCTTTTTAGCAAGGGGAGGCTAAACGAAATGAGAAGGCAAATAAGAGAGGAAATAGAAAATAGATTTGGAATTATTACCCTTGAAGATGATTTAAGGCTTTCACCAGATTCCTGGGTAAAAAAGTATGGAAAAATAGTAGGGTATTTTCAAAAAGAGGTTAAAGAAGTTACTCAAGGATCTGAGGTTACTCAAGAATCTGAAGTTACTCAAGAATCTGGCAAAAAAAAGGAAAAACCCCAGAAAGGATTTGAGACAAAAAGAATAGAAAAAAGCATGCAAAGGGTTGGAGGACTTACTTGGACCCGAGGCGAGAGTCTAGAATTTCTCCTTCCGCTTATTCTCAATATTTATCTTGACCATGAAGAAGCCTGTGTAGTAAGATCTCCCCGCTACGATGATATATTGCGCGGTGGAGGGGAAAGAGGAGAATTACCAAGTCCTGATATTTATATCATCGTACCTCAGGGGTTAAAAGTTGAAGAGAAAAAACCCCAGGAAGGGGAAATTGCTATATTTGCAATCGATTTTACATTGGTAGAAAACCTCACAGATGAAGAGATGAAGTCAATAGAAGAAAAAGCAGGAAATGATCCAAAAGAACTAAATAGAGAATTGTGGAAAAAGCTTTTAGAAAGGTGCAAAAAATTTGAAAAAGTTGAGAATGCAATAATTAGAAATAATGGAATAAATGTCCGATTTGGTATTATAAAAGGGAAGGAAGGGCTTATTCTTAGTAATCCAAACGAACCTTTGAAAATTCCTATACTGACCTTGCCTTTACCCGAAGATAACTTCTATAATGTGGCCGAATTAATTGGTCGGGGTAGCTCTCCAAGAAAGGTAAATATAGAACTTGGAACAAACGTCTTAAAACCATTTTGGGGACTACTTACTACAGAAATAGATGTGTTATGTGAAAATTCAAATACTCCTAAGTGGCAGGTCCTACCACCCTATGCGAGAATGGAAAGACTGCAAACTCTCAACAATCTTAAAGGAGTGATAGTCAGATTAGGAAATAAATCTCTTAAACATGCTTTGGAAATTAAAGAAAAAGTGGTATAATTAAAATTTTAAACTGCGGGGTCGTCTAATGGTAGGACAGTGGCCTTTGGAGCCATTAATCCAGGTTCGAATCCTGGCCCCGCAAATTTTTTTTAAATTTTTAAAATCACTTGACTTTTTTTACTTTTTAAAATAAGTTTGTTTTTATTAAAGGAGGTGGGAAATGAAGAGATATTTTAGGGTGCAGCTTTGGGAATTGGATCTTGAAGGTACTTTTGCCTTCCTTATTAAAGAAATCGTTGTCCCCGAAGAAGAGGTAGAAAAAGTCAAAGCAGAAATGGAAAAAGAGGCGTTTAAGCTTCGAGAAACCATCCCCTGGAGACGAGTAGAAATAGGGGTGGAGGAGGTAAAGAAGTAGTTATTTATTTCGCCTCAGGTTGCACGTTGCGGGAAGCCCAGTTTTCACTGGGCTTTTTTTAAATATTAAATATTATTGCTTAAAGAAAATTTAAAAGGTAAAAATAAATTATGGCCTGCCAAATAATTAAGGTTAATCCAAAAAAGCCCCAAAAAAAGATTATTCAAATGGCTGCTGAAATTATCAAAAAAGGGGGGTTGGTTGCTTTTCCTACAGAAACGGTTTATGGACTTGGTGCCAACGGCTTGGACAAAAAAGCTATCAAAAAAATATTTAAAGCAAAAAGAAGACCTCAAGATAATCCGCTAATTTTGCACATTGCGGACTTAAAAGATTTATTTAAATTGGCAAAGAAAGTGCCAAAAGAAGCTCAAACTTTAGTTCAAAAATTTTGGCCAGGCCCTCTAACCATAGTTCTTTTTAAAAGGAAGTCTATTCCAAATGAAGTTAGTGCAAACAGAGATACTGTAGCTATTCGAATGCCAAGAAACAAAATTGCTCAGGAATTAATTAAAGCTTCCGGTGTTCCTATTGCAGCACCATCAGCTAACTTAGCAGGAAGACCTTCGCCAACTTCTGCAAAAGATGTTTTTGAAGACTTGGGAAGGGAAATCGATTTAATTTTAGATGGAGGAAAAACAAAAATTGGAATCGAATCAACAGTAGTCGATTTAACGGTAAAGCCCCCATTAATTTTAAGGCCGGGAGCAATAAGCATTGAGGAGCTAAAAAAATTTTTACCAAATATAAAGCTTCATCCATTTTTGATAGGAAAAAAATTAAAAGAAAAAACCCCTAAATCTCCAGGAATGAAGTATAAGCATTATGCGCCCGAAGCTCCTTTAATTTTAATTCAAGGAAATTTAAAAGAAAAAATTGAAAAGTTCCAAAATTTAATTTCCTTTTATAAAAAGCAAAAAAAGAGAATTGGAATAATGGTAAGTAAAGAAACAAAGAAATTTTTGAAAAATGGCAAGGTAAACTTGATTCTTGGAACTCAAAAAAACTTAAAAGAAATTGCTCGCAATCTCTTTAATGCTTTGCGCCAATTTGACAGGAAAAAAATTGATATAATTTTGTGTGAAAGCTTTCCTGAAAAAGAAATTGGCTTTGCAATCATGTATCGTTTAAAAAAGGCGGCAAGCAAAATTGTTTAATCCTTTTTAAATTTTAATTTGACATAGGGTTTGGAAAACTATACAATTTTTAAAATATGAGGCAAAAGTTAATGACAATATTTTTGACTTTTGTCTTGCTTCCAACTTATGTTTTTGCTCTTCTTGCCCCTCAAATTTATTTAACTGAAATCAATCTCTCAAAAGAAAATTTTCTTCCGGGAGAAAATATAGAAGGAGAAATTACTTTGTGGAACTACGAAAATTTCTCTTTTGGAGATCTTGTTTTACATTTTTATCTGTTGGGCGAGGAAGTTGAGGGAGTACCAACCCAAGTAATTGATTCAAAGAAAGATACAAAAGTTTTTTCGCTCTCTCCTGGAGAGAAAAAGAAAGTAAGTTTTGTTTATACCCTGCCAGAAAATTTGCCCAAGGGAGCTTTAAAATTCAGGGTAAGACTAGCAAATCAAAAAGGAGAAGAAATGGCCTGGATTGATAAGGTGGTAAATATAGGAGGGGAGGGAGAATTTTTAGTCCTTGAAAATTATTGGATTTTAAAGAATGGAGAAAAATTGGCTCCAGGCGGGGGAGTTGATTTTAATCCAAATGAAACGCCTCAAATCATTTTTGATGCAAAAAATAAAACCTCTTTTAATTTAGCTGGTTTTATTAAAGTAACTACCTATAAAAGAAAGGAGGGCGGTGAAATAGTTTCAGAAGAGAAAAAAGAAAGTGTTGCTTTAAATAGCCAAGAAACAAAAACGATTAAAACGACCCTGCCTTCCTTAGCAAAACCAGATACTTATTTAAGCAAAGTCCAAATTTTAAACGAAAAAAATCGAGCAATTTCAAATCCAATTTATTTTAGATGGGTTGTTAAGGGGGAAAATGATGCAGAAGTACTTTTTGTCCAATCTCAAAAAAATTCTTTTAACAAGGGCGAGATTGCAAAAATAAAAGTTCAATTCACCGGGCCAGCTCACGAAAAAGAAATACCCGATAAAGGAATTTTAAAAGTAAAGATTTTAAATGAAAAGGGGGAAATTGTTGGAGAGGGTGAAAAGGTAGTTGATTTAAAAAGTGGCGAAGAAATAGTTGATGTGTATGTAAGAAAAGATGTGGAAAATCCAAAAATAGTAACCGAAATTTTAAAAGAAAAGGAACTGCTTGATAAATATGAAGTTGAATTTAAAAAAGAGGCGCCAAAGGAAATTTCGCAAGAAAAAGAAGCGCCCAAGACTTCTTTTTGGAAAGAAAATCAAACAATTATTATATTCTCTGGAATTATTTTAATAATTTTAATTGGAATAATTCTTTGGCCCTTGCTTCAAAAAAGAAAACTAATACTAGAAATACTTTTTCTTTTGGCTTTAAATTTTATTTTGGTTCGTTTTGCTTTGGGTGCAGTGGAAGTAGCTGATTCTCCTTGCGGAACTACTATTTATTTTAACTCCCCCTTTCCAAATCAAGAATTTAAAGTCGGTGATCTGGTTCACTTTTCCGGAGGTTTTGAGGTCACAAGTTGCGGAAATGGACTTTTTTTCAACAAAATTGAATTTTTTATCACTGAAGATAAAAATATCCCAATAAAAAATGCCAATTGCTGCAATAACTGTTGTGGCGCCTCAAGCACGACTTACACTTGTAGTTCAATTTCTAATTGCGAGCAAGTAAAAATTCTTGAAACCTCAAATCCAAGTTTTAAAGTTTATAAACTTGGTACCATTTATCCTCCTGATGTCCACGCAGGAGCTAGGCCATACGAGGTTCAATTTGATAGATATTTCACTATTCCCGCAGATCTTGGATTTTCTGAAAATGTTCGCTTTTATGTCCAATATTCAGGAACTCACTGGAAAGGTCATTGGCACTGGAACATTACTTATCAGCCAGGAAGAATTAATAGCCCTCCTGAAGTAAGAAGTCTAAAAGTAATTCAACCGGATTGTTGTCTCACTGTTTATCCAAAAGCAATTTTTAAATGGGAATTTTTTGATCCAGATTTTGGTGAAGGTCAATCTGCTTTCAGAATTCAAGTTGATGACGATGAAGATTTTTCAAGCCCAGAAATAGATACCGGAAAAATAATGGATATGGCAAATGAGTATCATTTGCCAAGTTTTCTTTCATTTAATAAAAAATACTGGTGGCGAATAAAAATTTGGGATACCAAAGGAAGCGAATCATCTTGGACAAAATCATCAACTTATTTTGAAACTCCAAAACATGCCTATCCCCAAGTAGATTTTAGCTGGTTTCCAACTAATCCCAGTTTAAATGAAGAGGCAAGCTTCTTTGATAAAACCAAGTTTGCAGAGGGAGTATTGCCTAAGTCATGGCTTTGGCAGTTTCAAAATGGAGTCCCTTCAACCTCGAACGAACAAAACCCCAAGGTTAGATTTCAAAAAAGAGGAGAAAATCAAGTTACCCTTAGGGTAACCGATAGTGACAATCTTACTTGCCAAAAAACGAAAGTAGTATTTGTGCCATATCCCTTACCAAAATGGCAAGAAGCCTTACCTTCCGCCTCTATTTTCAATATTTTTAAAAATATCTTCAAATACTTAATAAAGAGTTGATCCTCTAAATTTTACAAAACGATCTCCTTTGAGTAATAAAAAACCTAATGAATCTTGATGAGTATCTGAGAAAAAGAAACTTTGAAAAGACTCCAGAACCAAAGGGAGAAGTTTTAGAGACCGGAAAGACTCGCTTTGTTGTTCACGATCATTTTGCAGAAAGAGCAGGGCATCATCACGATTTTAGGTTGGAAATGGAAGGAGTTTTAAAAAGTTGGGCAGTTCCAAAATTAATGCCAGAGGAAAAAGGAATAAAGAGGCTTGCTGTAGAGGTAGAACCACATCCTGTGGACTATATTAATTTCAGAGGAATCATTCCAGAAGGAGAATATGGTGCGGGGGAAGTAAAAATTTTTGACAAGGGAAATTATAAATTGATTGAAAAAACTGAGAACAAAATTGTTTTTGAATTAAAAGGGAAAAAATTAAAAGGGGTTTATACTTTAGTAAAACTAAAAGGAAGAAAGAATCAGTGGCTAATTTTTAAAACAAAATGAATTTTAATGAAAAAGAAGTCAGGGCATTTTATCACCTTTTGAACCACAAATTTTTGACTGAGCTTAGATTTTTAAAAAGAGGAAAATTTCCTGCATTTTCTATTGTTAAAAGCGAAGAGGAATTTGTTAAAAAATGTAAAACATGGAATGGAAAAAGAAATGTATATGCCGGACTTAGAGATAGAAGGAAGGATTTAAAAAGGTGTGCAAATTTTGGAGATATTGTGGGACTTCAAATTGTAACTTTGGACATTGATCCAATTAGAGAAACTGAAACTCCTTCAACAAATCAGGAATTAAAAAACGCATTAGAAGTTGCAGAATTTATCAGAAATTGGTTTTCAAAGAAAGGTTATGTTCCACCAATTAGGGCAATGACAGGAAACGGAGTTTGCCTTTATTTTTGCACTCCTTATTATGAAATAACAGATCGAAATCGAGATGAAGTTACAAGAGCGATTGAGAAATTTGAGCAAAATTGTAGAAAAAAATTTAAAGAAATTTTAAAAGAGAAAAATTGCCAAATTGATAGAATGTTTGATTTGCCAAGAATTGGAAAAGTAATCGGGACAATGTCAGTTAAAGGCAAAAATACGAAAGAAAGACCCTGGCGACTTTCTCATTTTATCGATGAGCCAAAAAGAGTTGAAGACAAAAAATTTTTAAAAAATCTTCTTGCAGGTCGCATCTAATTTTCATATCAAGTATTCCACTTTTCCACAAAAGTGGAATGATAGGCAATGAAAGAAACCTTTTTTATAATAATTTTAAAGGTTAAAGCTTATGAGAGAAGATAGATTTTTCATTACAACGAAAATTGAAAAAGGGAAATTAGAAATTTCAGACAAAGAAATTTTCCATCAGTTAAAAAATGTTTTGAGAAAAAGGGTAGGGAATAGGATAATTCTATTCAATGGAACCGGGATTGAAGCTGAAGCTGAAATTAAAAAATTTTTGAAAGATAAAATCGAAGTTGAAGTTTTAAATATTGAAAAGCCAAAAAGAGAACCAAAAATTTTTGTTTCCCTTTTTTGCTCAATTTTGAAAAAGTCAAATTTTGAATTAGCATTGCAAAAAGCAACAGAAATTGGAGTGAAAGAGATAGTCCCAATTTTGTGCAGAAACACTGTCAAAACCGGTTTAAATTTTAAAAGATTGGAAAAAATTGCGAAAGAGGCAGCAGAGCAATCAAAAAGGATAACTTTGCCAAGGATTGAAAAGGTTTTAAGTTTTAAAGAGGCGATCGAAAGAGCAAAAAACTTTGATTTGCAAATTTTATTTGATATTTCTGGAAAAGATTTTTCTTTGGCTAAAAAAGGGGCAAAAAGCGTTGCAATTTTTATTGGCCCAGAAGGTGGCTGGGATGAGCTAGAGATCGAGATGGCAAAAAAAGAAAATTTTGAAATTTTAAATTTGGGCAAATTAAATCTAAGGTCAGAAACTGCAGCAACTATCGCTTCTTTTTTGACAATTTATTTATTATTTTGAAAATAGACCGAGTGAGATCTTTAAATGTAAAATTTTAAATGTAAAAATAAAATTTAGCAAATAAATCATTCCACTTTTGCGGAAAAGTGGAATTTTTGATACAATAAAATTATGGATTATTTGTTACAAGTTTTTAAAGCATTAGGAAATAAAAGAAGATTTGAAATTGTTGAACTTTTACTTGAGAAAAAAGAACTTTCTTTGGAAGACATTGCTAGTAAGTTAAAAATTCCAAAAAATACTTGCTGTCGAAATTTAAAGGTTTTAGAAAGAGTTCATTTAATTAATAGCAAAATAAGAAATGGAGTTGCCTATTATTCTTTAAACCATCCAGAAGATCATCCTTATAATACTCCACTTTTTAATTTGATTAAATTTCGAAAAGAACGCCGTCAAAGATAATCAATCATTCCACTTTTGCGGAAAAGTGGAATTTTTGATTTAAAATCAAATGAAGGTTGATGAAAGGCACAGATATTCAATTAAAACTCAAGTTATAAAACCTTTTGATCCTTGGGGGTCACCTTATTGCACTTGTCCTAAAAAGTTTTCTTTTGATCCTTACACAGGATGCGCTCATCGTTGCATTTATTGTTATGCAACTTCTTACATTCCGAATTTTTATTTTCCTAGAAGAAAGAAGGATTTAATAAAGAGGGTTTTGAAAGATTGTCAAAAAATTCCTGAAAATTCTTTAATTTCGATCTCGAATTCCTCAGATCCTTATCAACCATTAGAGGAAAAATACAAAGAGTTTAGAGAATGCCTAAAAATTTTTCAAAATTTCAACTTTCGAATTTTAATAATCACAAAATCAAATTTAGTTTTGAGAGATATTGATCTTTTGAAAAAATTGAGGTGCGCAGTAACAATTACAATCACAACATTTAAAAAAGAAATTTTAAAAAAATTGGAGCCCAAAGCCCCAGATTCAGAAAAGCGGTTAGAAG
>Ga0080004_1153199_pt1 | contig 52386 bp, 56 predicted proteins | sample WasSprMetagenome_FD_69207 | JGI IMG/M metagenome (GOLD analysis project Ga0080004, IMG submission 69207) | Sulfidic aquatic microbial communities from Washburn Spring, Yellowstone National Park, USA - WS (SPADES assembly) (version 2) | ecosystem: Environmental > Aquatic > Thermal springs > Hot...
ACCACTGGTCTAAGATTAGCCCTCCTCAACGCTTCATGAATCACTATCGCACCTAGCCTACTTAAAGGCACGTCTTTCAAGGAGCCGCCGAAGTTACCTATAGCTGTCCTAACAGCAGCTGTGATAATTACTTCAACCAATTCATCTATCCTAAAACGAGATAGCGGGCCCCATATAAAAAGAGTTAGGTAAAATTGGCGTTTAAGAAAATGGTATACGCATTTTGTCTAACATTCTTTCTCTCTATCTTAAAACACCTTTAATTATGAACAAGAAAATGCTTTCCAGTAGGTTATAGTTTCAAATCTCTAATTTCAGAAGGTAAGTGTATAGGCCGCTTAATCTTCTGAGTAGATTACATCCTTTATCTGCTTCTCTCTTTCAGTTAACGTTACACCTTCCCCAGGAAGTATATTTATTCGAGGTTCCCCTCAGACAATCCTTTGAAGGCGACGGAGTCTATTGGCGTTCCTCTAAACCTAAAGTAATTTGAGTTAGTTTATGCCATAATTTCTCGGATATTATTACAGGTGGTAAGTGCTCACCGAGTGTTCCGATTATCGTCGACGTAGATCTTCTTATGGCGTCTTCTCGTATTATCCTCTCTTCTCTTTCCCCTTCCACTCAAGTTGGAGAGCCATTACCCTCGGCTTGTTTGCTTAATTCTTTTGCTCTTCATTCGTCAAAAAGTTGTGTGGCTTTACTTTCGATCTGCCTTTTTAACTTAGAGTATAGATAAGATAATATGAGGCTTATGATTAGGAGGGTGAAGAAGTATAACTATTTGAACCTAACTCACTTTTAAAGAGTAAATATAATGCTTTAAAGAAGCCCTTCTCTAAATGTTCCGACATCATTATACTCCTTTTGTTGAATGTAGAGAACCATTTAACTTGGTTTGCAGTAGAATCGTCTAAAGCGATCTATCGTTCTGGCTGAGCGTAGGATTAGTCTAATGCGCTTTTGAGACTTCTAGAGTGAAATCTGTAACCGAAAGCGGTGCGCCACATTTGCTACATCTAAACACCCCGTTCTTCACCTTCAAGAGTTCTCGAATAGACTTTAACTCAAACCCAGAGTATAAGCAGGCGCCACATGCCCCGCATCTTATCTCGAGAACCAACTATACTCAAAGCTCTTTTGCTTTGGTGGTTAGATATAAACTGTTGTTTCTTGCTGGGATAAACTCCTTATGAAGACGCATTCATCACTCTTGATCGCGAGTTCTTCTGTTTCCACTGCTCTATCTATTATAGTCAAGCCGCTGCCCCTGACGATCACAACAGGTGTGCTTTCGCTTGTCTCGCCCATAAGTAGGTTGGCTCCAGCACTTATGGCGTCGGCCAAAGCCCGCCTCGTAACCCTCATTATGTTGCCAAATAGATCCGTCTTACCACGCTCATCGCTGACAGCTTCGAAACCAGCTGCGGCAACCGCTATCCCTGTTGTGCCGATTCTAGTAGGCATAAGTCTGCTATCCGTAATTACTACACCAACCCTCTTACCTAGGTCTACAAGTATCTGAAGGCGGAGTCTCTCAGCGGCAGCTAGCGGATCTCTTGGGTAGAGAATGGCTGAGCCACGCTCCACATTCGATCGATCTATGCCAGCATTCGGCACCGCCACACCACATTTGATGGTCAAGACGAAGCCAGGTAGTGTTGAGTAGATTCTGTCAGCCTCTCTCAAAATCAGCTCCGCTAAGCTGCTCGGTATATGCGCTGCGGCAGAGAGTTTAACCGCTTCTGCAGAAGGCTTAACAGAGTCTAGGTTGACGACGCGCCCTTCAGACATCGCTATGAACTTGCTGGAGACCGCTAAGATGTCTCCATCTAAGATTTCTTTACCCTGTTCTTCAACTGCCCTCTTTATAGTCTGGTATAGGTTGAACCTACTTCGCTTCACAGAAACCCTTATGGGTATGTATGTCACTTGCTCCAACAACCTCTAGGAAGGGTATATCGCTATTTAACAGATATCTCACCGCAAAGAGAGTGCACAAACACGTTGAAGGAGGTGACATCAACTCTTTAATATCATATTGTTCCTCCTAAAGTATCTAGATTGGCTAGGGTGATACTCTTCTCCTATACACCCGATTTAGAGAGGGTGTGTGCTGCTGCTATGCGCTCTTGCTACTCACCCCACCCAGCGTATTCGCTCTACTCAAACACTCCAGATTCCGGTGCGATCCTAGAAGGGGAGAAGGCCTACTTCAATGACGAGAGGGTGAGATACTTTATAAGAAAGGCGAAGGAGATGGGGCACTTAGATGTGTTAGAGCACGGCTCCCTAACCTACGATATCCAAGGCGTGAGTAGAGCCTTAACACATCAGCTGGTGAGGCATAGGTTGGCTTCCTTCTCTCAGCAGAGCCAACGATACGTTAAGGTTACAAGAGGCTTTGGGTACATTAAGCCGCCTAAGATAGGTGACGCTAAGATTGAGGTTGATGTTAAAGGCATTAAGCTAAATCTCAGCTTCGAGGATGTCGTTGACATATGTAGGCAGGTTGAGGAGGGCTACCTTAAGCTCGGCATACCCTCTGAGGACGCCAGATTCATAAGAGTAGGCGGTGCAGTAACCAATATAGTGATAACAGCCAACCCAAGAGAATACCTCCACATCTTCAGCTTAAGGTGTGCAAAAGATGCACAATGGGAGATTCAAGATATCTGCTACGCTATGCTGAGCTTAGCGAAGCTCGTAGCACCAACCATCTTCGAAAGCCTACCCGAAAGCAAAAACGACACATATATCAAAGAGAGGATGGAGAAGATAGACGAGATCCTAGAGCCTATTAGAAAGAGGTTTGAGGAAGCCAAACGGGGCGAACTAATAGCAGTGCCCTTAGATACACTACCACTACACCACCCAGTAGAAGCACACATCAGAAAGATTTTATGACCTAGAAGGGTATCATTCGTGTCTCAGCGCCTCGACTGGTGTGAGGCGTGAAGCCCTCCAAGCTGGCACTAGCCCAGCCAAGGCGCCTACCGCCGTAGCCATAAGGATGGCTAGAAGTATGAGTTGTGGTGTGATCACTGGTGTTATTTGCAGCGTTGAGGTTTGTAGTGCTGTAGGTGCAGCTTGCCCACCTACAGGTGGGTGTGTGGAGCCACCAGGGCCTCCGACTCTTATCCCTCCGCCGAACAGTGAGAGTAGGAAGTGTGAGAGGACTGCGCCTGCGGCGCTTCCTATTGTGCCTCCTATGAAGCCAGTAAGTATGGCTTCAGCTAGGAAGAGTAGTAGGATGGCGGTGTTTGTATAGCCCATCGCTTTAGCCACACCTATCTCTCTTGTCCGCTCGTAGACCGATGTGAACATGCTTGTCATTATACCCATAAACGCTACTACAACCGAGATCGATGCTATGGAGGCTAGTATGGTTGATATGCTGCCAGTGATGCTCTGTATAGTTGACAAGATAGATGAGACAGCTTGTATTCTAACCTTGTTTCCGTAGATGCTTGAGATAGAGTTTGTAACATCGTTTATAACCTCTCTAGTAGAGGCTATAACGAAGACCCCTGTATAGTGGGTTGTGCCTGTGAGAAGCCTACCGCTCTCAAGCGGGATAAAGAGTGTGTCATCTGGGCTGATGAATAAGCCAACCCCGAACTCTGATAGCACACCCTTAACCAGAAAAGATCTTGATGTGCCGCCTTGAAGCGATGCAGTGACGACTTGATATAATTGAATCGGTGGGGTTTCGGGGTCAGCTGGGTTCGCGAGTCTGAAACCTATTAGGGCTGAGGTGAGCTCTGAGCTGGTTGGCATAGAGCCGCTGACCACCTTTATGTCTGAGAAGAGCAGATTTAGCTTAGTCAAATCTAGAGCCACTACATATGCTGATGTTGCCGTTCCGCCGTACCTTAGGGTTGCGCGTACAAGGTAGTAAGGGATTACATATTTAACGCCCTCTATCTTCTGAAGAGTTTCAACATCCGTTGCTGTTAAAGTTACACCTCTACCTACTGGCATAACGCTGATCGTTGTTACACCCATCTTATCGAACTGCGCTGAAACTGCTTGGCTGAAGCCTTCAGTAGCGCCTAGAAGAGCTACTATAGCCGCTGGGCCTATAGCTACGCCAAGGATCGTTAGGGTTGCTCTGAGCTTCCTCTCTCTAAGAGCGTCAAATGCGAATGCGAAGATGTCACGTATGAGCATAACTCAGCCTCCTTCTTCTATACACCTTGACTATCGTGAAAGCACCTCCGGCTAATATTGCTGCTAAGGCTGCGATGAAAATGTATCTTACTGTGCGTAGGGATTCTTGAAGTTGGCTTACCGCAGGCTGAGCTGCTTGAGCCATGCTTCTGGCTGTGACGGTGATCTGCAGAGTATATTCTTCCGAGTGCTTGACGCCATAGCTGTCCTCATACTCTACAACTATGGTCAACGGGTAGGTGCCGTTTTTGAGCGCTCTGCTCGACGATACGGTTAGGCTGAAGGGTATGGGTGTGTTTACTGTGATGTCTCCTATATACTGGCTGCCCGCTTGGAAGTTCGCGTTGGGTTTGATGGATACTGTGGCGTAATACGCGTCTCTGTTACCCTTATTGATCAAGTTGCCGGTCACGGTAAAGTTCCCGCCGGCTTGTATTGTTGAAGGCGAGGCTTGAACGCTTTGGAAGGATATTTTGATAGAGCCCTGCACTAAGAAGATGAGACTTCGGCTCTCCTTACGCCAGTTGCCTACGTAGTCAAAGTAGCTTAAGGTTAGCGTTAGGCTCTGTAACGAGTCTGTTGATGTCAGTGAGGCGAAGACCCTGGGCTTCACCACCACACTACCTCCAGAGGGTATCGTTTGGAAGAAACACCTCTCGCTACCAGCCATAATGGATAAGATACCTGAAGAAGAGAGGTTAACCTCTACAGAAGACACATCCTGCGACCCAACGTTGCTGATGGAGATCGCTGGCGTATTCACAGACCCCGCGACCAAGCTACTTGAATCCACTGTAATAAGAAGCGGGGATGAATACTCTTTCACCGGGAGGGTTAGCGTATACACCTCACTACGGGTTTCGAGGTGCTCATCTAAGTATGAAAGAGATAGCTGCATCTGCACACTTGTCTCCTGAATATTTTTAGGTACACGAACACTAAAACTCAAGGTTGCGCTCTGCCGCGGCTGAAGCACATCTCTGCGCTCTACCCTATCAGAAAGCACGGAAACAGAGTTTGAGGATAGTAGAGCCGTGATGTTAGCTATAGGTCTATCTAAGGTATCCGTGACCAGCACCTCAACATTATTGACAGCACCATCTACAAGATATGTGGTCTTAGGTGTGACGCTCAGAAGACCTGAAGAGGACGTTGAAATGAGTAGACGGATGCTCCTCGTCTCCAACAGGGCTACGTCTGAAACTTTATAGCTGAGGCTAACGGCTAAATCCAGCATCGAACCCGCAGCCACGTTAGGCGAAACGTAAAGTTGGATCGGTAGAAGCCGCTCTTCACCCGCTTTAAGCTCACCTATACGCCAAGAGCTCTCACCTTCAACACGCAGGGTAGATGGTGGGGTTAAGCCGATCTGAAGGTCGGTTGCCGAAGCAGAGCCACCGTTCTTAACAGCTAAAATAACCCTGTTTACAGCACCAGCTACAAGCCGATCGCCTTCTACTCTAAGAGTTAAGTCAGCTCTCCCTGTCAAAAGGACTGTTAGAGTTACGTTCTCTCCCTGCTTAAGATAACCTCTTTCAACATAATATGGTGTGAATATGAAGATGTGTGTACCTAATGTCGCATCCTCTCCAATGTTAATTGCGAACCTGAGTGTAGCAAATTGACCCGGCGGTATAGAGCTCTGGTAGTATGCTGAAGCTACGTGCCCACCTGTTGCGTTCGTAAACTGCTTAGGTAGGGTTAAGTAGCCCACTAGACCAGAGATCATATACGGCTCAGTATTCTGAATAGTCACGCTTAGTGTGACACCCTTATCCCCTGGTCCGACAGGTGTTGGTGAGCTAGGTGTACCCCAAACCACTTCCCTAACTTGTAGAGACGCTGGCTTCGCCTCTACATTCAACAACACTACTCTACTTTCAGAGAAAGAGGAGCCGTAGCTGTCTTTGAACGATAAGTTAAGGGTGGCTTGATAGGCGCCTACACTAGCTTCAGAAGGCGTCGAAGCTCTAACTTGGAATATAACAGAGTCTCCTGGCTTGATCTCCTCGAAGCGTTGCTCTACCTCGTTTGGATCGAGCGTAATCGGAGTACCGCTCGGCGGCTTTAGCGAAGCTAAGAGCGAGTAAGCCGAAGCTAAACCTATATTAGATATCTTTAGTGCGATGACGCTTTCTGAACCCAGATAGAGGGTCGTAGCTATAGGGGTTACCGTAATTTGGCTTCTGCCATCTAAACACACATTTACAGGCAGGATCTGAGTATGCCTAGTAAACCAGGGGTCTAGGTATGTTAAGGAGAGGTTAAGGGTGTAGCAGCCCACAGACGCTGCTTCATCAATATTCAAAAGGAACTGTAGTGTGAAACTGCTCCCTGGCGTAACAACTGAGTCGCTGTAAGCTTTTACAACACCCCCGCCTGTGATATTAGTAAATGGTTTGGCCAGTTCGAGTGTTGCGTTGATCGCAGAGATGGAGTAGGTTTGAGTGTTGCGTATCAATAGATTTAAGGTAGCCGCCCTATCACCTGGCGCAGCGGGCGAAGGGTTATTTGGTGCACCCCAGAATACTTTAAGTATTTGTAGCTGGTTTACAGGTGCTTTCACCTCTATGCTTAAACCAAACCTCTTTGGAACAGGGTTGCCGTATGTGTTGGTGTAAGATACTTCGATTTGCGCTTGGTAGAAGCCTGGGGTTAGGTTTCGTGGCGCTGTTGCGTTAACCTTGAACTGGACGCTGCTGTTCGGAGGAAGATTTTGGAAGTACTGTGTGGATTTAGATGGGTCGAGGATTATGCCGCTTGCTGTAGATATGGATGCTGAGAGTTTGTATGCTGGTGCTGAGCCGACATTCTTTATGTCAAACGTAATTGTGTTCTCCTCTCCCAAAGTAAGCGTGCTGCTAACGTTAGTGACTATGATTTCACTTTTACCCGGCAGATAAACCCATAAGGTTAGGTTTTGTGTGTGCTGAGTGTACCAGTGGTCTAGATATGTGAGCTTTAATGTGAGTTGGTAGGTGCTTATTGCTGCGCTTTTATCAACATCTAGTGTGAAGGTGGCTGTTGCTGTTGCTCCTGAAGCGAGTGTAGATGCTATGCTACTAGTCACCGTTTTATCTCCTGTTGGGCTGCTGAACGGATATGAGGGGTAGAGCGTGCCGACCAGAGCGTAAATTGGATGCTGCGCGGTGTTCTGAATAGTGACGCTTAAAGTAGCAGCCTTGTCTCCTGGCTCAGCTGGTGTTGGTGAATTAGGTGTGCCCCAAACGGTCTGTAGCACCTTGAATGTAGGTGGCTGGGAGATCGGCAGCGCGATAGTTAAGGTTGTTGAATACTGTATTCCGCCTATACGGTAGTTAATTATGAGTGTCCTTAGATAGGTGCCTGCTGCTGCGTCCGAGTCTATGTTTAATGTGAATTCGAAGATTGCAGTATCCCCGACTGTAAGTGAAGTCTTTGAAGAAGTGCCTATCGCTTGGTCATAGGAGCCGTCTTCGCTGCTAAACGGTGGTCCTAAGGGTGAAATAATCGGTGTGATAGCTGAGCAGGTATCTGGGCCAGTGTTCTGCACGACGACGCTCAGCGTTACACGTTGGTCAGCTGGGTAGACTACTGTGGGGTTGGTTGTTGTACCCCAGACAGATCTTACTACAATAAATGTGGAGGCTGCGGCTACGGGTGGTGTAGAGGCTAGTAGGGTGGTGATGAGCAGCGCAGCGATAACAACAGCCCTTATTATTGTGCCTAGTGTTTGTTTACTCAAGGTTATACACCTCTCAACCGCTCCTCCCTCTCTATCTTTCCGTCTCTGATGAAGAGGATTCTATCTGCCGCCTTCGCTACCTCCATATTATGTGTGATTACGACGACGGTCTTGCCGTGCTCCTTATTCAGCTTATATAGCAACTCTGTGATCGCCTTCGTGTTCTTCGTATCAAGGTTACCTGTCGGCTCATCACACAGTAGTATGGGTGCTTCGGTCACCAGCGCCCTCGCTACTGCTACACGCTGCTGCTCCCCGCCGCTGAGCCTCGAAGGTGTGCGATAAGCTTCTTCACCCAACCCAACCAGCTGAAGGGCCCGTAAAGCTAGTTGCTTACGTATCTTAGGTGGAGTACCTCTAGCGCCTAAGGGGAAGGCAACGTTATTCAACGCATCCATCCTACTTATCAGGTTGAATGCTTGGAAGACGAAGCTGATCTTCTTATTCCTCAGCTCAGCCAGATCCTTATCAGACAGCTTCGATATATCTACACCATCAATATAGACCTTGCCTGAAGTAGGTTTATCCAAGCCGCCCATGATGTGGAGCAGCGTAGACTTCCCGCTGCCAGACGGCCCAACAATAGCCACGAATTCTCCTTCAAGAATCTCAAGCGAAACACCTCGAAGCGCTGGTGTTTCAACACCATCCCCAGAATACACTTTAGTAACCGAATCAAGGTGGATAATAACATTCCTCCCACCCTCAGCTCTCGCGACATTAGATGGAGGGGGTGGTTGGGTTAAGGGTTGTAGTAGAGCCGCGTTACTCACACGTATATTCTCTTTTGATGATTCACTTTCAGTAGGAGGCTTGCTTGCCTCAGTAAGAGGCTTCCCTTTAGGCTTCAGAAGTATGCCTACTGCTATTAATATTAGCCCTAATATGCCGATTAGGTAGGCACTCAGTTTGATGTAGGTGCCTATCTGTATGACTTGGACCATCTGCAGAGGTTGGGTTGAAGATGGACGAGTCTGGCTTATAGGGGCTGATGTGAATTGAGATGTCTGTGTTAGACCGAAGAGTACTATGTTCAGTTCCCGATCATAAGCCATAAGAGTGATTAGAGAGGCTGCGACCAACACAAACCCTAACGCTACAACCAGTTTACGCATACCCATCACCTTAAGTCGGCTGCCAGCTTATCGCTAACGCTCCACCGATTATGCCGAGCAGCGCACCTATAAGGAAGCCACCCATGCCGAAGAAGCTTAAGATTGAGAAGATCAGTATAAGTGTGCCCCAGGTCGTGTGCTCTTTGGGTCTACTTCTAAGTAGCAGAGTTGCGACGAGAATCACTACACCTGAGACGAGGCTTAATACAGCTACAGTGATAAATGTGATTCGTGCAAAGGTAAGTGGGCTTAGCGCCCAATCATCCCAATAAGGCATCATGGCTCCAGGTATTCTTGGGATGTATGGAGCCTCCCACTTAACTAGCCAGGTATAGGTGCAGAAGGTTGTGAAAGAGCCGCTGATGATGATTAAGAAACCTGCTATCAGAGATAGTATGTAGGCTGTAGTTGGGTAGTTGCTGGCTGATGGCGGCGTGCCCAACTCCATCCACCAAACCACCTTACACATTAACTAGGTAAATCGTTTTGCTGAAACCGTTCTGATACCTTTAAGTGAGAGAGCGGCGTAGGGGGTTAGGGGGTTGGAGAGGCTCAAGGTTCTGCTCATAGCATTAGTAACCGCATCTGGAGCGCTCGCACTATCTATACTACTACTGCTTTTGGCAGGCACACCCGATATGTCTCCCATCGACGTAATTATAGTCACTTTAACGCAGGGACCGCCTAACCACATACCATTCTTCTTCCCCTTAGCTTCACTACTATTCCTCTCATTAACTCTGGCCAGCGTAGTTGGGGTCGTCTACTTCCTCATCCTGCCTGAAATAAAGATGTATCGGATAGATAACAGCGGAGCCGCTGAAATCGCCGCAGAGATGGTGATGAAGACCTTAAAGCCAGAGGAGCAGAAGGTCATCCTCGTGCTTAGGGCTCACGGAGGAAGATACCTACAGAAGTATATTTCGAAGGAAGCAGAACTTTCAAAGCTTAGGACACATAGAGTAATAGCACGACTCTCCGAGCGGGGATTGGTTAAGGTTACTAAACGAGGAAACACGAATGAGGTTACTCTAGTAGAATGGCTGACCCAAAAGGCTGGGAGTTTAAAGAATCAAGCATCGTAAAGGAGGTTGCAGCAGAAGTTAAGAGTGTTGAGGATAAGACAGGCGGAGAAATCGCAGCCCTACGCACAGAGATCAAAAGAGTCAAGGAGAAGTTGATAGCGAACGGCTATACGCTCAGACATCAAAAGAGTCGAAGATACTTTATCTACAAAAGTGGAACCACTGGAGAAGACGCTTGATCTGCCTAAGTCGCTGTTTTAGAGGCTAAAGTTAAAGAACCCAAAGCGAAGCAAGCAGAAGGTCTTGAGCGGCTTGTTAAAGAGAAACACCTCTCAGAGTTCTAGCTGCAAAAGCGTCAAGCCATCGTTGTGTACTCAGCGTTTGTAGTACTTTCTATAATAAGGGGGTTAGTTAGCCCCAGAGGTCTCTTGCGACATCCTGTAAGCCGAGTTGTATAAGCTTTTCTTCGTCGGTTTGCTGGTATTCTTGTCTCAGCCTCTAGCCCCATAGTATTCTTCGAGCGTCTTTGATAGGTCTATGACGGTTTCAGCCCTCGCCCTTCCCCTCAAGAAGCCTCTTAGGTAGCTTATCGTCGGCTCTACTCGCGCCGTGTTCCACATTAAGCCTTTCTAATATTAGATATTCTTTCACCCGCTATCAAGGCGTCCTTTAATGTTAGGTTTAGACCTGTTACTGCGTTAAACGCTTTGACGAGTTCTTCGGGTTGATAAACTTCGACGATATCTGCGAATATGCACCATCCTACGGATGCGACGAAAGCAGTCCAGTCTTCTACAACCTTAGCTGCAAACCCCTTACCCTCAGCTGATTTAGTAGGCTTAGAGCCTCTATCAGTCTACCAAGGAACTCCCAGTCCAAGGTTATCCTTTCGGTGTGCCTACCTCCCGTTATGGTGCAAGCGAAGTGCGCCCTCCTCCTTGGAATACTCTTGGGTCGTGTGCCGCTATTTCAACACCTTTACGTGTGTTGCGTAGTCTTCTACACCTCCGCCTATTATTCTAGCAGCCCTCCTTGAGCCCTCTACGAGTATATCTCCGAAATCCACTGAATGCTATCATCTCCATCATCTTAATCATCGCATCAGCGTTGCCGAATCTGAGCTCTAAGCCCCCTGTATCCTCCTTTTGTTACCAGGCCGCGCTCGAAACACTCCCTCTGTATCCTATCAGCACATATAGGCTAAGAACTTCGTAATCCAATTCTTCCCCTGTGTTATCATAGAATTTTTTTCTTTACAGTTAATTTCTACACTATCTACCCCCCTTCGGTGGGGCAAAGAGGGTAGAGAGCGCTACGCAAGGCCGGAAGGTTATAGAAAACTACTCGCCAGATGCTAAAAGCTCGGCTTCCTTTAGCTGAGAGATAATCTGCATAATCGGCTCTCTTACCTCGCTTGGATCGCGGCCGATTACGGCCGCGATCTCTTGTACAACTTCTTCAGCGGTGTTGCCTTTGAAGGAACTCCATATGGCGATTACTGGATCGCTTACAAGGTAAGCGATGCCTTTGTCATTGACGAGTAGTTTTTCACCTTGAGGGGTTTCGCCCAACTGACCCCTCTTAAACAGCTTTTCTTCAGCCATAACCAGACTACTCTTTCCGCATTAATATATCCTTTGCTACTAGTTAGTGTGTAAGAAGGAGGACACAATACCTGACCTTGGCACTCTCTGAGTTAGTGAAACAGACAAATGTAACCAGCGCCGTTGGTTGAACCGTAAATATTTTAAAACCTAAAAACTATACCTAGGTCTACAAAAGGCGATAATAACATGCCAGAAACATCGACAACAATACTCATAGGCAAAAAACCTGTGATGAACTACGTTCTCGCATGCCTAACCATGATCCAAAATGGCGCCAACGAGGTTGTCTTAAAAGCTAGAGGTAGAGCAATAAGCAAGGCAGTTGACATAGCTGAGATTACACGCAAAAAGTTCGCGCAAGACCTCGTCGTGAAGAACATAAAAATAGACACAGAGCAGATAAAGAACCCTGAGACAGGCAACGTCAGCAACGTCAGCTCGATCGAAATCTACTTAGGGAAAGCGGCTTAAAAGCCCCTTTCCTAATTTTTTCTAATTTTCTTTTTTGGGAGCGTATAGGTTTATTTACCCTTATTAATCCTCCACTATACGGATGCCTTTAAAGACCCCTATCTGCTCCTTTGATGCTAAGACGGGCATACTCTGCCCTAAATGTGAAGCTAGGCTTAGAGGGGGTCATATTAGTGAGCTTGATGTTGAAGCTTCGATTAAGTTGACTAGGTTGGCTGAGAAGTTACCTGAGTTGGATAAGGTTTCTCTTATCAGAGCTCAAGCGGTCGATGGTGTTTATGTATTGACTTTTGCTGCGGGTAATCTTAGCATCCTCCGCTCCAACCCATCTATCACTAAGAGTATCGAGGAGGTTATGGGTGGAAAGACCATTCTTATAGAGGCTGAGTCTTCTGATAGAAAGTTTCTTGAAGACCTCTTCTACCCTATAAGGATCCTGACGGTTAACGTAGTTTGGCTCCCTGATGGAAGCAAGCTTACAAAGGCGATAATCCCCGGTAGGAAGACTGAGCGCTTCCCTTTGGATATAGAGTTGATTAAGAAGGTTGTTAAGGCTGTTCGTAACATAGATCTTCTAGTGGAGTTTGAGCGCTCAACATACGTGAAGGCTGAGTAAAAACTAAGGTAAAGGTTCTTAAATCGCTCGAAGTGTTGGTTGTGTGTGGAGTGTAAGGAGCCTTATGGTGAAGGCGGCTTAAGCAGCCTAAGGACACATACAGCAGCCCATCTTAGCGAAGATCAGATAGGGCAGAGTGTGAGGGTAGCTGGTTGGATTGAGGATATTCGACCACTAGGCACTATAGCGTTTATAACGGTGCGGGACGCTTCAGGCATAATACAGCTAGTCCTACGCAAAGAGATGGGTCAGCTATATGAAGAGGCGCTCAAAACGCCCCGCCAAAGCATAGTAAGTGTGTATGGTGTTGTGCAGAAGAGCAGAGCAAAGGCGGTTAAAGTTGAGATTGAGGTAAGAGACTTTAAAGTCCTCTCTTACGCAAAGCACCCCCTACCGATAGACCCGACAGGTAGAGTGCCCTCCTCACTAGATCTACGAATCAGCGCAAGAGCGCTTGATCTAAGAAACCCCAGCGTGGCAGCGGTATTCAAGATACGCCACACCGCGCTGCAATCTATAAGGCGTAGCCTAATAGAGGATGGTTTTCTTGAGGTCCAGACGCCTAAGATCATCGGGCAGGCTGCTGAGGGAGGTGCCACACTATTCACCCTCGACTACTTTGGTCGCCAAGCATACTTGGCGCAGAGCCCGCAGCTATACAAGGAGCAGCTCACACTCGCCTTAGAGAGGATCTTTGAAATCTCTAGCTTCTTTAGGGCGGAGAAGTCGAATACGAGGAGGCACCTCAGCGAGTTCGTAAGTGTGGATATCGAAGCAGCATACTATGATATGGAGGACGTGATGGGTGTCTGCGAGAGGGTGGTTACGCGCTGCATAGAGGACGTGTTAGAGCAGAATAAGGCTGAACTCAACATACTTAAGCATACCCCAGAGAAGCCGAAAACCCCCTTCCCAAGGCTAACCTACGGAGATGCTATAAGAGATCTGCAGAGGGCTGGCTACAGTATAGAGGAGGGCGAAGACCTCACAGACTCAGCTCTGAAGGTTCTCGGCGAGATCCACAAAGGTTTCTACTTCATCACAGAATGGCCGCCTCACCTCAAACCATTCTACATAGATGTGGAGGGCAACCGCTCAAAGTCCTTCGATCTACAGCATGGTGCGTTAGAGCTTGCTTCTGGCGGCAGGAGGATATCGAATAGGCAGAAGCTTGAGGCTAGGATGGTGGAGCTAGGCTTGAACCCAGCTTCCTTCTTAGAGCACCTTAAGGTCTTCGACTGGGGTATGCCGCCACACTCAGGCTGGGGTCTCGGCTTAGACCGGCTTATGATGGTTTTGACGGGTAAGGAGAATATTAGGGAAGTGGTCCTGTATCCAAGAGACACAGTAACCCTCACACCGTAGCAATAAACTATAATAGCGGAGAGCACCACATTTTACCTGTGTTGAAGAAGACGGGTATAGTCTACCTCCCCCTACACTATGGCCACGCACCCCAGTGGCTCATAAAAAGAATGGAGGCGCTAGCGGATGCTATGCTGAAGATAATGTATAGAGAAGAAGGTGCGTCAGGCATATTAAAGAAGCTCAGCTCACCCCTCTGGTTCCAAGCTTTTGGCTGTGTGCTCGGCTTTGACTGGCACTCCTCAGGCTTGACCACAGTAGTCTGTGGTGTGTTGAAGGATACGCTTAGATTTGAGGAGCACGGAGTGGAAGTTGCGGGCGGGAAGGGAAAGTCAGCGTTAAAGACGCAGACAGATATAGAGAAGATCGGTGAAGCCCTTTCTCTATCGGAACATAAAATCAACGAACTAAAGTACAGCAGCAGAATGGCAGCTAAAGTAGACACAGCCGCCATACAATGTAACTACCCCATCTACCACCACACAGTATTCATATCAGAGAAGGGTGAGTGGTGCATAATTCAGCAAGGGTTGAACGTAGAGGAAAGGCTAGCTAGACGCTACCACTGGCTCGGCACACAAGTAGAGAACTTCGTCTGCACACCACATAGTGGTATAGCTGCGCCTAGATTGGAATCGAGGGTGCTAGATATGACAGCAAAGGAGTCAGATGAGGCTAGGCGTGTTGCAGTGGACCTTGTAAGGGGAAGGTCGGAGAACCTAATCAGCTCCATAAAGTTGTTGAGTGGGCAGCCTGTGCTTGACAGCTGGATTGAAACTTATCCAAGCTTTGAAATGCCAAGGCGGCTCGACTGGGGTATATTCAAGAAGCTTTATGATATCCAGCCAAGAAACTACGAAGAGCTTCTAGCGGTTAGAGGGGTAGGTCCGGCAGTGGTCCGTGCGCTAGCACTTGTTTCACAGCTCATATACGGTGCACCTCCGTCTTGGAGAGACCCAGCCAAGTTCACTTTCGCACACGGAGGTAAGGATGGTGTACCCTACCCGGTTGATCGTAGAGCTATGGATGAAACTATCCGCAAATTAAAAGGCTACTTGGAAGCTTCGGAAGCAGAAAGAGAGCATCTAAAAGAAGCGCTGAAAAGATTAGAAGCTCTAAGCCACAGGTGGGGGCTATAATCTCACCAGCCTCTTGTTGAAGTGGGCATATCCCAACTTAGTCCAAGTAAAGCCGCAAGCACTGAGCCCCAAGCTGCCGCGGTATTCTTTTCATTGTAGCCGCCACCACCTGTAGCGACAAATTTCCCTCTACAAAAGTTGTGGGCTATTTCGTGGAGAACTTCTGCTGCGTGCCTATGCGCTCTATAGGTGTATCTGAGGTGGGTTATGGGGTCGCCTTCTAACCCATCTGCACCGCATTGGAAGAGTATAATTTCCGGCTCAACCTTCCTTGCGAACCCTTCTACTTCCTTAAATGCTTCAAAAAACTCTTTATCAGTCGAGCCTGGTGGTAGGGGTATGTTGAGTTTTGTGTTCGGTGCTCTTGGTGAACCATCCTCCTCTCTGAATCCAGTCCCTGGGTAGAGGTATCTTCCATCTTCGTGAATGTCTGCTATCCATACTGTTGGGTCATCGTAAAATTCGTAAAACACGCCATCACCGTGGTGTGCATCTATATCCACATAAAGTATCCTCTTAAGACCATACTTTCTCTTAGCATACATTATGGCTACACCTATATCGTTAAAGACACAGAAACCTGCTGCCCTGTCTCTTCTTGCGTGGTGCAGCCCGCCTACTGGTATGAAACAGTGCTCCACCTCGCCACTCATCACCTTGTCAACAGCGTCTACAACAGAGCCCACCACATAGCTCGCTGCCTCAAAGATGCCTTTAAAGGCTGGCGTATCACCATAATCAAGCAGCCCAGAACCTCTCTCAGACATCCTCTTAACAAAATCTATATACTCCCTTGTGTGGAAGAGTTCAAGCAAATCCTCGGACGCTAAAACCGGCTTCATAACCTTAATCTCTCTCCTCTCCAGAAATCCAAAGATCTTTATAGCCTCCCAAAAAGAAATGATGCGCTGCTTGTTGAATACGTGCGAATCTGGGAAAGTGTATCGTAGAAGATCTTCACCATAGTACAGGCCTATATCGCCCAACTTTCCTCATAATGACTAATCACTGTAGTTATATTTTAGAGTGACGGAGTAAAAAATCTTATTGTGTTGTTGTTCATAGAGAAAAATTTGAGACCAAAGGTTTGAGATCACTTATAGGTGTGGAGTTGTTTAATCCGATAGCGGCTGTTAGTATGTGACTTCGATAAAAAAGCTTAAGAGTTTGAATCTACAAAATATTCGAATTTCAGCAGATGAGGTGGTTGTCGATTACTATTGAAATATCTTTAGGAAAGTTTAAATAGAGTGAACTTGGAGTGGTATGTGGTAATTTTGCGGAAGGTGTTTTAGTGACATTATAGGCTCGAGTGTGAGAATAAAATATGCAAGAAGAAGAGGTTGAAGTTGAAAAAGAGAAGGTTGGTGGGTTCAGAGTAACTGAACATGTATACGTCCCCAAGCACGAGATACTATCTGAGGAGGAAGCGCAAGAACTCTTAAAGCGGTTACACGCTACGCCAGAGCAGCTACCTTATATACGCGCCTCAGACCCAGTCGTCAGAGAGTTGGGCGCAAAACCCGGTCAGATATTGAAGATAACACGCCGAAGTGAGACAGCTGGTGAGTCGGTTTACTACAGGTATGTGGTGGAGTGAGATGATGCAGGGCAAGTTAGATACTTGGTGGGTTCTTCAAGATATACTTGAGACAGAAGGTGTTGCCAGGCAGCACCTTAACTCATATAACGAGTTCGTTGAAAAGCAGCTGCAAAGCATAATAGATGAAGTTGGGGAAATAGATATTGAGACACAGACCACGGCTTATAAGGTAAAGTTTGGTAGAGTGAAAATCGGGCAACCTAGAGTGGTCGAGAGAGACGGTTCAATAAGCTACATAACACCTCTTGAAGCAAGCTTAAGGAATCTAACATATGCAGCGCCAATTTACCTTGAGATGATGTTGGAAGAGAACGGCATCATAAAGGACGTGCAGTTCCATCACATAGGAGAACTGCCAGTGATGGTTAAATCGAACCTATGTATGTTGAGCAGACTTTCTGAAGAGCAGCTTATAGAGCTTGGTGAAGACCCTAAGGATCCTGGAGGCTACTTCATAATAAATGGCAGTGAGAGAGTAATCATAGGGTTGGAGGACCTTTCACCGAATAAAATACTTGTAGATATAGAGAAGCAAGGCGGTACTACACTCTATACTGCAAAGGTCTATTCCTCGATTATAGGCTATAGATCTAAACTAGAAGTAGTTCTGAAGCAGGATGGTTCGATTGTAGTTAAGCTCCCTACTTCACCTGTAGAGTTGCCTTTTGTAATTGTGATGCGCGCGCTTGGCGTCGAAGTTGATAAGGACATAGCAGAGATGGTGTCTCTAAGGCCTGAGATTCAAGACTTTCTGGATGTTTCATTCGAGAAAGCGTCTGACGCTTTGACGCAACACGAGGCTTTAATTTTCATCGGTAACCGCGTAGCCCACGGTATGTTAGATGAACTAAGGGTAAGAAGGGCTGAGATGCTCCTTGACTGGGGTCTTCTCCCACACTTAGGTAGAACGCCTAACGATCGCTACAATAAAGCGGTCTTCTTAGGTGAAGTAGTCTGTAAGCTACTTGAGTTAAGATTGGGGTGGATTCAACCAGATGATAAGGATCATTATGGAAACAAGGTTATAAAGTTTGCAGGTCAACTTCTAGCAGACCTATTTAGAACCGCCTTCCGCAATCTTGTCCGTGATATGAAATATCAGTTAGAGAGGATGGGGCAGAAAAGAGGGTCTAACGTTATAGGTGCAGCTATAAGACCTGGTATAGTAACTGATAAGCTCAGAAATGCGATAGCAACTGGTAACTGGGGTAAGGGTAAAGTCGGGATAACACAGCTGCTTGACCGAACTAACTACCTATCCACCATAAGCCACTTAAGAAGAATTCAATCACCCTTGAGTAGAGGGCAACCCAACTTTGAGGCAAGAGACCTCCATTTAACACATTTCGGAAGAATATGTCCTAATGAAACACCAGAAGGATCTAACTGCGGCTTGGTTAAGAACCTTGCCCTATCAGCCATAATCTCAATAGAAGTTCCTCAAGAGGAAATCGTGAATAAACTATACGAGTTAGGTGTCAAGAGTGTAAAAGAAGCCTCTGAGAACCTTAAAAGAAATGGGTGTAAAGTCTTTGTTGAAGGTAGGTTTGTTGGCTTCGTTGAAGACGGGGCTGCACTTGCAGCAAACTTTAGAGCACTTAGGCGAGAAGGGCAAATACATCCACATGCAAACATCTATTACTATGAACCAAAGCACCCGAAAGCCTCAAAGCGCGTCTATATCCATACAAGTGCTGGCAGGGTTCTACGACCTCTTATCGTAGTGAAGAATGGCAAACCTCTTCTAACTGAAGAGCACATAAAGCGGATACGTACAAAAGAAATTAGTTGGCGTGATCTACTACACATGGGTGTTATAGAGCTTATCGACGCAAACGAAGAAGAGAATACTTACATAGCGATCAAGCCAGAAGAGCTTACTGAAAAGCACACGCACCTCGAGCTCCATCCAGCAGCAATCTTAGGTGTAACTGCATCGATAATACCATACGCTGAGCACAACCAGTCTCCGCGCAATACATATGAGGCAGCTATGGCTAAGCAGTCACTGGGCTTCCTTTCACCAACTCTCTTAACCAACACATATATTAGGCAACACTTACTGATCTATCCGCAGAAGCAGCTCGTCACAACCAAGGCTGCTGAGCTACTTAACCTCAACGAAAGACCCATAGGGCAAAACTTTGTAGTGGCGGTCCTATCATTCGAAGGGTACAATATAGAGGACGCCATAATATTGAATAAATCTGCAATCGATAGGGGGTTAGGTAGGTCATTCTTCTACCGCATATATGAAGCTGAATCGAAGCAATATCTAGGCGGGATGAAAGACGACTTCGAGATACCATCGCCAGACGCTAATGTCCGAGGATATCGTGGCGAGAAGTATTACCGCCTACTTGAAGGCGACGGTGTGGTAGCGTGCGAAGCCGTCGTGTCTGGTGGAGACGTAGTGATCGGGAGGACTAGCCCACCCAGATTCATGGAGGAGTACAAGGAATTTGAAATTAGAGGACCATATAGGCGTGATACCTCCATAAGCATAAGGCCTTCTGAGTCAGGGGTTGCGGATGCGATCTTCTCCACAGAGAACGTAGAGGGTGAGAAAATGTATAAGGTGAGGGTTCGCGACCTCAGAATACCTGAAATCGGTGATAAGTTTGCTTCAAGGCACGGGCAGAAGGGTGTTGTAGGAATCGTCTTCAGACAAGCTGATATGCCTTACACAGAAGATGGGATAGTGCCTGATCTCATAATCAACCCACACGCCTTCCCCTCAAGAATGACTGTTGGGCAGTTCATAGAGTCTATAGCGGGTAAGGCTGCAGCTCTACGCGGCCACCCTGTTGATGGCACAGCATTCGCTGGAGAATCTGTAGAGGAATTGGCGAAGATCTTAGAAGCATATGGGTTTAAGCGCTCTGGGAAAGAGATCATGTATGATGGTAGGACAGGCAAAAAGTATGTAGCAGATATCTTCATAGGAATAGTCTACTATCAGAAACTCCACCACATGGTTGCCGATAAGATACACGCTAGAGCGAGAGGACAGGTCCAGATGCTGACCAAGCAGCCTACTGAAGGTAGGGCGAGGGGAGGTGGTCTGAGGTTCGGAGAGATGGAGAGAGACTGCTTAATAGCATACGGCACATCCATGGTACTTAAAGACAGGCTTCTTGACGAAGCCGATAAGACGGAGGTCTATGTCTGCGAGGAATGCGGGCTTATAGCGTATTATGATGCGAGGACCAGAAAGTACGTGTGCAGACTCTGTGGCGAAAAGGCGAAGGTGTCAAAGGTTATTATGGCTTACGCCTTTAAGCTCTTGCTACAAGAGATGATGAGCCTCAATATAGCGCCTAGGCTTCGGTTAAAGGAAAAGGTGTGATGAATATGCAAATGGAAGAAGGCGTTAAGATGATAGATGCGATTAAATTCTCGGTCTTCTCACCTAACGAAATCAGAAGATACTCCGTAGCAGAGATCTCTGCCCCTGAAACATATGACGAAGACGGTATGCCAGTCACAGGAGGCCTTATGGACAGCAGACTCGGAACACTAGAACCTGGTCAGAAGTGCGCAACTTGTGGAAACACCTACGCTAAGTGCCCAGGCCACTTTGGCCATATTGAGTTAGCCGAACCCGTCTTACACATAGCGTTTGTTGAAGATATTCGAAAGATACTGGTTTCAACTTGCAGGTTTTGTGGTAGGCTTCTGCTACCTCAAGAAGAGATTGATTTGTATCGCGCTAAGTTGGCTGAGAAAAAGCCCTACACACCTACCCTTGCTGAAGAGATTGCGAAGGAGATTCTCGCTAAGATCAAAAAGGTTAAAGTCTGCCCACATTGTAATAAGCCTCGGTATGAGATTGAGTTTACAAAGCCTACAACTTTCCACGAGATTACTGAGTGGGGTGGGGCTACGCGCTTACTCCCATCCGCTATACGGGAGAGGCTTGAGCGTGTTCCTGACGACGATCTTAGGTTATTAGGTTATGATCCATCTAGCACTAGACCAGAGTGGTTTGTTCTGCAAGTTCTTCCTGTACCTCCTGTTTGTGTGAGACCATCTATTACTTTAGAATCTGGTATACGCTCCGAAGACGACTTAACGCATAAACTCGTCGATATATTGAGGGTTAATCAGAGGGTTAAGGAGAGTAAGGAGGCTGGTACACCACCTCTTATAGTGCAAGATCTAGTTGATCTACTTCAGTACCAAGTTACAACCTACTTTGATAACGAGGTCTCAGGCATACCTCAAGCACGCCACCGCTCTGGCAGACCGCTGAAGACACTAAGCCAAAGGCTAAAGGGTAAGGAGGGGCGGTTTAGAGGCAGTCTCTCTGGTAAGAGAGTTGACTTTTCAAGCAGAACCGTAATCTCTCCAGACACTAATCTAGATATCTGTGAAGTAGGTGTACCGTATGAGGTTGCAAAGAAGCTCACTATACCGGAGAAAGCAGCTCCATGGAATATAGAGTTCTTAAAGCAACTAGTTCTGAACGGTCCTGAAAAATATCCTGGTGCTAACTATGTGATTAGACCTGATGGTGTGAAGATACGTTTAGACTACGCTTCAGACCGCGCAGCTCTAGCGGAGAGCTTAGGTCCAGGTTACATTGTTGAAAGACACCTTATGGATGGTGATGTCGTACTCTTTAACAGACAACCTTCTCTACACAGAATGTCTATAATGGCTCATTTCGTTAAAGTGCTGCCCTACCGTACTTTCAGACTACACCCAGCGGTATGTCCACCCTATAATGCTGATTTCGACGGCGATGAAATGAACCTCCACGTGCCTCAAAGCGAAGAGGCTAGAGCAGAGGCCCTTATGCTTATGAGGGTGCAGGATCAGATCATATCACCCAGATACGGTGGGCCTATCATAGGTGCTATACGTGATTATCTCACAGCTGCTTATCTACTAACTCATGACTCAACCAGACTCACTAAAGAGGAGTTTACCAACCTAGCGTTGGCTGGAGGGTACGTTGGTCCTCTGCCCGAGCCCATTGAAAAGACGCCGGAGCCACTTTATAGCGGTAAGCAGCTCTTCTCACTCTTCTTACCAAAGGACTTTAATTACGTTATGTCTTCTAAATGGGCTAAAGGTAATGTGAAAGATGTCATTGTAAAGAATGGTGAACTGGTCAGTGGAGTCATAGATAGAGCAGCCATCGGTGCTGAGGAGCCTAATAGTCTGTTACATCGACTAACCAAAGATTATGGCACAGATGAGGCGAGGAGATTCTTAAACTCCATACTCGCTGTTCTGAAAGCTTATATTACAAGGAGAGGTTTCACATATGGTTACGATGACCTTGAGTTACCTGAGGATGTTCGAAAGAAGATAAAGGAAGCTATCGAAGAAGCGTATAATGAGGTAGCAAGGTTATTTGAGCTCTATGAGAAGAGGCAGCTACCTTTAGTGCGAGGGTTATCACCTGAAGAAGCACTCGAGCTATATATCTTGAATGAACTTCAGAAATCAAGAGACAGAGCTGGTAGATTCGCTGAGAGAGCCTTCCCAGAATCGAACCCAGCGGTGATCATGGCTAGAACTGGTGCAAGAGGCACTCTGCTTAACATAGCTCAAATGGCAGCGGCTTTAGGGCAGCAGTCTGTGCGTGGTCGTCGTATAGAGAAGGGTTATCAAGATAGGGCTCTACCACACTTCCTCCCTGGCGAACGATCACCTGACGCAAAAGGATTTGTTAAGTCAAATTACAGAGATGGGTTGAACCCTGTAGAATTCTTCTTCCACGCTATTGGTGGGCGTGAAGGGCTTGTGGACACAGCGGTTAGAACACAGCAGAGCGGGTATATGCAGCGTAGGCTCGTAAACGCCATGGAGCACCTTAGAGTCGAATACGATCTTAGCGTAAGAGACCCATATGGGCATATCATTCAGTTCATTTATGGTGAAGACGGTGTTGACCCAGCGAAGAGCGACCACGGTCTGGCGGTTAACGTGGCAAGGCTTGTAGAAACGGAAGCTCTTATTTCAAAGACCTCCAAACTAGCATCAGAAGAAGAGATTAAGAGAGTTGTTTCCAAATATGCTAAGGAACTTAACCCAAAGTTGATCCAAGATCTATATGCGGCGCTCAAAGAGCACCCCTTGGATGTCAAGTCTATAGAAAATGTTTGTAAGCGTGTAGTTGAGCTCCTAAAGAAGGCTATGGTTGAACCCGGTGAGGCTATAGGTGTAGTGGCTGCACAGTCTGTAGGTGAACCAGGTACCCAGATGACGCTGAGAACCTTCCACTTTGCTGGTGTGAGGGAGAAGGACGTTACACTCGGCCTACCTAGGTTGATAGAACTTGTTGATGCGAGGAAGCAGCCTAGTAAGACCTCGATGACGGTCTACATAGATCCAGATTACGCTGCTGCAGAGCTTAAGAAAGCTGAGGAGGAGAATAAGAAGACGTGGACTAAACTTTCCCCAGAAGAGTTAGAGAAGGAAAAGAATAGGGTACTGTATCAAGTTGCGCTCAAAGTCGGTAAGCAGATTCTCTTCACAAAGGTCAGCGACCTCATCGCCGATGCTGAAGTTGACTATGTGAATGGAGCGATTGTACTAAGATTCGATAAGAGTAAACTCGCTGAGAGAGACTGTACACTACACGATGTTAAGAAGGCGATCGAGACGAGTAAGCGCAAGGTAGATGTTGATGAAGCTAGCCTTACCTTAACGGTCCACTTAGCCGGGCTAGACTTAATAGGTCTGAACATGCGGTTGGATAAACTACTGAATATGAGAGTAAAGGGCATACCTGGTGTTGAAAGAGTCACAGTCGAAAAGGAGGGCGATGAGTGGCTCATAAGAACATCTGGTTCGAACTTTTCTAAGACACTTAAGGTTGAGGGTGTAGACCGCAGAAGGACAATAACTAATAACGTTTTTGAGATAGCAACGGTACTTGGTATAGAAGCTGCTAGAACAGCACTCGTGAAGGAGATTATGAGTACACTAGATGAACAGGGGCTTGAGGTTGACATAAGGCACATATATCTAATCGCCGATCTAATGACAGCGAAAGGAGAAGTTCAGCAGATAGGTAGGCACGGCGTAGCTGGCGCAAAAACAAGCATACTTGCCAGAGCTGCTTTTGAGATAACAGTTCCAACGCTGGCCGAAGCTGCGGTTAAAGGCGAGGTGGAGGAGCTTAAAGGTGTGACTGAAAATGTGATTGTAGGTTTGCCTATACCTGTTGGAACTGGCATGGTAGATCTATTTATGCAAGGTGAAGCAAAATGAATAAGAGGGAACTCGGCCAGATATTATCACGTGTTGTCAAAACAGGTAAATGTGTTTTAGGGCTTAGAGAAGTTCAGAAATCCGTACGTGGTTCTAAGATAGTCATTTATTCGACAAAGGTTCCAAACAATAAGCTCAAACAGCTGATCGAAGCTTGCCGAGCCGCGAACGTTCCAACATTACCATATGACGGAACATCATTTGAGTTAGGTAGCCTCTGTGGCAAAAAGTTTAGGGTCTCTGCTTTGGCTGTTAAAGCGGCTGGGGATGTTGATCTTACGCCGCTGTTAAAGGAGGCGGTGCAGCCTAGTTATGCTTAAATTTACCTGTGTAAAGGGGATAGTGTTGGATTAAGGCAGTGAAGAAAGAGTATGGCTACACAAAGAATCAAACTAACCTCAGAAGAGTTGGGGTTGATGTCGCTCTTTCAGAATGTATCAGGCGCTGGTGTCAGAGATTGCATTATAGACGAAAAAAATGGAAGAGTGATCTATGTAGTAAACCCAGGGGAGATGGGGCGAGCTATAGGTAAGAATGGGATCGTCGTCAAAACGCTTCAGCGTTTGATCGGTAAGCCTGTGGAGCTTGTCGAATATTCTGATGACCCGAAGACTTTCGTAAAGAATGCACTTGATCCTAAGTATGTTCTCGATGTTCGCCTAACGGAAAAGCTTGACGGATCGAAGATAGCTGTTGTAGTCGTTGACGCTAAGAAAAAGAGTGCAATAGTAGGTAGAAATGGTAAAAACGCGGAAAGGGCAAGGCTCCTAGCTAAACGCTACTTCGAAATAGCAAATGTCCATATAGTTTCCCAATAATGCTTAGTGCTGTTGAATAGGATGAATAGTAGAGCTGGTATACCTAAAGGTATATATGAGGGAGTATTAGCTGCTGTTGTGTAAAGGCTGATAGAAGGTTGGGTTTGAGAGAGTTCATATCATCAACTTGGCATACATTAAAAATGGCTAAGAAGTCGGGTAGAGAGGAGTTTTTACTCTACCTTAGGCTAGTTTTTTTGGGGCTTTTTATAGTTGGGGGTGTAGGTTTTCTAATACAGTTTGTGGGTGCCCTTATGAAGTTGGGTTGAGGTGAAAAGGCGAGGTTGACCGAATCTAAAAGTGAATCAACAATAGGTTCAAGGTTTTTCGCTGTGAAGACAACAGGTGGGCAAGAAAAGAATGTAGCCAACCATGCCTATACTATATTACTTCGGAAGCAGAAACCGATCTATTCGATCCTCGTCTTAGAGAATATGAAAGGATATGTTTTGTTTGAGGCAACTAATGCACAGGTTGTCACAGAAACAATTATGGGGTTTAAACACGTCAAAAGCATGGTTCAGGGGATGATGCTCTTCAGCGATATAGAGAGGTTCCTTGTATTCAAACCTGTTATATCTGAGCTGAGTGTCAACGATATTGTTGAGATTGTCGCAGGCCCCTTTAAGGGTATGAGGGCCAGAATAGATAGGCTTGAAGTGGCCAAAGGGGAGGCTACCATAGTCCTATTAGATACACCCTATCAGCTACCAGTGACGGTTGACGCTAACTATTTGAAGCTGGTAAAGAAGGCTGAGGGAGGTGGCTAGGAGGATGGGTGAAACTAAAACAGTTACGGTGCTGGTAAATGGTGGAGAAGCCACCGCAGGCCCTCCACTAGGTCCAGCACTAGGTCCACTAGGCGTCAACGTGATGGCGGTTGTTAAGAAGATTAACGAAGCCACAGCCGTGTATAAGGGTATGAGGGTTCCGGTTAAGATAACGGTCGATACAGAGACTAAGAGTTTTGAGGTTGAAGTTGGGACACCAACAACCTCGGCGCTTCTGGCTAAGGAGGCTGGGATAGAGAAGGGGTCGGGGAACCCCAAGACTAACTTTGTTGGTAATTTGACGAGGGAGCAGATTGTTTCGATAGCGAAGTTAAAGATGGGGAGCTCGTATGCTTCCACCCTTAAGTCGGTGGTAAAAGAGGTTTTGGGCTCCTGCGTCAGCATGGGTATTAAGGTTGAGGGTAAGGATCCTAGGTTTGTGCTGAAGGAAGTTGATAGCGGCGCCTGGGATGATGTCCTCTCTAAAGCATAACAAGCTTTTATAACCCCTCTTTAGGCAGAGTGCTTAACCAAGGTGTCTAAGTTGGTGAACGCTGACACCCTAAAGCAGCTAGTTCAAGAAGCAAGGCAGAAGATGGTGAAGAGAAACTTTAACCAATCTTTTGAGCTGATTTTAACGTTTAGGGATATAGATGTGAAGCAGCCTTTAAACCTTAACGAGGTCGTCTTCTTACCTCATCCTTTTGAGAAGAGACCTAAGATTTGCGTGATCGCTTCGGGAGACCTTGCTTTAAGGGCGCGTAACGCTGGTACTGATCTGGTTATAGATAGTGATGAGCTCGATAGGCTTGCTAACCAGAAGAGGATGATCAGAAAGATCGCACGAAGCTACGACTTCTTCCTGGCTGAGGCCTCATTTATGCCCAAGATAGGTAAGATACTTGGTCAATACCTTGGGCCGCGGGGGAAGATGCCTACACCCATACCACCTAACGCGCCGGTCGAGCAGATAGTTGCAAGATACCGTAGCGCTGTGAGGGTTAAGTGCAGAAATCAGCTGGCTGCTGCCTGCAAAGTGGGTGATGAGAAGATGACTGATGAGAGAATCGTAGATAACGCTCTAGCGGTAATAGATGCTGTCACTAAAAAGCTGCCGATGGGGTTAAAGAACATAGGCAAGGTTGTTATGAAGCTCACTATGAGCCCGCCGAGCGCTCTTAAGGTGAGGTGATACTATGTTGTCTAAAGTAGTTAGGCTAAAATATCCGGAGAAGAAGGTGAGGATGCTTGCCCAGCTAGAAGAACTCATTTCACGCTATAATGTGATAGCCCTAGCTAAGATACACAAGGTCAGAGCTTCTCAGCTGATGAGCCTTAGAAAGAAGCTCGCTGGTCAAGCTCGCCTCCTAGTTGCGAAGAACGCTTTAGCCAAGAAGGCGCTGCAGAAGCTTAAGAACTCCGAGCAGTTTGTGAAGCTTCTAGAGGGGCAGAACCTCCTCATATTCACAAACATGGACCCGTTTAAACTCAACCTGCTACTGGAGAAGAATAAGGTGTTTTTACCTGCACGCGCAGGTGATGTCGCTACAGACCCGATAGTGGTGCCTGCTGGCAACACAGGCTTACCTCCGGGTCCAGTACTTAGCGAGTTTAAGGAGTGTGGTATACCTACTAGGATAGATGCTGGTAGCATCTGGGTCACTAAAGATACCGTAGTTAGACAGAGGGGGGAGGTCATCTCACCCAAGTTGGCTAGTCTGCTAGCTAAGCTCGGTATAAAGCCAATTAGAGCAGGCATATCGATCTACGCAGCATATGTAGATGATATCGTCTTGATGGAGGAGGATCTAAAGATCAACTTAGAAGAATACAGTAAGCAGATCGGGGAGCTGCATAGCCAAGCTTTGGCGCTTGCGGTTGAAGCCGGATACCCAGCTAAAGAGAGCTTACCACTACTGATAGCGAAGGCGGTCCAGCAGAGCTATGCGGTAGCGCTTTCAGCTGGCTACCCGGCTGATAAAGCTACCATAGAGAGGATGGTTGGTGAAGCTTATCTGAGGGCTTCGGCGCTAATGAAGGAGCTGCGTAAGAGAGGCTACTCTTAAAAATAAGGTTTTTCAGCCAAATAGCGCTGCTAGTCCGGCGAGTGCTTCCTCTTCGCCCTTCTTTTCCTCCTCTTCCTTCTTCTCTTCTTTGGCTGGTGCTGCCGCTGGTGCTTGTGTTGCTGCTGTTGTAGGTGCCGCAGTCGGTGCTGCTATAGGAGTTAGAGTAGCGCTCTTTATAGCCTCATCAATGTTGATCTCAGATAGAGCGGCGACTAAAGCCTTCACCTTAACTTCGTTAGGTTTTACACCAGCCGCAGCTACCACCTTCTTTACATTCTCCTCTGTTATAGCCTGCTGAAGCCTATGCAGGAGCAAAGCAGCATATATGTACTCCATACCCCTTCGTCAGCTACCTAAGGGATGCGAGCACACTATTTAAGAGTTTTGAGCAACCACACTCATCGCTGCCAAACTTACCACTATCATCAGCAACTCTCTAGATCTGACGGCTAAGCAAGATCAAACAAGAGAGGAGACACCTTAAGGGTAGCATAAGCAAAGACCTAGATGAAATCTTCCCAAGCGAGATCGTTAGGGATATGGAATCTCACACAGAGAATTGGAAGTTCAGGTGCTCGACCGTCGCTTTATTGTTTGTCTTAAGCAGTTGAATCTCACGCAAATAGTTTGAGAGCCCAATTGGTGGAAGGTTCTTACATAGAGTTCTATTCAGCCCCCAATGGCTGTTATCTCAAATATTCAACGAGCCTAAACTCCGCCTTGCTGTAGCAGGGAGCCTTCTTTACACTTCAAGTAGGCTGCTCTACATTTGCTTAGATCGATCTTCTTGAAATCTAGTCCGAGCGTGTTTGCGAGCCTCAACGCTTCAACACTTATGGATGGTGCTGCGATTATGCCTCTTACAGCTGCACCCTTCTCCTTAAACTCTCTGAAGTATTTGTATGCCTGCTTCACAGCCCTCGTATCTACGGCCCTCCGCTTAACCTCGATCACTGTGTAGCGCCCTTGGCTATCGTAGCCCGTAAAATCGACCACACCCGCTTCTAACCGCCTCTGCTGAGATAGTATTCTGAAGCCAGGTTCTACGAGGTCTGGATTTGAGGCTATGGCTTCATACATCTCTTCCTCGGTTAGATGCATTTCGAACTCCGCTTCATCTACGAGATGCAGATGCGCTACCAGCATAAACTCCTTGAACGCTATGTTTAGTGTCTCTTGATGCTCACGCCTATACGATCTGATGGTAACGTGGTCGCCCTCCAGCTTGACTGTAAGTATGCTACCTGGAGGCTGCCAGTTAACAGCCTCAAACCCCTCGCTCTATGTAGTAGGAGGGAGCTATCAGGCTTTATCAGCAGCACCCTCTCACCCCAGTCCAGTTTAGAGGATGCTCTACCAGTGTACTCTACTCTGCATAACCCAGCCGCTATGATAAAGCGCTTCTTCGATAAAGCATCCTTCAACAGATTACATGCTTCCTCTAAGGTGGGTTGTAGCATATACGCCGCTTTACCACTCAACCCTATCCTTACTATGTTAGGAGAGGCTAAAAAGACTTATCTGCATGAGCGGTTTAGAGTGAGCGTAAACGGTTTGAGAGAGGGGCTCTACAGCATTCCCACTGGTGTCAAAGGGTTAGATAGAATGCTCTTAGGTGGGCTACAGCTAGGTATGGTATACGACTTCTTTGGCGCCAGCGGGGTGGGGAAGACCCAGCTATGCCTCCAAGTCTCAACATTAGCTTCAGCGCCAAAAGAGCAAGGTGGATTGGGTTGTGTTGTGCTATACGTAGACCCAACAGGCTCCTTCAGACCAGAGCGGTTGAAGGAGATCGCGGAAGAGCGCTCTTTAGATGCTGAGAAGGTCCTCTCCCAAGTTTACCTCTACGAGCCCCGTGTGGTGGAAGAGCAGACAGCGGTGCTGAACCATCTAAAGAAGATGAGTAAGAAGCCTGTGCTGATCGTAATCGACGGGGTCACAGACCTCTTTCTGAGCGATGACAACTTGGTTACCAGAGCTCTGCTCGGTAACCATCTGCACTCGCTCTGCTTCACAGCTTTAAAAGAGGGCATCGCCATACTCTTAACCAACCCTGTGAGGGAGAGGATAGGTGAAGGGGGCGGGACGATTGAGACTGGAGGAAATATTATGGCTCAGGGCGCACACTTCAGAGTAAAGCTGTGTAAGAAGGTTAGTGGGTTATTTTTAGCTGAAGCGATCCAGCCGCCTCTAAGACCTAGGGAAGTGTATTATAAGATAACTAGAGCCGGGTTGGTCGATGCGTAGAGGGAGCCAATAATGGAGCCTCTAGACCAAGCGACCGAAGAATGCCTTGCGCATATAGCGGCTAAACGCTACGCCGAAGCAAAAGAGATTGCGCTCAACACAACACTGTGGTCTGGTTCACCGCGGCTTGCTGGTAGGAGGTTCGGCTGCCTCGGGTTAATAGCGAAGCTCACTCAGAAGAAGGATGATCTATTTGACGGCGAGAAGCTTGATAAGTTGAAACAGATGCTTCTAAGACTCCAGTCATCCTTTGATTGCGACGAATTTGAGAGAGGATATATTGAGGTCTGGTTAAGGTACATCGATAGTTCAAGCGGTGATAAGGGTGTTGAGAAGGATCCAAGTAAACAGGAATAGCATTATAAAGCTCCCTATGCCGTGTGTGTAGATTTTGCGTAAGCTTACGCTAATGTTCTTAAACATATGGTATCTTGCCACATAGCTCGTGAGAACGTAAATCGCGAAGGCCAAGATAACGCCTCTATACGCTTCCGGCTGGTTAACACCCACAAAACCTAGTAAGGTAGCGAGCACAGCGGAAAGCACACCAGCAGCCACCCTCAACCAATAGAGCTTATCTAAGGGGGTCAAGCAGCCGTATCATCGAACACCACCTATATATCCCTTAGCATCAACCGAATAGTAGGTTGGAGCTCTCAGGGGTAGAGATCGCTAGGATAGTCGATGAGCTTAACGGAGCGCTCAGTGGATACTATGTAAACAACATCAGCCCCATAGACGATACGACTTGGCTCGTAAGACTACACCACCCAAGCAACCCGGAGAAGAGGCTCGTCGTCTCAACCACAAAAGGTGTTTGGCTCACAACCTACGAGCTACCAACAAGAACACTAGACGCATTTACCTCCCATCTAAGAAACCTTCTGCTTAGAGGGCGCTTCGTCGCCGCTGAGCAGCCAGAGGTGGAAAGGATCGTTAAGATCAAGTTTTCAGTCGATGGAAACGAAAGGGTGCTGGTCGCGGAGTTCTTCGGAGGCGGAAACCTACTTGTAGTGGATGGAGAGGGGCGTATACTGACCCTACTCAAGAAGATAGAGGTTAGGCACCGCAAGCTAGCACAAGGCCTAACCTACACACCCCCACCACCACGGGGAAGAAGCCCATTCGCCAACCAAGATAAGTTGCTAGAAAACTTCGATTCTAGCGGCCTAGAGATAGCAAGATACCTCGGCAGGGAACTCGCATTATCACGCAAGTATGTTGAGGAGGTTCTTTTTAGGGCTGGCATAGACCCTAAAGCACGAAGCCTTAGCAGGGAGCAGAAAGCTAAGATCATAAGCGGAATAGCTGAACTTAAAGACCTTATTTTGCGTAGAGGCAAACCCACCATTTTGCTGAAAGACGATAAACCGGTCGACGCCTCACCCTTTGACCTCACAACCTATGGGGAGGGGGAGCGTAGATACGTAGATGGTTTCGTCGAAGCCGTAGACGAAGTCCAGACCCAAGCTCTGCTCGAGGAGCTCAAGAGGAGGGAGGAGGAGCCGCTTCAGAAGAAGATAGAGGAGCTAGAGAGAGCGCTCGAAGCGCAAGCTAAAAGAAGGTTAGAGTTAAAGGAGCAAGCAACTAAGCTGCGCGAACTAGCCGCTACTCTAACAAGACTAGCTGCAGAAAGCTCTGCTGAAGAGCTACCAAAACTACTCAAAGCACTAAACGTAGAATACAAGGAGAGCAGAGGGGAGTACTTAGAGATCAAAGGGTTCGCAGAACCCATCCAACTACCGATGCGAGCCTCACCGATAAGCGCCGCCTCAACACTATTTGATGCTGCGAAGAGTGTTGAGGTTAAAGTCAAGGCGATAGAGGAGGCTGAAAGAAGCCTTGCTGACAGAAAAGCGCAGCTTTTAGCAGAGGTTGCCAAAGAGAGTGAGCCCAAACCTTTGAAACGCGTCAGGGTGAAGAAGTGGTTCGAGAGGTATAGGTGGTTCTTCACATCCAAGGGGCTTTTAGCGGTTGGCGGCAGAGACGCATCCTCAAACACAGCAATACTCAGAAGGCATATGCAGGAGAATGATATCGTTTTTCACGCCGATATACACGGATCCCCCTTCTTCGTGCTGAAAGGTGGTGCGGAAGCCGATGAAGGGAGCATATTGGAGTGCTGTAGGGCGGTAGCAGCCTACAGCTCAGCTTGGAAGGCTGAAATCTCAGCGGTAGATGTCTACTGGGTTAAACCACACCAAATAAAATTCGCTGGGCCTTCAGGCACATACCTACCGAAGGGGGCTTTCCTGATAGAGGGTGAGAAGAATTGGATGAAGAACGTTAAACTCGAGGTTGGCGTAGGTGTCTCTATGCTGGATGGTGATCTTGTTGTAATCGGCGGACCACCTGACGCTATAAAGGTGCATAGCCTAGTATACGCGGTTTTATCCCCTGAGAAGGGTAAAGTGAGCGATGTGGCGAAGCGGGTTAAAGCGGAGCTAATGAAGATCGCTGGTAGAGAATTAAGCGCGAGGATCAAAGAGATACCCTTAGACGATTTCATAAGAGCATTGCCGAGCGGAGGCGGAAGGATAATCTCAACACAGCTGGGTGAGCAAAAAAGCTCAAGCATAGATGAGTCCACTCTCGATCAAACCCACTCTTTTGGATAATTCTTTCGAAGAAAAGCCAAAGTATAGCCGAGCACCATAAAATTATTATATCTAAGTGCTTGTTCAAAACTGTTGAGTAGTAAATTGGGAAAAGAGGGAGGAGATACCTCATCTTTTGAGGCTGTAATCCTACGGGTTGCTGAAGCTCGAAGCCATGATGTAGGTAGGGGTATAGCGAGGATTGACCCTGAGGTTGCAAGAAAGCTGGGGTTAACATCTGGCGATGTTGTTGAGATCAGCGGCAAGCGGAAGACAGTAGCTCTCTGTTGGGCTGGCTACACTGAAGACGCCGGTAAGGGGATAATACGTATCGATGGCTATATCCGAAAAAACGCCGGCGTTAGTATAGATGGGAAGGTTACTGTGCGCAAGATCGAGGCCAAAAAAGCTTCAAAGATAACGCTCGCACCCACAGAACCCTTGCGCATCGAGGGAGCCGAATATTATCTAGCCCAAGTGCTAGAGGGTAGAGTCGTTACTATCGGAGATTACATCCCAATAGGAATTATGGGTAGAAAAGTGGACTTGGTTGTTACAAGCGTCCAACCACCAGCACCAGCAGTCCTAATAACGGCAGACACACAAATCGTCATAGGCGAAAAACCAGCAGCGGTTGTGCGAGAGATCCCCAAGGTAACCTATGAGGATATCGGCGGGCTGCAAGAAGAAATCAAAAAGATTAGAGAGATGGTTGAGCTACCACTCAAATACCCTGAACTCTTCGAAAGACTTGGAGTCGAAGCACCAAAAGGAGTACTACTATTTGGGCCACCTGGAACAGGCAAGACACTGCTTGCGAAAGCCGTTGCAAACGAAACTAACGCTGCTTTCTTCAGCATAAGCGGCCCAGAGATCATGAGTAAGTTCTACGGCGAAAGCGAAGAACGCCTAAGAGAAATCTTTAGGCAGGCGGAGGAAAACGCGCCGAGCATAATATTTATCGACGAGATAGATGCTATCGCGCCCAAACGTGAAGAAGTTACAGGTGAGGTCGAGAAGCGTGTCGTCTCGCAGCTACTAGCCCTGATGGATGGGTTAAAGCCCCGCGGCAGAGTCGTCGTCATAGGTGCCACCAACAGACCTAATGCGATAGATCCTGCCCTCCGTAGACCAGGGAGATTTGACCGCGAAATCGAAATCGGTGTGCCGAACAAGCAGGGTCGCCTCGAAATTCTGCAGATACACACCCGTGGTATGCCGTTGGCTGAAGACGTAGATTTAGAGAAGATCGCGAGCGTCACCCACGGCTTTGTCGGTGCTGATCTAGCTGCCTTATGCAAGGAGGCTGCTATGATGGCTCTGCGCAGAATACTACCTCAAATAGACTTTGAGAAGGAGAGCATACCAGCTGAAATTTTGAACAAAATAACGGTGACGATGAACGATTTCATGGAGGCTTTAAAGGACGTAGAACCTTCAGCCATGCGAGAAGTCCTCGTCGAAGTACCGACAGTCAAATGGGAGGACATAGGAGGGTTAGCAGACGTGAAACTTGAGCTTCAAGAAGCTGTAGAATGGCCATTAAAGTATCCGGAGGTCTTTGAACAGGCAGACGCTAAACCACCTAAGGGGATACTCTTATACGGCCCACCCGGAACCGGCAAAACACTGTTGGCGAGAGCTGTCGCTACCGAAAGCGAAGCCAACTTCGTAAGCATCAAGGGCCCTGAGCTCTTATCTAAGTGGGTTGGCGAGTCTGAGAAGGCTGTAAGAGAGGTTTTCAGAAAGGCAAAGCAAGCAGCACCGAGCATAGTATTCTTCGATGAGATCGACGCGATCGCTCCTGTGAGAGGCGGGGGCTATGGTGACTCCCACGTAACTGAGCGCGTAATAAGCCAACTATTAACCGAAATGGATGGGCTCGAAGAGCTTAGAGGCGTGGTAGTGATAGCGGCTACAAACAGGCCAGACATAATAGACCCAGCGCTCCTCAGACCAGGTAGGTTCGATAAGCTCCTCTACATACCACCACCAGATCTCGAGGCTCGGAAAGAGATCCTCAAAATTCACCTCAGAAAGAAACCCCTAGCTGAGGATGTAGATATAGAGGAGCTCGCTAGGAGGACCGAAGGCTACACAGGAGCGGACCTTGCAGCTGTTTGCAACACAGCAGTCCTTCTTGCCATAAGAGAGCACGTAGTGGGAAACAAGGATCCGGAGGAGGTTAAGAAGAGCGCTAAAAGCATAAAAGTCTGTAAGCGCCACTTTGAGGAGGCGCTCAAAAAGGTTAAGCCGATCTCTCAAAGAGAGCTAGAGACGTATAAGAAGATCGCAGAGGAGTTCGCAGCAAGGGCAAAATAGAGGGTGGCTGGTATGAGGGACCGCGTCGATGTTTAGATAGCTGGGATGAACGAAATACTGAACGGCGGTATACCTAGGAGGAATATCGTTCTACTCTCCAGCGGAGCTGGTACTGGTAAATCTATTTTCGGTCAGCAGTTTCTTTACGCCGGCTTCACACTCGGCGAGCTCGGCGTCCTCGTCACTCTAGAGGAGCATCCTGTTCAACTTAGGATCAACATGGATAGGTTCGGTTAGGAGCCTAGAAGGTATGAGCAGGAGGGGAAGTTTGCGATCGTAGACGCTTTTACCTCTGGTGTGGGCGAAGCGGCGAAGAGGGAGCGCGCTACGTAGTTAAGGATCCGGATGACATCCCAACCCTATTGGACATTCTGAGGCAAGCCGTCACCGATTTGAATGCGCAGAGGGTTGTTATAGATTCGGTCTCAACTCTCTACATGACTAAGCCTATGATGGCTATGTTGACACTAATGCTCATAAAAAGGTCCTTGCGGGCTTGAGTTGCACAGGCTTCCTTGTTTCGCAGGTGAGCGTTACAGAAAGGGGGGTTGGTGGACCTGGTGTTGAGCACGCCGCTGATGGTATCATTAGGCTTGACCTGGACGAAATTCAAGGCGAACTTAAACGTTCGATTATCGTTTGGAAGATGCGTGGGACTGGGCATTCTATGAGGAGCATCCCTTCAAAATAACAAGGAATTATCGTCTACCCCGATAAAACTGTAAAAGTTACACCTAAAGGGTTTGTTGAAGGTGGTGAGGGTGTATGAGCGAGGTAGAAGTACCCCCTAAAACCGCTGGGGCGTGAGGATATTCAAAAGCTTGGCGGTCCTTCTACTAAGGACGGTTTCGATGAAAGATGTGATGGAAAAGATGCGGAGTGCCGACCCGAAAGACCGCATAACTTGGATAGACTCTTTAGATGTCGCAGCGGGAGTAGTTGCGAGGGAGAAGGCTGGTATGAGCGCCTCAAAGATAGCTGATGAACTCGGTAGGGGTGAGCAGACCGTAAAAGCTCACTTAACTGGGAGGACTGAGGCCGGGAAGCTTGTAAGGAAAACATACGAGATGCTCCTCAAAGGCGAAAAAGTCCTCATATTGATGTTTAGTAAGAAGAGGAGGAGTTGATACCTACATTATCGTAGATCTAGAGAGTACTCCTACCCTATCTTAAGCGAGTTAGCGAGAAAATAACCGCTCTATCTATCACCAAACCTCTAAGACCCTTCTGCCAATATTACCTGTCTTTGAAAAATCATTTTACTCGCTTTCCACTCATTTTCTAACTGGTCTAGTAAAGGTTTAAAAAGCGTGCCATGAACCTCCAACCCTAGACTGAAGGGAAATGGGTCATAGGAAGAGTAATGCACCACGCAGAGGATCTTTAGCCTATAGACCTAGAGCAAGAGCTAAAAGTATTGTTCCAGACCTTGAATCGTTTGAGACACCGCTGGTCCAGAAGCCAACAATCCTCGGGTTCGCAGGCTATAAGGTCGGCTGCATACACGGCATAACAGTGGATGATAGGGAAAAGACACCTAACTTTGGTAAACCACTGTTTAACGCCGCCACGATAATAGCAACGCCTCCTATGATCGTTTATGGTTTCAGAGCATACAGGCGTGTTAACGGCGCGTTACAAGCCTTTTGTGATGTATACAGTAAGGAGCAGCCTAAGGATATAGAGCGGCTCGTCAGGATTAAGGTAGAGGATCCGAATAAGTATATAGCCAAAATAGAAAAGAACTTAGACTCGATAGTGAAGTTTACCGCTCTGGTCTACACGAGGCCGCGTGACGCTGGCTTATCGCAGAAGAAACCCTTCCTCTTCGAAATAACAGTAGGTGGGGGGACCATAAAAGAGCGCTTCGAGTACCTCAAATCCGTTTTAGGGAAGCAGATCAGAGTAAGCGACGTGTTCAAGCCAGGTATGTATGTTGATGTAGCCGCTATAACAAAGGGTAAGGGGTTTGAAGGGCCTGTTGCAAGATTCGGCATTAAACGTAAGCAGCATAAAGCTAGAAAGAGTGTAAGGGCTGTTGGTACCCTCGGCCCATGGCACCCAGCTACTGTTATGTATACGGTGCCGAGGGCTGGTCAATACGGTTTTCATCAACGAATCGAGTACAACAAGAGGATACTCTTTATAGGCAATCCGTCTGAAAACCCGATTACACCAAAAAGCGGCTTCCATAAGTATGGTGTTGTGAACTGCGAGTACATAATACTAAAAGGGTCTGTACCAGGGCCGGTTAAGAGGCTTGTTAGAATGAGGTTCGCTGTGAGACCTAAGACACTCAAGGTTCAGCCTCCCAAGATACTTGAAGCCAGCATATCTATCGGCAAAAGGTGAAGTAGAGTTTGGTTGAAGCCAACGTCTATGGGCTTGATGGCTCGGTAATTGGCAAAGTAGAGCTCCCAGCAGTCTTCAACACCCCATTCAGACCAGATGTAATCCAGAGGGTCTTCTGGGCCTTATTCACACACCGCCTACAGCCTCAGGGGCGTGACCCTCTGGCCGGTAAAAGGACGACCGCAGAATCCTATGGCACCGGGTTAGGTATGGCGCGGCTTGCTCGTGTGAAGGGTGGAGGCCCTAGAGCTGGTCAAGCTGCTGGCGTGGCTGGTGTTGTTAAAGGTAGGCAGGCTCACCCACCTAAGGCTGAGAAGATCATCTGGAAGGATGTGAATAAAAAGGAGCGTCGGCTAGCCACAGCATCTGCGATAGCGGCAACAGCTTTAAGGGATGTTGTTGCAGCGAGAGGACACAAGGTTGATAAAATTCCTACCCTACCGTTGATCGTAAGCGAGGAGATAGAGTCGATAAGTAAGGCTAAGGAATTACGCCCAGTGCTTGAAGCGTTAGGTCTTATGGACGATGTGCGCAGAGCGCAAGATGGTGTTAAACGCAGATCTGGTAAGCCACGTATGCGTGGTAGAACAAAACGTGTACCGAAAGGGCCGCTATTTGTGGTCGCTGAGGCAAAGGGGTTGGAGAAGACTGTTGGAAGCTTCCCCGGTGTTGACTGTGTGTTGGCTAAGGATCTTTCAGTACTGCATCTTGCACCCGGTGGTCACGCTGGTAGGTTAGTTGTTTGGTCTAGGGCTGCTCTTCAATCCCTACCTAAAGGTGTCTTGGAGGTGTGTAGGAAGATTGCGGCCTGAAGATGCTATGAAGATCATCCTATACCCTTATGTTACAGAGAAGACGTTTGATATGATTGAGAAGGAGAATAAGCTTGCGTTTATTGTCGATAGAAATGCTGATAAGAGTAAGATTAAGAAGGTTGTCGAGGTGCTGTATTCGGTGAAGGTTGAAAAGGTGAACGTGCTAAATACAGTTAAAGGCAAGAAGGCTTATGTTAAGCTAGCAAAAGGATACTCAGCAGCAGATCTAGCGGCGAAGCTAGGGTTGGTGTAGAAAGTTGGGTAAGAGAATAATACCGCAGAGAAGGGGGAAAGGAGGTTTAAACTGGAGAGCACCAAAGAAAGGTAAAGTAGCCCCAGTCAAATACCCACCACTTAAGGCTGAGCTCGTCAAAGGCTACGTTGCAGATATTTTGCACGAAAGGGGAAGAAGCGCACCGCTAGCAAGAATAGAGCTAGAGAGTGGTGAAGTCTTCTACACCGTTGCAGCGCACGGTATGTATAAAGGTCAGATTATAGAGATAGGTGCTGCAGCCAAGCCTACTGTTGGTAACATTCTTCCTCTGGCAAGCATACCCGAAGGAACCACCATCTGCAATATAGAGCTTGAGCCCGGAGATGGCGGGAGGCTAGTTAGGGCAGGGGGGGCGTCGGCCATACTCTTCTCTCAAAGCGGTGACAAATCCATAGTACGTATGCCTTCAGGTAAAACGATAACGCTTTCAAACAAATGTAGAGCTATGATAGGTAGTGTGGCTGGTGGAGGGAGGTTAGAGAAGCCCCTACTTAAAGCCGGTAAGAGCTATTGGAAGCATAAAGCAAAGGGTAAGGCATATCCAAGAGTAAGAGGTGTAGCGATGGCGGCGGTCTACCACCCGTTCGGAGGAGGTAGGCACCAGCACCCAGGCAAGCCAACATCAACTCCTAGGAATGCACCGCCAGGCAGAAAGGTCGGTCACATCGCACCAAGGAAGACTGGGCGTGGGAAGGTTGCAAAGGTCGTTGAGGTGAAGTAGGGTGCCAAGAGAGTTCAAGTATAGGGGGTATACTTTAGAGCAGCTGCAGAACATGTCTTTTGAAAGCCTTCTTATGCTCTTACCCTCGAGGATAAGGCGCTCACTTAACAGAGGCATATCAGATGAGAAGCGCAAGCTTCTTGAAGAAGTTAGGGCTGCTAGGGATGGTAAGCTGAATAAGCCGATAAAGACACATGCTAGAGATATGCCTATACTACCCTATATGGTGGGGTTGACTATACACGTGCATAACGGAAAAGAGTTTGTACCGCTGACGATCAAACCTGAGATGATAGGACACTACCTAGGCGAATTCGTAATAACCAACAAAAAGGTTGTGCACGGCACACCTGGCATAGGCGCCTCCAGATCAAGCCTCTACGTGCCCCTAAAGTAGACCCGCCACCACCTTTCTAAACGGAAGATTTATCTAAATGTTCTTAGGTAGCTAAGGTGAGCGCTAGCGAAGATTCAGTCTTCCTCGCAGCGCGTGGGTGACAGAGTTAAGTTGTCTACAGATATTAGAAGATTTAGTAATTTACGAGGAGTACACGGCACAACTACTGTAGGGTTGGTGTGTAGGGAGGCGACGGTCTTAGCTACGGATACCAGAGCGATAGCGGGAAGCTACTTTATAGCACATAAGAACGTCAAGAAGATTCAGAAGATTGATGACCATCTAGCCATGACGATAGCTGGTGCGGTTGCCGATGCCCAGAACGTAGTCGACACGATCAGATACTACTCCAACCTCTACAAGCTCGATAAGAGGATGCCTATACCAGTCAAAGCAGCCGCCAGGCTGGCTTCAAACATCTTCTTCTCAGCCAGACTCTTCCCCTATATCGCTGACGTGTTGGTAGGGGGTTATGATCAAGATGGTCCCAGTGTCTATAACATCGACCTCCTAGGCTCTTTAACCGAAGCAAAGTTCGTCTCAACTGGCAGTGGTTCACCAGTAGCCTACGGTGTTTTGGAGAGCGAATATCGTGAAGACCTAACTATTGACGAAGCTATCGAGCTCGCAGCAAAGGCTGTGATCGCCGCTATAAAGAGGAATGCTGGTACAGGAGACGGTGTTGATATAGCGATCATAACAAAAAGTGGCTTCAGAGAGCTTACTGAGCAGGAGAAACGAAAGTACTACGAGCTTTATCTCCGGTAGAAGATCGATTTGGGCCAGCGTCTTAATACTGCACGTAACACGCTGATAAATACCGTCTTCCAAAACATTCCACCAGAAGCCGAGATCACTAGAGTAGAGTATGAAGGGCCGAGGATAGCGCTCTACACAAAGAAACCCAGATTTCTGTTTGAAAACAGCGTCATAATATCTGAAATAGTCAACACGATAAAGAAGAGGATTGTGATAAGAACAGATAAATCGATTCGAAAACCAGAACCGGAAGCGAAAGCTATTCTCTTATCGAAGCTCCCCCCAGAAGCAAAAGTCACATCTATACTCTTTGATGACGCTTTCGGAGAGGTGTTAGTGGAAGCTGAGAATCCCAAGGCCCTCACAGCGGAGATGGGCTTCGATCAATTTAAGTTGGTTGAAGAGATTGGTTGGAAGCTGCGGGTAAGAAAGGCGCCACATATACAATCTCCTACTATGCAGTGGATATATCACACACTCAAAACTTCCTCGGAAGAAAGAATGCAGATACTGAAGAATGTAGGTGAACGGATATTCAGAAGAAGACTTACAGAAAACACTGAGATCGTGATCTACACACTAGGAGCTTCACAAGAAGTAGGGCGTTCAGCAATACTAGTCACCACACAAGAAAGCAAGATTCTGCTGGACTGCGGCATCAACCCTGGTACTAAGACGCCGCCAGACGCCTACCCCCGTTTGGACTGGCTGGATCCTGATTTTGATGAGCTTGATGCTGTTGTTATTAGCCACGCTCACATCGACCATCAAGGCTTCCTCCCTGTGCTCTTCAAGTATGGTTACGACGGACCTGTTTACTGCAGCGAGCCTACTCTACCACTTATGGTTCTTTTGCAGAACGATTTCGTTAAAGTTTCTTCTATCTCGGGCTCTAGGCCTTTGTATGAGTTGAGGGATGTTAGAGCAGTTATAGAGCACTGCATAACTCTGCCGTATGGCGTGGTAACAGATATTTCGCCTGATGTTAAACTTGTTCTTAACAATGCTGGGCACATTCTCGGCTCCGCCACCATACATTTGCACATAGGTGAGGGCGCGCATAACATCGTCTATACAGGCGACTTCAAGTATGCTAAGACTATGCTACTCGATAGCGCTAGCTGGAACTTCCCAAGAGTCGAGACCCTCATAGTTGAGAGTACCTATGGTGCTAAGGAGGATATCATGCCTAGCAGAGAGGAAGCGGAACAAACCTTGGCTCACTCTGTAAACGAAACCCTCCGTGAGGGTGGTAAGGTGCTCATACCCACACCTGCGGTTGGTAGGGCTCAAGAAATTATGCTCGTTTTAGACAATCTTATGCGTACGGGTGCAATAATAGAGGCGCCGATATTTACCGAAGGTATGTTGTCAGATGCCACAGCCATTCACATCTCATACCCAGAGTATCTTGCAAAAGAGTTAAGAGAGAAGATAATAGAAAACGGCATCAACCCATTCATGTCAGAATACTTCACAAACATAGAGCACCCAAGTAACAGAGAGGAGGCGCTCAGAGAGGGGCCTGCTATAATAATGGCTACCTCAGGCATGCTTGAAGGTGGGCCTGTTATAGAGTACTTGCCTGAAATTGCTTCATCTGAGAAGAATAAGATCTTATTTGTTTCGTATCAGATACAAGGGACTCTTGGGCGAAGAATCTTAGATGGTGCTAGGCAGATAAGTTTGGCAGATGAGGATGAAAAGATAAGGGTGATAGATATACGATGTAAGGTTGAGAAGATAGACGGCTTCAGCGGACACAGCGACTACAACCAGATAATGAAGTACATAGCTAAACTAAGACCAAAGCTCAAGCAGGTTATAGTGAACCATGGTGAAAAGAAGAAGGTTGAGAACCTAGCTAACTCCATAGCGAGAATATTTAAGCTACCAGTCTACGCGCCATCTCTACAAGAAGCGATCAAGGTGTATTAGAGCAACCCCCTCCAGATCTTTACACCAGGAGGTGTGACGACTACTCTCTCATCACCTAAGCGCGCTATATCGCCACCTATAGATATTGCGTAGTTATACAGCTCCTCTATAGCCTCCCTCAACTCCTCTACGTTCTTCTGTGCTAGGGGCGTTATGCGTAAGATTAGTATAAAGTTTGATGAAATATCCTTCTTTATATCATCAACCTCTTCTTTATCTCTCAAAGGTAGTGCCTTAAGATATATCTGCGGCTTCTCAGCCTTAATTTTCTCCTGCCCCATACCCACTCTCCTTAACCCACAATCTATCTCTTATCTCTTTTGGTTTCCTCTTTTAGATTATGCCTTTTTCTTTCGCGATCTCCCAGATCTTATCACCAACATAATGTAGATTGATAATTATTGGACCTTTGGTGAGTTGTTGAGCTTCGTCGCTTGAGATGCTCGCCTCGCCGACTGCTACTGCCTTCTGATACTTCTCATCTTTAACCACCACCATATCTCCTTTTTTGAAGCTTGTGGGGAATGCCTTTATACCTGGTCGCATAACATTTGCACCATTACATATAAAGCGGACAGCACCTATATCCACGGTGACATATGGAAATGCCTCCACACGTTTAGCATCGGCCAGAAACGGGACGAACTTATCACCCACTTTAACAACCCTAAAGTCATCTATAATCAGCAAAGCCATTCTCTCGTCCAACTCTAAACTAATAAGACCTTTGAACTTTTTAGGTAAAATTTCTTTAGACCAGCTCTGTAGGAGCTTGTTGTAAATCTCTTCAGCCTCCTCTCTAGGAACAGATCTACTCCTCATTTCTTCTCCCTTTTGGTAGCGAAGACTATCAACGCTTCTATTTGCTTTTCTTCTATAGAGCCTGGTCTGATTCTTCGGATGTAGCTTATTGCTTCGTCGGGTGATGAGCCTCTGTATTTTATGAAGTATGCCGCTAGTACGGTTCCAGTTCTACCTTTTCCAGCTGTGCAGTGAACAAGTATAGGTTTATTCTGCTCGATCTGCTCCTGTATGAAGTCTACAGCCTCCTCTAGTCTAGATAAGGGAGGCGGCTTATGATCAAGCATCGGCACGTGCTTATAACACATTCCATTTAACCAGGCGTCAGGTAACCTGGTTTCCGTTAAGGTTAGTATGGATTTTATGCCCTGTTTCACTAGCCACTCTACTTCTCTTTTGCTGGTAGGTCTCCCGCTTGCTGCAAGCTTATCTTTGATGACCCAGCTGAAGTTACTTGGCTTCCCTCTAACCAGCCCACATATGAGCCTATAGATTTCCCCAACCTTACCCAAACGGCTTCAGCACCTAGGTGTAGGGGAGTAAGACCATAGCAGCCTCCGAACCGGTCTCAAGATAAATACGCTCGTTTATCCTCAAGAGCTCGTTAAGCTTGGCTATCCTCTCCCCACCCACTATACCCGTCTTTATCATCTTCGAGCCGGTCGCCACAGCCACGTGTGAAATGTGGCTATCTACCGTGTCACCTGAGCGGTGTGAAGTTATAAGCACGATGCCGTTTGCTGCAGCGAGCTCAGCAAACTCCAAAGCGTCTCCGAGCGAACCAGCCTGGTTCACCTTTAGAATAGCGCCGTTACAGGAGCGCTTAGATAAAGCTGTCTTCAAGCGGCTTGAGTTTGTTACTAGAAGATCATCACCTACAACTAAAGCACCCTTAACCGATTTGCTCAGCTCGCAGAAGTCTTCAAATGCGTCTTCATGTAGCGGGTCTTCAAGAAAGAATAAGTCAAATTTGTCTCTGAGCTCTGCGACGAACTGAATCTGCTCTTCTGAGCTCAGCTTACCACTACGAGCATATACATAGGCCCCTTCTTTTTCGCTCCAAAGCGAAGAAGCGGCGAAATCGACACCCAGTCTTATGCGGAAACCCACTTTATCAGATGCCGCAGCCACAGCTTCAGCAGCCAACTCAACCGCCTCCTCATTACCCAGCTGCGCGGCCCAAGCGCCTTCGTCACCCTTCCCGCCAGCAAAGAGGGGCTGCTTCTTCTCGATCAGCCTCCTAGCCTCTGAGTGAACTGTTATGTTAGCCCTTATAGCGTCTTCAATCCTCTTAGCACCGACGGGGCAAGCAAGCAGCTCTTGTATGTCTGGTGCACCAGGTCCAGCGTGTTTTCCTCCTCCTATGAAGTTGCCTAGTGGGAACGGTAGTTTAGGCTCTGCTTTAGGTGAGATTATTGAGTAGAGTGGTTTTCTAAGGTGTGAAGCTGCTGCTTCGACAGCAGCCATAGAGATAGCGTAGGCTACTGCGCCACCTATTCTACTGTAGTTTGGTGTGCCGTCTATCCTCCTTAGGGTTGAGGTTAGTGCCTTTGGGTCGGATGCGTCTAAACCTATCAGTTTAGTAGAATACTCTTTTAGAAGCCTAAGAGCTTCTCTAACGCCTCCTTGAGGGAAGTTCTGTGCTTCGAACCTCCCTACGCTAGCTCCAGCTGGAGCCATAGCTCTGCCAAAACCATCCCCCGCCTTTACATCAACCTCCACCGTTTCTTGGCCGCGTGAGTTGAAGCATAGGCGCCCTACGACTTCCTTTATGGGGGCAGCGACCATACACTATTCCTCGCCAGAATACTCCAGATGCCTCCTCCAGATCGCCTCATAGTAGGGGAGGATCTCGTCACTAAGATCTACACTGCTGAGCAGCATCCGCCTACAACAGTACCTCTTTATCCCCATTGAATCCAGAACCTTTGCCGCTTCTTCGCCAGCCTTGACCCTCTTCTCAAACTCAGCGAACTTATCGCCGATAAGTGCGCCGCAGGTGAAGCATCTTATAGGGTAGAGCATTCAACCCACACTCCTTTAGGCATCCTCTTAAACATTTCCAAAGATCGTAAAGCGATCACCTATAAGATTTCTGCCTTCTCCTTCTAGGACCTGGCCCACCGAACTTTTTAGGTTCGGTTTGACGCGGATCGCCTTTAAGCAGGTGTTCATCGTAAGCCATTATCTTCGCCTTCAGCTCATCTGATTTGAAGTATTCGACGAGCACTCTAGCTATAGCCATCGCTGCAGCGTAAGCCTGACCCATTACACCTCCACCTTTCACCGTTACATCAATATCGACCTTGTTGCGTAGTTCCCCTGCTAATATGAGCGGAGTCATTATGATTTCTCTGGCAACATAAGGCATCCATATCTCGACTGGGAAGTTATTGATCCTAACCCTACCTATCCCTGGTCTGATGGCAGCCGTCGCCCTCGCTGTCTTTCTTTCACCAGAGACTAAGAGGAGTTGCTGCTGCTTCTTTTTAGACAATTCTCCTACTCACCCCTCCAACCTATCAGCTTAGCGAGCTCGGCTAAGCTGACATAGTATGCTGCTGGTTTAGTTATCATAGCCTCCTTGAAGACCACCTTCTCCGCATTTTTATATTCCTCTGGTACGCCTATATATGTTCTTAACCTCTTTAGCGCCATCCTCCCCTTAGGCTTCTTCTTAGGAACCATCCCCCTAACCATCCTAGCGAAGATTCGATCAGGCCTTCTTGGGTGCACAGGCGTGTGCTTAGGATTGGTTGCGCTCGTTATCTCAAGCCTAGCCTCCCACTCTCTGCGAATACTATCTATGCTACCAGAAAGCATGATCTTCTCTGTGTTGACGACTACAACCCGCTCCCCCTCAAGCAGCCTCTTCGCTACGATAGATGCAAGTCTACCAGCAATGTGCCCAGTACCATCCACCACGATGGGCTGCTTGCTTTTCTGCAGACTAACCTCCAATCAGCTTAACCCCCTTATAACTTGAGTACTTTTCAATAAACTTCTTTATCGGTAAAACCTCGCCACCGGCAGCTGTTATCTTTAAGCGAGCGCGCTCAGAGAAGGAGAAGCCGCCTACGATCACTTTATGGTCTATGAGACCGCCTCCAAGAACCTTACCAGGCACAATAACTATATCGCCTGGCTTGGTAAGTTTAGCTATCTTCCCCACATTAACCACTACTCTTCTCGACCTGCTTCTTTCAAGATACTCCGCTACAGTCTTCCAGAGTCTACTCTTCTCCATTTTCTTAGCCGCTTTCTTCAAGGCGATTATGTCGCTCTTTAGGAGGGGATTTCTAATCTTTGCCACCATCCTCTTTCACCTTCAAATCCTCATATATTTTGCTCATCTTCTTATAGAGAATCTTTATCGCTTGTAGAAGTATTTCGGTTGCCGGAAGAGCCCCTACGGATTCGATAAATAACTCGAACTTCTTACCCTCTTCATCCGCATCACGTAACACAGCTACGGTCGCTGGCTGCCACTTAGCGTGGTCCTTACCCCTACCGAGCTTAGCATACGCCTCAAGCTTAATCTTCTGACCCGGAGCGAGCTTCACGATCGGTATGTTTGGGCTTATAGGTTTAGTCTCCTTATCCTCTGAAACCAAGTCTCCTGAGTATATGGTCTTGGGTTTATCGTTAGCCGATGCATCGAGCACAAACAGAACTCTGCACTTAGGGCACCCTAGCTCACTCTTGCAATCACATTCCTCTGGTAGCGTGTATCTGCTTGGATCGGTGTAGATCGGTATAAGCCCGAGCCTATGCGCTAATACCTCATCATACATTATGGAGGTGTTTTCAAGAATCACCACATCATCTATAGCCATAACAGGCACTTCATTTAAAGCGAACCTTCTCACAGCATTAGCATAAACCCTATCTACGCCACTCAAAACCACTCTAACCTTACTATCATCAGCCTCTACTACACTAATCTCCAAGGGCCTTCCCTTGCCTCTACCAAACCAAGCCTTATTAAGCGGAGCATACCTAACCAGCTTCCTCTCTTCGCACGCTCTTAAATATTTTATCCGGCAGAGTATCTCTACCACACAAACCGCTTTAAAATAAACCTTAAGTGCATCACCTTTGAGCCATTTTAGGAATAGTCAATTGCTTAAGCCTATTGCCAGAGCAGCAGCCTATGTATCTATCACAATATTTCTAGTCCTCATCTTCTGGGCGAGTCTCACCTTTGCATTAGGCACCCCAACCCCAGCATACGTAGTCTCATCCGGCAGCATGATTCCAGCACTAAACGTTGGTGACATAGTAATAGTTAAGGATAAAGATAGCTTCCAGACGCTGCGAGTTGGAGACATTATAGTCTTTAAAGACCCTTCTGGGAACGACAGAACAATAGTCCATCGTGTTTACAGCATAACAAAAGACCAATATGGTGTAGCCATCTACACCAAGGGTGACAACAACTTCTATCCAGACAGTTGGGTGGTTCGAGAATCACACTACATAGGTAAGGTGGTCTTTACTCTACCCTACCTTGGAAGACCTATCTTGATTATTCAGCCATACCTAAGGTACCCACTAAACTACATTCTGATACTCTTCTTTATTGTTTTGATATTTGTGGTGGAGTTAAAGCGTAAGTAATAGAGCTTAAACTTCAAAAGATTCGGATATGGTTTAAATATTACCCTCCGCTTTATTAAAGAGTGGTAAATGCCTCAGACAAAACCTATAATAAGCATAGAGAATGTTGTTGCGTCAGCAAGTGTAAACCAGCGTATAGATTTAAAGGCGATAACACTAAACTTCACAGATGTCGAATACCACCCAGACCAGTTTCCCGGCTTGGTCTTCCGACTTAAGATGCCTAAAACCGCCACACTCATATTCAGCTCAGGTAAGATGGTATGCACAGGTGCAAAATCTGAAGAGCAAGCCATAAAGGCGGTTAAGACTGTAGTTCAACGCTTAAGGAAGGGTGGTATAGATATACAGAACGAACCTGAAATCGAGATACAAAATATAGTCGCTTCAGCCAGCCTCGGAGGCAGGGTTGACTTAGAAGCAGCAGCTAGACAGCTTCCAAGATCTATGTACGAACCAGAGCAGTTCCCCGGTCTAATCCATCGTATGCAAGAGCCTAAGACGGTGATCCTACTATTTGCTAGCGGTAAGCTCGTCTGTACGGGTGCAAAGAAAGAGGAGGAAGTCTACCGAGCAGTCAACAATCTTCACGCGCTACTTGAAAGCAAGAACTTGATGATATATTGATCATCTAGATGTCCGCATCTGCTCCCTTATCGCTTTAATCTGCTCAGAGTCAAGTAACCCTGCGTCGAAAAGCAACTCAGATAATTCAGAGATGTCTGTAAAGGGGTGTAACTTAACGCCTTCATTGAGTAAAGCCCTTTCAGCACCCTCTTTCCTATCTATTAACACTACCGCGTCTTCCACCCTCCCTCCTTCACCCCTCAGAGCGCGAGTTGCGGTTAGAATCGATTCCCCTGTAGTCGCCAAATCATCTAATATCAGAACTTTCCAGCCAGGATATAAGACGCCCTCCAGAACCTTACTCAAGCCATGCTCCTTTCTCTCACGCCGTATATAGAGTAAGGGTTTGGATAAAGTATATGCGACCGCAGCAGCGAACGTCAGCCCCGAAGTAGCAATCCCACATATTGCGTCGAAACTCGTTAAACCTACTTTGTTTCTTAATGTGTAGATATAGCAAGCAACAACTTCTTTGAAGACATCAGGGAAACTAGGGACTATTCTGAGGTCGATGTAGTAAGAGCTGAGTTTACCGCTTGTAAGCTTAAAGGTGCCAAATTGAATAACATTCATCTTAACCAAGATTTTACCCAAGTCTCTAACAAGCTTCTCCCGCTCAACAGAACCTACAGCCAAACCATCATATAGCCTATCGACAAACATCTTTAAGTCTTCCTTTTCACAAACTAAATACGGCATGCCCGAAATCTGGCTACCCTACGGCACGGTCGAAGTACCCTTAAAAATAAAGGCGGAGAACTTAGGAAAGATCTACACCCCCAACACTAAACCCCTAGATGAAGATTCTATTAGAAGTAGGATAAAGGAACTTGAACTAAAGGGAAACGTACTAATATTTGTATCTGAAGCAGAGGAGGTATCCGCATCACTCATAAAGGCCGTAGTTAACGCATCTACCGAACTTGGTAAAACAATCACTGTAGGTGCTGAGAGAAGCCTACATTCTTGGGTTAAGAAGGTTTGTGAAGGGTTAAATGTGAAGACTAAAGTCTTCACAGCCGCAGAGACAACAGAAGCAGAGATTCAACAATATGACACAAAACTTCTGATCTCCAAAGTCAGCTTTAACCCCCTTTTTGGCTTCTTAGGCGGCCCTATTACGCTACTTAAGAGCATAAGACCTAACTTTCTAGCTGAAGCTTTTAAGCGTGCAGAAAGTAACGAACCTAGACCAGGCGAAGAAACCGAAGCAAGCTTCTACGCTTACTCAGAGGCTGAGCACCTACAAATGTTGGGTCTAGAATACGCATCCATAAACGATGTGTTAGTCGACATAGCGGTAGGAGATCTTGTTAAAGCACATAAGCAGATTTCTCAAACACTTTTAGATCTATGCAAAGTCAGCTTAAACAATCAACCTGAAGCTATCATCGCTTCCACTGGTCCGCAAAAAACAGCCTCTACACTAGCTTCAGCGCTTAACACACTTTGGAACATAATAAAACCTCTAGACAATAGTGTAGTAGTCTTCTTCGCAGAATGCATCGATGGTCTTGGCTCAGAAGCGCTCCGATTAGCAGCCACCAGAGACATAGAACCTTATCTTTCACAAGCCAACTACAAAGAGGGTTTGGAATCTATTATCTATCTCCAGTGGTTAATGAAGAAAGTAAAACCAGCACTCCTCTCAACCTTGCCAAAACACTACGTAAATCAACTCGGTTTTGACCACTTAAGGAGCGCATCCGACGCAATACCCTACATCCTGAGACAAAGAGGGAGCAGAGTTAAGATACAAATCTTCCCACTAGCCGAAGCTACCCTACTTACAAAAAGTGAAATAGCCATCTAACACCTACCCATCCTTTGAGAAATAATCTAACCATAACTATAGGGCTTAAATTTACCATATCGAGATAGTTATACTGTGTGCGGGGGTCGCCAAGCCAGGTCAAAGGCGCGAGGCTTAGGACCTCGTCCCATAGGGGTTCGTGGGTTCAAATCCCACCCCCCGCACTATTTTTCGTCAAGTCTCTTTTGTTAGAGGGTTGGGTAGTATTAGTTGATCTGGCGCTTTCATTGCTCTTTAGGCTTCTGCGTCAGCCTTTCGGCTTGTGTTCTTTCTACAGCTTTCTTTAACCATCCTACAGTGTATCTGGATTATTCGCCTATTTGATGTCAGTTTTTGTGCTGTTTTTCGAAGAATTCTTCTCGCTGAAATCCAACATCGAATCTGACACTAGGTTTCTGCTCGCTAACTCTTGGTATCCATTCAAGATTCTGGGCGAGTTATCCTTCTGCTTAATGTTTTCCAGCATCAATGCTTTGAAAGAGGTGTTTAGTGTGCCGGAGGCATCGTTAGATGAAGGTTAATGCGAAGATCCTGACATATGAACTCTACTAAATGAAGGAATTTAACATAAGGGCTTGGGGGAGAAGGATGGAGACTGGGGAATAGAGTGCTTTGTTTGACAAGTCACGATAGCTTGAAAAGGAATTTGAATAAAGCACGTTAACACGGGGCGCACTACTCGAATGGCTATGTTTTCAAGGGGGCCTCTGCGTTTAGTTGCTCACCCCTTAAGTTGCTTTTTCAGCTTTTTCTCGTATATATTCACAAGGTACGGGGCTATGGCGATGCAGAATGTGAGCCACAAAGCGCCTAGAAAATATCCTCCTAAGACGTCCGTCAACCAGTGAACGTTGAGGTATATTCTAGAAAATCCTACGAGCAGGGATAAACTGGAAACAAGTATAACAGAGACCGCTTTAGCACGCGTACTCCTCCAGATTTGCCAAGCGAAAAACGCTAGTAAACCGAAAAGAACTACTGTGCTTGTAGTGTGGCCGCTTGGGAAAGAACTATCGGTTTCAAGCATTAATCCGTTCAGAGGCCTAGGAGAATAAACGAACATCTTAAGCGCTCCTAATATTAGTGTATTCCCAGTCATAGCCAAAACCAGCAACAAAGCTTTCTTCCTCCTCTTAAGCAGGAACAGCGTTACCCCTATTACAAGGGAGAGAGCGAACAGAGACGTTGCTTCGAATCCGTCCGCTATAAGCTTGGCTACTGACGTGAAGGCGTCTTGGTGGATCGTTGCAGCCCACCTATTTACGTTAGCGTCAATTCCTCCCAAACAGCCTCTAAGAAGCGCAACCAACAGGAAGCCGATTAAGCACACAAAACACATAGATATTGCTACCCGATTATTTCCTACCGAGGCTTCCAATCTCACATCCATACAGTTTGCTTGCTCCGCCAAAATAAGTTATCGCTATTACCAGAGGCGACCAGCCGACCTACCACTTCCAAAATAGATCGGCTTCCTTACACATTTAGACTTACCCGATAAGCATTAGACTTCGTCTGCTGCTTACTGTATTTTGTCGTTAGGCGTGGTGAAAATTTTGTTAAAAGACAGCCGTAGGATATAAAAGAAACTTCTATAGCCGTTTCCTCAACACCATCGACTAAAGCGTCAATCAACCCCTTAACCCTTATTACAGCTTGAAGATCGTAACGACCTCATAGGTAAGTTCCACAAGATCTTTGTAGCGCCGTCCTCCGACTTGCTTTTCATTCTATGATCCTTCTAAAGCTTATTGACGCTATAGTAAACATTACAGTATCGAAGATTGCTATCGCCGCCAGATCTAATGGGAGGTTTTGAATGTATCCTGTGATCAGTAAGCCTCTCACAGCGTCGACAACGTAACTTAGGGGATTAAATGTTGAGAATTCTCTTAGGATCGGAGGCATTATCTGAATCGGGTATAAAGCGTTGCTTGCGAAGAATAGGGGCATGATTATGGCTTGGCCCAAGCCCATAAACCTCTCGCGAGTTTTTAAGAAGGAGGCGACTATTGTGGATATGGCTGCAAATCCACCTGAAGAGAGGAAGATTATTATGAAGGCCAGGATGAAGTAGACCGGGTTTGGTACGAAATGCACCCCAATTGCAAGGGCTATGGGCAGAATTATGAGGGCTTGGAATAGGGCTCTGACGCCTGAAGCCATAGAGCGGCCTATCACCATCGAGTATCTTGAAGCTGGTGTGACGAGCAGTTTCTTCAGAATACCGATGTCCCGCTCCCAAACCATCATCAACCCATAGAATATGCTGACGAAGGTTGTCGTTTGGATCATAACTCCTGGTGTTATGTAATCTGTGTAAGGCACTCCGCCTGTAGGTATTGCTCTAACGCTGCTCATAACAGGCCCGTATATGACTA
>Ga0080004_1157588_pt1 | contig 52365 bp, 45 predicted proteins | sample WasSprMetagenome_FD_69207 | JGI IMG/M metagenome (GOLD analysis project Ga0080004, IMG submission 69207) | Sulfidic aquatic microbial communities from Washburn Spring, Yellowstone National Park, USA - WS (SPADES assembly) (version 2) | ecosystem: Environmental > Aquatic > Thermal springs > Hot...
AAATGCCTTTGATTCATCCCTTCCTTAACTTCGCCCTCGTGGTAATTTGGTTGCCATCATGTATGATGCCTCATGAGGGTTTGAATGTAAAGGGTTCTTGTCACCAACCTCTTTGCGCTAACCTTTCTTCCTCACGAAGCTTCCTTATGTCAATCCCTGCCATTGCTTCGCCCAAACCTCGAGATACCTTGGCGAGTATCTCAGGACAGTCGTAGTATGTGACCGCATCAACTATAGCCTTCGCCCTCAGGCTGGTTGACAACAGCCAAGTGTCACCGAGCCTGCTTGAACAATGCGAGGTTCATAAACTCGGTGCCCCCTTATCCGTTTTCTCTCACGATAAGGGGGAGTGCCTCATTGCGCCAATGAAAGTTATAATGTTCCAAAGGGAGGTGTGATAGGCGCAATCCTTTATGCCCAAAGGTGACAGTCCCTTGTGCCTGCTTTCTATGGGCGTAACTGATTGCATTGTAGCTGTTGGTGCGCATGCGGGCGATGTTGAATTCATGTGTGGTGCAACCTTGCTCAAACATGCTAAGATGGGTTGGGAAGCACACATCATTCACATGACGCTCGGTGAGAAAGGGCACCCAAAGCTATCGCCAAACGAATACGGTGCCCAGAAGCAAGCTGAGGCGAGAAACGCTGCAAGCATACTAAGATCGTCTTTGCACATCATGCCGTTCAAGGATGGCGAATTGAGCACAAGCGAAGATGCTCCAGTTGAGCTTGCAAAGCTGTTGCGCAAGCTTCGCCCTAAGGTCGTGATCACGCACTGGCGTGAGAGCATTCACGAAGACCATGTGGCAACGCACAGGATAGTCAAGCGTGCGATATTCATGGCTGTAAACCCACACTTTGAACTTGCTGGGCTTACCTCATCACCATACCCGAGGCTATACTACGCCGAGAACTGGGAGGACGAGGAGGGCTTCTTCCCGTTTGTTTATGTGGACATAACGGATGTGCTTGAGGAATGGGAGAAGGCTTTCAAAGCATATGCGATCGGCAGGGGCGAAGGTGCTTTCCCTTACTGGGATTGGTATTTTGCGAAGGCTCGCATAAGGGGAATTGAGTGCGGGACAATGTATGCCCAAGCGTTTGCTGTTGATGCGAGCAGGATGCGCCAAGTGGTGCATTCACTTTGATGCGCATTTTGGCACAGTGAAACTGCCCTCAGAGCTCGAGTTAGAAAGGTGGGAAGTGACGATGCCAAATGTGCGCATGCGTGGGTATAGGTGCGAGGACGAGCAACAGGTTATCAGGCTATGGAACGACGCGATGCATTTTGATCAAGTTGACATGCGCACATTCCGAAGGAAAGTTTTGCTTGACCCAAACTTTGACCCAAACATGTTAATCGTCGCCGAGTTAGATGGTGAGGTTGTTGGCTTTTGCCTCTGCGTCATAAGGAAGATACCGATGGAGAAGGTCGGGCTTGAGGAGGGACGAAGTTGGATAACAGCGTTTGGTGTCCATCCGCTCCATCGCCGAAAGGGTATTGGGAAAGCGTTGATTGAACACGCTTTGATGAAGCTCGAAAATGCTGGTGCTAATGAAGTGCTCATCTCGCCATACACGCCGAACTATTTCATCCCCGGAGTTGACGAGGAAAGATACAGTGATGCGCTAACCCTGCTTTATCGCTTCGGGTTTGAGGTTATCTCGTCTGCTGTGAGCGCTGAAGCAAACATAAGCACGCTTGATTTAAACGCCTTCTCAGGTTATGAGCAACGCGTGTTGAATGAAGGCATAAAGGTGAGACCGCTACAGCCAAGCGAGATAATTAAGTTGGTTCAATTCCTTGAGTTGCACATGCCGGGGGATTGGCTCAGGTATGCAAGGGAGTTGTTACTCAAAGCTACATACGGGCTTTGCGACTATGACCAGTTCGTTATCGCAGAAAGTGATGGCGAGTTGCTCGGCTACTCTCAGTTTGATGGTGAGCACTTTGGACCGATAGGTGTCCGTGAAGATGCGCAAGGGATGGGCATAGGTAGTGCGCTGTTAGCAAAGTGCTTGCAAATCATGCGTTCAAAGGGATTGCATAACGCATGGATGATGTGGACATCCGAGGAACTCGTCAGGCGTTTTTATTCAAAGTTCGGTTTCCGCATCTCGAGGCGCTTCCGCATACTTTCATGGTGCAAACGCAATCGTTAAAACTCCGCCTTGCAACCGAAAGCTCCTTTTGCTTGGTGAGCGCTCTTTAGCGATTACCTATCCTGCGCACCTTTGAACGGTGGTAAGAGACAGTTCGGCGTGGCACACGGCATCCGTGCATCATGAAGATGAAATCCGAGATCTGCTGATCTGTCCAATGCGGGTAGCGCTTAGCTATGCTGGCTATGACCTGTTCCTTTGAAGCGCATAGGAAGCTCAATGGGTATTTCCCATGCGGTGTTGAGATGCCTCTATGCCTTATCGCACGGCACACATGCGAGCGATGATGTCCAAGCTCCCTTGCAACTTCAGCCTGAGGCAACGGCTTTAGCAGTGCTTCATCGCCTGTGAGGATGAAGCGACGCTGATGATAACACACAGTCCAAACTAACTTCCCAAGGAGGCTATGCCACCTGTTTATGTAGCGTAGCAAGTTTATCAGATGGTTTAGCTCTTCGTTGTGATGTGATTGCACAAACGCTTTCAGTCGCTCCTCGTCTATCACATATCTCGTTGCATAGAGATGCTCGTTCAAGAATTGGATTGACAATGCCCCACTTGCATCAACCGAGGCTTTCGCTATAACCTCAAACTGTATTTCTCCCGACGAAGCCACCACAGACCTAACTGGCGCTATGGAGGCTTCGGCGAATATCTCATGCATTTGCACCCTCTTTATGTGATCGAGCATGCTCATCACATCGGTCATCTTACAGCCGTAGCGATGACAAAGCTCGCTCGGGCTCATCTCACCTTCATAAAACTTCAGGAAGTCACTCTCGCTGATCCCATATAGCTCGACAAACCTCTGTATAGCCACTATGTCCTCAGAGAGGTCTACATAAAGCGGGCTTGCTGAGGGCAGATCAACATCCCTTCCCTCTTCGTCGTCAACCTGTGGTTCATTTTGCCTGCGCTCTTGTTTCCCCTCACCTTCTGCGAACAATCTCCTGAGCAATGTGATCGCCCTTTTCAACTGTGATGCAGTCACACCATATTTTCGTGCGAGCTCATCAACACGCTTGAGGGCATCCTGAGAGAGCAAATCAGACCGCCAATCTGGACGCCACTCAAAATGCTTCCTGAGGAACTCGCTCAACCATCGCATATCACACTCTTTTATAGCCTTCCGTATCGCCAAGCTCCTGTAGCAAACTTTGCGCACAACGCCCATCGACATAAGCTGACGAAACAGGGGATGGCTCTCAATGCGCCTAAGGATGCTCTCAATCTCCGAAGTCGGTTTCGTGAGCAGTTCAAGGAAAGCATCTGGTGGGCGGCGCAGGATGAGCTTCTGCTTCAGTGCTGGCTTTGGGCTGACCTTGAGTTGCACCATCGCATTATCACCTTCTTACAGTGATTGAGGAAGTGCTGAGCAATGTCTCAAGTTCGCTTCTCTCAACGATTGCGAAGTCCCCGGGGATGGTGCACTTCAAAGCTGCCATCGCCACCGCTTTCGACAGACATTTATCCCATGGCAACCCATCAAGCCATCCCGAAAGCGCACCAGCAACAAAAGCGTCACCAGCACCCAAACGATCAACGAGCGAAATCTCGTATGGCGGTTGGTAATGAACCGTCTCACCATCAGCACATAGCATAGCGCCGCCTTCAGTGAATGTGAGCACAGCGACAACGGAAGCGAATTCCCTTCTCAACTGCTTCACAATCTCCTCAGGTGTGCCGTCTATCCTAAGCACTGATTTCGCATCTTCGTAGGTCACAAAGAGGAAATCGACATGGGGCAATATCTTTATTAGCGTCCTCATCGCCTCATCAGGTGACCAGAGTTTGCTTCTGTAGTTCACATCGAAGCTGAGGAGGACATCAAGCTCTCTCAGGCGCATAACAACATCTTCAACGAGCTTGCGAGCGCCATCACTCAACGCTGGCGTTATCCCAGTCATGTGCATCACTTTAGCCCTCGATATGAAATCCCAATCGAGTTCATCGGCAGTCAATGTGTTGATCGCCGAGTTAGCCCTGTCATAAATGACGAGGTTAGCCCTCGGTGTAGCTCCAACTTCAAGGAAGTAAATGCCGACGCGCCCAGTTTCGCTCCAAACCACCCTTGAGACATCTACGCCATATTGGCGTGCACGATTGACTATCAACCTCCCCACTGGGTTGTTGACGAGCTTTGATATCCAAGCGGAATCAACACCAAGCCTTGATAGCGCAACCGCCACATTCAACTCAGCACCGCCAATTTGGACTTCAAACGAATCAGCCTGCTCTATGCGCTCATGGTTTGGTGGCGAAAGCCTCAACAAGCCCTCGCCAAGCCCTATGAATGTAGCCATAATGGGAAACACCTCACATGTGGCATTGCAACCTCATATCATTGTAGCATGGCTTTTGTGTCGGGCAATTGAGTTGCATGAATGTCAATGTGGCGACACTTCGACAGCGAATGAGCGAGGTGGGTATCGATTGTGGAGATGGATGCCAACATCGACGCACTGATTGAGAAGCACGGCAGGGAGCGCAGTAGCTTGATACCTCTCCTTCAGGAGATACAAGCCACATACGGTTATGTCCCGAGGGAAGCCATAAAGAGAGTGGCTTCTGAGCTTGGCATATTTGAAGTTGAAGTTTATGAGGTGCTGACATTCTATGCGCAGTTCAGGTTCACGCCCCGTGGTAAGCATGTGGTGAAAGTATGTCTTGGGACGGCATGTCATGTCATGGGTGGGCAAGATATATTCAACTACATCTCGCAGAAGTTCGGCATAGGTGCGGGTCAAACGACGAAGGATGGGATGCTGACGCTTGAGAGGGTCGCATGTTTGGGTTGCTGTGGGATGGCTCCAGTTGTCGTCATTGACGAGCAAGTCCATGGAAGGCAAACGATACAAAGCGTTGAGAAGCTGATAAGGGAGAGAATTGAGCAAGGGTAATGGCATTGAGCTCTTGAGCTTGCACAACTGTTGACGGTGGTTGAAGATGTGCCTTGCATGTCAAACAGCAAAGTGAGGCGTGGCATGATATGAGTTTGCACGAGGTGAGTCACAGAAGATGGCGCAAGGGAGAAAGCATGTGACAGTAACGATTGATGGAAAGCAAGTGGAAGTCCCTGAGGGCACAACCGTCCTCATCGCTGCAAGGAGTGCTGGCATACGCATACCAACTCTTTGCTACCACCCGATGCTTTCACCAACGGGTGCGTGTAGGCTCTGCATAGTTGAAATTGAAGGGATGAGGGGTTTCCACACATCATGCACAATGCCATGCACAGATGGCATGGTGGTGAGGACGAACACGCCGATGCTGAAACAGCTCAGGCAACATGTGCTGTGGCTCTTGCTCAGCAACTATCCGTGCAGTGTTTGCCTGACATGCGACAAGAGAAGCACATGCGACCTAACGACATGCGACTACGATGTGCCAGCTAACTTGCGCTGTTGCCAGAAGTGGGAGGCATGTGAGCTTCGTTCAATCGTCGAAGAAATCGGCTTGCCTGAGGATATGCCAAAGCCTGAATACTCAGAGAGGGGTTTTTTAGAGATCACCGATGAGCCTCTGATCCTGATTGACAGAAACAAATGCATCCTTTGCGAGCGCTGTATAAAGGCGTGTCAGGAGGCGAGGGGCATAGGTGCGATCGGGTTCATGTTTCGCGGGCGAGCTTCATACACAGGCGCGCCTCCAGAAACAAGGCTTGCCGATTCTGGATGCAGGTTCTGTTGCACATGTGTTGAGGTCTGCCCATCTGGTGCTCTCCTTGACAAGGTCAAATTTGATGGCAAGCCGAGGGAGCAAGTCTTAGTTCCGTGCAAGTTCGCCTGCCCAGCTAACATTGATGTGCCAAGATATGTGCGCCTCATAGCTGAGGGCAAATTTGAGGATGCCCTCTCAGTCAACCGTGAGAAAGTCCCGTTCCCGAAGGTTCTCGGGAGGGTGTGTATGCACCCGTGCGAGGATGCTTGCAGAAGACAAGAGATAAACGAACCTATCTCGATACGCCTGCTTAAGCGTTTCGTCGCCGATAACGCAAAGCCAATCTGGAAGGAGCGCTCCATATTCAAGCCACGAACTGGCAGGAGGGTAGCAATCGTAGGTGCAGGTCCTGCTGGTTTAACAACCGCATACTACTTGAGGAAGCTCGGGCATGATGTGGTTGTGTTTGACGAGAACGAAGAAGCTGGTGGGATGATGCGTTATGGCATCCCACATTACAGGCTACCAAAGGATGTGCTCGCCGAAGAAGTGGAAGAGATAATTTCAACTGGAATTGAACTGCGCAAAGGGACGAGGGTCGAAAGCATCGATGAGCTGTTTGCAAACGGCTTTGAGGCTGTCTTCATAGCGATAGGTGCAAAAAGCCCTTTGAGGCTCGGAATAGAGGGCGAGGAGCATCCACGAGTTGTTGATGGGCTGTCTTTTTTGAAGGGCGCAAACACTGGCAAACCATTCACCCCTCGAAGGAGCGTTGGCGTGATCGGTGGTGGCAATGTCGCCATCGATGCTTCAAGGGTCGCTGTAAGGCTTGGTGCTGAAAGCGTGACGATACTCTATCGGCGTAGCAGGGAAGAGATGCCAGCACTCGATGAGGAGGTTGAGGCTGCACTCCTTGAGGGCGTTGAGATACAATTCCTTGTAGCACCAAAGCGCATATTCGGTGATGGTGAATCTGTGTGCGTTGAGCTCGTGCGCATGAAGCTCGGAGAACCTGATTCAACGGGACGCCCAAGACCGATACCGATTGAAGGCTCAGAGTTCATCATGCGTTTTGATACGCTCATCGTTGCGATAGGGCAAGCGCCAAGCATACCCGAAGGATTTGATGTCAAGCTGACGAGAAGAGGTTTGATAGAAGTGGATGCACAAACGCTTTCAACGAGCAGGAGCGGTGTCTTCGCGGGCGGGGATGTGGTTCTCGGTCCGTCATCAGTGATTGAAGCGATAGCGCACGGCAGGATAGCTGCCTCTTCTATTGACCGCTACCTCGGTGGCGACGGAAACATTGAGGAGAAGCTCACCGACGAAGGCTTTGTTGAAAAAAGAAGCCTTTGGATGGGACGCATAGAGGGCTTCGCATACATGGAGAGGGTGAAACCACGCACAATCGAACTTGAGAGGAGAAGGAGAACATTTGATGAAGTTGAGTTAGGCTTCAACGAAGAGGAAGCGGTCAGGGAAGCGATAAGATGCTTGCAATGCGACATGCGTTTCCAAATGACGCCCATGCCTATGAGGAAGTTGGAAAGAGCTACAAAATGAATTGCGCCACCTTATGCTGATTCTGAAGGTGCTCGGGCGCTTTGTGGCGAGAGCACCGCAATAAAAAGTCCATGCCCGCAACGCCAGCGCAAAACGCTCGCTTTGGAAACTTCTGCTTCGTTTGGCATGTCAAACCCATTGAAGCTCAAGATGGTTCGCATTCGTTGATGCTTGTTTGGAACACACAAATGGACAGCGAGTGGATGAAGAGATGGAAAGCGAAAGGAAGCAAACGCAAAGCGAAGAGACGCTTCTCCTTGTGAGTTCGTGCATGGGTCAAGTATGGGTGGCGCTTGTAGTTTCGGGTGTGCTTGAGAAGCTTGAGGTTGAGAGCAGTAGAAAACTTTTGGGCAACATCTACAAAGGTGTCGTTGAAAGGCTTGCGCCAGCGATAGATGCAGCGTTTGTCAAGCTGAGTGAGGATGAGTTTGGCTTCATTCAAGCCAATGACATAGCACCAAAGTGCATCGGAGTTGACTGGGGCGGGCGAGTTGGCAGGGCATCAATTGAGATGCTCAAAGTTGGTCAACCGATACTCGTCCAAGTGACACACGAACCGAGGGGACAAAAAAGCGCCCGCTTAACAACGCGCATAACGCTTTCTGGTAAGTTCGTTGAGCTGGTCACGCAGGGCGCAGACCACTCATCAGTCTCGCGAGCGATAACCGACGGAAGGGAGAGAACAAGGCTACTGCAAATAGCCGAGAAGCACCGCCCGTTTGACTGCGGGATACATGTTTTAGGCGAGGCGATCGGAAGGAGCGAGGAGGAGATAGCAAACGATATCAAGGAGCTCATAAACCTGTGGCACGAGATAGTTCGTAGGTATGAAAGCGAGCAAGCGCCAGCGTTGCTTTACCGCAGTATGAGCTTGCTTGAGAAGGTTGCTTTTTTAGCTGCAAAGGGCATAGGCAAGATCGTGGTTGATTCGGAGGAGCACTACAAATCACTGCTCAGCTTCGCAACAGAACACAAACTTGATATAGCGGACAAGATAGAGTTACACGATTCGCCAATACCACTTTTTGACGCTTACGGCATAGCACACCAGATAGAGGCAGTCTTATCAAAGGTTGTCAAGCTACCAAGCGGTGCATACATCGTCATTGAGACCACCGAAGCATTGACGAGCATTGATGTGAACTCTGGGCATGTGCTAATCGGTGATTCACGCGAGATGTTGTTGCGCATAAACATGGAGGCTGCGGATGAAATAGCGAGGCAGTTAAGGTTGCGCAACATAGGCGGACTCGTTGTCGTTGACTTCATAGACATGCACAGCACGCATGATTGGAACAAGTTGCAGAAACACCTTGAGCAAAGGCTTTTGAGCGATGAGGCTGAGACGAGGATATTGACGCTGAGCCCAACGGGCGTGCTTGAGCTTGTCAGGCAAAGGCGAGGCTCAAGCCTTGAAGAAGTCCTCACGGAGCAGTGCGATTGCTGTGCTGGTGCTGGGAGGGTATTATCACCATCAACGACTGCGATCCGATTGCGCAGGAAGCTTTTGCTTGAGGCAAGCATACACCCCGCCTATGTTGATGCTGTCGTATGTGCTCATCCTGAAGTCATTGCGACGCTCATTCAATCTGGCGAGGCTGAGCTTGAAAGGCTTGAAGCGTTGGCTAAGAGAAACATATGGCTGTTTGGATACAGTTCGCTCAAGAGGGATGAGTTTGAGATAGCCTTCGGCGAAGAGGCGCTAAAGGCGCATACGAATGTCCAACCGAGGGTTGGCGAAGAGATTGCGCTAACTGGAATTGAACAGCTCTATCCGAGGCAATCGCCTTCACTCGTGTTGCTCAAGAACAAGCTTGTGCGCCTCCCAGAGGCTCTCTGCCAAACGCCACAGGGAACCATGCTTAAGGTGGAGAGCGTTGGCAGATGGTATGCGAACGCTGTTTGGAGTCCACTGGTTGGTGTGGAAGAGGACAAGAGTGACAGGCAAGCGATGGCGCGTTAGCTTGTGCTAAAACTTAAACTGGAAGGAGGTGATGCGAATGAGTGCGGAAAGACAAATAGATCCATCGGTGCTCTGGCAGCGCATAAAGAGGATGCTCGTCCAGCAATTGCAAGCGCCAACACCAGCAGTGTGGCAAGCTATCGATGCGCTTGTGCCGTTAGGGTTTGACGGAAACGAGTTCATTCTTGGCTGTCCGTATGAGCACGCACCGCTCATGCCACATGTGACAGCACCAACCACAAAAAATCTGCTTGACAAGATATTGCGCCAACTTGTCGGCGAAGGTTTTCAAAGCAAGATCATACAAGGGCGCAGTTGGGAAGACTATGAGCGCTACAAAGAGATGATGGCGATAAAGCACCAACTTGAGCATCAAAGGGCGATGACAACCGTTGCTGGCGTGGCTGTTGAAAAGACATGGCGTGAGCTTTGGCAAAGGATTTCACAGCAGTTCCATCGCACAACGCACCGCCAGTATGAATGCACAAGAGCCCGTTTCCTCTTGGACGCTGCTGCACAGATAGCCGACTTCATTGAAGAGGAGGAAAGCAAGGAGGGCGCAAACTTGGACTTGATAAAGCGTGAGACGGATAGAGTCATTGAGAGGTTGGCGAGCCTCCTCGGTGTGCCGATGACAATTGTCGCCATTGAAGTTGAAAGGGTTAGGCGAAGCAAAGCAGTGAGCACGCATCTGCCTGAAACGAGTTAACGATGCATCTTAAAACGCAAAAGCATTCAAGGGGGTGAAAGTTTTTATGACGCTCGTTTTGGCACGCTACTTTTGGGGCGCATTAGCCATCGGGCTTGTCATAGTGGTGATCTACTACTTCGCAGCTGTTGAGACGCCACAAAACAGGGTCAGCCAATTCCTCGATGCGCTCAAAAACGGTGACAGGAAAACCGCATCTGAGCTTGTTGGGAGTGAATGGAGGGGCAAGTTCGCTCAAACTATACAGCAAGGTGATGCGCTTCAGGCAAAGGTTCTGGAGACGCTCAAGTCAATGACTTACACGCTCGGGGCGCCAACGAAAGGAAACGAGTGTGTCCTCGTCCCCGTCGAGATCAAATTCACAGCCACTAACTTCACCATCAAAACGAACATACCAGTCATACGAGAACTGCTATGGTGGCGCATCGACATGAAGAAGTGGGAAGATGAACTGTCAAGGTCGCTCGGCTTCCAGAACGCTGAAAACTTCATCAAGCTGTATGTGTATGGCAAACCAGCAACAGGAGCGCCTTCCTCAACTGGTGGTGGTGTCATCTCACCTTGGGGACCGGGCGGTGGCGTTGTCACTCCGGGATTTGGAGGAATGCAGTGATGGCGCACACAGCACACATTTAACCTTTGTCAGTTTGCCCTTAGACCAAGGGCAGTGCTACACTTTTCACCCCTTCCCCCTTAGCTTCTCAGGGGCTGGCGGTAACTCCTTGCCGTCAATAGCTGCGGTGATAGCTTCGTTGAGGAACTTGTAGTATTCTTCGTCACTCTCACCGAGCAAGCCGATGTATTTTCCGAGCAACTTGCCTTGCTTGTTGATGATGAAAAGTGTTGGTGTGTTAGGTGCACCGTAGACTTGCCTGAAGAACTTCAACCCCTCGTCGAGTAGCATCGGATACTTGACTTTCATCCTCTCGATGTAGCCCTTAACGCCCTCTGGGTTTCCAAACTCCTTGACGATTCCAAGCACAACAAGCCCGTCCTTCTGGCGCTCCTCAAGCAGGCGACAGATCAGAGGCTCAAGCTTTTGGCTATACGGACAGCCGATGGACATGAAGTTGAGCACAACCACTTTCGTCTTCTCGTCCTGAAGCACTTCGGAGAGCTTGACAGTCTTACCATCAACTGTCTTGAGCTCAATCTCGGGTGCCTTCTCGCCAACCTTTGCCACTCCCGACTTCTGCTCCTCGCCATCGGCTAAAGCGACCACACGGTGAAACGAAAACACCACACAGAGTGAGAACAACATCACCACAATCGTTGGAAGCCATCTCACACGCATATACTCATCACCTCGCCACTTGAGTTGTGTGCTGTGTGCGCCAACTCAAATTTTAGCTCTTAGGGATGAGGGATTGTTTTCACTTGTTTTGACGCATAGGGGAACAGCTTGGTTGTCATGTTGCACGATAACTTTTTGGGGTGATGATGGTATGGGCGAGCATGATCAGAAAATGGAAGGGGTGCGCAAGGCGTTGAGCGAGTTGATTGAAGCGAAAAGGGTAACAGCGGTTGAGTGGCTGATGGAATTGATAAGCATGAGGAGCACACAGGGCGACGAGGCAGAGGCGCAAGAGCGAGTGGCGGAGTTGATGCGAGTAGTTGGGCTTGAGCCTGAGAGGCGTCAGATACCGAACGACATCTTCCTCGACCCCGAGTATTCGCACAGCGATGATGAGATGCCATACGATGGGCGATACAACATCGTAGCGAAGTTGAAAGGTGATGGTGGTGGTAGAAGCCTCATAGTGCAAACTCACTCCGATGTTGTTCCAGAGGGTGGATGGGAAGAGGCTTTCAAGCCGCGCTTTGATGGTGAGTTTGTGCACGGGAGGGGGGCAGTGGATGCGAAGGGGCAGATAATCATGCTTCTTCTTTCGGTGAGCGCCCTAAACGAGCTTGGTGTAAGGCTAAGTGGCGATTTGGAGTTGCAGGTTGTCATTGAGGAAGAAGTCGGGGGCAACGGTGCGCTCGCCCTCATAAGGCAGGGCTGTAAAGCGGATGGCGCAATCGTGCTTGAGGCAACTGGCTTCAATGTTTATTGTGCGAACAGGGGAGCACTCTGGTTCCGCATTCGCACATTCGGGAAATCAACACACATGGGCAGAAGACACGAGGGAGTGAACGCAATCGAGAAGATGACCGAGGTTATAAGACTACTACTGCGCTACGAGGAGAAGTTGATAAGCGAGAGCAAGGGATACCCGTTGTTTGAAGACTACGAGCACCCAGTCCAAATATGCATCGGCAAGATAAGCGGTGGGACATGGCCATCAATGATACCAGATGAGTGCACAATTGAAGGCGGTGTTGGCTTCCTGCCAAACAAAAGCATCGAGCAAGTCAAGGAGGAGTTAGCCAACGCCATTCTATCCACCGAGGATGAATGGTTGAGGGAACACTTTGAGCTCACATTCCCGAAGTTGCACAACGACGCATATGAGATACCACCAAACCACCCATTGCCAGTGACGCTCCACAACGCCGTTAGGGCATTCTCCCTCCCTTCAAAGATCACGGGATGGAACATAAGCTGTGATGCCCGCCTCTACGCGAAACTTGCTGGCATACCAACGGTTGTGTTTGGTGCTGGCGATGCATCCTTTGCCCACTCATCTTGCGAGAGGATAAGAATCGGTGATATCATTAACGGTGCAAAAGCACTCGCGCTTGGGATTATGCTCTGGTGTGGGATGAACGAGGTGAAATGAGATGGCATGTCCGAGGGTTGGCGTCATAGGGCTTGGCAGGTTCGGTATAAATCATCTGCGTTGCTACAGACAGCTCAGCTGGCTCGGCTTGGTGGAACTCGTCTCCGCTTGCGATGTGAATGAGGAACTGCTTGAGGCAAGGATGAGGGAGTTCCACTTCACCCCATACACTGACTATCGTGAGATGCTCGAAAACGAGAAGCTCGACGCAGTGAGCGTTGCGACCCCAGACCACTTGCATCGCCAAATAGTCATCGATTGCATAGAGGTAGGAGTGAATGTGCTATGTGAGAAGCCTCTTGATGTGACGGTTGACGGATGCATTGAGATGGTTGAAGCTGCACGCAGGAAAAATGTGCTCTTGTGTGTTGACTTCCATAAGCGCTACGACGAATATCATCAACTCATCAAGCGCAAGATAGAGGCTGGCGAACTCGGAAGGATACAGTATGGCTACGCATACATGGAAGACAGGTTGGAGGTTCCGAGGGATTGGTTGAGGAAGTGGGCTCACATGACATCGCCAGCTTGGTTCCTCGGAATACACTACTACGACCTCGTCAGGTGGTTGTTGCAGAGCAACGCAACCGAAGTGTGGGCAAGGGGCGAGAAGGGGAAGCTCGTTGAGTTGGGGATTGACACTTATGACTCAATCACAGCGATGGTCTGCTTTGAAAACGGTGCAACGGTTTGCTTCCAGACATCTTGGATACTGCCAGATGAGTTTGAAGCGACAGTGAATCAAGGCTTGCGCCTCATAGGGACTTCGGGAATAGCTGAATGCGATGCACAAGACAGAGGCACAAGAACATGCTGTGAGGCAGATTCACCAAAACAGCAGTCGCACAACCCAGCCTACTTGAGGTTGCGCTACGACGCATTCGGGCGCGAGTGGTGGGAAGGCTATGGGATAGCTTCAATAGCTGACTTCGCCCAAATCGTCAGCATGGTGCTTGATGGGGCAAAGATAAGCGAGATAAAAGGTGTGTTCGCAACCGGCGAAGACGGGCTTGAAGCGACAAGGATAGCTCAAGCAATACATGAGAGCGCAAAGAGCGGAAAGGTGGTGAAGATAGAAAGGTAGCAACAAATGGATGCATTGAGGGCAACCAAATTTTGGGTTGGTATGTCAACTGTATTGAGCGAGGAGGTGAGAAAGATGAGTCGCAAAGGGTTTTTTCGCAGTGGTGTTAGCGACGCTCGTTGCGCTTATCGTCTGTAATGCACAGGTTGAGGAGCAAACTGTTGAAGAGGCGAAAAGACTCGCATCGGAGGGCAAGTTGAATGAGGCAGTTGCACTGCTATACGAGGCTGTGAAGAGGCAAGAGCACATCTGGAATGCGCACCTGCTGAAGCTTGAGGCTCTGAAGCTCTACCACAATGCGGGTAAGATAGAAGAACGCATTAACACGATGAGGACAGCATTGAGCCAACGCCCATACGACGCTGAATTGCTTTGGGCATTGGCACAAGCTTATTGGCTTTCTGGCGACATGTGGAACATGCTTTGCTACCTCACGAGGGCTGTCGGAGTTGCACCCACAGTCGGAGCTTACTATGCGTGGCTCGGCAAAGCTTACATGGAGTTGGGGATGCAATATCATGCTGATGCTGTGTTTGAGCTCGCATTGCGCTATGACCCGACCCTTGCGCCAGTTGTGAATCAACTTCGTCGCCCACCAGTCGTTGTGAAGCGACCTGAAATTCAACCACCGATACAACCACAGGAGCCACAGAAGCCACCTGAGCAGTTGCCACAAAAACCAGAGGAGCAACCTAAGCCACCTGCACAACCTCAACAGCCACAACAGCCACCACAACCTCAACGCATTTACAGAGCTGACATAGCACCGAATGGAAGCATCGCAAGGTTCTCTGTCAAAGGGCAACTTTGCTTCATCAACTTCGGCTTCAGGGTCGCCCCACCAGGTTGGGGATGGCCACCGATGTTCAGGCAAGTTGATTTGCCAGCGGAGAATGTGAAGCGAGAAGAACAAGGTGGACAGGTGACATTCACAGGGCAAGCCAAATCGCCAGAAGGCTCAATACAATGGACTCAGGTGATAACGCAAACCGATGATGGGGTAACCGTGAGCTATGAATTGATACCGCTCGATGACATAAAGATGGAATCGGTGCTCATAGAGGCGTGGATACCAAATCCAGTGGTGGCTGATGGGCAATGGTTCACAGTGGCAGGTGGACAAAGACAACCAAAGCCGTTTCCAGAGAAGCCACCGCAAGGTCCAAGCCCTGTCTTCTTCACGAGCAACACTCTTGAGCCAGTTGGATGGGTGACGAAGGCAGGTGTTGGTGTGCTCTTTGAGATTGAGAAGCTACCGAACGCGTTCTGGTGGTTGCAGGATGATAGAAGCTATGGGCTAAACTTCTTCGAGCTACAGATTCACAGTGGCGTAAGAGGAGTCTGGCGCAAAGGACAAACCGTTGAATTCGCAATCACATTGAAACCGCTCATCACAACCACACAACAACAGTGACCATTTAAAGCCCGAGCGAAAAGAAACGCTTGAGAAGCTCAAACGAGAAATCCTAAGCCGTCCCCTTACCAGCGTCTGGTTGACAGAGCTTTTTTTTGCTATAATTGATTGTGGGAAGAACGAAGTCGGGCGAGAGAAAAAGAATTGGCGAAGGAGGCGATGAGTGGAAGTTCGAAACTCATAAACTTGCATGTGTGAAAGGAGGGCGCCAAAACAAAATCTGCTCAAAGGGGTGATGCGAAATGAAAGTGAGGATGCAAAGTGGTCGTGGATTCACGCTCATTGAGCTGCTGGTGGTGATTGCTATAATCGCCATCTTGGCAGCGATCCTGTTCCCGGTGTTTGCGAGGGCGAGGGAGAAGGCGAGGACTGCAAGCTGTCAGAGCAACTTGAAGCAGATAGTTCTTGCAGCGCACATGTATGCGAACGACTACGATGAGACATGGGTGGCTATGTGGACACAGTCGTGGTTCCAAGGGCAAAGTGGAAGAAACTGGTGGATGGGCTTGCTACAGCCGTATGTGAAGAATGTGCAAATATTTGCATGCCCAACTGTGGCATATGCATGGCGTGGTCTGGATACATGGAACGGAACAAATGTGATAGGTGGCATCTATGCACCGTGCAGGAACGCTGCTGACAGCTACATACGCTTTTGGGGAGGTTACGGGATGAACTGGTTTAGCGACCCATCAATTGGCGACCCAGGTGACAGAGGGGAACTCGGAGACCACGAGAGGGCAAAGTTGGCGAGGATAAGATACCCCGGCGAGACAATAGCATTCGGTGACTCTTGGTGCATCGTCTTTGGACCACGCAGACCGGGAGGGAATTGGCCTATACCCGAAGCAAGTGAGACCCCGGGTGGATGTGGACCTGTTCCTGTGATTGGCAATGGATGCGGAGGTTCTGCGTGGCACAATGGTGGTTTCAACGTTGCGTTCGTTGATGGACATGTGAAGTGGCTCAAGAAGACGATCGCCGTTGTTTCGGGGCGTGACCCGTATTGGTATTGGGCAGTTTACACTCGCGGGAAGTAGGGAGGGGTGAAAGAAAATGCAAGCTAAGACAATCGGTGTGGTGGCTTTAGTTGTCGTTGCTGTTGTTATAGCTGTGTGCAGTGTTGTTTGGACTGTTAGGCGCACACAGGCAACAAAAGTTCAAAAGCCAACGGAGCAACAGATAAAGCAGTTGCAGATGGAATTTCAAAAACAGCTTCAGCCGACACCCACTCAACCAACTCCGCCACCTCGTTGAAATTGAGCAATGTGAAATGAGCAATTGAGGTTGTAGCTGAAGCAAGGTAAGCAGGTGGGGGATAAACTTCATGTCTCTGGGGTGGCGACAACTTTATCGCCATCGGAGGCGCTTTTGAAGTCTCCGAAGGGGCTTATTATGCGCCCTACGATTACAACTGGCGAGTCTGGTTTTATTGTCCCAGGTGGGCTTTCAGGCGTTGGTCCAAAAAACAGACAGAGGCATCTTTCAGGCTCCCAATAGCCAACATCGCCCGGGGCAACAAACTCGTGCGTCACATCGCCCTCGCCCTTATCCACACCGATTGGGAAGTATATTTCCTCGCCCCAAACCTCAACAGCGCTTTCCTTCGGAAGCGCCTTGTAGATGTTTTTTGCGGTGGCTGTCTCGTTGAGCTTGATGAGCCAAGATAAGCCTTTCTCTGGAAGGGTCACACGCATCAACATAGCTTCTCCACCACCGCTTTGTTTCATTGATTGGCACACTCAGTTTGAAGGTGCGTTGCTATAGCTCAACCTTATTTGCGCCTGTCTTCGCCACAAGGTTGTTTATGTAAAGCCATGCATCAATTGAGGCGCCGCAGTCACCCCACCACCCATCAAGGAAGTCATAGCTTAAAAGTCCTCTTTCGGCGTATGCGTTGTTGACATCCGTTATCTCAAATTCGCCCCTCTGTGAAGGCTTGAGCGTCTTGATGATCTTGAACACCTCTGGGTCGTAGAAGTAAATCCCTATGACTGCGTATTTGCTTGGTGGCTCCTTTGGCTTCTCGATGATGCGCACAATCCTATCGCCATCAAACACTGGGCAACCGTAGTCCTGAGGGTTTGGGACTTCCTTCAAGAGCACCATCGCGCCTCTCTCCTGCTCAGCGAAACGCCTGACATGCTTGATTATGTTTCCCTCGATCACATTGTCGCCCAAGAAGACAACGCATTTTTCATTCCCGACGAAATCCTCAGCCAAGCTCAGCGCATGAGCTATCCCGAGTGGCTTCTCCTGATATGCGTAGTAGAGCGTTTTAACACCCATCTCACGCCCGTCACCGAGCAAGCGCGCGAAGTCGCTCGCATACTCGCCACCAGTCACAAGCATTATCTCACGGATGCCAGCCTTCACGAGAGCCTCAATCGGATAATAAATCATCGGCTTGTTGTAAACTGGGAGCAAGTGCTTGTTCGTGATCTTCGTCAACGGATAGAGCCTTGAGCCAGTCCCGCCAGCTAAAACTACTCCTTTCATTCGTTTGGTCACCTTCTACCAAGGCATTGCGCTGTTAGCGCTCACGGATAACTTTAGCGCGCTTCACACAATGAAGATGCATCATGCCCATGACATCAAATGGCGCACTAAACTAACAGTGTAGCCCTCGGTAGCAAACTGTATGGAGGTGGAGTGAGCGATGTCGCATCTTATCAAGCGCTGTAGTGCATGCCTTTCGTGTTTCATCTTCTTCCTCATCGTAGGGAGTGTATTGGTTATGGCTGACTTTGAACGAGGCGCTCCCATAAAGCCGGGTGATGTTGTTTTTCGCACAAGCTTTGATACACCTCAGGAACGAGAGGCATGGTCAAAAGCCGAGTTTGCCCAATGGGTGACAGGTTACAATGGGACAACATCGCTGAAAATCACGGTGCCGAAGGGGAAGGAAGAAGGTAGCTACATGGTTCGAGCGCCGATTGACCTGACGCCGTATCGTGGATGCCGTTTGTTTTTCGAATGCATGGCGAAGGCTGAGGATGTGACGAAGCCACCGCAACCGTGGTTGGGCGTTAAGTTCATGCTCCATTACATATCGCCAAGCCAAGGACCTTTCTGGAAGAACGAAGACAATGTCTATGGCACATTTGATTGGCGCAAGCTTTCATTCAGTGCACCGATAGCTCCCGACGCAACGCAGGGTTGGATCTACCTTGGTCTGCAAGGCAGTTCTGGGACGGCTTGGTTTGATGACATACGCGTGACCGTATGGAGGTTGCCAATCAAGCGCCCCGAGCCACCAAAGAACCCCAAACCACCATTCAAAGGACATGACTTGCCCCGCCTTCGTGGTGTCATGTCGCCAAAGCAGTTCAGGGAAGAAGACTTGCGCACCCTCGGTCTTGAATGGAACGCGAATGTGATACGCTGGCAGATATGTAGGAACTGGGGCAAGGTCGGAACAGATAGGGACTTGGATGAATACGATAGATGGTTTGAGGCGAAGTTGGAAGAACTCGATAAGGTGTTGGAGGCATGCCGAAGATACCGAATCTATGTCGTCGTTGACATGCACACACCACCCGGCGGGCGATATGGCAATCGTGACCTGGCGATATTCCATGAGCCACTTTACCAAGACCACTTCGTAAAGCTTTGGGAGAAGGTTGCGAGGCGCTACAAGGGCAACAAAGTGATATGGGGCTATGACCTCGTCAATGAGCCAGTCCAAAACACACCCTCGCAAGAAGGTCTCCCCGACTACCTTGGAGCACAAGTTAGAGCTGCAAGGGCTATACGCGCTATTGACCCAGATGTGCCAATCTTCATTGAGGCGAACGAGTGGTCATCACCAAACGGTTTCCGCGAGCTTGAGCCAGTTGATGTGCCGAATGTGATCTACCAAGTGCACATGTATGTGCCGGGAGAGTTCACGCATCAAGGCGTCGGCAGGAAATGGGTTCCAGTAGCATACCCGGGGAAGATCGGCGGTGTTGAGTGGAACAAGGAACGGCTGAGAGAGGTCTTGCAACCTGTGCGTGAATTCCAGCTCGCCTACAATGTGCACATCTATGTCGGCGAATTCAGTGCTGTCCGTTGGGCGCCTGGAGCAGCACAGTATCTCAGCGACTGCATTGAGCTTTTTGAGGAGTATGGATGGGATTGGACATATCACGCTTTCAGGGAATGGCATGGTTGGAGTGTCGAGCACGGCAGTGACCCAAACGATACCAAGCCATCAAAAGAGCCGACTGATAGAATGAAGCTCTTGCTCAGTTGGTTCGCCAAAAATGAGAAGCCAAGATGGTAGCCGTTCGCTTCGCGCTGGCGGTAAACGAGGCACAGTGGAGGTGATAAAGGTGATGCGAACAGCTTTTGTTACGATCGCTTTCGTCTGCCTCCTGTGTGCGTATGCGGGAGAACAGGTTGGCAACCCAGTGACGAATGGTGGCTTTGAGATCGTGGGCGCAGATGGCTTCCCAGTTGATTGGGAAGCAGTTGGTGGACCACCCGACAGCGAGATAGGCGTTTCAAATGATGCTCACTCTGGCAAGCACTCGCTCAGACTCCTACGCATCAAAGATACGAAAAGGGAGACGGGCTTAAACAGAGCATGGAAGGCATTCAGTGGCGAGCAAGGCGCGATGCTGTCGCAACTCAAAGGGGCGATCCTGTTCTGGTATAAGGCTGTGAGCGCAGTGGATAACGCAAGGTTGGTCTTCTATGTCATACCGATGAGTTCAAAGCCACTCGAAGACACAGGTCTCCCAAGGGCTTATTACACCGTCCCAAAAAGCCACATCGGCGATGGCAAATGGCATAAGGGCATCGTCGCATATGACTTCACGCAATCACCGAAAGTTAAATGGGTTCAAGTGGCACCACGAATTGTTGGTGGAAGAGGTGAATGGCTCTTGGATGACATCTCCTATGTTGAGCGCGCAGGTCCAGTGCCACAAATCCACGAGGTCAAGTTGATCGAGACGAAGGGGAAGGAAGGAGAGGAGTGCACGCTTAGAGTCAAAGTTAGAAACGCAGGTGACGAAGCCACACCTTTCACTGTTGAGCTTGTGCCCCCGAAAGGGCTCCGAAGCGACGATGGGAAGGCAAAGCAAACTCCGAGCGTTCAACCGGGCGATTGGGAAGAGGTTGAATTCCGCCTGCTTGGGTTGAGGGTCGGAAGAACGAGCGTGCGCATATCAGTGAAACATGGTGAATGGGTGGACGAAAGCGAAGTTGGGCTGTCGCCAAAGCTTGAGGCACGCATGTTGCGCCCGGAGAGGTTCATACTGCAACCGAACGAGGAGTTCATGCTCAGCGCCATTGTTAAGAACGAAGGCACTGCATGCGCTGATGGCGTCACAGCGTCGCTACAAAACCTTGAGGGCATAAAACTGCTTGAGCCAGAGAAGAAACGCTTCCCGCTGATAAGACCGGGCAAGGAAGCAATCGTTTCTTGGAGGGCGAGAGCAATAAACGAGGAGATGCTTAACGCTTCTGTTGAGGCGAAAGTGGACTTCATGGGCGAGGAGAAGACGATGAGGGCGCAGATGCTCATCCTTCAAGGTTCTGCTCAACTAAGAGATTTGGCAACAGGTGATGGTCCATTCAAAGCCACTGTGAAGGCAACGAGCATAGTTGGCTTGCAGAGCAAGCATGCAAGGCTAATCTTTGTGCGCACAAAATTCGGCTACGGCATGGCATCGCTTCAAGTTCGTCGCCACACAGGTTGGGAGACGGTTGGGAAAATACCATATCTTGCAAGGCTTGTGTTCGTCCCACCAAATGGCGAGAGGGTTGAGAGATTGATCTTCGGCGAGGCGGATGTTGAAGGGAAAGCGCTTGTGATAAGGTCGAAGTTCGCCGACGCCTTCGGTGGCGACTGGGAAGTTGTGGGAAGATTTGAACTGACAAAAGATCCCGAAGTATTCTCAGCCACTTACATGCTAACCTGCGATGAGCCAAGGCAAATTCTGATATTTGAAGGACCGATGGTTTATGTTGGTGAGGGTTCATTTGGCGCAAAGAAAGACGAAGCCATCTTCCCCGGGCTTGAGTGGCTCGTCAATGACGAGGAATCTTCAAACTCGCTTGACATAGCACCGGAGCACCCAGATAGGGTTCGCTATGTGCCTCACCCTAACAAGGTCACAATACCAGCAGTCGGGATACACTTCAACGGCGTAACTGTCGGGTTGATGTGGGATATGCTTCAGCGATGGGATGGTGAGAACACAAGACCACTTGTTTGCTTTGCCTCACCAGATTGGTTTGAGGGTAGGAACTCGCACCTTGTTGGTCTCTTCTTACCATCGTTCCCATGGGTTGAGGAGAACAGGAGGGAGGCTTCAAAGCCATACGAGTTGAGCCCTAAAAAATCACTCACATTGCGTGCTGAGTTAATCCTCGATGGGGATGCAAAGGGCGCTCTATCGGTTCTCGAGAAGTGGTTCTCCTTTTACGGTGTCATAGAGCCTCTATCGCCACCACATGGCTCTTACGAAGCTGAGGTTGCTTTCTCAACGAGGGCATATTTTGAGTCCCTTTGGATACCACAGGAACGAAAGTGGTGGACCTCAAAAGGTGGTAATCCATTGCTCAGCCAAATGGCTAAGCCTCCACACTACCTCTTTGACCTCTACATGGCATCGGTTATCGTCGCTGATAAAGCGCTCGCACAAAAGTGCAAGCAGTTTGCCGATGAGGTGATGCGTGAGACACCAAACCTAAGACCAATAGGGTTGGACGAGTTCGGTTTCACATGGGGCGAGCCTTTGAGCCAAATCATCAATGCCACTGGTAGGATAGTTTTGCTCATCGATGAGCAAAACGAAGACGGGACTTGGAGCTTCAGGGCAGTCAAGAAAGCGCCTGCGGGTGTCTTTAAGGGGTTTGACTATAGGGAGTTGGGTGAAGACGGTGCAGTTGAAGTTGGCACATGCGCAAGGAGAGCATATGAGGTGCTGAGGTTCGCAAGGATGACTGGCGAAAGGAAAGCTTTGGAAGCCGGTTTGAAGGCGCTCAAGGCGATGAAAAAGTTCAATGTCCCGAGGGCTGCGCAGGTCTGGGAGATACCAGTCCATACGCCAGACATCTTGGCTGCTTCGGATGCCGTTGATGCGAACATTGAAGGGTATCTGGCGACGGGAAATAAAGAATGGCTTGAGGAAGCAAAGAGATGGGCATTCAGAGGGCTACCGTTCGTTTACTTCTGGAATGTCCCTGAACTGCCATTCATGAGGTATGCCTCAATACCTGTGTTTGGGGCTACATGGTTCAAGGGGAGTTGGTTTGGTAGGGCAGTCCAATGGAATGGGTTGAGATTCGCTTACGCACTGCTCAAGCTCTCCGACTACGATAATTCATTCCCATGGCGCAGGGTGGCAGAAGGACTAACGGTTAGTGCTATGTATCAACAAGACCAAGAGGGAGAGGATGTTGCGCTGTGGCCAGATTCGGTGAGCCTAATCACTGGCAAGAAGGTCAAATGGGTTTTCTCACCAGCGCAGATTTTAAAGTGCGTTTACAAGCTCATCGGCAGAGACCCAGAGCCTGCTACGAAAACGATCGTAGCAAACGGTAACGAGATACGCATCACAACAAGGGGTGAGATAACTTCCGCATCAATTGAAGGTGGCTCGCTAAAGCTCTCGTTGAAGTATCCAACTGGGCAACGAGGACAGATAGTCATCTTCGGGCTTAAGTCGGGGGCGAATTTCTCAGTTGATGCTAATGGGGCGAAACTGCAAAAGCTACCTAAGTTGAGCGCTGACAAAGAGGGTTGGTTTGCGTTGCCAGCATACTCGGCGCTACTTGTAGCGCTCCCTCAAGGTGACAGCGTGAAGTTAACGATCTCTGGCTTTGAGTTACGCCCACCATCGCTCATCCCGAAGCATGTGAGCGAACTAAGGTTTGAATTTGAAACCGACATTGAAGGTTGGCTCGCAGCAAACGATGTGACAGACTTTGATGTTTCAGACGGTTGTATGAGTGGCGTGGCTATCGGCAATGACCCATACTTGATCAGACCGAATGTTAGAATCCTCGGAGACGATTGCAAAAAGATCCGCATAAGGATGAGCGTCACTGGCGGGACTTCAGCACAGTTTTACTGGGCAACGGAAGATTCACCTCAGTTCAGCGAAGACAAATCAATCCACTTCAAAGTGCTCCCAGATGGGCAATTCCACATCTACGAAATCGATGTAGGCTCACATGCGATGTGGCGAGGCAAGCGGATTAGAGCCATAAGACTTGACCCAACAAGCGCCTCACCAAACGCCTCGTTCAAAGTAGATTGGATTAGAGGGGAAAGGCAATGAAGCACCTCTGTAATACCATTCAACTCTGGATTCAAGAGGTTGTTTATGGAGGTGGTTCAAGTGCAGAACATTTTGAACGCGCTATAATGGAGTGGGAGGTGAGGGCTCATGTCACATGGAGAAGAACGAGAGGGTAAAGGACCAAGTGGATTTTGTGTCTGCCCAAAATGTGGCTTTAAGAAACGGCATGTAGCAGGGACACCTTGTAGAGAAGAGAAATGTCCAAAGTGTGGGACAAGGATGATGAGAGAAGGAGGTTGCTATCACCGAGAACGCAGTAGAGGCTGTCACAACCATCATGAACCCACTGAGGGAGGTGATTAGCATGTTTGGATATGGAGGAAGAAGATGGCGCCGTTGGTGGTCATGGACAAGACCAGCCGTTCCTCCAGGCTACACATATGTTGGACCCTGTAGGTGTGGGTGGGGACCTCACGCGTTCTATCAAGACCCATCTGGCAGAATTGTTCATGCCTGGCAAGTTTACGGGTGGCAAACCCCACCAACACCTACAGAAGAGGATATAAGGGCCGAGGTCGAAAGGCTAAAAGAGACGAAGAGCCAGTTGGAGAAACGGATAGAGGAACTGGAGAGGAAGCTCAAAGAGAAGGAGAGTTAGAACACTACGCGAGAATTCTTGAGCACATTGCTTTGCCATTCAAGCCTCATACGAAAGTGAGGGCAAATGGAAGTAGAGCCACCTCCAAGACCCGAATACAAAGTGCAACCGCATCCGAACTACCCTCCAGAAGAAGGGAGATACATTCGTGGCAACGATTACTCACCCGTTGCAGTCGCTGTCGTTTTGAATTGCCCACCTGAGGAAACACCCAAGGAGATAGAAGCGCTCGTTAGGCTGCGATAGAAGCAGGCGCTGCACTCGCAGGGACTGTGCAAACGGAGAACATAGGGCTCGAAAAAATAATCTGCAACATCGTGGCTAACCCAAACATAAGGTGGCTCATCCTCGCAGGACCAGAGTCCGAAGGTCACTTGACTGGGGAAGCATTGAAAGCGTTGATGGAGAACGGTGTTGATGAGAGAAGACGCATCATAGGGACAAACGCACCTCACCCATTTCTGTTCAATGTCCCGATTGAGTTCATCGAGCGATTCAGAAAGCAACTTCGCTTGATTGACCTTCAGTTTGAAGGTAACCCCGATGTGATAAGGCATGCGGTATGGTGTTGCTATCAGGAACAGCCAGTTGAGTTTCGTGGCTACTTGCTGTATGACCCGGGCGTATTCCCAGAACCACCATTGAGTGGCACGATAACATGGCGTATAACACAGCCTTGGGGACAACCAGAGTCAGAGGAAGAACGACAAGCAGTGGAAAGAGCGAAACAGCTCATGGAGATGCTGAGGAGAAGGACGCAAGGCAGAACTTGACCGATGCGCAACAGTCAAAACAAGTTTCGTCTGGGGAGGCAATGAGCCATGTCACTGATTTGGTCGCTTGTGAAAGGCGGTTTGCTTGCCCTTGAAGATTATGTCGCACACTACGGCTGTGAGCAAAGGGGGGTTCGAAATGGCTAAAAACTGGTATCCAATCATAGACTACGAAAAGTGCGTAGGTTGTCTCTCTTGTGTGGATTTCTGCCCTCATGGTGTTTTTGAGGTAGAAAATGGGCAACCTGTAGTGGTCAATTCCGACAACTGCGCGGAATTTTGTCGGGTTGTCAAAAAGTTTGCGATTATGAGGCGATAACATACTTTGGTGACAAGGAGGCGAAGAAAGATGGCTAAGAAGGGGCTCCTAATGTGCGTTTGTCTTGGGACTTGTCCATCCTTCCAAGGGATGAACATCTTCGAGGTGTTAAACACGGTAAGGAAGGAGCAACTGGTCGACTTTGTAGCTCTCCATCCCCAACTCTGCGCTGATGACGGAGATGAATTCCTTAAAGCCCTTCTGGCGAACAAAGAAATCGACAAGTTGTTCGTGGCTGGCTGTGATCCAAAGATGCAACAAAAGATGTTCAGGGACGCATTCAAGGAAGCAGGATTTGATGCCAGCCACCATTTCGGTGTAGACATCAGAAACATGAACACTGAGGAAGCAATCCACGCCATAGAAGAAGTGATCAAGCAAAACTCATAAGCGGTTACTTTGTCCCTTAAGCCGCATAGGATTGATGCAACTTGGGATGGGCAAGGGTCCTGCTCTGGCTTTGTTGCTGACGGGTCCAGGTTTGAGTTTGCCCAACTGGATTGCTATCTCTCGTGTGTTTGGGGTTCGCAAAGCGGCGGTTTATGTCCTGACCATCATCGTTCTGGGCACATTGGTCGGCTGGGTCGCAGGGAACACAATTTGGCGTTGATGGATAGCCAAAGAAGTAAACATCGCACAAGGAGGGATCAGGATGGCGTTGAAAATTGAGGTTCTCGGTCCGGGTTGTGCTAAGTGTTTTGCCCTTGAGAACAATGTCAAGCAGGCTGTCCAGCAGTTGGGTCTGGACGCCGAAGTTGAGCATGTGACCGACATGCGAGAAACTCTCAAAAGGCTCCGCCAATACCGGGCAATGGTTACTCCAGTCCTTGTCGTGAACGGCAAGGTGCTCTCCCAAGGGAAAGTCCCAAGCGTTCCCGAAGTCGTTCAAATGCTGACGACTTACTTGGCGACGCAAGTTGAAGGGGCAAGTTCGTGAAAGAGTTGTGCTGCGCCTGCTTATTTCAGGCAGGGTTGAAGCGTGTCAAGAAAGTGTGGATCGGGAGGATGAATTGAAGTGTTCACGACTCTTGTGACGACGGTAGGGCTTTTTGTCCTCGCTGTGGTTTCAGGAATGCTCGGGCTGGGCGTCGCCTTCGCTGCGATTCCGTTCCTATCGCTTTTCATGTCCGACTTGGTTCACCAAGTTCAGCCGTTGAGCCTTTTGCTTAACGGCATCACTGCATTGTTTTCTGTCCTTGGGTTCGCCAAAAGCCGCTTGATTGACTGGAAGAAGGCTCTTTTGCTTTCAGTGGTGACAGTGATTTTCGCTCCACTTGGAGCGTGGTTAGCATCGGCGAACATTGTCAAGCCAATTTACATCTGGGTCATCTACCTCATCTCGGTCTTTTACCTTGCCTATCGCCTCATGGCGCCCGCAAGGCAAGGGCAGGGCGCAAAGATTTCGGACAAGGGGGACTACTTCTGGGTTGCCCTTTTACTTGCTGCCCCAATTTCGGTTCTCAGCGGGCTTTTGGGGGTTGGACCCGGTTTTCTTCTCATGCCAACTTTGGTTCTCGTCGGCATTGAGCCAAAACAAGCGGCTGCCATCAACGCCTTTGCCGTCACACCGCCTTCCTTCTCTGCTCTTATCCCGCACCTTTCAACTGCGAAGTTTGATCCCGCACTGACGCTGGCGTTACTGGTTGCGGGTGCAGTGGGTTCGTTCCTCGGGGCTCGTTTGACGAGCCTTTACATCCCAGGGCAAAGGCTAAAGCAGATGTTCGCCGTTTTAATCGTTGCCGTGACACTTTACAAACTTGTCACCATGCTGTAGCGAGGTGAGGGCGATGGTTAGGAGAATTCTGCTTGAAAAGAAAATCCGCTCTGGCAATTTCAGTCCAGCAGACATTGACCGTTGCCAGAAGATGCAATGGGATTTCGCCCGCAAGGTTCTGAACACCCCGCCAGAACAACTCTTCACCGTCAAGAAGTTGCCCGATTTTGATTGGAAACCGGACGAATACCCGAACCAAGGCGTTCGTGGCGACATTTTGCTGAAAAACGCTCCATGAGGGGGGATATGCATGAGAGCCAAGAAAATTCTGGGACTTTTGCTGCTCGCTTATGTTGTTTTTAGCCTCTTTATGGTCACGGCGAGAAATCGCCCTCGCAAACCTGCCGAGCAACCTAAAGAGTTGACTTCGGCTAATTCGGGTTTGAAAGAAAGCGATTTGCCGCAAGGCGTAAAGAACATCGTCATCGTTTACTACTTTCACGGCTACAGGCGATGCTACTCGTGCTTGGAGGCAGAGCGCGTAGCGAGGGAAACCGTTCAACGCTACTTCGGGGACGAAATTTCCAAAGGGAGGTTGAGGTTTTTGTCCATCAATGTTGAAGAGCCAGAGAACGAGCACTTTATCCGCGATTACCAAATTACCGCTCAAACGCTGGTCGTTGCTAAATTCGTTGACGGCAAACAGGTGGAATCCCGCAAGGTGGACGAAATATGGATGTTCCCGTCGACTGAAGACAGGGCAAATATCATACGGCAAGTGGTGAGCGACTTTTTGAGCAAGTGAGGGGATGACGATGAGCGGGTTTCTAAAAGCCATTCCCCCGCTAACGGCATTGTGGTTGGGCATCCTGACTTCCATCAGCCCTTGCCCTCTGGCAACGAATATCGCTGCAGTGAGTTTCATCGCCCACCAACTCACATCTTCAAGAGCAGTTTTGCTTTCGGGCTTGCTCTATGCTCTCGGCAGGACTGCCACTTACACAGGTTTGGGTGCAGTGATATGTTCCAGTGCTGCATCCGCACCTTTTGTTTCCCACTTCCTTCAGCACAAATTGCCTCAAGTTCTCGGACCGATTCTCATCCTCGTCGGTGCTTTCCTTTTTGACATTTTCAAACTCCCTCTACCTTCAACGAATTTGGGAGGGGCAGCGGAGCGGCTAACTAAAGGAGGGGTCTTCTCGTCTTTCCTCCTCGGCGTCTTATTTGCCCTCGCATTTTGCCCCGTCTCGGCAGCACTTTTCTTCGGCGCACTCATCCCTCTGTCCCTTCATTCTGGATTGCACTTTTTACTCCCAGCAATATTCGGGGTTGGGACAGTACTGCCAGTTATCGTAGTAGCCTTTGGCTTAGCATTCGGTTTGCAGTTCCTTTTCAATTTGCTTGAAAGCGTTGGGCGGGTAGAGGCAATTGCCCGAAAAATTACGGGCGTCGTCTTTATCGCTGTCGGCTTTTACTACACGCTCGTTTACAACTTCCGAGTGTTCTGAGGGGTGAAGGAGATGAACAAAACCGTTGGCTTCGTCGGCGGAGGTCGAGTGGCAAGGGTTTTGCTTGGCGGGTTGAAACGGTGTGGCAAGTTGCCGCAGCAAGTCATTGTGAGCGACATTAGCCCAGAACCGTTAGAACGATTGAAAGCGCTTGTGCCGGAAGTTAAGACAGTTGTGAACGGGAACAAAGAAGCATCAGCCGCTGACATCGTTTTCCTTGCGCTCCACCCGCCTGCGATTCCTTCTGCCATTGATGAAGTGAAATCCGCCCTGAGGGGTGAAGCGATTCTCATCTCACTTGCTCCTAAAGTCACGATGGCTCGGCTCAAGGAAATGCTCGATGGCTTTGAGAGGATTGTCCGAATGCTACCTAATGCCTGCTCAATCGTCAACGCCGGCTATAACCCTGTTTGCTTCTCACCGGCGATTCCTGACGGGGAAAGGAAGGAACTGTTGGAATGGCTCGGCGCTCTTGGCGATTGCCCCGAAGTTGCCGAGGAGAAGATTGAGGCTTATGCCATTTTGACGGGCATGGGACCGACTTACTTTTGGTTTCAATGGGCTGAGTTGGTCGAACTTGGTAAATCGCTGGGGTTGACCGAAAGGGAAGCAATTGATGGGTTGAAGAAGATGCTCGTTGGCGCTGTGAAAACGCTTTTCGAATCTGAGTTCTCGCCTGAGGAAGTGATGGATTTGATCCCAGTCAAGCCTTTTGCGGAAGAGGAGCAGCAAATCCGAGCGATGTATAGGCAGAAACTTGAAGCGATGTTCCAGCGGTTGAAACCGTAACTTCGTTCACGGGGGCGAAAACAGGATGCAAGGGGCGCAAGTTTGTTATCGCTCAATTGGCATCATTCACACCCCGTTCAAGACGCTTGAGGGGATGCCGATTCAGCCTACGGGCGCATTGGGGGGTTCGTGGGTGGATTGAAATTTTTGACGAATTCGTGCCGGGGTTGAAGGACTTGGATGGCTTTTCGCATGTCATCCTGATTTACCATTTTCATCAAGCGCAAGCAACCAAGTTGGTTGTAAGACCTTTCATGGACGACGAACCGAGGGGGTTTTCGCCACAAGGGCTCCAAGCCGCCCCAATCCCATAGGTCTATCCGTCGTGAGGCTCATCAAGGTGGAAGGGAACATCTTGCATGTTGATAATGTGGACATCCTTGACGGGACACCTTTGCTTGACATCAAACCATATGTGCCGCAGTTTGACCACCCAAAGGAAACGGTGCGCATTGGCTGGCTTGAGAAAACTGTCCACAAAGTTGACAAGTTGAAAGCCAACGCTGATTTGGTCAAGCAAGTGGTGGGAGAAAGTGGAGACCCCGATTGAGGCTCGCTGATTTTCCGCACAAATCCGAGCAAAGCAAACTTTCTCGAAGGTGTAACACCTTAAACGCCAGACTATTGACGGAGCGATTTCATCCCATTAAAATTGCGGGTGAGCAAATTCCCAGCAAAGGGGTGATGGGTGATGCGTTGGTTGAGGGTCGGTTGTGGGTTGGCTGTTTTGGTTGTTGCGGTGACGGCTGGGTTTGGGCAGCAGGTTGGACCGAAGTTCCTTGACCGCTCCTTTCAGCGACCGGGCGCAAGGGCTTTGGGAATGGGCGGCGCATATCTTCTGGCAACTGACGATGCAACCGCCGTCGCTTGGAACCCCGCAGCATTAGTCAATGTCAAGCGGTTCACTTTGCCCATTGAAGTTTCGGGACGAGCAAACTTTGATGTTCGAGATGTCCGGGACCTTGGCGATGCCTTGAAGGACATCCGAGACGAAATCGGTCCATCACCAGATTTGCGAAAACTGGCGGCAGCCCTCAAGGATGTCCGTGATTGGGCTTTGAAGAACGGTGCTATCTCAGGTGGAACTTCGGCAACTTTGACCGGCGGTCTCGCTCCCGTTGCTGGCTTGACTTTTGGTTCCTACGGCATCACGCTCAGCAGCGGCTCGTATTCCAAGGTCCAAATCTTCGTTGACCAGCCTGCAGACCCAGATCCAAACGATGGCATTGATGCCTCACAATACCCGACAAACATTTACTCTCGTGGCGGAGCCGTTGCGATCTCAAGTTTGGGGTTGGCTCATGCCCGTAAGTTCCCTGCGGGTTTAAGCCTCGGACTTGCAATTCGGGGAGTTAGAGCAGACTTCATAGGCTATGCAGCCTCAGCCGGCGTGGATAATCTGAGTTCGCCGACGGATGGTGACGCTCTGGGGTATGCCTTTGACGAAGTTCACAAGACGAAATTCACCCTTGACATCGGTGCGATTTGGGAGCCGCCCGTTCAGCCGCCGATGGTGAAGGTGAAATACGCTGCTGTCGTCCGAAACTTGCTGCCAGTGCGTTTCAACCTTCCTGCCATTGACTTGGCAGGCAACCCAGTTGCTGGCTTTGATTTCTCCTTCCGCCTTAACCCTGAAATTGACTTGGGTGTGCTGGCTGAGTGGAAAGGTCGGACGAACCTCGTCTTTGAACTGCACAATGTTACCTCAAGCAATGGCGGCGACATGAGCATCCACGCAGGAGTTGAGCATTGGCTTGCAGGCGATGTCTTTGCTGTGCGGGTTGGATACGACGACAAACCTGTCTTTGGGCTCGGAATCAACTTGAAGGTCTTGAGGATTGACTTGGCTGCAGGGTTCAAGCCCAAGGAGAGAGCAGCGGTCGGGATCAGCCTTAGGTTCTGATGCCGTGACGAGGGTTAAGTTGGGAGGGCGAGTCCCCGCCGAGACGGCAGCGAATGGCGAATAGCGATTGGCGAGTGGTTTTTCCTGGAGGGCAGTGCTCCCGCACTGCCGAAAAGTTTCGGCGCTTAACGCCGCACTCTGAACTGAGCGTCCCGCACCTAATTTGGTGGTTCGCCATCCCAACTTGCCAAAATCTGTTCAGCAAATCAGCAAGCGCTTAGCGAAGGCGAAAAGCATTGCTCCAACTGCTACCGAGATGGCAGCAAACAGCGAGTTGCTCCGTCCGCCATTGTGGCTTCCTTGATTGGAAGCGGATGTAGGGGCTGATGCTTTGAGTAGTTTCAGGTCGTCGGCACTTAACTCCGCTTTCCCTTCCGCTCCGATTTGAACAGCCAGTTTGTCATCAACGGCGATGACAACCTCGTCACCCAATGCGACGAATTTCGCTAAGTCGGGTCGAACTTCAAGCAACTGCATCACCGCTTTGCTGAATTGCTGAACCTTGATGACCTGTTGCTTTTGCGGGTCAAACCTCAAGTCAACCCACTGCTTTCCTCGTTGAGCAAAGGCACGGTTGCCGATAACTTGCATGCCGGTGATGGCTTGAACTTCGCCCGATTGCCCGACAATGACTTGAGCGGGCGGACCAGCAGCGGCTGGAGCACTAAAACCACCGAAACCGCCAAAAACTCCTCCCAGTGCAGGCAAAGCCATCCCTGCCTGTTGTCTGACAGGTGCTTGGTTGCCCATCGCCAAATCGTAGTTTGAGGTCGCTCGCTGCAGGACTTGTCGGTTAATGGCTTGTGCCACTGCCCATGTCCCTGTCCTGGCTTCGGCGGCTCTCCTCATCGCCTGTTCCGCTCGCGTCCGCAAATCCGCCAACGGGATAGTCGGTTCGGTCACGAGGAAAGCGGTGAATTCTGTCAGCACGCCGAACTCTTTGGACAGTCGGACAATTTCGTCAACAAGTTCAGGGCTTCGCCCTTTCGTTGCCAGTTCGTCCAGCAAGTATCCGATTTTGCGGGCAGCCCAAATGCGTGGAACGAAATCGTGCTCGGTCTCACGGTCGGGAAATTCAAGGTTGAAGGTGAAAGTTCGTTCCTTGCCACCAACTTTTCCTGTCACCCGCACCGTTGCTTTGCCGCCATCAGCGTAAGTGCCAGCCAAAACCACTTCCGCACCTTTGAACAAGTCAGGCACTTGCTTCGGGTAAACATCGCGGACACGAATGCCATCAAAAGTGACTTGGACATCTGTCAAGACAGGTTCGCTGAGCAAACTGAACAGGTCGGCAATTTTCGCCTCCACGCTCTCGTTCGGTCGGACATAGACACTCGCCCCACCGTTTTCGTTCGCCAGTTGGTCAAGGAAGACTGCGTTGACATCGTAACCGACGCCGAAGACGAAAATCCGCACTCTCGCTTCATTTGCTTTCCGCACATTCGCCAAAATTCGGTCAACATTCGTCTCGCCGACTGTAGGCAAGCCGTCAGTTAGGAACATCACGAAGCGCGGTCGCTCTCGGTCCGTCAGCAACGGAAGTGCAGTCAAGAGGGCTTCGTTGATGTTTGTCCCGCCTTGAGCCGTCAACTGTTCGGCAAATCTGATAGCTTCCCGCTTGTTGGCTTCCGTTGCCAACTGCAAGTCGCGCCAAAGCAAGTCGGGACTTTCGTTGAAGACGATGACATTGAACCGGTCGTCTGGGTTCAACCGTTCAACGCAGAACTTCAGCGCTTCCTTCGCTTGCTCAATCTTTTCGCCGCTCATGCTTCCTGTGCGGTCAAAAACGAAAACGATGTCTTTGGGCAAGACCTTGCTTCGTTCCCACTCCAGTTGAGGCGACAGGAACAGCAAAAAGTAACCGTCGCGGTCGGGGCGGTTTCGGTAGGGCAACAAAGTAGCGCCGAATTCGCCCTCGGCAACACTGTAGTAGAGCACGAAGTCATCCTGTTCACGCACATTGCTTGCCTCATAAGTGACGATGGCTTCCCGTTCGTTCGGTCGTCGGACGGAAATTGGGTGCGTTGGCGAGTAAACGGTTTTGATTGGCAAGCGGGAGCGAATTCGGACAGTGATGCTCGCTTCGCGGACAGGCTTGTCGGAAAGCCTTTCAACCCTCAGCGGGTAAACGAACCGATAGGTGTTGCCTTGACGGCGCAAAAGTTGGTCGTAGCGGACGATGACTTCCCGTTGACCTTGCGGTGGAAACGGGAAAATCCTCAAGCGAAAAGTTTGGCGGTTCACAAACTCAAGCAAGGCTGGGTCGCGCCTTGCGCCTACAATCCGTTCGTAAGTTCGGACTGCCTCGTCGCGGCTAAGCAATTCCGCTTCGTAAGTCTTGTCGTCAATAACCAAAGCCAATCGGTTGACAGCAGCGTTTTCAGGCGCTGGGAACAGGTAGATGCCTTCACGCAGGTAAGGCGCTTCGTTGACAAAGGCTTGCCTCGCGGTCACTTGGACCACGCCATCAACTATGGTCGCTTCCATGTGACGAAAGCGGATTGAAAAGCCGGGAACGGGAGTCGGTCGTGGAATTGGTGGTCGGTCATCAGGAGGTGGCAGCACGATGCCACATGCCCACACCGATGCGACAATCATCAAACTCAACAACACCGTTGAAACCCAACGCATGGCTTCGCACCTCCCTGAAAGTTTGTCCGTCCAATTGGACGAACGGGGGAGCGAAATTGTTCCACTTGCGGGGCAAAATTGTTTCCACCGTCACAACCGAACCGAATTCGGAACGGCAGAATTGATAGTGACCGTTGGAGGGCGAACGCAATGCGCTTGTTGATTGCCATTGCCGCATTGGCTGTCACTTTGATACCCGCCTTTGGGCAGGTCAGTTACACCTACAACGCCAAAATCATGGGCGCAAAGGTTCACTGTGTCATCGTCAACCCCTTCAGCGAAAACATCCGCTTGACTCCCATTTATGTGCCCGGCGGTATGACCTTTGAAGCGATGGTTTCGCTTTACTGCCCCATCGCCGCCATCAACGGAACTTTCTTCAACCCGAGGACGAAACACCCTGTCGGCGACATCGTTATTGAGGGCACTCATGTCAACAGGGGAAAACTGCGGACCGCCTTCGTCGTTCAAGGTCCGTTCGCTGTCATAACGACTATTCCTGTTGCGACGGATTTCACGGGCAAGGTTGAAAATTTGCTGGCGTGTGGACCGAGGCTTTTGACTGATGGGCGAATCACGGTTTACCCTGCGGCTGAGGGCTTCCGTGACCGAAGATTGTTCCGACCTGCGAGAAGAAGCGCCATCGGCGTGACAAGGAATGGCAAGGTGATTATGGCGGTCATCGTTACGCCCGTGACTTTGACAAAGGCTGCGAAAATCATGCAAGCGCTCAGTTGCGTTGATGCGATGAACCTTGACGGTGGCGGCTCTTCCGCACTTTATTGCGCTGGCAATTTCTTCGTCCGCCCAAATCGGAAACTAAGCACCGCCTTGATGGTGGTTCACGCATCAACATGGCGGACGGTCGGTTTGACGGGAGGTAGTGGGAAATGAGTGTTGACTGGGATGCCCTCATTGCTGCAGCCCAAAAGGTCCGCCAAAACGCCTATGCGCCTTATTCGCAGTTTCGCGTCGGTGCAGCGTTGCTGGGCAAATCTGGGCGAATTTATGTCGGCTGCAATGTTGAGAACGCATCTTACGGCTTGACAATTTGCGCCGAACGGAATGCCGTGTTTTCCGCTGTGGCAGCAGGGGAACGAGAGTTCACCGCTTTGGTCGTTGCGGGCGAAAGCGCTCAAGTCTTTCCTTGCGGTGCCTGCCGTCAAGTTCTCGCTGAATTTTGCGACGACTTGCCCATCAGGATTGTCGGCGAGGACGGAAATCAAAGGGAAACGAGTCTGAAAGAATTGCTCCCTTATGCTTTTCGGTTCAAGCGCTAAGCCATTTTTCCGCTCGGCGGTAACCTCCCTCTCCCAATCCCGAAATTTTTTGGGAGGGCGAACCTCCCGGTAAGCCAAAATCGGGTGCGGGGTGCTAAGTGCTGAGTGCGGCATTAAGCACCAATCGCCAACCGTAATTCGCCGTTCACTACTCGCTACTCGCCATTCGCTACTCGCTGCCGTTTCGCTCGGCAGAAGCCTCGTCCTTCCGAGTTTTCTTTCACAACGAGACTGTGTGCCCTAAAATTTTGGCGGTTGAGGGAGAGCGAAAAGAATTGACTCGGAGGTGGAAGTGATGGCAGAGAAGAAGCCGGCGGTCGCGATTGTGGTCTCGCAAACGCATTGGGACAGGGCATGGTATCTGCCTTTCGAAAAGTTCCGCATAAGGCTCGTGAGGCTCACGGAGAAACTGCTGCGGATTGTCCGCGAGAACCCTCGCTTCCGCTTCACCTTTGACGGTCAGACGGTGGTTTTGGAGGACATCTTGCAAATCCACCCCGAATGGGAAGCGGAACTGAAAGAGCACATTTCAGCAGGTCGCATAATGGTCGGACCTTGGTATGTCCTGCCCGACGAGTTTTTGGTCAGCGGTGAGGCTTTGATTCGCAACTTGCTCATCGGTCACCGAATCGCCCGGAAGTTCGGTCGCGTTTTGAAAGTCGGCTACATACCCGACCCCTTCGGTCACATCGCCCAATTGCCCCAAATCCTCAACGGTTTCGGGCTTGACACTTTCATCTTCATGCGTGGCATGGGTGACGAAGGTGAGGAATTGGGCAGCGAGTTCTGGTGGGTTGCGCCGGACGGAGAAAGCAAGGTCTTGGCTCACCACCAAATCACCAGTTACTGCAACGCCGGTTACCTCGGCTATGTTTTTGAGGACGGAGTGCCTCGCGTTGACTACGAACGGGCAACCGAACACATGAAGCGACTGCTGGAAAATTTGCGCAAGTATGCAACAGTTCCCGTCTTCTACATCAGCAACGGCTGTGACCACTTCGAGCCTCAACCTGAACTGCCCGACATACTGAAGCACCTGAACCGCGTGTTTGACGATGTTCAGTTCGTTCAGGCAACGCCCGAAGAGTTCTTTGCCCATGTCAAACGGGCGCGCAAGGAGTTCAAGAGTTATCAGGGCGAGATGAGGGCAGCCCGATACCACTATCTGCTTTCGGGTGTCTTCTCGTCACGCATCTACCTCAAGCAAGCCAACTTCCGATGCCAGACTTTGCTTGAGCGTTGGGTTGAGCCTTTCTGCGCCGTCGCTCATTTCGCGGTCGGTCACCCTTATCCCGATGCCCACATCAACTACGCTTGGCGAACGCTGCTTAAAAATCATCCTCACGATGACATTTGCGGTTGCAGCGTTGACGAAGTTCACAAAGAGAACGAGACGCGATACATGCTCGTTGAGCAAGTTGGAGACATGCTGTTGAGTGAGGCGTTGAGCGCAATTGCCCTGCGCATTGATACTGCGTCGGCTGCACCTTCTGATGACTGGCAAGCCTTTGCCGTGTTCAACCCGCTCCCGTGGGACCGAAACGACCCCGTTGCGGTAACTGTCCCTCAGGCTTGGTTGAAGGACGGAGGGACATTGAAGGACTGCTCAGGTTCGCCCGTTCCCATCCAAATCGTCCAAACTGGCGACGAACACGCCCTTGTCCTCATCAAGCCTCCCATTGTCCCGTCCCTCGGCTATACGACCCTTTACCTTGACCGCACCGACAAACAAAAGCGGGAATGGGCAACGGATGTCCGAGCGGAAGGGAACACAATTGAGAACGAGTTCCTGCGAGTCACTGCTGAACTGAATGGCACAATCACCGTCGTGGACAAATTGACGGGCAAGTCTTACTCAGGCTTTAACCTGCTGGAGGACACCGAAGATGCTGGCGACGAATACGATTACTCGCCTGCGGAGAACTCCCAGACCATCACCAGCGAAAATGTCAAGGCAAAGGTTAAGGTGGTTGAAAGCGGACCTGTTAGGGCGAGTTTGCTCATCAGTTACGACTTGCAACTTCCGGAAAGTTTAACGCCTGACCGAAAAGGGCGTTCAAAGCGGATGGTTCGCTGCCCAGTTCAAGTCAAAGTTTCCCTTAACAGCGGCGTCCCCCGCGTCGATTTTGAAGTCACTGTCACCAACAACGCAAAGGACCACAGATTGCGAGCCCTGTTCCCGACGGACATCCAAACCGATGTGGCGAAGGTTGAAGAGCACTTCCATGTCATCGAGCGTCCCCTGACTTTGCCTGAGGGCAAGAACTGGGCTCAGCCGCCTCAGCCTACAAACCACATGGACAGTTTCGTCAGCGTGGACGATGGCGCTTTCGGCGTCACGGTGATAAGCGAAGGTTTGCCCGAATATGAAGTGCGCAAGGACTCGAAGGGCGTGACCATTTGCTTGACCTTGCTCAGGTGCGTCGGTTGGCTCAGCAGGGGAGATTTCAAGACGAGACCCGGTCACGCAGGTCCTCAAATTGCGACTCCCGATGCTCAATGCCTCGGCACTCATACCTTCCGCTACGCCGTTGCCATTCACAAACGGGACTGGCGGGAGTCCGGCGTAATGAGGCTCGCCCACGAACACAATGTCCCGATGAGAATTGTCCCAGCAAGGCGCAAAGACCAAAAGCATCCTGCTGAAGCGCCGCTGCCAGTTTCTTGCTCCTTCCTGCGGGTTGAACCTGCCGATTTCTTTGTCACGGCTATCAAGCGAGCGGAAGACCGAGACAGCCTTATTGTTCGCTTCTACAACACCCGCGACACCGGTCAAGGGAGCAAGACGGAAGGTCGCATATGCTTGTGGTGTCCGCCCAAGGAAGCCCACTTGACAAACTTGAATGAAGAGCGAAAGCGAAAATTGCGGGTCGGGAAGGACGGTTCAGTCCAAGTCTCTGCCAAGGCGTGGCAAATCGTTACAACGGAGTTGGTGCTGTAAAGCGTGATGCATGATTCGTAATGCGTAAGGGTTGCGGACAGCCGTTATTACGCTTTACGCATTACGCACTACGCCTTCAGGTGATGGATGATGCTGGCTGTGGTTATCGAGAAACCGCATCGATGGCGGGTCACCGATGTTCCCGACCCAACACCGCAGGATGACGAGGTTGTCATTGCTGTCTCCGCTTGCGGTGTCTGCGGCACGGATTTGCACATTTTTGAGGGAAGTTTCCCGTCCAAATTGCCCCTCATCCCTGGGCACGAGTTTGCCGGCGAGGTTGTGGAAGTCGGCAAGGGGGTTAAATCTGTCAAAGTTGGTGACTTCGTCGCTGTCCACCCCAACAAACCATGCCTCCTGTGTGAATTCTGCCGCGAAGGGAATGAGCATTTGTGCGAAAATTTGCAAGCATACGGAGTTCACATCCCCGGTGGCTTCGCACAATTTGTCGCTGTGAAAGAGACCAATGTCTACAAGGCTGAAGGACTGACACCCTTACAGGCAGCGTGGGCAGAACCGCTTTCATGCTGCTTGCACGGTTTGAACAGAGTTGGCGTCAAGTCCGGCGAGAGAGCCCTTGTCATCGGTTGTGGTCCGATTGGGTTGCTGTTTGTGCAACTTTTGCTCATCCACGGCGCAAGCGAGGTCGTTGCCGTTGACCTTTCGGAGGAGCGACTTTCGGTAGCGAAGCAACTGGGTGCATCTGTGACTTTGCAGCCAAATGAATTTGCCAGTTCGCACAAAGACATTGCCCCCCATGGCTTTGCCCTTGTGGTTGAGGCGAGCGGTAATCCGAAGGCAGTCGAACTCGGCTTGAAAGTCGTCAAGGCAGGTGGAAGGTTTCTACAGTTTGGCGTTTGTCCCACCGACGCAACTGCTGGTTTCTCGCCGTTCGCCGTTTATCGAAAAGAAATCACCATCGTCGGCAGTTTTTCGCTTGGCAGAGAGATGCCTCAAGCCCTGAATTTGCTGATGAGTGGACGAATCAAAGTCGATGTGCTGACGACCCACCAGTTGGGACTTGAGGGCTTTGGCGAGGCGGTCAGGCTGATGCGGGAAGCAAAATCCTTGAAGGTTCAACTCTTGCCCAACTTGGGCAAGTGACGGGGACAGAGTTTTTCGCCCAAGCGGACCTTGAGGAGGGTTGCGAAGATGAGGTTAGTCCAGTTCTTCGTCCCGGAACTCGGAAAGCGCGTCGGAGTGGTTGAAGGCGAAGCAGTTGTGGACATCACGGAAGTTGTGCCGACGACTTTGGCTCTCCTTGAGCGAGCCGTCGCTGAAGGCAAAAGTTTTGAGGCAAAAGCAAAGGAAGCCCTTGATGAAGCGAGGGAACGCGGCGCTCAAGCGGTTGACTTCAACTCCTTGCAAAATCCGCCTTCACCTGACAAGCCACACTTGCTCTTGCCCATTGACGCTGCTGAAATTTGGGGCGCTGGCGTCACTTACAAGCGAAGCGCCGAGGAACGCGATTTGGACAGCCAGACAGACATCTACACCCGAGTTTACTTCAGCGACCGACCTGAACTCTTTTTCAAGGCAACGCTCCACCGATGTGCCTTGCCCTTCGGGGAAATTGGCGTAAGGAGCGATTCCGAGTTCACCGCAGTTGAGGCTGAGGTCGCAGTGGTTGTCGGGGCAGATAACCGACCCGTTGCCTTCACCCTTTGCAACGATGTGAGTGCTTGGGACATTGAACGGGCAAACCCGCTTTACCTGCCCCAATCAAAAATTTACGCTGGCTGTTGCTCTTTCGGTCCGATGTTGGTGACGGCTGAGCAGGTTGCTGACCCTTACTCAATCGTTGTCCGCTGCCGAGTTATCAGGGATGGCAAAGTTGTCTTTGAAGGCGAAGCCAGCACCGCACAACTGAGCCGGAGATATGAAGACTTGATAGCCTTTCTCCGCCGCGATAACCCAATCCCAATCGGCACACTCCTGACGACTGGGACGGGGATAATGCCACCGCCCGAAGCAGCGTTGCGTGAGGGCGACATCGTTGAGATTGAAAGCCCACAGTTGGGCAAGTTGGTCAACCGCGTCCGCAAACTGAGCGGAGTTTGAAGGGCAAAAGCGTCAAAATGTTTATGGCTCAGGTAGGGCGAGGGGCAAATTGAAAGAGGCAGAAAAAACGCGAGGCATGGGATTTGGATGGGTGATGTGCGATGGTCTTGCTAAGGGATGTCACCGTTCGCTACGAAAGCGGCGTGGTCGCCCTTCAAAATGTCAGCCTGACAGTTGAGAAGAGCGAGTTTGTGTTTTTGGTCGGTCCGACGGGCGCAGGCAAGAGCACGCTCCTGAAATTGCTCACTCGCGAAATCATGCCAACAGAAGGGACTGTTGTTGTGGCTGGCAAAGATGTGACCAAACTGAAACCGTCCCAAGTTCCTTACCTTCGCAGGCTCATCGGGACGGTCTTTCAGGACATCTTGCTCCTTCCCGACAGGACTGTTTGGGAAAATGTTGCGTTTGCCCTGCGAGTGACAGGCGCATCTTCAAGCGAAATCGCTCGCGAAGTCCCGAAAGCCCTTGAGACGGTCGGGATGTTGCACAAAGCGAAGTCTTTCCCAGCCGAACTGTCAGGCGGGGAGAAGCAAAAAGTCGCTTTGGCGAGGGCTCTCGTCGTCAAGCCGCTGCTCCTGCTCGCCGACGAACCGACGGGCAACTTAGACCCAACTTCGTCCCTTGAAATCGTTGACCTTCTCTTGCGCATCAACCGTCAGGGGACTACTGTCATCATGGCAACTCACGATAAGACGATTGTTGACGCCTACAGAAAGCGCGTGGTTGAACTTTCTGCTGGTCGCATCGTCCGCGATGAACTCAAGGGAGTGTTCCGCCGTGAGTTGGCTTAGTTTGCTTGCCTTCTTCTTTGAAGAAGCGTTGGTGAACTTGCGGCGTCACGGCTTAGTCACTGCCGCGACCGTCACTACGGTTGCCGTCGCCATCGGCGTCTGGGTTTTGTTTGCCCTTGAGGCGAAGGCTTGGGAAAGGCTGCTGATATGGGAAGGGCAAAAACTTGAGCGGATTTGCGTCTTCCTCAAGCCGGAAGCCGATGAAAAGACAGCCAACGAATTGGCTGGGCAGGTGCAAAAGTTTCCTGAAGTCGTTCAAGTCAGGTTCGTTCACAAGGACGAGGGCTTGAAGAAGTTGCAGCAAATGTTCGGCAATGCCGTTCCACTTCAGGATTTGGTCGGTCACAACCCACTCCCTCACGCTCTGGAAGTGACATGCCGCTCGCCGCAGGAAGCGGCACAGTGTGCTGCGAAAATCAAAAAGTTGCCCGCCGTTGACGAAGTGACCTTTCCAGCAGTTGCCGTCAGAAGGTATGTGCAAATGGTCAAGAGTATCCGCTGGCGAAACCATGTCCTCTCGCTGCTTCTGGCTGTCATCGCTTTCATCCTGATTTTCAATGCCCTAAGGGTGAGCGTTTACGGGCGGAGGAACGAAATCCGAATCATGCAACTTGTGGGCGCGACCGTTTGGACGGTCAGAGGTCCGTTAGTCGTTGAAGGTCTGCTCTACGGCATTTTGGGAGCGCTTTTGGTTCTCGTTTTGACGAAGTTGCTTTTGGTCGTAGCACCCAGCACCTCGCACTCGGCGCCTTACCTGACAGGTCTCGGCAGCGGCTGGATTGATTGGAGGGTTTTGCTGCGGGAAGTCAAATTGGACGGCGAATTCGTCAGCCAAGTCTTTTTGATGGGCATCGGTCTGAGTTTCCTCAGCGCTTTAGTGGCAGCAGTCAGATTGGTCCGAGCGGTTTGAAAGGCAAAACCAATATCAGCACCCAGCACTTCGCACTCAGCACACGGAAATCGGAGTTTGAATGTCAAGGAGCCAACGAGCCAATTCGCAGGCTCGGTCAACCTTGACACCGACGGTTTTCGCCGCCTCTTCGTGAAACTCGTCCGCCTTACTTGCACCCCTTCGTGGCAGGAACAAAAACGGCACTTCGCCCTGAACATGTTTTCCCGTCGCGGAGTTGCTTTTGTGGGTGCAAATGAGCAGAAGCCGAGCATCGTCATACGCCTGAACCGCATCAAGCAGGCGCGGGAGGAAGATTTCTGCAAAGCGTTGTAGGGCGAAAACCTTCAGTTCTGGGTCGCGGCGGTGAGAGGCTTTATCCGCTTCTCGGATGTGGACGATCAAAAGGTCGGTGTCGGGAATCAAGTCGTTCACGAAACTTGCAAGTCGCTCATACCCTTCGCTGAGATTGTCAAGGTCAACGGTCGGTGGGCGATGAGGTCGGATGCCAGCAACGATGCAAAGACCTCGCATCGGTATGTGGTCGGTAACGGCGTCAGCGCGAATCATGCCGGCAACCAACCTCAGCGACGGCAACTTAGGCATCACTCCCGGCTCGTAAAGCCAAATCAAATTTGCAGGAGGCTTGCCTTCATCAATTCGTTTGCGGTTGATTTCGTGCCTCTCGAGGAGTTCAAGGGCATCGTAGATGAGTTGCTGGATGACTCCTTCGTTGTCGCCTTTAGGCAAATGCTGGGCGATGGGTTCGCCTTTCAACTCGTCTGGTGGCTCGCAGTGGAGTTGTGAAAAACCTTCGTGCCAGAGCAGAACATGCCTTTGAGCCTTTAAGGGCACGAACCTGAAACGGTTGTCGCCCAACTTCTCCTGCAAAATCTCCATCAATACACGCAACTCATCGTGGCTCAATTCAACCTCTGTCTCGGTGATTTTCTCTCCGTCGGTAGCGAGGAAAGCGAGGGTGAAAGCGACATCGCGCAACCCAAGCGGGACATCAGCGCCTAACGCTCTGAAGGCGCCGCGACCGGTGTAAAACAACTGGCTGTCGTATCCGAAAGTCTCCATAGCCGCCACTTCGGGTTGAACTGGGAGCCCTTCCAAAATTGTCCTCGTCCAACCTAAAGTCCCCTCTTTCGCTAACTTGTGCAGTTGAACGATGTCGGCGGCTTCAAGGGGTGTCTTGTTCCCTAACGCTTCCTGCGGTTCATCAGCGGCTCCGTCCCACAAAACCATAACCCGCTTCATCGCCAAACCATCACCTTCCAGCAGAAAGCAATTCTGGCTAACTTGACAAAAGAAAGCATAGCACAGAACGCCGGCAAGGGGTTGGATTTTCCGTCACCAGCGATAGTAGCGGTATGGGTCGTCGCCGAGTTCGTGGGACTCCAAATAATCGGGGTGGTAAAAGCCGAAAGCCCCTTCGTCGCCTTCCGGAGCCGCTGTCAGGGATGGGAAAGCGATCCAGTAAGTCGTGGCTTGCCGAGCCAAATCGGAGAAGTTCAACCGAGCGTTTCCTTCGTCTTTCGTTGCGGTGAAGCGGAAGCGGAACAATTGCCACTCGGTGCCCAACTTCACCCTTTCCCACAACCCCAATCCGGAGTAAGGTGGACCTGCTTGCTGGATGTTGACCGTTATCGTGGACGGTCGTTGAGCCTTCGCCCAGAAACTTAGCACATAAGTCACCCCTGCTTTGACCGAGATGCCTCGTTGATTGAACTGGACATGCCATCCCTCTTCGCCAACTTGGGTCACTTCAATTCGAGCCGAACGGGCAAGACCGCGCAATGGATTTGGCACTTCGTCTGTCACTTCGAACTTTGCCTTCGCGCTGCCATGTTGCTCCTGAGTCCATCCTTCCAAACCTTGGGCGAAATCGTTATTTCGCAGCAGTTCTCTCTCCTTCGGAGGGAGCGAGATTTTCCGTTCGTGCCATCCGAATTCCAAACTGAGGTCGTCCGTTTCAAAGGAAGCACCCAAGTTTGCGAGCAACTGACACATTGTCCTCGTCAAACGCCAAACCGAAAAGCGCAGGTATGTCCGCTCTTTTGCGTGAAGCATGTCAGGGGTGATGGAAACGAGCAAAGCAACGCCTTCACCGATTTTCACCCGCCCGAACAGACCGTTTGCTGCGATTTCTCCTTCACCGGCGGAAACAAAAACCGGCAACTCAACATCGGCTCTCAACCGTAAATCCGAAACCGACAGCCCCAAACATTCTTCCCAAGTCGGGACATCAAATGCACCTCCGAAGGGCTTGACTTCTTTCCGAAAGCCGAAGGGCAGGTCGGAGTCCTTGCGTGGAAGTAAGAAGAGACGCCCACCTTGCTGGAGGAACTTCCTCAACTCGCTTTCGCTCACTTTTGCCCCGTCACCAACGATAACCAAAGCGGGACGGTCTGGCAGTGCAGGGGTGCGTTGAAAACGAACTCCGAGGGTTCGCAACAACCTTTCACCACTTTCGTCGCCGAGGTAGAGAGTTTCCCGGCGCGGCTTAACTTGTGCTGTTTGGGCATAGAGGAGGATCCGTCGTGCCAGTTCCATTGCCACCGGTTCGCTGTCCGTCCTGCCTTCCAAGTCCAAAGTGCACCAAATCGCGAGACCGTTGCCGTAGTGAAGTTCCATCAGGGGCGTATAGGCGAGGTCAAACTCGCATTCCAAAATTGGCGTCCAACCGCTTCGGTGTGGCTTCTCGATGGCTGCGCTTGTGACACTGCCGCGATTGCCCCAATGCCACCCGAAAGGAGGGTCACTGCCGGGATACTCATCAACCCCTCCCCAGAACTTCGGAACGAGAGTTCCTTCCCCTCGCCAATCCCTCAAGTCAATGTTGTCAAGCCCGCTGACAATTGGGTGGTTTGTTTGAGACGGGACGATGAAGACGCGGCGGCTGACATGCCTTGCCACCCGGAACCCCATTGCCCTTCTGAGCCAATCAGGGTCTTGCCCGAAAATGACCACACGCCCGCCTCTCGCCACAAACTCCTTAACTGAGCCGGGTAAAGAGTTGTGCTGCAAAGCCTTCCGCCCGATGATTAGGACTGCCTTCTCAAACTTTCCATCCCATTGCCTAACCTTCACCCCTAACGAAGTCAGCAGTTTCACCGTCTCACCTTCAGGGTCAAAGGCGAGGACGGAAATTGACTCAGCCCGTTGAACCTTCGGGTAAATGCGGAAGGAGAACTCATCTCGGTGCACATCTTCACCTATGCGGGCAAATAAGCGAATTAGCCCTTCTCCCGTCCGGCGCCCTTCGGTCCTCGTCCCTTCGCTTGCCGCCGTTGGGGCTTCAAACTCGATGGGCAAAAACCTTATCTCGGCGACATCGAGCATCCCTTTTCGCTGACCGCGAACTAAAACTCTCCCATTGACTTCCACAGTCCAAACTGCTTCAAACGGTTGTTTCTTCCGCGAGTCGTTGATGAGCACAACTTGCTTGCGAACTTTCTCACCGGCGAAAAAGTGGTGGTCTTTGCTTGTGAAGGAGTTTGGTGGTCCTGCAATCCAAGCCAAAGTGTCGCCGTTGCTCTCAATGAGTGCTTTCCCGCCGGGCAGAACCTCAAAGCCACCTTCAGGCTGCAGGTAGTAGAAGACCCAACGAGGCAATTCATCAAAATGTGCGCCTCGCTTCCCTTCTGTCCAGACGGTTTTGAGGGTTTGGTCAGCGATTTCCCTGTTCCGCCGCCAAAGTTGAGGCTCCATTTCCCAAGGCACCATGCCTCCCGTTATGCCCCATGTCCTCCAACTCCGCCAAGTGTTTCGGATGAAGAGGGCTTGTATGAGTTGGAACGCCGGCAGTTCCATCAACTCACGGGCTCCGTGCCAACTTGAATACTGCTGACCACTTCGGAAGGAATTGACAATCCTTTTGCGGTATGAAGGCGTTTCCAACGAATAAGCCTCCGTGCCCAAGTAAATGGCGCAAAACTCCGTAGCCAAAGGTTCGGTGAAGATGGCTTCGCCGAAACCATTCCGCCCGCGCAAGAAAGTGGCATGGAAAGGTGTCCCGAATTCAATGCACATGAAAGGCAAGTCCCCGTTCCTGACCCAATCGCTCAACCACTCCTCCCGCTCCTGAAGCGGGATCAGGTTGAGATACATGTTGACGGAATGCAGGTCACCGACATCGGCACCGTGGTGAGTGAAGATGGGGCGGGTCGGGTCATGACTCTCAACAATCCCCAATGCTTCTCTGCCCGCTTGAGCGACCCTATCGGTCCTGAGCCCCCGCCTTCCAATCAAAAGCGGGTTTTGGTCTTGCGGTATCCCAAACAGGTTTGCAGTTGTTGTCCACATCACGATGGATGGATGGTTACGCAACCTTTTCAGTTCCCTCAGAACCCGTTCTTCCCACGCCGCTTTCCGCTTCTCGTCCCACGAGAACCTCCAACCCGCTTCAAAGAGGAAAGGCTGCATGGATGGCAAGGCACCGATGATGAGGAACCCTTTCCGGTCCGCTCTTTCAACCCAAAGGTGACGGAAGTCTATCCGACCCCGCTCATAATTGTCCCACGGCCACTGCTCGCCCGCGTTGAAGCCAACCTTCATCAACCCGTCCAGAACACCGTCAATGTATTCGACCACGCCCGAGTAAATCGTCCATTCGTCAGGCAAGCAGGCAGGTCTCAAGCGAATTTCTTTGCCGTTCAGGAAGAAGCGTTTGCCCTCAACCCAGAACTCGCGAAACCCGAAAGTTTGCCTGTATTCATCGTCAATGCCCGCTCCTGAAACTCGCAGGTAGAGTGTGTAGAGGTTGGGTTGCCGAAAATCCCAAAGGCGCGGTGTGCTCCATTTCCAAACGAGGTTGACGACTTGCTTCCTTGAAGGTTTGAGTTTCGCCCGACTCCGAAATTGCCGCTCCTCTTTGCCCTTTTCGTTAAGCAAGCGAGCGACGAAGTTCGCCTCACCATGTTGAGCGACATTGGCGAGTTCCACCGCGACTTTCAATTCCTTCCGACGCACTGAAGTTTGGATGAAAACATCGCTGATGTGAGCGCCTTTGGGGCGAGAACGGATGAAAACTTCGCCCGTGATCCCGCACGCCCATTGACTTCCGCGCCGGAGGTTATGGTTGACGATTTTGCCATCAAGCATCTCAGCAACTTGCTTTTCATCCGATGCCGCAACCACAAGAACCCTAATGGTGGCGTTTTGTCCTGGCTGGACGAAACCGGTGATGTCAATTTCACCTCCCGGGAAAGGGACAAACCCGCACTTCTTGCCGTTGACGAAAACGAGTGCATCTGTCCCGAGCCGTTGAAACTCCAGAATAATGGCTTGACCTGCCCAATCTTTCGGGATCAGGACAGTTCGCTCATACCAACCTCTGCCTACGCTCTCGTTGAACTCGCTCCAAACTTCCCCTTCCCCTCGTTTGACGATTCCCGGAACTCCCCAACCAGCAAAGCAGCCGGGGACGCGGATTAGACCCCACGCTTTCTCGTCGGGAAGTGGCTCGCGCAGGGCAGGACCGACAGCAGGCATAAATCTCCAAACTCCGTTGAGGCAAATTTCCGAGCGAAGAGGCTTTTGACCTTCGGGTTTCGCCAAACCAACCGCTGCGAGCGTGAGGCAAAAGAGCGCCAAAACTCTCATCCCTCATTCCCCCAATCCCCAGCAAATTTGTTAGCGTGGATAAGTTTAGCCTGTGCAATACTTTTGGGCAAGGAGGTGGAGGGCATGCTGACGGAGCAAAGGTTGGAAGAGTTGTTGGGCGGTTTCCCGAAAGTGCGGGTTGCCCTCGTCGGCGATTTCTTCTTGGACAAGTATCTTGACTGCGACCGAACTTTGAGCGAAGTGTCATTGGAAACGGGGCTTGAGGCTTTCCAAGTTGTGAGGGTTCGCTGCTACCCAGGCGCTGCAGGCACTGTCGCCAACAATCTCAAAGCGCTCAAAGTCGGAACTGTTTACGCTGTCGGCTTCACGGGAGACGACGGAGAGGGCTACGAGTTGAGGCGAGGTTTGCAGCAAATAGGCGTGGATTTGTCGCACCTTGAAATTCGCCCAGACTTGATGACGCCAACTTACACCAAGCCGATGATGAAAGAGCCTGACGGGCGATGGCACGAGTTGAACCGGTTGGACATCAAAAACCGACGACCGTTGCCTGAGGATTTGCAGGAGCGAATCATAGCAAGCATCCGCGAACTCTTGCCGCAAGTTCATGCCGTCATCGTTTCCGACCAAGTTCAGGAGCGGAACTTTGGCGTCATCACCGACAAGGTTCGGGAAGCGCTGAGCGAACTGGCGGCAACGAACCCCGACAAAATTTTTTACGCCGATTCAAGGGAGCGTATCGGCGAATTCCGCAACTTCATCGTCAAGCCGAACCGATACGAGGCGGCTAAGGCTGTGCGAGGCGAATGGCACGGAAGCGTGAGTTTCGAGCAAGCGGTTGAGTTCGGCAAGGAACTTTTTGAGCGGAATAGAAAGCCCGTTTTCGTCACTGTGGGCGAACACGGGATTTTGGTCTTCTGTGACGATGGGGCGTTTCACATCCCTGCCGTTCCGGTTGAAGGTGAGATTGACATCGTTGGTGCTGGCGATAGCGTGACCGGCGGAATTGTGCCATCCCTTTGCTTGGGCGCTCACCCAGTAGAAGCAGCAACTATCGGCAACATCGTCGCTTCAATCACAATCCAGCAAATCGGCGTGACCGGAACGGCAACACCCGAACAAGTTTTGGAGCGATTCAGGCAAGTTGCAGATGCGATTGCGCCGCGCCAACTTGGCTCGTAAGTTCGAAAAAGTTGCGTCAAAATGAAAACGGCTGCAACAACACGGAAGGAGGAGATGCAAATGAAGCGGCGCGAATTGCTCAGACGGCTTGGGTTAGGAGTGGCAGCAGTAGGGCTTGGTCAAGTCGCTTTGGGGCAAAAAGCAGGTAGGCAACAACAACCCGTCGTTGTCGTCGCCGAAAAGGACAAGCCAGCGGAGTTGGTTCGGAAAGCGATTAAAGCCTTAGGCGGGATGGGTAGGTTCGTCAAAAAGGGGAACAGGGTGCTAATCAAGCCCAACATCGCTTTCGCCCGACCGCCTGAAGGGGCAGCCAACACTAACCCCGAAGTCGTCGCCGAATTGGTTCAACTTTGCTTTGAAGCGGGAGCGAAAGAAGTCATCGTCCTTGACTACACCCTTGACCCCGCTCGCATCACTTACGAGATGAGCGGCATCGCAAAGGCTGCAGAAGCAAAAGGGGCAAGGGTGGTTTATGTCAGCCCACCAGACTTCGTGCCCGTTGAAGTCCCCAAAGGGAAGATTTTGAGCGCTTACGATGTGAGGGTCTTGAAGCAAGTTTTGGACGCCGATGTCTTCATCAATGTGCCAATCGCCAAAACTCACGGGAGCGCTCGGCTGACTTTGGGCATGAAGAACTTGATGGGCATAATCCAAGACCGAGGGGCATGGCACAGGAGCGGCGATTTGCACCAATGCATTGCCGATTTCGTCACCGCAGTTAAGCCGCATTTGACAGTCATTGATGCCATCAGGATTTTGGCTTCGGGAGGACCGAAAGGTCCGGGGCGCGTTGAGCAGAAGGACACGATAATTGCCAGCACCGATATTGTTGCTGCCGATGCCTATGCGACGACCTTGTTCGGCTTGACCCCTAACGATGTGCCGCACATCATTAAGGCTGCGGAACTGGGCGTCGGAGTCGCAGATTTGAAGCGGGTCAAGATTGTCAAGGTATAGCGGGAAGGCTGAAGCCAGCAGCCTTAGCGGTTTCAACACACTTTCAGCAAATTCACGCATCACGCTTCACGAATCACGCACCACAATAGGTGAGCCAACCATGAAGGTTGCAGATAGGCGAGAGTTGAAGCGAAGGTTCACATGGCGCGACTTGTTTTCCGCCCGCAACTTCCGCAGGCTCATCCAAGTTCTGGCTTTGCTGCTCTATCTTGCTCTGTTCTTCGCTGCCGTTTACCCGCTCAAAACCTTTCTGCCGCCAGACATGTTTTTGCGGCTGAGTTTGTTGAACGACCTTTCCGCCATGCTGAGCAGCCGCACCGTCATTCGGCAACTTCTGCCTTGGGCTTTAGTCGTGCTCGTTGCCACTCTGCTGATGGGACGGATTTTTTGCGGTTGGATTTGCCCGCTCGGGACAATCATTGACATCACCGACCGCTTCTTCGAAAAGCGTGTCCGCCGACCGTTGATGCGCGAGCGGAGGTGGAGGAATGTCAAGTTTTACTTGCTCGCCTTTGTGGCGGTTTCCGCGTTGCTTGGCGTCCAAATCGCCTTTCTCTTTGACCCCATCGCCTTGCTGACCAGAACCTTGACCCTTGCCTTCTTCCCGCCTTTGCAACTTGTCTACCAGTTGTTGGGCTCCCGTGTCCCTTTAGTTGGCGATTGGTTCGTTCAGCACTTCGGTTGGGTTTTCCCAGAGGCAACAATTCACTTCCGCATGGGTATCGTCGCGTTCACGATTTTCGCCCTCATCATCGCAGCCAACGCTTTGAGCCCGCGCTTTTGGTGTCGCAACCTTTGCCCGCTCGGAGCACTGCTGGGGCTGTTATCAAAATTCACGCTGCTTCGCAAAAGAGTCTCCGACGCTTGCGACCGATGCCGAATTTGCAGCAGCCTTTGCCGAATGCAAGCCATTGACAACAACACAATCCGAACAAACTCCACTGAGTGCATCCTTTGCATGTCCTGTGTTGCTACCTGCCCCAACAAAGCAATTCGTTACAGGCTTCACTGGCACGATAGCGCTCCAGAAAAGTGGGCGAAAGAAATTTCGGAGCGTCAACCTCAACTTGTCCGACGCCGAATTGTTTTCGCTGGTTTGGCGGGAATCGCTTGGGCAGCCCTTGCCCGAACGAATGCAGGCGCTGAACTTTCTGTTTCGCAGCAGCCGATTTCGTCCCCGTTCCTGTTGCGACCACCCGGCTCGTTGCCTGAGAATGAGTTTTTGAGTCGGTGCGTTCGGTGCAGCATGTGCATGAAAGTTTGCCCAACAGGTGGTCTCCAACCCGCAATCGCTGAGGCTGGGCTTGAAGGTTTTTGGACGCCGGTGCTCGTCCCGCGAATGGGCGAGTGTGCACCCGAGTGCACTGCCTGCGGTCAAGTCTGCCCCACTCAAGCCATCCAACCCTTCAGCGCCGAGGAGAAGGCTTGGCTTTACATCGGGACGGCTGTCATTGACAGGAGTTTGTGCCTCGTTTGGAGCGCCCAGAAGCAATGCCTCGTCTGCGACGAAGTTTGCACCTATCGGGCAATTGAGTGGAAAGTTATTGACGGCGTCGCTTACCCAATCGTTAACGACCAAATTTGTGTCGGCTGCGGGCTTTGTGAGGCTCGCTGTCCAGTCCAACCGCAAGCGGCAATTCGGGTTTACAGTTTCGGCGACAAACGCTCTTGGAGCCGGGAGAAGCAAAAACGATGGAGGCAAATGGCAAAGCGAAAAGGAGTGACTTGGGAGGAACTGAACTTGCAACAAGGGGAGAGCCAGCAATGAAGGGATGGCAAATTTTGTTGGGAGGTTTGCTGATTATGGCAGTTTGTGGCGCTCACGAGAACGACCGACCTATTCTGCCGACAGAAGTTTTGGGCTGGAAGTGGGATGGCAAGGAGGAGGTCTATGACCGCGAGACGATTTTTGACTACATTGACGGCATGGGCGAAGTTTACCTCGCTTACAACTTCCGCCAAGTTTTCGTCCGCAGATACGAGAAGCCCAACCAACCGCGCATAACCGTTGACCTTTTTGACATGGGTTCGTCCGAAGATGCGTTCGGCGTTTGGACTTTTGAGCGGGACGGCGAACCTGTGGACATCGGACAAGACGCTGATTACGCCGCTGGATTGCTCAGGTTTTGGAAAGGGCGATATTTTGTAGCCGTTTGGACTGAGGGCGAAAGCCCCGAACTTAAAGAAGCCGTCCTCGCTTTGGGTCGCAAAATTGCGGACGCCATCTCTGAAGAGGGGAAGCGACCAGAATTGCTGAGATACTTGCCTCAAAACGGGCTTGACAAAAACCGCATCGTCTTCTTCCGCCACATCCTCATCCTGAACCGCCATTATTTCATCGCCGACCGAGACATTTTGAACTTGAACCCAGAAGCGGAAGGCATTCTGGCGGCTTACAAAGTCGGCAAGGCAACGATGAAGCTCATCCTCATTCGCTACCCGAGCGAAAAAGATGCCGCAAAGGCGTTAGAGATTTTCGGGCGAGCGTATTTGCGTGAAGGTCGCTCAAAAGGTGTAGTCCGCACCGAAAATAAAAAGTGGGTCGCAGCCCAAAGGTTCGGCAGACTACTCGCCATCGCCCTCGACGCCCCAACCCAATCGCAAGCGTTAAACTTGGTAGCGCAAGTGGTAAGTCAACTGAAGGCAAAGCAGTGACTTTGATAGCGCAATCCCCGACGAGCAAAAGCGTTCAAAAGCCCCAAATTTCGTTGCCCTGGCTCCAACCTTAACGAGCGCTAACTTTTGTCGGCAGAATTTTGCAAACGAGTTTGGAGGTGAAGAGGATGGAAGCGGTGATGCTGTGGACGGTGTTGGAGTTGGCGTTCCAGAGTCAACGCAACTATGCCAACCCGCTGTGGGATGTGACGGTGAAAGTTCAG
>Ga0080004_1185352_pt1 | contig 51983 bp, 60 predicted proteins | sample WasSprMetagenome_FD_69207 | JGI IMG/M metagenome (GOLD analysis project Ga0080004, IMG submission 69207) | Sulfidic aquatic microbial communities from Washburn Spring, Yellowstone National Park, USA - WS (SPADES assembly) (version 2) | ecosystem: Environmental > Aquatic > Thermal springs > Hot...
CGCTCGTGGAGGAAGAGGTCGAGGAGGAGCTCGATAAGGTTGAGAGGTATCTGAAGGACGTGGAGGAGCTACTGAAAGAATCCCACGATACACGACCTGGAGAATGACACGATCATACGCTTCACTTTTAAGGGTGAGACAAGCGATGAAACAACCTTAATTGGACCGCAACTTGACATGTTGTGGCTGACATCCTAAGCCGCCAAGTCCTTGCGTGGTTGAGCAAGCTTCTAAAAATTTGCTCGATAAAAGGTTCATGCAAGAAACTTATAAAGATGCTTAAGGAGATGATGGAGTACGCCTTAGAGCACGGCGCTTCACAGAGCGCTCTTCACGAGGTCTTCTACGAGAGGTTCAGGGAGTGCTTCCCCAGCTCCCCACGAGGGTCGTCAAGGGCGCCTATAGGGACGCCGTCAGGAGGGCCAAGTCCTTTAGAGAGCTGAAGAAGAGGTGACGACATATTTATTATCACGACATTTGCAATAGTAAGCTTGAAGACATCGTTCGAAGAAGGAGGACTGGAAGATGGATTTGATCATAAACTATGACCCGGAGGCCGACGTCCTAGTCTTGAAGCTGAGGGAGGGGCTCGTGGTGGATGAGGAGCTGCTCGACAACGGCGTCGTCCTGAGCTATGATGGTGATGGGAGGATCGTCTCAGTAGAGGTGTTGGCTTGAAGCTGCCGAGGAGGGTCGTGGAGGCCTACTTAGATATGGACCACGACGTGCTCTTCGTGAGGTTTAAGGAGCCCAGCAAGGCCGAGGTGGGGGAGCCTCTGGAGACCGAAGCTGTGGCGATACTCTTCACTGAAGAGGGGACCGAAGAGATCACCGCCCTCGAGGTGATAGGCGTGAGCGAGCTACTACGAGAGCTGAGTTGCTGAGGAGCTCGGACGCCGCGAAATAGCGAGAAGTGGCATAGCGACGTGGTTGCGTGCTGGAACCTGTTCATTAAAGCTTCGCAGAGAACCTGCTCTTGCGATGGGAGCTATGCTCCAAGCCTTGGCGGGTTGGAGATAAGTGGGAACCCCGTTCCATTGGATCCGTTGGGCTCGACGACCGCCCATGACTTCACAACGGCCTATAAAGGCCTATGGGCGATGTGGTGCCCTAAAACCGAGGGCTTAGACGATATCCCTACGAACCTGATGGACTTTGCCTGCATTTTTATATTAGAAAGCAATGGTGCAGTCTAGGAACGCGGCGCGCCTTGGATTTAGAGGCTGAGGTTAAATGAAGGTTTTGTTCATAGCACCTTTCGATTTGACTGTGCGCGGAGGCACGAGCATACGCATCTCGAACTTGGCCAAGGCAGCGGCGAGAATCTGCGAACGAGTCTTCTTGGCCTCGCATACCAGTAACGAGGAACTAGAATCAATAAACAACTTATTACATATCAGAGTGAGATACATTCGATCGTGCTTCCGCACAATAACGACGCTTGTAAACGACGTTAACTACCAATTGGCATTGAAACTCATAGCAAAACTCCTTAAGTCGGAGCTTAGTAAAATAAAAAGCGTTGTGGACGAGGTCGACGTAATTCACGTCCACCAGCACCTGTTTGGCTTTTGCTTGGCGAAGATACTTCAGAGGTCGATGGACGCTAGGCGAGCACCCATGGTTGTAGACCTTCACGGCCTGTTAAGGCTACAAGGATTGATGGGGACCTCTCTCAAGGAAGTACTTGTCAATGTAGCGTGGCTCCTGCACGAATTCATGGTCTTCAGAGACAGGTCCGTAGCGGCCTTCACTATGCCGTCTAAAAGCCTTGGAGAGTTCCTGAAATCCGCTTACGGTGTTGATCCCGACAAGGTCTTCGAGGTGCCTGACGCCGTAGATCAAGAGGTTGTCGCAACGGCTAAGAGGTGCGAAGAGGTTGAAAAAGAGGTCGAGAGGCTACTGAGGGGCTCTGAGCTACGCAACGCGGTGGCCTACGTTGGGAACCTCTCTCGATACCACGGCTTCTTCGATCTCGTGAAAGCGATCAAGATCGTTAAGAGGTCGCTCCGAGAAATTAAGCTCCTCCTCGTCGTGCCCAGCTTGAAACAACTACAGAGGTTCCGTTACCTCTTGCCCGAGGGCACCATAGCCTTGGAGAACGTGCCGAGAAGGCTCCTTCCCTGTATATTGAGGCGAGCGGCCCTGTGCGTCGTCCCGCACCGGGCTGGCACGCAATTCGACTACGTCCCCTCAAACAAGGTGTACGACTACGTGCTCTCGGGGAGGCCGATAGTCGCCTACAGGACGCCAGCAGTCGTGGAGGTGCTCAGCAAGTATCCCATGCGCGTGCTCGTTAAGCCGAACGACCCTCAGTCGCTCGCCGAGGGTATCGTGAAGGCGCTGGAGCTCTGGGAAGACTCCGAGCCAGCCCCTAGGTTCGACTGCATGCCGACCTTAGATGACGTGGGGAGATCGCTCAGGACCCTCTATCACATAATCAGCAAGGCTGAAGTTAGGTCAGTTAATGATCATGCGAACAAGGCTATGCGGAGCGCGTGAGCGTAGCGCCTCTCATGCAAGTAGAGCGGTCGGCATTGAAGAGGAAGCGTTGCTTTTAGTGGCTGGAGAGAATCTCCATTTGAACGATAGGAGCGATTAATATGCCCTCGGAAGTTTAAAACCTTTAGACAGGTGCTTCAAGCTACGGGCCTCTTCCACTTTTCTAATATCCTGCGCGTGGACTTCGACTTCGCGTCCTCGCTACCGCGCTAGATCTCGATGCCCTCCCTGAGAGTTATCGCCTTGTACTTCAAGTAGTATAACAGAAACTCCTTCTTCCTGAAGACGTGCCAAAGCCCCTTAGCGAACTGGGCATGAGCTTTTGCGATCAAGTGCTTATCTGTTCTTTGGCCACTCCCGTGGTGGAAGTGATGGCTTGCTACCGTCCAAGGAATGTAGTTCATGCCTGCGAGCTACGCCATCACTCCAAGCAGGCTCTCGTCGATTAACAAGTTTCTAATGCACGGCGTCACGTGCGCGAGGGCCGAGTCAAGCCCGTTTACCAAGTCCTCAGCTGGGAGAGTCCTCAAGTAGATCGCTTGCTTTGGACCCCAGAAGAACGGAGGCCCTCCTCTGAGGTAGTTCTTGGGCTCATGCACCTTGTACATGAAGATCTTGCGCTCGCGGTCCTTTAAGGCGCTCCTCTCAAGGAAAAGCCGAGCCGCCTTCCCCGACCAGCGCTCATAGTCTAGTATTCCATAAACTCCATTATGGCGTAGCTCCTCGTGGTGCTTTAGGAAGTCCTCAGTCACGACATTATCGCTATCAACGAACACCGCGTCGCTGGTGATGTCGTAGTCTCGGCGAAGTATTCTAAACATAGCGATCCACGTGTCATTTCTAGAGCCCCAATTGCCGAACACGTAGTCCACACCGCGAGGCAGGAGCTTTAGGGCCAGCTCCTTTTGCTTTTCGTGGTAAACGTTGTCTACGAAGGCCACGGCTTTATCGGGTCTGATGACCTCGACGTTCTTGGCGAAGAACTCGATGATCTCATGTAACCTGTGGAAGGGCAAGTAGGTCACTAAAGCGACCAAGGTACTACGCCTCGGCCCTTTAGGCCTGTCGTTGGGCGTCAGCCCTCTTAAGATTGTCGCTTGGGCCTAGGCGGACCAGCCCTTAAGGTACGCCCTATTTCGCGCTTACGCTTATATAGCCAAGGGTTACACACAGGTTGAGGACGAGGGGTCTCGAGCTTGCGATCGCTTTCGTCCATCTCCGTGCTTCGCAGGGCCTTTATGGGGTTGCTCTTGGCGCTGCTCGTCGGCCTTCTGTACCTTTACCTCGCGGGCAAGCTCAGGGCAACGAGCGAGGCCTTTCAGTTCCTCGTGCTGACGTCATTGCTGGCCACGATAGCTCTGGCGATCTTGGAGTTGCCAGAGAAGACGATGAGCACAGTCTCCCTGCCCATCACCATCAACAAGTCCCTCCTCGCCTTGGTCCCCTTGCTCGCTTTCTCCTCGATGATGTGCGAGCTCTCGGCTTTGGGCCACCTCTCAATAGCTTCTGCGCTCGCGGTGTTCCTCGCCCTCTCCGTGGCAACACTCTCCAAGGGCAAGGCCTTGACGAGGACAATGCTCCTCGTGGCCACCGTGGGGCTCCTCGTGGCGGCACTCTACGGCGCCTACGCCCCCTCGTTCGGCAACGACACTTGGAGGGACGTGACCGTGGCCCAGCAGATACTCAACCACGGTACCTTCAGGGGGATGGAGTCGAGGCTCCACATAGCCTACACGCTCCCGCTTGTGTCCCTCCTCTACGCCGTCCTGTCAACGGTAGAGGGGGTGGACGTCGTGTGGGCCAGCAACATCATCGGCCTGCTCTACCTGTTCTCCATAGTCGTCGCGGCCTACCTGCTCTCGAGGGGCCTCGTGAGGGGCGAGTCGGACGACGACTCGAGGTCGCAGAGCATGGTCTTGATCATCTCGACCATGATAATATCCGTGTGGTGCGTCTGGTTCATACCCCAAGCGTACTCCGTTTTGCTGATGGTCTTGGCCCTCCACGTGTTGCTCAGGGAGAGAGGCAGGAGCACCCTTAGCGCGCTGGTGACGACGGCCCTACTAGCGACGGCCTTTGTCATAGGGCACGGTGGCGTTGCAGTCTTCTTCGTAGCCCTCTTGCCGGTCTTGTGCCTCGCCGACATGTTTTGGGGCGGCGAGCTCCTCCACCGCAATAGAAGGCTTGCGGGAGCTCTCTTGGCCTTTTGTGTTGTCCTCTTCGTCGCCTACTTCTTGAGCTCTCCTATCAAGCTCTTCTTCGAGGGGGTCTTTAGGGGGGTGCTTCAAGACCTTCAATCCTTGGTCTCGAGGAGAGGGGTCTCGGAGTCCGTGGGCAAGATAGCGACCGTGGCCTCCCCCCTCCCCCCTCTGTTAAGCATACTCTCCAACGTGCCCCTCGCCATAATCTCGGTCCTGTCGGCCGTCGTCTTCTTCGAGGACAGGGCGAAGAGATGGATGAGGCTCTTAGTCTTCCTGCTCGTGGCGGCCCTAGCCTTGGCCCTAGCGGCGAAGCTGGCCTTCCCCAGCTTCTCGGGCTACGGTAGGTACGTGATATTCCCAGCCGCGCTGATGTTGATAGTCCTGTCGTCTAAGGCGCTCCACAGCCTGAAGAGGCGCGGAGCCCTCGGGGCGGCTTACGGTTTGGCCCTCATCTTGCTTGCCATAGCTTCCTTCTCCTTCGGGGGCTCTCTGATGCCCGAGAACCCCTACACCGCAAACCCCTACTCCGCCTACGCCATTTGCGGGCTCCCCACGTACGACGAAGCTCGCCAGCTCAAGCAGCTGAGCGCGATGCTCTACAATGTCAACGTTTCGATCGATTGGAGAGGAGGGGCCTACCTCGGATACCTCTACGTAGCCCATGGCGAAGACCTCCTCGAGGGGGGCACGACCTCGAACTCGAAGGTCCGCATAGCCTTCCTATACGCGGGCTCCGTAGAGCAGCTGAGAGAGGAGCTCTCCTTCCACGTCTTAGTGTTGCGGAGGCAGGCCTTCAGCATGCCAGATGCCTTCAGCCCATCGGTCCTCGAGAAAATGGGTGAGTTGATGGAGGCCTCAAGCGTCGTGTACAGTGGGGGAAAGGTGGCCGTCTTGACGAGGTGAGCCTACGTGATATACGAAGGTGGTGATTCGGCGTCGGGATGGTGGACTCGATGGACATAAGCGTGCTCCTCGTTAACGCCACGTTCGGCAGGCTGGCGAGCGGTAGCGGACAGCACGTCTACATGCTCTGGAAGCACTTGAAGGACAGGGTCGACTTCGAAGTGTGGAGCGCCGAGAGCGTCGGTTACATCGACTTCCCGAAGCTCAGGAGCATAAGCTTCCTCTTGAAGGCCAAGACGAGGAAGGTCCCGAAGGGCGTTGACGTGATCCATGTACACAACCCCAAGTTCATAGCCCTCTTTGCCAAGGGGAAGAGGAACGTCCTCACGATACACGGCGACTACGAAGTGGAGCTCAGGTTGAAATACGGCCCCTTAGCCAAGCCGATAATTTGCTACATAGACGAGGGGTTGAGGAGGGCCGACGCCGTCACCACGGTCAGCCCCTACTGGAGCAAGCTGAGGAGCTGGATCTGGATACCGAACATGGTGGAGCTCTCCGAGATAGAGAAGGTCCCTCCAAGCGGAGAGGAGTGCCTGCTCTTTGTGGGGAGGGATGACCCGGTCAAGAACTACCAGCTCTTTAGGAGCATAGCCGAGGAGGCCTACAAGGTCCTGGGCTTGAAATCGCTCGTGCTTGGCACGCTGAGGAGGGACACGATCTTCCTGAGGCACGCAAAGGTCCCTTGGGAGGTGGTCATAAGTCACATGAAGTCCGCCACCGCGCTGGTTATAACGTCCAAGCAAGAGGGGTTGCCCACAGTCCTCTTGGAGGCTTGGGCCAGCGGTTGCCCGGTCCTCGCCTACGACATACCCCCTCTCAGGTACCTCAACGAGATGTACGGTACGCCCCTGATGTTTAACACCGTGAGGGAAGCTGTTGAGATGCTGTCGAGGCTTCTCGAGGTGAGGGAGGAGCTCGTGAGGCGGGGCTTAGAGGCGGTGAAGAACTTCGACGCACCCAAGGTGGCCCAGCAGTACTACGACCTCTACAAAAGGCTCGTAGAAAGATAGCTTGCGCCGTGTGCACATGTGGTTGCAAGTCTGAAGGTCCTTTATGAAGGCTCGTACCTGTATAATTTAGCGACCAAGTGCTTTGAACGTGAGACCGCACAAGACTTGGAAACTAATGCGTCGAAAGCCTCTTTCTCTATATAGTGGACGAAATGGCCGTAATCAGCGTCGCGTTGCCCAAGGGCGTCCTAGCGAAACTCGAGGAAGAGCGAGGCGCCGCATCCTAAGAGGTCAAGGCGTTAGCGGGCCACAGCCAAATCCTCTTTATCCCCGCTTCGTCGAAGTCCCTGTCCTCGCTCGCGATCGCGTCGAGCCCGTACTTCCTAATCGTGGCCGCGTGCAAGGCGTTTGAGGGCCTCAAGCCGAACTCCACCACGTAGAGCTTGAAGAATTGGTAGAGGTCAGCTCCAATAGGCAGGAGCTCGACGTGAGGCAGGATCGCTCGATCTACGAATTCGAGCGTCTCCTTCTCATCGACGCCGTACTTCCTCGAGACGTAGACGACCTCGTCCAGGACTAGGAGGTTCGTGAAGACCTCGTGCTCGTGAGGAGGCTCCTCCAGAGCAAGTCGACGAGCCTTGCCTGCTCCTCAGGCATCGGGACGTTCAGGTAGACGAACAGGCTGGCGTCCGCGAAGACCCTCATCGAGCTCCTCCTCCAAGTCCACCTCGGAGAGCTCCCCGAGAGTCGCCTGTCTCGCCCTCAACCTCGCCCTCCTGAGCCTAATCCACTCCAAGGTCTCGTCGACGCTGGGGGCCCTCGTTATCGCGAGCTCGTCGTCCCTGACGTCGACCAAGACGTAGCCGTTCTCCTTGATCCCGTACTTCTCGCGCAGGATCTTCGGTATGACTATCTGCCCCTTCGGCCCGACCTTGAGCCTCGCTCGACTGTTTTGATTTTTATATGGGTTTATATAGCTTGATGTCACTCTTTTGCTATAATTATTACGTGCACTCTCTTTCCGTGTAGTTGCCTTACTTCGTCTTGGTATTCTGCTAGCGGGTAGAGTACGACAGCGTTCTTCCTAAACTTTATTACAGAGCACTCAGCATACATGAACCTAGCCACTAGTTGTCACCTAAACTAAATAACGACAAAAATACTTATAAGGTTTAAAGCAAGTGTATATGCTGGTGAGCTACCCCGTGAGGGGTCAAGAGCCCGTAGTTGTCGAGGCGTTGAGGATGAGGGCTCTCCCCGAGGGTAGCTGCGACAAGCTCCTCGAGTTCCTGAGGCTCTACCGTGATGCAGTCCAAACGGTCGTAGATAGAATTTGGAGTATTGATGAGAGACTATCCAAGAGGAAGCTGCACAGATTGTTCTATAGCGACCTAGTGAGACTAGGATTTAGAGCGCATCATGCCAAAGAAATATACGTATATGCTAAAAGCATCGTGGAATCAGCTAGGAGCAATAATGGTGAAAAGCCAGTTCTTAGAAGATTGAGCGCTAGAGTGGACAAGTATGATTACAAGCTAGACCTAGACAACATGGCTCTGACGTTGAAGTTGCACAACGACTACGAGGCTAAACTGAGGCTTGTAGCGCCTGGGGAGAGGATTGAGAAGTTCAAGGGCTGGAGCAACTACGAGCTGGTGGTGAAGTACGATGGCGAAAGCTTCTGGCTCTCAGCGTACTTCAGGAGGAGCGTTAAAACCATGAAGCCGAGGACGGTCATGGCCATAGACCTGAACTTCGACAACATAACGCTAGCAACGTTCACTCTTAATGGTAGGTTGCTCAAGTTGAAGAGGTTTAAGACGCCATTAAGGAAGGTACTGACCCACAGGATATGGATCGAGAGGATCCAGAGGAGGTATCCAAGGTCGTGGAGGTTCATTAAGGGTGTTGGAAGGGCTATTGAGAGGCATGGAGAGAGGATGAGGAACATCTCATGGGACTACGCCCATAAAGTGGGGGATTTAATCGCTGAGCTAGCCTTAAGATACCGCTCAGCACTAGTTCTCGAAGACCTAGATGGACTGAGGGAGGAGAATAAGAGGGGTGGAGAGTTCAACAAGAAGCTCGGGCTGTGGTTCTACCGCAGAGTACAGTCCTGCATAGAGTACGAGGCGAGGGAGAGGAACCTTGAAGTGGTCAAGGTCAATCCCAAGAGCACGTCTTCGAGATGCCCTAGGTGTGGTGGCAAGCTAGTCGAGTACGGGCACAGGGTATTGATGTGCGGGGGAGTGCGGCTTCATAGGCGATAGAGATGTTGTTGCAACGCTTAACCTCTACAAGAAGTATACTAAGAAACACTCAAGATGTGGGGTCCCTGGGGGGCCCTGAACGCCCCCGAGCCCGATGAGAGCCCAAGCGGGGTGCGGGGGAACAGAGATGATGCGATGAAAAACACATCGAGTTATACGAACTTATACGAGAGCTGAACCCCTGCTACTCCCGAGGTCGAGGTCCTTGTACTTCGATGCCCATTGCCACCTGCATGAGTTCGACGAGGAAGAGATGAAGGAGCTCGGGGGGTACGTGATAGCTGCCGTCTCAGACGACGTGGAGTCTTCCAAGAAGACCTTGAAGCTGGCTCAGGAGTTAAAGAACGTGGTGCCCTGCTTCGGCGTACATCCATGGGTCGTCGACAAAGCCTCGATGAGCTGCATGCGCGAGATAGAGGTTCTGGTGTCGAGCTCTGAGATATGTTGCCTCGGAGAGGTGGGCCTCGATAAGAAGTTCGTCCCTCAAACGTTCTCCAAGCAGGTGAAGTTCTTCGAGGGGTTCGCGAAAATGGCCGTAGAGTACGGAGTCCCGCTCAACGTTCATGCAGCTGGCGCTTGGCGCGAGGTTTATGAGGTGCTCCTAAAAAGCGACGTGGAGAAGGCCTTGCTTCACTGGTACACAGGGCCCCTCGACCTGTTGGAAGAGCTCACAGCCAAGGGCTACTTCATCTCGATAAACCCGGCGATGGAGTTACAGAGGAAGCACATGGTTATCGCGATGGAGGTCAACTTGAGGAGGGTGCTGGTGGAGAGCGACGGCCCTTACGAGTACAGAGGACTCAGGCTCACGCCAAAGCTCATACCGAAGACCCTCGAAACTTTGGCCAAAGCTAGGGGGCTGAGGGTCGAGGAGCTGAGGTCGATCGTAGAGAGCAACTTCAGGGAGTTCTTCGGCTTCACGAGAAGAGTCTTCTAAAAGACAGCTCCTTCAGCCCTCGCTCGCATGCTTTAAAAGAGTACCGCGCATTCCTCGGCTAGCTGATGAGCGTCTTTGACATTCCTAGGGTCCCTTATGTCCAGGTAGGCCGCGCGGTCGTTGAAGTAGGGAGAGCCCTTCCTCGAGAATATGGTTATCAGCCTGCCGCCGTGGAGGACTTCGTAGCCATCGCAGGGTTCGTGGGCCCTTACGACCACTTTAACGCTCAAGGACTTTAAGAACCTATCGGTCACGTCAGGGCCGAAGAGGAAGCCAGCGCCTCTGGGCGATGGTTCCACGCCCTTGCGGTTCATGGGGTCATTCCAGAGGAGCTCCTCGAGTAAGTCGAGGTTGTGGCCTGCCCTTGCCAGAGAGTCCAAGCCGACTGGGCGCGTGGGGACGCCTCCGTGGACCATGAACATGGACCCCTCGAGAAGGGAGCAGGCGTAGAGCTCCCTAAAGCACAGCATTATGGAGTAATAGACATCTTCCCACGCCTCTCCGTACAGGCTCCTCAGGTGAAACGGGAAGTCGTGGGGGTACACCGGTAGCTCTGGAGGACCTTCGTGGTTGCCCATCATCAACAGTACGGAGGAAGGGTTCTCGAGCTTAGCGCGCAAGACCTCGTAGACGACCTGCGGCGACTGCTCCCCCCTGTCGATGTAGTCTCCAAGGAATACCAAGAGGGCCTCCCTCGGGTTCGCCCTCGACAGTATCTTGGTGAGGCTCTCGTGGTCTCCGTGTATGTCTCCCACGATCACGAGCCTCTTCACGCGATCCTTTATCTTCGCGAGAGAGCCTTGCGACTCGTAGCCGCCGACGTCGACCTTTTTCCTCTCCTCCCTTAGCAGGGCCCTAACCTTGGAGGCGAGCTCGATTAGCTCCTCAGCCGTCGGAGCGGAGGCCATTTGGACCTTCCCCGCGGTTAAGTGTTAATTACGGGGTCTCAATTTATACCTGCGGCTAGGGGCTCCAACGATGGGAGAGGGCTTAGACCTGTTCAGGGTGAGGAGGGAGCTGAAGGGCGATGCCCGGAGGCTCTTCTTCTACCTCTCCAAGAGGATCAGCGGGTACACTATCGAGGAGATCAAGTACTTGAGCGGGTTCTCCAACAAAGCGTTGATAAACCGTTGTCTCGCGGAGATGAAGAGGCTCGGCATAGTGGAGAGGCAGGGCGATAGGTACTACGTGCCAAGGCCGATAGCCGAGGCTGTGAGCTTCGCCTTCAAGCACTACGCCAAGATAGGCAACAAGCTCATCGCTAGGGGCTTCGTGAGCGCGATAGCCTACGCGGCCTTCTTGTTAATCCTTGTCGTGGCGTACCGCCCCGCTACCTCAACGCTACCCTTGGGCTTGGCCTTCACATTGATATTGGTGGCCATCGGGGTCTACGAGGCCTTCAGAATGAGGAGCTTGGCTAAAGCGTTGAGGGCCAGCTGATCCTCACTTATCGAGCAAGTCTTAGACCCGACCAGGGCGTCTAGCGAGCTTGGGGGGCCATCGATCTAGGCGCTCCTTGACGTCTCAAAGCTCCTTCGTATGCCGAGAAAAGTTTAAGATGCCTCCAAGTGGAAATGCTTGAAGCGGTCAAGCCCCGGTAGCTCAGTCTGGTTAGAGCACTGCCTTGGTATGCGGCCCAAAGAGGCAGGGGTCGCGGGTTCGAATCCCGCCCGGGGCTTTAACCAATTCAAGTAGGTGGCCTTGAAGGTCTAGCCGGCCCTTCTTTTAAGGGGTCCCACGATCACATCGGACCCTGAAGACGACTGCTAAGATGTCACGTGACTTTAATGCGCACGACCTCAGGTCAGAGGTGTGCATCGATAGCTGAACGTCGCTCGCGATGGAGAAGCTGACCTCCTCCCCACCCTAAAGGGCGAGGGTTCCCTTTAGGGGGTTTCATTGGTTCCCCCATCTGTTCGGGTTTACATCTGTCATTTGCGGGGCATTCAGGGGGGTCGGAGCTCCCCACATCTTAGATAAGGCTCTCCTCTCGATGTTTAGAACGGCTACGGTGTCCCTATCTGCTTCAAATCCGCATGTTGGGCACCTCAACCTTCTATACCCGTTCTCTACAAGCTTGAAGTTGCACATTGGGCATGTCGATGACGTTCCTCTTGGGCCTACAACTATTAGTGGCACTCCACTCTTCTCGCACTGCCAGTCAATCCACCGCTCCAGGCTCCTGTAGCTCAGTATTAAAAGAGCAACTCTATGTTGCTTCGGAAGCTTTCTAAGGCTCTCTACCAATCCCGTCAGGTCTTCTCTAGCAACCGCGTATTGATGTTGCTTTGCCAGCGTAGCTATTTTATGCGACGTCTTCTTAGCCCAGTCCTCTATGATGTTCCTAGCTTTCCTGTGGAAGTGTTTTATCCTGTTTAGGACGCCCCTCCTCCTAAGCCAAGCACTATACCTCGTTGAGGAGTACTTCTTCTGAAGCTCTTCAGCTAACCGCTTACAGCGGAGGGCTCTCTCAGTGAGCGTTTCGAGCCTTAGCTCGACTCGTGAGTTGCCAACGATAATGAGCTTCTCATTCACATCCACGGCTAGAGCGCCTTTGGGAGCGTACTTAGTTGGCCTGGGCACGCGCTTAGATACTTCAAGGATGAGCTTGGTATCCTTAAGCAGTAGCCTGGCATCTCCGCTTGGATAGCTGTCATACCTCATATCCCAGCCAGCAATCTCTAGTTTATAACCTCCAAGAATTTCGACATAGCCATCTTTAACCCTATAACTATATCTATGTGTTAGCCAAAGCCTGGGTGTTCTAGCTTTAGGCACTCTACCTCTATTAGGGTTGCTGAGCCAAGACTTGGCGATAGCGATAGCCTCCCTATAGCAGTCTTGAGCAACTTTAGAAGGAAGACCGTACCTCTCCTTGAGAACGCTGTACAGCAGTTCATGGGCTTTTCCAAGGCTTAGTGCTTTATTCTCTATCGCAACTCTTACGGTGTGGTTTAGTGCATCCCTGTACCTCTTCACCAAGTTGAGTAGTGCTTGGTACTGACCGGGCTCGGGGCTAACCCTCATCTTAATGGTCAGGGTTAGAGCTCCTTCACCGCCCGAGGGCATGCCTACTCGGCCCTGTACTTGGATATATTGACCTTCCTGAAGCAGTTCGGGCACGTGGCGTAGTACTGCTTCCTACCCTTGTAGTCCCAGACGTACCCGCACTTGGGGCACTTCAGTTTTACCAACTGACCACCAACCAACCAATAAGGAAAAACCTTAAAAGCTTTTCCCTCCATCCCCGCCTTGAAAGGCAAGGCTTTCAGTCGTAAAGTTTTATACCTTGTTAATGAGCTAACGATGGGTCAGGACGCAGAAATATAGGTAGGATGGTTGTAATGAGAGAAGTGCTCGTATTGGACTACTTAAGGACGCCCTTCTCGCGCTCCAGACCGAGGGAGCCTGAGAGGGACGCCTTTTACCCTCTTAGGGGGGATCAGCTAGCCGCCATGTTGGTCAGAGAGGTCGTCAAAAGGAACAACATAGACCCGCGCTCTATCGACGAGGTGGTGGCTTGTTGCTCTCTCCCCGTCTGGGAGCAGTGGTCCTATGGAGGTAGGCACGTAGTCTTCTTGGCCAACCTGCCCGAGACAGTCCCAGCCGTGTTCATGGACAAGCAGTGCGGCTCCTCCATGGCTGGCATCCACTACGGCGCGCTGAAGATAATGACCGGCTACGCCGACCTCGTGATAGTGACTGGCTATGAGCACATGACTAGGGTCCCCATGGGTCAGAACCCTTGGATCTCCACGCCGCCGGACCTCCTAACCAAGGAGGAGTACAAGCATTGGGAGATGGAAGTGGGGTACGTGATGGGGCTGACGGCCGAGAGGCTCTTCGAAGAGGCCAATAAGAAGTACGGGATTACGAAGAGGGATATGGACGAGTGGGGCCTGAGGAGCCACGTGATGGCTGCCAAGGCCCTCAAGGATGGCTACTTCAAGGGCGAGCTCCTGCCTGTGGAGGTCGTGTACCCCGACGGCTCCAAGCGAGTCGTGGACTATGACCTGAGCATAAGGCCTGACACATCTCTCGAGCAGATAGAAAAGCTACCTCCGGCCTTCAAGCCAGGTGGGGTTATAACCGCCGGCAACTCCTCGCCGCTGAACGCAGGGGCCACTTGCATCGTGCTGGCGTCGAGGGATGCGGCGAAGAAGGTAGGAAAAGAGCCCATGGCCAAGATCGTCTCCATGGGCACCGCGGGGGTGCCACCAGCTGTCATGGGCAAGGGTCCCGTACCGGCTAGTAGGGCGGCGTTGAAGCATGCAAGCCTTGAGGTCAAGGACATCGACTTCTGGGAGATAAATGAGGCATTCGCGATAGTCACTCTGTGGGCGATAAAGGAACTGGGGGTCGATCCCGAAAAGGTCAACGTGAAGGGCGGGGCGATAGCGATAGGCCACCCACTTGGCGCCACGGGAGCGAGGCTCGTGGGGACCTTAGCTAGGATACTAGAGCTCGAGGGTGGGAGGTACGGATTAGCTACCGCCTGCATCGGCGGAGGGCAGGGGATAGCGACCATAATTGAGAGAGCATAGGCGTCTGACTCGGCTCTACGATCTTTCTCACCCTTTTTAACGGCCTTCGTAGAAAGCGTGGACAAAAGTAACGTGAGATTTGAATAAGGGATGTCGCTACCTTCCCTTGATCACTGGCGGCCTCTTCTCTAAAAAGGCCTTGGACAGCTCCTTCTGGTCCTCAGTGCTGAAGCACAACCTGAATAGGTCCGACTCGACCCTCAAGCCCTCGCTCAGCGTCGTCTCTAAGGACCTGTTTATGGCCATTTTGGCGAAGGCCAGTATTATGGGGCTCTGCTTCAATAGTTCATCGACTAAGTTGTTGACCTCTTCCATCAACTTCTCCTTCGGGACCACCCTGTTTATCATGCCAAGCCTGTAGGCCTCCTGCGCTGATATGAACTTCCCGGTGAATATCATCTCCTTGGCTATCTTCTCGCCCACGAGCCTCGGCAATATCTGAGTGCCCCCGCCGCCCGGTATCACTCCGACCCTCACTTCTGGTTGCCCGAATTGGGCGTCCTCCGAGGCTATGATTATGTCGCACGCCATTGCCAGCTCGCAACCGCCGCCGAGAGCCAAGCCGTTGACCGCTGCTATTACTGGTTTCGGTGTGTTGCGGATAAGCTCATAGAGCCGTATTACCTCAGCTCGCTTTACTAAGTCTGCTGGTGTGAGGGCCGGGAACTCGCTTATGTCGGCTCCAGCGCTAAAAGCTCGACCCGCGCCAGTGATCACTATAACACGAATGCTATCGTCCTTGGTGGCATCTTGAAGCGCCTGCATCAGTTCGGCCCTCATCTGCGCGTTTTGGGCGTTGAGCTTATCGGGCCTATTCAAAGTTATCCAAGCCACGTTGTTCTTCTTCTCATAAATTATCGTCTGAAACTGATATTGAGACACCTCCGCCCCCTACGCGTTAGGTTTGGGATGTGTTTGGATAAAAAGAGTTTTGGAGCGGAGGTCCTGCGCACAGGGCCTCTCGCGACTTTAACGGCGGTCGGCGTATGAAGAGCAGCACCTTAAACAATTTAGGGTTGAGGACCGCATTTGTTAAGAGAGGAGAGGACCGGTTCATGAGCATCGAGGAGTGTAAGGAGGCCGCTGCCGAGGCCGCTCTGCACGAAGTACGCGATGGGATGGTGCTGGGGCTCGGGACTGGCTCTACCGTGGAGCGCTTCGCGGCGCTTTTAGGCGACGAGGTCAAGAAGGGGATGAAGATCAAGGTCGTTCCAACGTCTTACCACTCCATACAGATGGCAATAAAGTACGGCCTCGAGGTTGTGCCCGCAGAGCTCGTGGATAGGATCGACTTGGTCGTCGACGGGGCTGACGAAGTCGATAGGAGGCTCAACATGATCAAAGGCAGGGGCGCCGCCTTAGCAAGGGAAAAGGTGGTCGCGTGCATGGCTTTGAGGAGGGCGTACATAGTGAGCTACGATAAGTTGGTTGAGAGGTTGTGTTCCACTAAGCCCATCCCCGTCGAGGTCCTACCCTTCGCCTATAAGTACGTCATGAGGAGGTTGGCGGAGCTTGGAGGAGAGGCCGAGCTCAGAGAGGCTGGGAGGTTCAAGGACGGGCCGCTTGTGACGGACAACGGGAACTTCATAATCGATGTGCGCTTTAAGCCTCTCGACGACCCCGAAGGGCTGGAGTTGACGATCAAGAGGATACCAGGTGTAGTCGAGGTGGGCCTCTTCTGCGGCATAGCGGACGTAGTCTACGTCGGAAGGCCCGGGGGCGTTGAAGTCCTCACGAGAAGTTGAGTATCGATTATGCTCGATAAGCTTTAAAGGGGTTGAGGCCCCTAGGTTAACTCGGTGCCGGGGTCGCCTAGGGGCCTAGGGCGCCGGACTCATAATCTCAAAGTGCGAGGCCAGAGGTGGAGTCCGGTTATCGCGGGTTCGAAAGGGATTGAGCCCGAAACTCCCGCCCCCGGCACCATCTATTTTTGCATAACCTTAGCACCTTATACCTTAAGTGGCGAGCTTAGTGCTTCGTAGCGTGCCCGACGTCCTGCGACTCTGCAGGCTTTAGAAGTGGAAAAGGGGAAAGAGCATGTCCCTAGGTTCAATAAATTGAGATAAACTGACGAGAACGAACATCTAGGGACGGACGATGCTAAGCAGTTCGTCGATTTACCAGGTCATTTACGGTCGTGTCCTTTGTTTCATGTCTTCGCGCTTGACCTGAGCTAGGGATTCGATACGGGCCCGCCCTTTAAGAGGGTCGCTGCTCTCGCAGCTGCACCCAGGGCCTCCGCCACGGTGTCCCTTATGTCCTTGGGGCCTAGGACGCAGCCGCAGACTAAGACCCCGGGGACCTGTGAGTCGACGGGGTCCACTTTTTGATGCTTCTCCAAGGCGAAGCCGTACTCGTCCAGCGGTAGCTTCATCTTCTCCGCGAGCTCCTTTAGATCGCGTGGCGGGACTATCGGCACCGCGAGCGCCACAATGTCGTACTCCTCTTCCCTGACTTCGCTTGTGAGAGTGTCCTCAGCTCGGACCACCAGCCTGCCGTTTTTGCCCCTGTATATCTCGGCCACCCTGCCGCGTACGAATACGACCCCCGCCTCCTGCGCCCTCCAGTAGAGGTCTTCGTAGCCCTTCCCAGCGGCCCTGATGTCTATGTAATAAACCGTCACGTCGAGCCCGAATACGGTCTTCAGGGTGTAGGCGAGCTTCAGGGAGTACATGCAGCATATCCTGCTACAGTACGGCACGTGGTTCTTGTCCCTCGACCCCGCGCACAGCGCTAGGGCTATCCTGCGCACCTCGCTCCCATCGGCCTTCCTCAGCTGCCCGCCTGTTGGCCCGCTCCTCGATATCATCCTCTCCAAGGCCATCATTGTTATCACGTCCTTGTAGACGCCGTACCCGTAGTTCTCGAGCTTCCTCGCGTCGTAGAGGTCGTAGCCCAGCGCCAGTATTATCGCGTTGACGTCGAGGTCGATGGTTTTGCCGGTGTCCTTCAAATTTATGGCCTTCGTTGGGCAGATCTTCTCGCACTCTCCGCATTTAGTACAAGCACTGAAGTCTATGACGTAGGCCGGGGGTGTGGCCTCCGGGTACGCCAAATATATGGCCTTCCTAGTTGAGAGACCTTCATTAAAATCGTCTGAGACCTCCACTGGACATACCTTCGTGCACATACCGCACGCCGTGCACTTCTTCACGTCGACCCCCCTCGGCCTCACGTGCACTCGAACTCTGTAGTTGCCAGCTTGACCGCTAACCTCTTGCACTTCAGCAGATGTCAACAGATCTATGTTCGGATGCCTCCAAACAGCGTCCATCCTAGGCTTTAGGAGGCTCTGAGCGTCGTCAAGCGTCGGGAATACCTTTGTGAGCTTGGCCATGTTCCCGCCGATCGCGGGCCTCTTCTCGATGAGGTGCACCTTGACGCCCATGTTCGCGAGCTCGAGGGCTGCTGTTATCCCTGCAATACCGCCTCCAATGACTAGGACCCCTCCCGCGGACCCCTCCTCGGCGAGCTTCGAGGCGCACGCCATCGAGCTTTCTCCTCCAGCTATTACTCTGAAGCGTTAGAGACTCTCAACTAGAGCCAGTTTAAAATTTTGGGTTGCCAGCTCATCGAAATCGTAAGGGAAAGTTTTTTAAATTCATAACCCCCTCCTCTACACCGGTCCTTGACCTCGTCGAGGGGTCTTAGAGATGGGCATGGGCCTTCAAGAGATTGTTCAGAGGAACAACCTCTTGCAGTGCATCCAGTGCGGCATGTGCACGGGCAGCTGCCCCATAACCATCAAAGCACCCCTCAACATTAGAAAGTACATGCGCGAGGCTGCCGTCTTGGGAAAGCTCGAGATCCGTCCTCAGAACGAACTGTGGGGTTGCACCACGTGTGCCACTTGTGCTTCTCGTTGTCCGAAGCAACTAAAGCCTTACGAGTTCTTAGTTGACGTTCGGAGCATGGTAGTGGAGAAGGGAGAGGTTGCCCCCACGGTTAGGGACGCTCTCGAGAGCGTGTACCTGAATGGAAATCCTTGGGGGAGGGCCCGCGGAAAGCGAATCGAGTGGACCCGAGACTTGAACGTAAAGCACGTCTCTCAAGGAGCCGACGTCCTGTACTTCGTCGGGTGCACCACCTCCTACGACCCGAGGGTCCAGAGCATTGCCAAGAGCTTAGTGAAGTGCTTCAACGCCGCTGGCGTAGACTTCGGCACGTTGGGCGAGGAAGAGAACTGTTGCGGGAGTGAGGTCTATCACATAGGCGAGAAAGGACTCTTCGAGTTCCTCGTCGAGGAGAACATGAAGCTGTTTAGCGGGTACGGCGTCAAGAAGCTCGTGACGAACTGCCCTCACGGCTTCGACGTGCTCAAGAACAGGTATCCTCAATCGGGCCTCGAGGTGTGGCACCACAGCCAATTCCTGGCCGAGCTGATCGACGAGGGGAAGTTAGTCCCGTCGAAGAGGGTGGAGAAAAAGGTCATATACCACGACCCCTGCTACCTAGGCAAGCGGAACAAGGTGTTTGACGAGCCCAGGAAGGTCATAGAGAGCATAAAAGGGGTCGCGCTCTTAGAGTTCGATAGGAACAGGAGCAGGAGCCTGTGTTGCGAGGGAGGTGGAGGAAGGATGTGGATCGACATCCCAGGGCCGCGCCTCGCGGAGTTCCGCGTTAGAGAGGCAGTAGAGGTGGGGGCAGATATCATAGCCGTCGCCTGCCCCTTCTGCATGCTCACGATGGAGGACGCCGTCAAGACCACCGGCAACGAAGAGAAAATTCAAGTCATGGACATAGCCGAGCTATTGGCCTTGGCCCTATAGTGCACAAAAGTGATGTTTCTCTTCGAAAAACTCGGACTTTTCTAGGATCCTTATCGGCGTGCTCCACGGCTTAGAGCTTGACGGGTCTTACTAGTTTGATGATGTCTAAGGTCGAGGTAGAAAGATGGGTAAGGTTGTTGAGGGTTTAGAGGCTTAAGCCCCGCCTCCGCGTAGCTCAGCGATCTTCTTCTTTAGCGCTGGCACTATCTTGAAGAGGTCTTCGACTACTCCGAAGTCGGCATGGCCGAATATCGGCGCGTTGGGATCCTTGTTCACCGCTATCACGAGCTCAGCGCCCTTAATTCCGACTAAGTGTTGGAAAGCGCCGCTTATGCCGAGGGCTAAGTACACCTTGGGCTTGATGGACTTGCCCGACTGGCCTATCTGCCTGTCAGAGGGCATCCAGCCCTTGTCGACTATCGGTCGTGAGCAGCCGACCACGGCGCCGAGCATATGAGCTAGCTCTTCGACCATCGGTATGTTGTTCTTGTCCTTTATGCCCCTACCTATGCCTATTACCAGAGGGGCTGCTGTAATGTCGACCGCGCCGGGTGGCGGGGTCACAAGCTCCAAGAAGCGCTTCTTGACCTCCGCCGGAGGCTGGTAGGGAAAGTCCACCAGCTGGCCGCTTATCGGGCGCGACGGCTTCTGAGCTTTGAAAGCAGCTTGGCGGACGGTAACTACGTAGTTCCTAGACTTCTTGACTATGACCCTGGCGTTTATCTTCCCGCCATATATCTGGCGCGTGACCACGAGGGTGTCACCCTCGAACTCTATGCCTATGCAGTCTGTCGCTAGTGGGATGTTCAGGGCTGCTGCAAGCCTCGGGGCCAGCTCCATGCCTATCGATGAGTGACCTATCATAGTTAGCAGGGGGTCCTCTTGCTTGATCAGCCGTTCGAGAGTGCTCTGGTAGTGGTCGGAGACGAAACTCTCGAGAACGTCATGCTCTACGACGAAGACCTTGTCCGCGTACTCCGCTAGAGGCTTTGCCAGCTCCTTTATGTTCTTCCCAAGTATCACGGCCGATAAGGTAGTGCTCAGCTTGTCGGCTAGCTCCCTGCCCTTAGACAGCATCTCGAAGGTGACGTCCCTTAACTGCTGTTGCCTGTGCTCGGCCAATACCAATATGCCAGCCATCTAGAACAACCCCCTCGACCTTAATATCTCTAAGATCTTAAGGGCCACATCATCCGGGCTTCCCTTGAGGAACTGGCAGACCTTTTCCGCAGGTGGTATGAAGAGCTTGTCTATCGTCGTCCAAGAGCCTGCAACGCCCACTTCGCTTTCATCCAAGCCTATGTCCTTCAGGCCCAAGACCTTTATCTCCTTTTGCATTGCCTTGCGTATACCGAGTATCGAGACGTACCTCGGCTCATTTATGCCTGTTTGCACCGCGAAGAGGGCTGGCAACTTCACTTCCACGACCTCCATCAAGCCTCCCTCGAGCTCTCGGTGCGCCACGGCGGTGCCCTTGTCTTTGATTTCGAGCTTCTTGACCATGGTTGCGTGCGGGATGTTGAGGAACTCCGCCAGCACGGGGCCCACGACGGCGCTCCCGTCATCCTCCGCCTGCACTCCTGTTAGTATGAGGTCGAACTGCATGTTCTTTATGACCTTGGAGAGAGCCTTGGCCACGACGTAGGGGTCGGAGCCAGCGAGCTTGGGGTCGTAGATCCTTATCGCTCGGTCGGCCCCTCGAGCGAGGCACTTACGCAAAGTGCTGTTGGCCTCTTCCGGGCCCACTGTTATGACCGTCACGGTGCCGCCAAGTCTCTCCTTTATGCGCACGGCCTCTTCGACTGCGTAGTCGTCCCACTCGTTGATGTCGTAGACCAAGCCATGCTTCTCGACGTCCTTCCCCGTGGAGTCTATCCTCACTTCGGCCTCAGCGCACTTCGGGACGTGCTTGACGCAAACTATTATGTTCATTTTCAATCACCCCTTAGAGTATTAAGGCCTGTATAGACTCACATGGGCCACTTTATAAGCCTTCATCAGCTGGCCTTTATAGGTCGTGCTTGGTGAAATGGCCTAAGATGATTTTAAGATCGCACCAATCGCCGGCTCCTTCGCAAGTCCTTCGTCTAAATTCCTATGGGAGGGCGAGAAGGCTGGCAATGGCCTTCTTTACCGTCTCAACAGCACCGACGTCCACGACCTGGTAAACTGTCCTGCCCTTCACCACCTTTCTATCCACGACACCCAGCCTAGCTAAGAAGTTCAGATGAGCTAAAGTTTCTTCGAATGCAAGCCACTTGTCGTATATTGGCATGCACTCCCAAGAGGGGTATCGCGTTCTCCATTCCATTTTCGAAGAAATCCAGTACGCGTCGCCGCTTTGAGCTTTCAATATCCTTACTATTTCGAGGAGCCTCCTCTCGTGGTGATTAGCGAGCTCTCGCACCCTTTCCTTAAGGTTTTTGAGGGGTCTGCCATGCCCTGGGAGTACGAGGGAGGGGTTGAGATCACATACTCTCTTGAGTCCTAGGAGGTAAGCGCTTAAAGAGTCCTCTTCATAGCTCCACGACGATATGTTTGGGGTTACGTCTTTTAATATGTGATCTCCACTAAACAAGAAGCCCCCATCTTGATCGTAAAGGCACATATGCCCTTGCGTGTGACCAGGCGTCTCGATGCACTTGAGCTTGTGGCGGCCAAGCTCTAAGAGATCTCCATCTCTTAAGGGTACAAGACCAGGCAGGTTCTCGTGATAGGCCCTCAATGCCGGTTTGACGATGCCCTTGGCCAAGCGTTCCGGGAAACCGTTTTCCACGACAAATGCCAGTACTTCTTTCACCTGGTCTTCGCCGCACACTAACCTCCTCAGCTCGTTGTAGCCTACGTAGATCCTAGACGCTACCGCAAACTTCCGCGCTGCGCCGATGTGATCTCTATGTGCATGTGTCGCAATGAACGAGCTTTTATCGGGTCGCACGTTCAATCTCTTCATGTTTTTGCGCAATGCCATGATGCTCAAGAAGAAGTCGGGCCCCGCATCTATCACTACGTCCTCGTCGTCCGTCTTTATTATGTATGTGTTGACGTGGTCGACTGGACCTACCAGTGGAGTCTTAACCATAAACAAAGCGGGGCACCAAGAGAAACCCGGGAAAAAAGAGAGGTATAAAGAAAAGCTGACGTCACTCGGGCCTCGTGAAGACGTAGATGGGGTTACCATCCTTCTCTATGACTGTCAGCTTGGCCTGCATGCCAACCTTGATCTCTGGGAGCCTGAAGCCCACAAGCCATGCAAGCACCCTCACGCCCTCCTTCAGCCTGCCGATAGCTACTGTGTAGGGCTTCTCGTCTTGGAAGGTCAGGGGCCTGACCACCACGTGTGTGAAGGCCTCGATGGTAGCTTCGTTGCTCAGCTCGACCCACTCCATGTCTGACGACAGGCACTCGCCGCAGTCCGCAACTGGAGGGAAGTACAACTTGCCGCACTTCTTGCACTTCGTGGCTAAGACCTTCCCCTGCTTGAGACCTTCCCAGAAGGGCAACGTCTTGCTTATCGGGACGTCTTGTACGACGGTTATGGGCCTCGTCTTTATGGTCGGGAACGAGGACAAGAGCCTTCACCTCTTCAGTATTGTGACATAGCAGTAGTGACCAGTACCACCGACGTTGTGGGCCAAGGCTATGTAGTTTTTGAAAGGCACTTGCCTACTGGGCTCTTTAGCCTCTCCCCTTAGCTGTTTCACCAGCTCGTAGATCATGCCGACGCCTGTTGCACCTATGGGGTGGCCCTTGGCCTTCAAGCCGCCGTCGACGTTCACGGGAATCTTCCCACCGATCTCTGTTTGCCCCTCTCTGATCAGCTTAGCCCCCTCGCCCTTCTTGCAGAAACCTAGGTCCTCGTAGGCCATTATCTCGGCGATTGTGAAGCAGTCGTGGACCAGCGCCATCTCTACCTGGTCTGGCGTGACTCCGGCCATCCTGTAAGCCTGTTGAGCCGCCTTTACCGCTGACTCTAGCCCCACGTAGTCCTTCCTCTTGCTTAGGTTGGCCGTTCCGCAGGAGCTCCCTAAGCCAGCGACCCACACAGGGGTCTCGACCTTGAGTTGTTTGACTTTCTCCTCCGAGGCCAAGATGGCTGCCGCGGCCCCGTCAGTTATCGGGCAACAGTCATAAAGCTTCAACGGCCAGGCAATTACCGGAGACCTCAGCGCCTCTTCGACGGTTATCCTGTTTCTGAAGTGGGCTACCGGATTCATCGAGGCGTACTTGTGGTTCTTGACCGCAACCATGGCTAGGTCCTCCTCGGTCGTGCCGTACTTCGCCATGTGGGCCGTGGCGTGTATGGCGTAGTAGCCGGGGAAGGTCAGGCCGAAGTTGTGGAACTCCCAGAGGTAGTAGCCCGCTCGTCCGATGAACTCGACCATAGTCGGCGTATCTATTTGCCTCATCTTCTCGACGCCTAGTGCCAGCGCTATGTCTGCCTGACCGCTTGCCACAGCCCAGTAGGCCATCGCGAAGGCCGCGCTTCCAGAGGCACAAGCGGCCTCTACGCGTGCAAGACCTGCGCCAGTCAAGCCGCAATACTCCGCTATTACGACAGCCGGGAGGTTCTCCTCGTACCACGCCCCAGCTCCAGCGCTGCCTACTGCCACGAACTCTATGTCCTTTGGCGATACTCCTGCGTCCTCTACGGCAGGCTTGAAGGCCTCGAAAGTTATCTCAGCTACGTTGACGTCGTTTCTCACGCCGTACTTGGCGCATCCAACACCGATGACCGCTACTTTCCTCAAAGTCCTCTACCTTCCCTTAAACTGGGGCTTCCTCCTCATCATGAAGGCCTCTACGCCTTCCTTCAAGTCCTCCGTCGAGAACGTCAAGCCCATGAAGGCCGACTCGATGCGCAGGCCAGCCTCGAGAGGCGCTTGGGACCCGAAGTTTATGGCCAGCTTGGCGTACCTCATGGCTATCGGTGGGAGCTCACAGAGCTTCTTGGCCAGCTTGCGGGCCTCGTCTCTCAAGTTGTCGTACGGCACGACTCTGTGGACCAGGCCTATCTTCAAGGCCTCGTCGGCTTTGATTCTCTCTCCGAGCATGATGAGCTCCTTGGCCTTCGCTATGCCGATTATCCTCGCAAGTCTTTGGGTACCGCCCCAACCAGGTATGAGGCCTAGGTTTATCTCTGGCTGCCCAAATTCTGCGTGTTCTGCTGCTATCCTGAAGTCGCAGGCAAGCGCTAGCTCAAGACCTCCTCCTAGGGCATATCCATTTATCGCGGCTATCACTGGCTTGCTCATTTTCTCGATGAAGCCGAAGACCTCTTGGCCGTACCTCGAGAAAGACTCGCCGTTGACTGGGGTGACCTTCGGCATGGCTGTTATGTCGGCCCCAGCGCTAAAAGCCCTGTCCCCCTCGCCGGTGATGACCACGCACCTTATTGAGGGATCTCTCTCAGCGGTCATTAGGGCGTCGTAGAGCTCCTCCATCATAACATCGTTGAAAGCGTTGAGTCTGTGAGGACGGTTTAAGGTTATCCATAAAATGTCTTCGTCCCTCTCGACCTTTAAGGTCTCGTATGCCTTGCTCATATAACTCACCAAGACTAGTTATTCGGTAGAAAGATATATAGGACGCTAAAAAAAGTTTTGGAAGCTCTTAATAGAGCCTCGTCAAGTACTGCAAGATGGTGAGTAACTGGATCTCGCTCGTGCCCTCATATATCTCCGTTATCTTAGCGTCTCTATGGTACTTCTCGACGCGGTACTCACCCATGTAGCCGTACCCGCCCAAGGTCTGGATCGCAAAGTCCGTGGCCTCCACCGCGACCTTGCTCGCGTACAGCTTGGCCATCGAGGTCATAAGTGGCATCATTGGGTCGACCTTCTTCTCGCCGCTCTTCCTCCTTTGCTCAAGAAGCCTATCCACGTACCAAGCGGCTTTGTATGTCAAGAGCCTGGCGGCCTCTATCTTCGTGGCCAGCTCGGCTAGCTTACAGCCTACCAACTGATGCTGAATTATGGGTACCCCGAAGGTCGTCCTCTGTTTTGCGTACTTGAAGGCTATCTCCCATGCCCCCTGCGCCATGCCCACGGCTTGGGCCGCGACGGCGACTCTAGACGTATCTAGGAACTCTATCGTGTGGTAAAAGCCCCTGTTGAGCTGGCCTACTATGTGCCAATCGGTCACCCTAACGTTGTCCAGCTTGACCTCGCCAGTTAGTGAGCACCTTATCCCCATCTTATTGTGGAGCTTCGTCACCTCTAGTCCAGGCATCCCCTTCTCGACGACGAAGAGGGTCTGGCCTCGATAGGTTGGCCTAACCTTCGTGTCCGTCTGAGCCAGGACTACCATGAAGTCCGCTATTGGAGCATTCGTTATGAAGGTCTTGGTGCCGCTTATCCACCACTCGTCCCCGTACTTTGTGGCTACCGTGTCAAGCCTCGTTATGTCGCTTCCGTGATTGGGCTCAGTAAAGGCCCCTGCGGATATGTACTCGCCTCTGCAGAGCTTGGGCAAGTACTTCTCCTTCTGCTCCTCAGTTCCGAACTCCAAGATGAGATCGCTACCGAATATCCCCGCCATTATCGCCACTCCTAGCGATGAATCGGCCCTGCACATCTCCTCTATCACGAGGCACGCCTCCAGAGTCCCGTACCCTTGTCCGCCGTACTCTTGTGGGAAGGCTATGCAGGTGAAGCCGAGCTGCGCGGCCTTCCTGTAGAGCTCGAGCGGGAACTCTTCTTTTTTGTCGAGCTCCAGCGCTAGCTCCGGCTTAAACTCCTTCTCACAAAACTCCCTGACAGCCCTCTTTATCTCGAGCTGTTCCTCTGTCAATTGAAAGTCTACCATCGACTCAACCTCCTTGCTCCAGAGTTAATAGGGGAGTAAAAATTATTATGGGTGCTATCAATAGGTGTAGAAGCCCCTCTTAGTCTTCTTCCCAAGCCAGCCCTTCTTAACGTAGTCCTCTAGCAATGGACAAGGATTGTAGAACTCCATCTTGTACTTGTTGTACAATGACGCCAATTTGTTGTATATCACATCTATGCCCTTCTTGTCAGCGTACTCGCACGGACCAGAGGGCCAGCCCGTCCCCAGCTTCATTCCAGTATCTATGTCGGCCGGAGTCGCCACGTCCTCGTAGACCAACCAAGCCGCTTCGTTAACGGCAACCGCCCAAGACCTGTCGACGTCGTACTGGCCAGCCAGAGCGAATGGTATGGCCGGTCTCCCCTTAGACCAGTCGTAGAAGCCAGCGCCAGTCTTCTGGCCTAGCTTGCCAGCCTTCACGAGGGGCTCGATGACCTCTGGGCATGGTTTGAAGCGCTCGCCGTAGGCCTTGTACATGACAAGACCCGTCTCAGCGACTATGTCGAGGCCTACGAAGTCTGCGAGCTCGAACCAGCCCATGGGGAAGCCTCCATCGTACTTAACAGAGGCATCGATGGCTTCCTTCGTGGCCTCTCCGCGGTGGAGCGTCCAGAAGGCTTCAACAAACACAGCGCCTAGCACTCTATTGACCACGAAGCCCCTCACGTCTTTCTTCACGATTATCGGAGTCTTCCCTATCTTCTTGCATATACTTACCAACGTGCTCACGGTCTCGTCGCTTGTCTTGTCACCCTTTATTACTTCGACTAACGGCATCATCTGGGGTGGGTTGAAGAAGTGCAGCCCAGCCACCTTGTCAGGCCTCTTCGTCGCGCTCGCCATCTCAGTTATGCTGAGGGTCGATGTGTTCGAAGTTAGAAGGGCGCGCGAGGGTGCTAGCTGATCGAGCTGAGCGAAGACCTTCTTCTTGAGGTCCATGTTTTCGGGCACGCACTCGACAGCCAAGTCGATGTCCTTGGCAGCTACTTCATAGCTCGTCGTGGTCTTTATCCTCGCAAGGATCTTATCGACGTCCTCCGGCTTTATACGCCTCTTCTCCGCGAACTTGTTGAGGCTCCACCTGATCTTCTCCATGGCGTTCTTGAGGAACTCGTCCTTTATGTCCAGTAGGCTGACCTCAAAGCCAGCCATGGCGAAGACTTGCGCTATGCCATGCCCCATGGCTCCTGCCCCGATGACCGCTACCCTCTTTATCGCTTCAGCCAAAGCCATTCCCCCGAGGTAGCAATAGTGGCTGTTTTTATAAGCTTTATCGTGCGATCCTAGAGAAGCGCTTCGTTGCCCATTTTGTCGAAGCGCTCGGGCTAGTATATGCTATGGGAACTCCGAAGCCCTTGAATTATGCTGATGGCCAAAGGTCATAGGCTTTAAGGGCTACAGTTTTGATGCACGACAGCTATTTGATTCTTTAGGCCGTCGAGTGTTGCTTGCATTGGACAATGCCCTAGGAATTCTCGGCGAAGTAACTATCGTTGTGGAGCTTAGACGCTTTGGACCCCTGTCGCGTTAAACATAAAAGGTCCTCGAGTTATCACAGACGTAGACGTCTAGGGCTAGTTCTTTGATGCCGAGGGGTGTTGGCGTCTGTCCAAGGTGTTGGTAACGGGAGGGGCAGGCTTCATAGGCAGTCACTTAGTGGACAGGCTCGTACAAGAGGGTTTTGAAGTAGTTGTTTTGGACGACCTGAGCACGGGCTCCCTAGACAACGTAAAGGCACACATGGAAAACCCGAAATTCCAGTTCGTTAGGGGGGACGTAAGGGTCAGGGGCGTAGTGAGGAGGGTCCTCAGGAACGTCGATTGCGTCTTCCACTTGGCAGCTATAGCAAGCATAGATCTATCGATTAGAAGGCCCGACCTAGTCAACGACGTGAACGTAACGGGCACCCTAAATTTGCTCGAGGAGAGCCGTAGAGCAAACGTCGAGAAGTTCGTCTTTACCTCCTCCTGCGCCATTTACGGAGAGCCGGTTAAGTTGCCGGTCGACGAGGAACACCCGACGAGACCTCTCTCGCCCTATGGCGCTAGCAAGCTCGCAGCCGAGCAGTACTGTGACGTGTATCACAGGGTCTACGGGCTTAATGTAGTCGTCCTGAGGCTCTTCAACGTCTACGGACCTAGACAAGAGAGGAGCCCCTACGGTGGGGTCATAAGCAGGTTCATCAAGAGGTTAGAGAGGGGGCTCGCGCCTATAATCTTCGGCGATGGAAGACAGACGAGGGACTTCGTCTACGTGGGTGACGTCATTGAGGCTCTAATGCTTGCGATGAGGTCAAAGAGTTGCGTGGGAATGGCAATTAACATAGGCTCGGGCGTTGAGGTAAGCATAAGGGAGCTCGCGGATAAAATAACAAGAATCTTTGGGTTGAGGGTGAGGCCTATCTTCTCTAGGCCTAGGGCTCGAGAAGTTAATCGTATGTGCGCTGATATAAGAAGGGCTCGAGAGGTCTTGGGCTTCGAGCCGAAGACGGCCTTAGAGGAGGGGTTAAAGGCTTGTATTAAGACCTAGAGTTTTAGAGCGACGTCTTTATATTAGGCTGATAGTTCGACGTCCTTCATGTCTGAGGCGCTCTCCGCAAAGAGGAAAGCGCGCATTCATTCTGCCTGCGCATTGGCTGAGCCCTTCGTAGACACTATGATCAACAGCTACGAGGTTAAGAGGTGGGTGAGGCTTTAGCCCTCCAGCGGACACCAAGAATTATCGAGGCTTTCCACGAGATGGTATATGTGATGATCGAGAATCGACATAGATTTATTTTTAGCTGACTACATAAAACTCATACGAGGTTCGAGGCGATCGCCTTAAGCGTAACCTTAGGTGCCGTGCTGAGCAACGTGTGGCGTACTTCGCTGTGCCACTCAAATGCGGAAAGTGTTAAACGTGATAGTCATGCTGACTTACGTCTCAGGCAGGAAGAATGCGATGATGGTCACAGCAGGTCAGAGCTTATGGGTGATGGACCTTGCCCGAAAGAATTAGGCTTCGCTACTCGGGCGCAATCAACTTTGCAGCTGCCATAGTCAGCCTACTCATAAGCTTCGGCTTCGTCATTGTGATAACCCGCAGGCTTAGCGTTGAAGAGTTCGGTCTATGGGCCCTTATCTCCACGCTGGTGAGCTATCCACTAATGCCCACTAGCATATGGAGCTATTGGTATCCTAGGTTCGTGGCTCGTGGCATCCCGAAGTCGATAGGGACGGCCTTCGCGGTCAGCCTATGCTATTTGCCCCTAGCCTTAGCCATCTACATCCCGGCCTCGTATTGGCTATGCAACTTCGTCGTCGGATGGGGCTTCTGGATAGCGGCGGTTTTCGGTTCATTGCTTATAATCCTGAGCCTCGTCGGAGGAGTCGTAGGCGGTGTAGCCTCTACTTACGCTCCTGAAGTCCCAGGTTACTCGTCGCTCGTTTATGATGTCCTTAGGTTGCCGCTGGCTTACCTCTTCGTAGTAGTGTTACGCTCGGGCTTAAGCGGGGCCTTGCTCGCCGCGTTCTTGGCCAGCGCCATCTCAACATCGGCCGCGTTGATGATCTTGGTCAGAAGAGGATTGAGGTGGGACGGGATAGACTTCGGCCTCGCGAAGAGGTGGTTCAGGGGCTTCTCGATCCCCCTCTTGGGGATCTTTGACGGCATGCTGGTCAGCGCCGATCGCATCCTGCTTGCAGGGCTCAGCAACTCTGAGAGCCCTGTCGCATACATGAGCGCGTGCTACAGCCTCAGAAACCAGATAGTCTATGGTCGCGCTACCGCCGCAGGCCTCTACGCTAGGATGCTACGAGGCGGCTCCGCCAGTGACGTCGAGGAGATAACTAGGCTCTACTTCGCCATTACCGCCTTCATGTTCACCTCTATCCTTTGCTTGTCGTACCCCCTGCTCTCCCTACTTAACCCCATCTACCGAGACGCCTATTGGGTTGTGTGGGTCGCCAGCCTCTACGTGTTCGTCGAGGGCTTCTTCGGCATCTTCTACTCAGCCGTTAGCGGCCGCGAGAAGGTCGACCTGAAGCCTGAGGTCTCGGTCAGCGACTTCATCAAGAGTAGACTTTTCAAGTGGAGCTTCACAAGCCTGATGATGCACGCCCTAGGCCTAGCCATAGGCACGGCCCTCTTGCTGACATTCATCGGTGGAGGTCTGGGCATCGTCTTCTTGGCCTCGGCTTACCCCATTGGCTGGCTAATCGGCCTACTCGCCTTCGCATCCCCCTTCTACAGGTTGACGAAAGAGGTCGTTGACTTCAAGTTCCCCTGGCGCGATGCCTTCCCCTTCATAGTTGCAAGCCTCTGTAGCGCCTCGTGCTATTTCGCCCTCGGCTCTCATACCATCGCAGTCATGAACTTCTGGTATGATGCCCCTGTTCTGCTAGCTCACGTAGCGATCGCCGGTGTCGTGTACTTGGCGGTCGGCTACGCCCTCTCGCCCTGGCTTCGGAAGCTGGTCAAAGAGGTCAGGAGCTTCGTCTTCACCGAGGTCTTGCGGGTAGAGCTTGCCTGAGGACAAAGCAAAAACTCAAGGCATAGCGCTCCTCCGCCCTAAAGGGCGAGGGCCCCTAGGCGACTCATCGGTTTCCCCTCATTTACTCAGGTTTACATCTGTCATTTGAGGGGCGTTCAGGGGGGCCAGAGCTCTCCACATCCCTCCAAGTGCTCTCCTCCCAATATTCAGAACAGCTACGGTGTCTCTATCTGCCTCAAATTCGCATCTAAAGTACTTCATTTTTCTGCAGCCGTTCTCAACAAGCTTCAAGCGGCATCTTGGGCATGTTGTTGATGTAAACTCGAAGTCAGCGACAAAGGACTACGGCAAGATATTTAGCGCTAGGGCCCCCTACACTTAACACTCGGTGGTTAACTTGAAGTTTGGCGTCGTCGTCTCGAACGCTCAAAGGGGGTTGCTGGACAGGCTCAAGATGCTCGAAGAGCTCGTGTTGGAGGCCGAGAAGCTGGAGTTCGACGCTTTCTTCGTCACTGACCATTACATGCTCCCGTGGAGCAACGAGACCTTGGAGCCGTGGCTCTACCTGTCCTACCTAGCGGCCAAGACCTCTAAGATTAAGCTCGGGACGTGCGTCACCCCGATTCCCTTTAGGCCGCCGGGCATGCTGGCGAAGATGGTCTCCACGCTTGACGTGCTCTCGGGCGGGAGGGCGATCTTGGGGGTCGGCATTGGATGGTACACCCCCGAGTTCGAGGCTTACAGTCACTGGGACCCAAACAACGTTAGGTTCGAGAAGGCCAAAGAGGGGCTCGAGCTCATAGTAAGGCTCTGGACCGAGGACAAGGTGAGCTTCGAGGGGAAGTACTACAAGGCTAAGGACGCGGTCCTCTTGCCCAAGCCCTTGCAGAAGCCACGCCCGCCTCTGTGGTTCGGGGGCGCTGGCAGGAAAATGCTCGAGCTGACGGCGGAGATGGGCGACGGCCTCATCTGCATAGGGCCTAGATGGCTTCCTGCCTATGTAAGTAGCGAGGACTACGGCAAGAGGGTCGAGACGGTCAGGAGACTCAGGGAGAGCAGGGGGAAGTCTGGCGACTTTACGTTCGCCTGCATAATAGCCCCCCACGAGGACTGGAAGGAGTTCGTGAGGGAGGCTGAGAGCTACAAGAGATCGGGGATGAACTACCTCATCCTAGGCATAGTGAGGCTGAGAGAGGCGCTCGGGCAAGTCAGGCGCTTTAAAGACGAAGTCGCCTCGACGATGGCGTAGCCGTATTACATGATCGTATGGGGCAAACGTTATGGGGGCCTAGGGCTAGGGCGGTTTCCATGAAGGTCCTCGTAACGGGCGGTTGTGGGTTCATAGGTAGCCACTTAGTCGAAGAACTTTGCAGGAGGGGCTTCGAGGTCTACGTCCTAGACGACCTCTCATTGGGTGTCGAGGAGAACATAAAGGGCCTTGATGCTAAGTTCGTAAAGGGGGCTTCAGGCGACGTAGCTCGCCTAGACTTTAGGGTCGATGTCATTTTCCACAACGGCATCCCATCGTCGTCGCCCATGTACAAGAAGGACCCTCAGCTGACGTCAAAAGTCGTGAACGACATGATCTCCGTGCTCGAGTACGCTAAGAAGAACAAGTCGAAGGTGATATTGGCGTCGACGAGCTCCATTTACAACGGCAACCCGATACCGTGGCGCGAGGACATGCCGGTGTTCGTGACGGACTACTACACAGAGGCAAGGTACTACTGCGAGAGGTTGTGCAAGCTATACTCGGACCTTCACGGCGTCGAGGTCGTCGCTCTGAGGTACTTCAGCGTGTACGGCGAGAGGGAGCAGCACAAGGGGAGCTACGCCAACGTATTGACCCAGATGATCTGGAGCGGGTTGAAGGGAAGCGAGTTCACGATCTACGGCGACGGGTCGCAGAGCAGGGACCTCGTGTACGTCGAGGACGTCGTAGATGCCAACATCAAGGCCTTAGAGTACGGGGAGGGCAAGTTCGATGTGTTCAACGTCGGAGGGGGGAGGGCTTACTCCTTCAATGACATGCTGAACGTCCTGAGAGGCAAGGGCTTAGAAGTCAAGGTAAGGTTCATCGAGAACCCCATAAAGAACTACGTCTATCACACACTCGCGGACACCAAGAAAGCCGAGGAGCTCCTGAAGTTCAAAGCCAAGTGGAGGGTCGAGGACGCGGTGCCCCGCCTAATAGACTATTACAAGAGGATCCTAAGATGAGTGCGATCCTTGCCAGTTGGGCTCTGCGACTAGCTTTTGAAGGTCCTCTCTCATCAGTATCTCCTTTATTATCTTTGTAGTGCTACAGAGCTTGTGTGCCTCGTAGAGCTCCTTGAGCCTCACGACCTCTACCTTGAGGCCTCTCTCCTCCAGTTCTCTCCTGAGCCTCTCTTCGTCGAAGTTCTGGTTCGGGCCTAACATTATGACATCTGGCCTTAGCTCCTCGACTATCTTAAGCATGTCCTCTCCCTCGTTCCCCAAGACTGCTTCCTTGACCCCCTTAATGCTCTTGACCACCTCGAGCCTCTGTCCCTCGGGCACTACGGGCCTCCTACCCTTGAGCCTCTGAACCGTGGAGTCGCGGGCGACCACGACGATCACGTCCCCCAGCTCAGCAGCCTTCGATATCAGGAATATGTGCCCTGGGTGTATTATGTCGAAGACCCCCGCGACCATGACCCTCTTCCTTCTCTCGGCCACGACCTCCCCCTCCACTTCTATCAGGCCTAGGTATTTTAGGCAGTCTAATAGGCCTTCGCAATACGCCACGCAGACGTAGCTCGTGGTGTAGTCCCCCAACCTCGCGTAGTACCTGGCGTCCTCGTAATAGCGTTTCGCGTTATCGATTATCGCCTCGACCCGATACCTCAAGCGTCGAGGAGGTTTTAGCCTCATCTTCTCGAGGATCCTCTCGACGTAGTCGAAGTACCTCGAGAGCCTCTCCTCGTCGGACCTCCAAGGGCTCAAGGGCACTCCTCCATTCCCGCAAAGGTCTTCAACGCCTCGAGCTCCACGAAGTGGAGTGCCCCGGGAAAGACGAGCACGTGAGGAGGAGGCCCGAAGTCGTAGTCGAGGAGCTTAGAGAGTCTCGAGGCCTTTACGACCTCGCTGTCCCAGCATGCCCTCGCTACCCCAACAATTAGCCTATCCCCCTTCACGACCCCCTCTCCTCTCTGGGCCTCCATCTCGAGCAGTAACCTCAACGCCTCGTTTATGGTCATGGCCTTGCCGCTCTCGACGTCTAGATCCAAGTAAAGCAACGTGTGAAGTCCTCTAGACAAGTTGTCCCTTATAGCGTCGTAAGCTGCGTTGTTCGAGCCCTTCTCCGGGAAGACCACCGTGGCCGACTTCCCAAATTTGTAGCTGGACAGACCTGTCAAGCCCGGCACCACGCTCAGGATGGATGCCGAGGGCACGTACTTGACCTTTATCCCCCTCTTGACGGCTTCTATCTTAAGGGCTATGTGGGTCGTGGCTATAAACGGGTCTCCTATGGTCAATAGCGCTACGGACCCTCTTTCCGCGAGGTCCAATATCTTCCGGGCCCCACGGCCTTCGAGGTCCGATCGGTGCAAGGGCTTGGCCTCCCTGCCTATCAGGGATTGAAGCGCGAGCAACTCGTCCTTGGGAATTAAGCTCGTGTAGAGGTCTATGAAGAGGTGGTCAGCCCTCTTTGCTTCCTGAAGCCCTTCGATTGTCAGCCCCCTAGCCGTAAGACCTACGCCTATGAAAGCCAGGCCCAGCTCGCTTCACCTCAACGTTTATGCCTCTCTTCCCACCTGAGTTGGTAAGAAGGCCGGAGAGTGTAAAATGCTGTTGCGACCGACTTCATCGATCATCGTAGACTTGCTGAGGCAGCAGAAGTATCAACTGATCGGTAGCAAGAAGACTGCCGCTGTCAAGAAGTGCCATTGGCTCCATGCCGCGCTGACGGGCAATAGGTTCTGCTACAAGAACTGGTACGGCATTGAGAGCCACAGGTGCATACAGATGACCCCCACGCTCGCATGCCCGAACAGTTGCCTCCACTGCTGGAGGGTGGAGAGGGGGGACCCCGAGGTCCCCTCTTGGAGGGAGGAGGACTTCATGACCTACGACGACGAGAAGGCGATATTCGAGCAGGCCATCAAAGCCCAGTTAAGGATCTTGAGCGGCTACAAGTCGAACCCCAAGGTGATAAGGGAGAAGTACATCGAGGCGCTTCACCCAAAGCACTTCGCCATAAGCCTCGCGGGCGAGCCCACTCTCTACGAGAGGCTCGGAGAGTTCATAGAGCTCTGCAGGAGCAAGGGGTTCACGACCTTCTTGGTCACGAACGGCATGTATCCGGAGAGGCTGACGAAGTTATTGGATAGGGGCCAGCCCTCTCAGCTTTACGTGTCAGTAAACGCATCGTCAGAGGAGAAGTTCGTGGCCCTGTCCAGATGCTCACTGGCCGACGGATGGCGGAGGTTGATGAGGAGCTTGGGGCTTGTGAGGGAGTTCAGGTGCCCCACGGTCATCAGGATCACGCTGATAAAGGGGGTGAATGATCGCGAGGGCGACGTAGAGGGCTTCGCCAAGCTCGTTTCACTTGCAGAGCCCTGGTACGTTGAGGTCAAGGGCTACATGTACTTGGGGTACTCGAGGTTCAGGCTAGGGCTTGAGAACATGCCCAAGCATAGGGACGTCATCGAGTTTGCGAAAAAATTGAGCGAGGCAAGCGGCTATAGCTTAGTCGCCGACAGCCTCGGCTCGCGAGTCGCGTTGCTCTCTAGGATCGGCGAACCTGTCAAGGTGAAGCCGTAGCTCTTCGGATGCACGCTAGCTACTTTACCGCTTCGAACCTTTCCTCTGCCCCCTTCTTAGTTATCGCTAGGACGTCTATGCCGTCCCCGCTCAGCGCATCCCTCTCTATTGCGGCCCTCACGGCCTTTATCGCCAGGCCCCTAGCCTCGTCAACGTTCATGTCCTTTCTGTAGCCAGCCTCCAGTATGCCTATGGCTATCGTCGCTCCACTGCCGAGGGCGGCGTAGTCGTCCTCTATGAGGGAGCCGATGGCGTCTAGCACGAATAGGTGCGACCCGGTGTCGTCCACGCCGCCCACGAGGGTCTCGCTCATGAGGGGCATGTAGCGCTGGCTGAAAAGCATGTTCGCCAAGAGCTTAGCGGCGGCCCTGACCGACATCTTCCTGTTAGTGTCGAGCTCGTAGAGCCTGAGCTCCGCCCTCAGGCTCCTGGCTATTGCCTGCATGTCCCCTATGAGGCCCGCGCAGGCTATCCCGAGGTGGTCTGATATCTTGAAGATCTTCTTGGCCGACTTGCTCGTCACTGTGAAGCCGTAGCTGACCCTCTTCTCGGAAGCTAGCACGACGCCTTCTTCAACCCTCACCCCGACGGTAGTCGCGCCCACGGCCCAGTAAGCGCTCATTTGCTCTCTGTGGCCAACGTTATACATGAAGCACACCTGCCACTCTATTTAACTAGGCCTTCTTATATCTTTTGGAGTTGACGACCAGTTAATAAGAAGCCGTTCATTCATCGAGGGTTAGTGGGCCTTCATGGTGTCTGAACAGCCGTTTCGCAACGTTCCCGAGGTGCCGTCGCCAGACGACCTCATAGACGTGGCTTTTAGAAGGGCATCGCGCGCTTCCGTCAAATTGCCCACTAAGAGGGACAGGACATTAGTCGCTAAGTTAAAGGAGATCACGAGAGTGAGGACTGTTGCCTCGGTCGTGGTCGGCAGGCTGAGGGAGATAAAGAGGTGTATGCCGATGGTGGACTTCCTCAACCCGTTCTACAGAGACATGTTTTACTTGATGATAGACCCCGACAAGTTCAAGATAGCCATGGCTAGGCTCTCCAAGGCCTCCCAAATCGTGGAGAGGCTGGCCAAGGAGTACGTCAACAAGATCAGGTCCTCCTCAGACGCTAGGGAGGCTTCAAGGTCCCGCAGGGAGTTCTACGGTCGGGTGGCCTCGATAATCAAGGAGCTTAAAGAGGATTTGCAGGTTCTGTCCGAGGTCAAGAAGCTCAAGAGGCTCCCCTCCTTCGACTTCGACGTACCCATAATAATCGTTAGTGGCGCTCCCAACGTCGGCAAGTCGTCCTTCGTGAAATGCGTATCCACCGCCGAGCCAGAGATAGCCGAGTACCCCTTCACAACCAAGAGCGTAAGCGTAGGGCACATAATCGGCCCTAGAGGTGTCATAGCTCAAGTCGTGGACACCCCGGGCTTACTCGACAGGCCCCTAGAGGAGAGGAACAAGATAGAGCTCCAAGCAATAATCGCCCTGAAGAACCTAGAGGGAGGGATCGTCTTCTTGATTGACCCCAGTGAGACCTGTGGCTATGACCTCGACTACCAGCTTAACGTCCTCAGGAGCGTTAGGGAGATGTTCAAGGATAAGCCGATGGTCATAGCGCTGACGAAAATAGATATCGCTAGCGAGGAGCAAATTCGGAGGGCCCTCGACAAGCTTAGAGGCGAGAGGGTCTTTAGGTGCAACACCCTCCAGTGCGTCGGGGTAAGTGAGGTGGTAGATGAGCTCTTGAAGGTGATGAGGGACCATGATAGAAATTGACGGTAGCATGCTGGAGGGAGGGGGCCAAATACTCAGGATGACGGTGGCTCTCTCGGCTGTAACGGGGGTACCTGTAAGAGTCTACAACATAAGGGCCAAGAGGGAGAACCCCGGGCTTAGGGCCCAGCACATGACTGCCATCAGAGCCGTGGCAAGCTTGGTGGACGCGGAAGTCAAGGGCCTCGCCTTAGGGTCCATGGAGCTCACGTTCAGGCCGAGGGCGATCAAAAGCGGCAACTTTAGGTTCGACGTGGGGACAGCTGGCTCCACGACCTTAGTCCTCCAAAGCCTGCTACCAACAGCCGCCTTCGCGCCTTCAAGGGTCAACGTCGAGATAGTCGGCGGGACTGACAACCCCCTAGCGCCGCCTGTGGATTACGTGATCCACGTCTTAAAGCCAGTAGTCGCGAAAATGGGATACAACTTTGAGGTAAACCTCTTGAGGAGAGGCTTTTACCCCAAAGGAGGGGGCATCGTCAGGACGACGACCGTGCCGGTCCCCAAGCTGGCGCCTATAAGGCTGGAAGCACAGGGCGAGGTGAAGACTGTAAAGGGCATATCCTATAGCTCGAGATTGCCGGACCACATAGCTAAGAGAATGGCGGACAGCGCCTCTAAGCTCTTGAGAAGGGCCGGGCTCGAGGCGAATATAGAGGTCGAGGTGCTACAGCCCGGACACCCCAAGTGCGCCCTGAACCCCGGTTGCGGCATAGTGCTTTGGGCCGAGACGACGAGCGGGACCGTCCTAGGCTCGGACAGCTTGGGTGAGGTCGGAAAGCCAGCCGAGAAGGTCGGTGAAGAAGCTGCTAAGAAGTTGTTGGAGGAGATCGAGAGCGGGGCCACCGTCGATAGGCACTTGTCTGACCAGTTGATAGTCTACATGGCTCTCGCCGAGGGAGAGTCGGTTATCAAGGTGAGTGAGCTCACGATGCACGCGTTGACGTGCATCGAGTTGAGCAAAAAGCTCTTACATCAAGTGTCCTTCGAGGTCGTAGAGGAGAGGCCTAAGATCGTCGTGTGCAGGGGCGCCGGCCTTAAGAACAAGTTCCTAAAGGGTTAGTCGGGCGGGAGTATCCTGTCAAGAAGCCACTGGGCATCGAATGGTCTTAGGTCGTCGTACCCTTGGCCCGTGCCGAAGTATATTATCGGCTTCCGTGTGGCAACGGTTATAGACACGGCGGCTCCTCCCTTGACGTCGGCGTCGACTTTCGTCAGTATCGCGGCGTCGATGCTTACGGCGTCGTTGAACTTGACGGCCATGTCGTAGGCATCGTTGCCTGTTAGGGCGTCGACGACCAACACCTTGAGGGCTGGCTTTGCGACTCGCGCTATCTTCCTGAGCTCGTCCATGAGCCCTTTGTCCGTTTGGAGGCGGCCTGCCGTGTCTATCAGGACGCAGGCCAAGCCCTTGGAGGAGGCGTGGGACACCGCGTCGTAGGCGACGGCGGCAGGGTCGGCGCCGTACCTGTGCTTTATCACCTTCACGCCCAGCCTCGATGCGTGGACCTCGAGCTGTTCCTCGGCGCCAGCCCTGAAGGTGTCGCTACAAGCCAGGACTACAGAGAGACCGTTCTTCAGCAGCAGGTTGGCGACCTTCGCCACTGTGAGGGTCTTGCCGTGACCGTTGGGCCCCACGAACATCACTGTAAATACCCTGCCCTCCTGCCTCCACCTCTTGGCCTCCGACACCAGGTCTATCTGTGGCACTGACGTGAGCATCTTGTACAGGGTCCCTCGAAGGCTCCTCAAAACCACCTGGTATACGCTCTCGGTCCTCCCTACCCTGGCCCCCTTGAGGTGGGCGACCACGTCGTCGACTATTTCGAGGGCCACGGGGAAGGCCACGTCGCTCTCCACTAGGGCTAGGCGAAGCCTCTCGGCCACGTCTGAGAGGCTCTTCTCGTCGAGCTCTTTCGTCGTTATCTCTTGAAAAAGGGACTTGAGCTTGCTCTTCAGGAAGCCCAGCAAGCGCTTTTTAACCTCCGGCCTGGCTCTCGGCTATCTTCCTCAGCTCCGGCTCGAGCTTCGAGAGCCTGGCGGTGACGCTGGCGAGTTGCTGTTGGGTTTCAGCGACGAGCCTCTTTAGGGCGTCTATCCTGGCCTCGAAAAACCTCTTCGCGTCCTCCAAGCTCTTCTCGACCAAGACGTTCGCGCCCACGTTTACCAGTATCTTCTTCGTATCGGTGATCTTGCCCCTCGCATAGGCATTGGCCCCCAGCATGAACAGCGCTTCGACCTCCTCCGTCACCTTGCCGAGCTCCTCGATGGCCTGTATGGTGCCCTCCATTTCGTTTATGGCCGTCAGAGCTAGGTCTATCCTCTGCCTCAGGGCCTCGGCCAAGCTTTGTAGGTATTGCCACTCGGCGACGAGCCTGTTCACGTCTTGGGGCGTGGGCTTAGCGCTGCTCTGAGCCAACTTCGACCAACTCCCTCACTTCTTCAATCTTTATGTCAAACCTCTTAAGCTTATGCCTACTGCCCAAGAGCGAGAACACCTTTTCGAGCGCGTGCTCGGGCTTCAACGCCCTCACGGTCATCGAGAATCTGCTCCACCTGTTCTTTATCTTCATTCTACCGCTTATCTCGTAGGTCTTGATGCTCATGGACCCCACCCTACAGGAACAAAACCTGCTCTATCCTAGCAAGCTCAGGGCCCGTGGTAGTGGGTGCAACGATTGCACCTTTCGAATTTAAAACCATCGCTACCCTCAGCAAGTGCGAGCCCATCATGACCGTCCCGACGTCGACCCTGACCCTCAAGACCTCCGAAACCCGCTTCGCCTCCTCTTCGGAGGTCATGGGATGCAGGAGAGCTCCTTTGTTATTTGCGACCGCCACAGAGCCCACGAGCTTTATCCCTCCTAGGCTCCCCTTCACCACCTCGACGTCTAGGACGTCCTCTATGACCTTGACCTCGTTCTTGGTGAAGTCCTCGTGGACTATCGCAGCCTTATCGTTCGCCAGGATCATGTTTCCGAGCGCGGTCTTGGCCGATTGCACGACTGCGACTTCGATGCCCAGCTCTCTCTTCAAGATCTCAAGCTCTTCGGGGAGGGTTATGAATGGGAGCAACAGGCCGCTGGAGTTCCCTGCGGTGAGGATCCCTATCAACGGAGAGGCGCCGACGCTCACTCTGTAGACCGGCACCTCGAGGTTCTCCTCAACAGCCCTCCGAAACTTCTCGTCTGCGTCCCTAGGGATGAGGGCGTACTTGTCGGTCGCTAGAGAGAAGGCCCCCACGTAGTAGCTCCCGTATATGGTCGCGAGCTCTATGGGCAATTCTAGGGCTCCCTCACGCGAGCTCTACTCTCACTAGGCCGTCCTTATACTTCACAGCCTTGACCTTGACCTTTCTCGGGGGCTTCTTCGCCCCCCTGCTCCATATGTATTCAGAGACCTTCGGGTCTATCTTTACCTCCTCCGCTTTCATGTGCCTGGCTACGAAGGCCCTTACGAACCTTATGGCCCGCGCGGCCCTCCTCCACCTGGGCACCCCCAATACGACTCGCAAAGGTACCGTGTACTGCCTCTCGAGCTCCACCTCGGATTCCCTTTCGGACAAGGCCAACCGCCCCCCTACACCTTCAGCTTGACCCTCCTCCAGTGCCTGAGTTTCGGATGCGATCTGAACTTCCTATCAGTCTTGGCCACGACCCAGACCGGCACGGCGCTGTTCTGCTTGTAGGCCTTCGCCAGCCTCCTCTTCCTCGCGACGTGCTTGTTCCTAGCCATGTCAGACCCTCCTTATCCTGATCTCTCTACGAGGAGGTTGAAGGGATTCGAGTATCCTCTTCAACTGCTCATCGGTTATCGGGACCGGTATCCTGCCTGCTTGGGCTAGCTGGATCAATTGGGCCTCAAGCTGCTCCGCGAACTCCGGCCTGACCATCTTTATGTTGGTGAGCCTCATCCTGGCCTCGGGCGTCAAGATGGCCCTCAAGAGGGCTTGCTTTTTCGCTTCGTACTCCCTTCTGAGCCTCTCCTGCTCCTCAGCCATCGCTATTTTCCTTTGCAACTCAGCGAGCTTCCTCTGCCTGATCTCCTCAAGCTCCTTATCAGGCGCCTCGGTCATCTCGGCCACTGGGACCACCTAAGCATATTTCGCTAGCTCTGGCATATTTTTCTGAAGCTCTCGAAAGAGTTTGTGAGCCAGCCTATCAAGGAGGGACCTACCCTGAGGGGTTAGGACGCGGCCTTTATTGCCAGCCTTCTCCACAAGCCCAGCTCGCTCGAGTTGTTGGACTATCTTCCTTATTATGGCCCCTCCGGCCTTCCTGAAGTGCTCTCGGCCCCTGACGCCCGGCCTCTGCCTACACCCGAACGCGGTCCTCAAGCTACCGACGCCCACCGGGCCGTAGAGGTAGATCTTCCTGAGTATGGCCGCTGCCCTAACGTACCACCAGTCCTTCCTAGCAGGCGGCCTCTCCTTCCCGGGCCCTGTTTTGACTATCATCGCCCACGGAGGGGGCTTTATGACGTCAGACAGGTTTTCCCTGAGGTAGGCTGCCAGCTCCTCTATCAACAGCGCTGGAGGGACCTTCAAGACCTCTGACATGCTCTTTCACTCTGCTCTTCTTTTGAGCATAGAGGAACTACAGGTCTCTTATTAAACTGTTCTCTTCTTACGCTTCCTGTAGAGCACGACGGTGTAGCCTCTCACCTCGATCGCACTCGCGCCCAGCTTCTGTGCTAAGATGTCAGCGAACTTCTTCCTGTCGTCTATCCCCTCTACCGCTAGGGCTGACTTCAGGATCCTCACCTTCACTATCTCGTCGCTACTCAATCGCCTGTCTATCTCCTTCAAGACCGACTCCGTCAGGCCCTGTTTGCCTATGTTTACATCCACCCTCCCCAACATCCTCTCCTTGAGCCTTCTCCTAACGTTGCCCCTCACGCCTCAACCCCCTCAGGTTTAACCTCATGACGTTGCCGCACTCGAGGCATGTTATGGCCACGTGGGGCTCCCTCCTCTTCGCTATCCTCACCCTGCAGTTGGCGCCGGGCACGAGGAACTTGTAGCAGTTGTGGCAGAACCTCCTCCTCAAGTCCCTCGGTATCCTCACCCTGCACCTCATGGCTATCCTCCTGGCTAGCTCCACGTACCTGTTCGACAGCCCTGGGTCGACGCGGAACATGTAGTCGGCCATCTCGAAGAGCCTCCTTATCCTCTCGATGGCGATGGCCCTGATCTCTGCCTTCTGCCTCCTGCAGGGCATCGGCGTCTGCGAATTAGGTGTCGAGAGAGGAATATTAAGAGAGCTCCCAGCTCAATCCCTTCAAGCGCCTCAGGAGCCTTTGGTGGTCGTCGTGGATCCCGAACCCCGCGTCGCCATAGCCTTGGTGGACGCGTCGCTCGAGCTAGTGCCGCCGGAGATAGCTAAGCACCCTGCTGTGGAGAAGACCGCGAAGAGGAGAGGGAAAAGGCCTCTCGCTATGTTGCTCGACAAGTCCCTCCACTACCACGCGATGAAGAGGTTGCCCAGCCAAGAGAAGAGGGGCAGGCCCGACATAGTCCACTTCTGCATGCTCGAGGTGCTCGAGTCGCCCCTCTGTAGTAAGGGCTATGTGCAACTGTACGTGCACACCTTGAGCGGGCAGGTGATCAAGGCGAGGAGCGACGTTAGGTTGCCGAAGAACTACAACAGGTTCGTCGGCTTGATGGAGCAGTTGCTGGCCTTCGGCCGGGTCCCGGCGGAGGGGGAGGTGTTGCTCGAGGTCCTAGGGAGGGGGCTTAACAAGGCAATAGAGGACTTCAAGCCGTCGAGAAAGATCCTGCTGTCGGAGAAGGGGGTCAGGATGAACCCCTTAGACCTTGCCAGCAAAGTCCTCGGAGGTGGCGAGAAGGCCATGATCATGATAGGCGCGTTCCCCCACGGGGGCTTCAGCGACGAAGTGCTACGCTCGGCCGACGAGATAGTGTCCATCTACGAGGGGGTCTTGGAGGGCTTCGTCGCGACGTCGATAGTGCTAAGGGCCTTGGAGTTCAAGCTCGGCCTATACGACGTCGATGGAAGAAACGTTTAAGTGCGAAGTCTATTGATGCGGTAGTTGGGTACGGGGCCGAGGTGGCGTAGATTGGCTAACGCGCCGGCCTGTACCGCTTGGCTTGAGGGCCTGGCGGGGGTAGGGAGCCGGAGATCGCGGGTTCAAGTCCCGCCCTCGGCCTCCAAAGCCATGGGCCGGTAGATCAGCCTGGTGGATCGCCCGCTTTGCAAGCGGGAGGTCGCGGGTTCAAGTCCCGCCCGGTCCACTAAATTCTTGGAAAGATCCTCGCACCAAGCCATGTCATCTTTTTGTTATGTCGATTCGTCTTCATGTCGATGCCTTTGGCCACGAGATCGCGAAGAGTAAAGAGGGTATAGCGAATCGAGGCCTTAGGTTAATAGGCTCTTAGTCAGGAAGAAGGGAAACATTAATATTGAGATATTTCTCTTTTTTAAGGAAGGATCTTGATGAGAGGACAGGAGGTCGACTTGGTGAGCGTGCAAAGGGAAATCCAAAAGGAAATGGAAGAGGAGCGGCAAAGACTTAAGCAAAACATGAGCAAAATCAAGCATAAGATAGCAGTCATGAGCGGGAAGGGCGGCGTCGGGAAGAGCACGGTGACCGTGAACCTCGCCATGGCTTTTGCCATGCAAGGCCACGTAGATAGGGTCGGGATCCTAGATGCTGACATCCATGGCCCGAGCATACCGAAGATACTCGGCTTAAAGGGGCATGGATTCCAAGTCCTAGGCCCTGGCGTGGTGATCCCTGCGATCGGGCCCTTGGGGATAAGAGTGGTCTCCATGGACTTCCTCCTTCCAAACGATGAAACGCCGGTGATCTGGCGAGGGCCATTGAAGATGAGGGCGATTCAGCAGTTTCTCGCGGACATAACTTGGGGGGAGCTCGACTTCCTCTTCGTGGATCTCCCGCCGGGGACCGGCGACGAGCCCCTGAGCGTCGTTCAACTCATACCGGACATGGATGGCGTGATAATAGTGACCATACCGTCTGACGTCTCGCAGGCCGTCGTCAGAAAGGCCGTGACCTTTGCCAAGGAGCTACGTGTCCCCGTCATCGGCGTTATCGAGAACATGAGCGGCTTCGTTTGCCCGAAGTGCGGGACGAGAGTGGATATCTTCAAAACCGGAGGTGGGCGGAAGATAGCTGAAGACTTGGGCGTTCCATTCTTGGGGAGCATACCGATAGACCCCCAGATCTGTGCGGACTCTGACGAGGGGGTACCATTTATAGTCAGGCACCCGGACTCGCCAGCTTCGAAGGCCTTCATGGACATAGTCGAGAAGATCGAGAAGTATTTGGAAGATCGGGAAAAATCGAGAGGTGTGAACGCCTGAGGGTGTTGATGATGAAGATTTGCGTATCGGCAACATCAAACAGCCTCGACTCGCTAGTAGATCCAAGATTTGGCCGATGTCCATACTTCATCATAGTGGATCCAGAGACCATGCAATATGAGGCTATACCAAACCCAGCCGTATATGCCGCTAGCGGCGCCGGAGTACAGGCGGTCCAGCTTATAGTGAGTAAGGGCGTCGAGGTGGTCATAACGGGGAACGTCGGGCCTAACGCTTTTCAGGCCTTATCGGCCATGGGGGTAAAGGTTGTGGTCGGGGCTTATGGAACGGTAAAAGAGGTCGTTGAGAAGTACAAGAAAGGGGAACTCAAAGAAGCGAGCGCTCCAACTGTTGGGCCTCACTTCGGAGCGGGCTGGGGCATGGGCAGAGGATATGGTCGGAGGTGGCGGTCGTGGTAACGGCGGGTGACTTAAAAGACGAAGAGCTTGAAAGGCTGAAGAGGAAAAAGCTTGATGAGGTTTTGCGGGTGACCAAGAGAGGATGGACGACGAAGGAGAGGATAGTCGTGCCAACTGATGATGAGAGGAGGCTCAACGCTAGGCTGTCGGAGCACTTCGGCAGAGCCCCCTACTTCGTAGTCGTCGAATTGGAGGACGGAAACGTATCGAGCGTTCAAGTGATACCCAACGAGAGCGAGCACTTCGGCGGATTTGGGCGAGCAGCAGAGGCCATTCTTCGGCTTAGGCCAAGCGCCGTGATCACTTACGGCATGGGCCCTAGGGCCCTGAGGGCGTTTCAGGAAGCAGGAGTGGCCGTTTTAAGGGCCAACGCTGATACAGTTAAAGACGTCATCGAAGCATACAAACAGGGCACACTTGAAGAGCTGACCGAGGGTTGCCTTCACGCGCATAGGTAGAGGCGTGAGCTCAACGCATTACGAGCATTTCGCGAGGGCCGCGCTCCGTGGAACTTGTCGTTGAAGGGCTGGGAAGTAGCGATCGACGGGGCTCGCCATGATAATAGCCGTTGCGAGTGGAAAAGGTGGAACGGGCAAGACCTCTGTAGCCGTCAACCTAGCCATTTCCATGAAGAGCGTCCAATTGTTAGATTGCGACGTCGAGGGGCCCAACGCCCACATCTTCTTAAAGCCGAGGATAATCCGCCAAGAGCCGGTTTACAGGCTCGTTCCCTCGATAAAGGAAGAGAGGTGCGACTACTGCGGGAAGTGCGCGGCCCTTTGCCGGTACCACGCCATATTGGTAGCCCCGAAGAAGGTCTTAGTCTTCCCAGAGCTCTGCCGCGGTTGCGGGGCGTGCATCTTAGCGTGCCCTCAAGGGGCCATCGTCGAGGGGAGGAACAAGATTGGAACGGTCAAGGAAGGCTACAGCGACGACTTAAGGATAGTCTTCGGCGAGCTCGAAGTGGGCGAGCCCATGGCCTCTCCGTTGATTAGAGAGGTGAAGAGACGCATAGACGAGAGCAGGGACGCCATCCTAGATGCCCCGCCCGGGACTGGTTGTCCAATGATCGAGACCGTCAAGGGTAGCGACTTCTGCATCCTCGTGACCGAGCCAACGCCCTTCGGACTTCACGATCTGAAGATGGCTGTTAAGGTCCTGGAGGAGATGAAGATACCCTACGGCGTCGTGATAAACAAGGTCGGGATAGGCGACAAGAAAGTCTATGAGTATTGCCATGAGAAGGGCATACCCATCTTGCTCGAGATTCCCTATGAGAGGAGGATAGCGGAGCTCTACTCCAGGGGGATCCCCTTTAGTCTAGAGATTTCGGGGTGGTCCGCCAAGTTCCAAGACCTCTTCAAGAACGTTAAGGAGCTGATGGAGGGTTGAAGCAGATAACCATTTTGAGCGGGAAGGGCGGCACGGGCAAGACCACCATAGCCGCGGCCTTCGCTACTCTGGCGAAGAGAGTCGTAGTCGCGGACTGCGACGTCGACGCCCCGAATCTTCACATACTTTTGCACCCAGAGGTCCTCGAGGCGAGGGACTTCACGGGGTCGAAGATGGCAGTAATTGATGGAACGAAGTGTATCAAATGCCTTGCTTGTAGAGAAAAGTGTCCTTTTGACGCCATAACCCAAGACATTAGGGTAGATCCTTTTTCGTGCGAAGGGTGTGGGGTTTGCAAGATAGTCTGTCCGGTAGACGCCATAACGCTGGTCGATAGGGTCTCAGGCCGCATTTACATCTCTAGAACGAAGTACGGGTTCATGGTCCATGCCCTCCTCAATCCGGGCGAGGCGAATTCGGGAAGGCTCGTAACGATGGTCAGGCAATACGCCAAGTCGCTTGCCGAGAGGGAGGGGATAGACCTCATAATTAACGATGGGCCGCCTGGGATTGGTTGTCCGGTCATAGCTTCAGTAGCAGGGGTCGATGCTGGCTTGGTGGTCACTGAGCCGACGATGTCTGGGATCTACGATCTGGAGAGGGCGATAGGGTTGCTGAGGCATTTCAACATCGGGGCATTCGTTTGCGTGAATATGTACGACGTGAATGAGGAGAACACAAACAAAATCCTCAAGTTCTGTGAGGAAAAGGGCTTAGAAGTCATCGGGAGAATACCCTTCAACCCCTTGGTCGCAGAAGCCATGGTCAACGGAAAGACCATAATAGAGCGCTCCCCAGAGAGCGACGTAGCGAGGGAGATAAGTGCCATGTGGAGCAGAATTCTATCGAGGCTATCGCCGAGGTGATGCCTTGAGGGGAGCGGAGGCCCTAGCCTTCGGGCCCGTACCCTCGAGGCGATTGGGGAGGAGCCTCGGGGTGAACAACATTCCTCCGAAGACTTGTTCCTACTCTTGCGTCTACTGTCAAGTCGGCAGGACAAGCAATATGCTCGTCGAGAGGCGGGCCTTCTACGAGCCAGCGCAGATACTGGCATGCGTCAAAAAGAAGGTCAACGAATTGGCCTCGAGGGGAGAGGGCATAGACTACATAACGTTCGTCCCCGACGGAGAGCCCACGCTCGACGCCAACTTAGGTAAGGAGATATCGCTCCTAAAGGATCTCGAGATCCCCATAGCAGTCATAACTAACGCTTCCCTGCTCTGGCGCGAGGACGTCAGGAATGACTTGTCAGAAGCCGACCTCGTCTCGCTGAAGGTCGACGCCGTTAGCCCTAGCCTCTGGAGGCGCGTGAATAGGCCGCACGAGGACTTGAGATTGGACGTGGTCTTAGAAGGCGTAAGGCAGTTCGCTAAGAGCTTTAAAGGAACGCTCGTGAGTGAGAGCATGCTCATCGAGGGCGTGGACTACGAGGGAGAGCTGAGAGAGATGGCGAGTTTCCTAAAGGGGCTAGCTAGGCTGGACAAGGCCTACATCGCCGTGCCGACGAGACCGCCAGCCGAAAAATGGGTTAGGCCCGCTAAGGAAGAGGTGCTCAACGAGGCCTTCCAGATATTCTCCGAGGCCCTCGGGAGCGACAAAGTGGGGCTCCTGATAGGGTACGAGGGAAATGCCTTCGCGTTCACGGGGAATGTTAAAGAAGGCTTGCTGAGCATAACGGCCGTGCACCCCATGCGAGAGGAGGCCGTCGCAGAACTTCTAAGGAAGGCGGGCGCGGATTGGCAAGTCGTCAATGAGCTTTTGCACCACGGTGAGCTCGTAAAGATAATCTATGAAGGGAAGGCGTATTACGTGCGAAGACCGTTGAAAACGAGGCAACTCGGCCTTTGAACCTGCGCCATTCCTTTTGAGGTTCTAGAAGGGCGAAGAGCCATGGATAAGGGGCGACGGGACATCGCCGTGAAAATCCTCTACAACGATGAGGCGCTGAAGGGCTTTAGAGGGGGGTTTGGCTTTTCCTGCTGGGTCGAGGGCAAGGGCATCCTGTTCGACACGGGCGGCGATCTAGCCACTTTGTTATTCAACATGCAACAGCTCGCGATAGATCCCAAGGTTATCGGCAAGATAGTCCTGTCTCACGAGCACGGAGACCACGTCGGTGGGATCAACATAGTAAGTTATTGCAACGAGGTTGACGTATTCATCCCTAAGTCGTTCTCGAAACGCCTTAAGAAGCAACTGGCTAGCCACCCGAACGTGAGGATACACGAGATTGATGGGGCTCAGGAAATTTGCGAAGATGTCTACACAACAGGCGAGCTAGGGCGGTCCGTCAAAGAACAGTCCCTGGTCGTGAAGACGGACAACGGCTTAACTGTCATAACTGGTTGCGCACATCCTGGTTTAGAGAACATACTGAGAGTTGCCTCAAGGTTTGGGAGGATTTATGGGGTAATCGGCGGCTTCCATGGTTTCAGCAAATTGGAAGTCCTAGAAGAAGTTCGTTTGATAGTCCCATGTCACTGCACGATGCGAGAGAGGGAGCTCCTTGACCTCTACCCTACGGCCTATAGGAAGTGCTTTGCTGGTTGCACAATCCATATTTAGGTGATTAATTTCTTGGCTTCAATAGCTACGAACCCAGCTTTTTTGTGGTATCCTCTTCTTGGGGCCTCGTAATACGGTGGCCCTTCTGATGGCTCTTGAAAGAGCGTCGAACAAATATTTGCGATTGCCAGTCCGCTTTTCGCTAGCATCGCTTTTACTTCGTCAAAGCTGAAAAACGTTGCGTTCTTATAAAAGACGTTACCCATCTTGCCCTTCTCTATGTAAAAGCGCGCCCAAGGGCTTTCCCTCAATATCAAACCCAGTATGAGGCTTCCATCCTTCGCCAGCACTCTCGAGGCCTCTTCAAGCACTCTTTGGGGCCTTTCGACGAAGCAAAGGGTCACTATGATAAATACTGTACTAAACGACCTATCTGGGAACGGCAATGCCTCTCCAGATCCTCTGACGACTAGCACCCCACGCCTTTTTGCCATCTCTAACACTTTTCGAGAGATGTCAACTCCATACTCTATCTTCAAGGCCTCCGCAAAACGCCCGGTGCCTACGCCTATTTCGAGTGCTGGTTTCTTAAAGTCGTGACATAGACATGCTATACAAGACTTCTCAAGCTCAAAGGCAGATCTCCCAAAAGGTGAATCGAACCATGCATCGTATCTTTCAGTAAAGGTGTCGAAGAGTTGCATTACTTGCAAACTACGCCGACCTTCTAGTCTCTCCCTCTCAACCATGGCGTGAAAGCCAAGAGAGTGTATGCATGGCGTCCTATAAAAATTATGTAGCCATACGCTACTCCAGCCCTTTCTTACGCTTATTTTAATGCGTTCTTAATAAAATAGTGCTACTTTCTAGCCACTTCTTCTTGAAGCATTACCTTTTGATGAGCCCTACCTCTCACTATGGTGTACTCTGTCAACCTGACAAAAAAGATAAGGAGAAGCCATCCTTAAATCTGACCTCCTCCCCGCCCTGAAGGGCGAGGGCTCCCTAGGGCGGTTCGGTTCCCCGCATCTGTTCGGGGCTACATCTGTCATCTGCGGGGCAGTCGGGGCGGTCAGAGGTCCCCCCTATGCGGGGTTCAACACTTTCAAGCCCTTCTCTTAATGTAAGCCTTCCTCGCCATCCCCGCCCTGAAGGGCGAGGCTTTCGGTTGTAAAAGAGTGAAAATAACAGAAGGAGAGTTCTTTAAAGATACAGCTTCATACTTCTCAGGGCCGTTTCGTAGTTAATGTTTAGGAGTTAGGTTTATGAGCTTCGATTCTGTTTGTTATTGTTGGTGTCGGCTATTTCAGGGCCTTCGGAGAGGTTGTTGAGGCCTAAGGAGGTTTGTAAGAGGCTCGGCATCAGCTACCCCACCCTATCCAGGTGGGTTAGGGAGGGCAGGATCAGGGCAATTAGGACCGCTGGCGGCGTGTTCAGGATCCCCGAGAGCGAGGTTAGGAGGATCGCCGAGGGACTCCCTATTAGCAGGGAGGTCAGGGCGGTTATCTACGCTCGTGTAAGCTCTTCTGACCAGAAGGGCGACCTAGAGAGGCAGGTACAGTACTTGACGCAGTACTGCTCCTCTAAGGGATACAGAGTAGTCGATGTCTTGAGCGATGTAGCTAGTGGCTTGAAGACCGATAGGAAGGGGTTATTGAAGCTCTTCGACTACGTTGTTAGTAGGCAGGTGGACGTAGTTGTAGTGACGTATAGGGATAGGTTGACCAGGTTTGGCTTTGAATATCTGGAGCACTTCTTCAACCAATATGGCGTTAGGATCGAGGCTGCCTTTGGTGAGGAGCCCAAGGACGCCTACCAAGAGCTCGTAGAGGACTTGGTAGAGATCGTGACCTCCTTCGCTGGGAAGCTCTACGGGTCGAGGAGCCACAAGAAGAAGAGGCTTGTTGAGGGATTCAAGAAGTTGCTGGAGGAGATCGAGAAGAGTGGTTGAAGTTACCAGGACGGTTGTTGTTAGGTCTCTACCGCTACCTAGAAAGGTTTTCAGGGTCTTTGTAGAGCTTGAGGGCATGTACAGGAATATGGTTGAGCAATTAGTTCTCTATGCTGTGAGAAACGAGTTAACCAGCTTCACAAGGCTCAAAGCATTGAAGTACAGGGAGTTGAGGTCTCTGTACCCACAGCTACCATCGCACTACGCATACACAGCATGCCAAGACGCATCCACGAGGGCTAAGAGCTTCTCGAGGTTGAAGAAGAAGGGCTTGGCAAGGAGTGATTACCCAAAGGTCAGCAGGGTCTCTATGTGGCTTGACGACCACTTGTGGAGGGTAAAGAGCTTAACAAGCATTGAGATGGCGACGCATAGAGGTCGGATTATTATTGAGTTGGAGTGTCACAAGCAACTCTGGAAGTATGTGAATAGCGGCTGGGAACTAGCTTCAGAGGCTAAGGTAAAGCTTGATAAGAAGAGTAGGCAAGTGATTATCTTCTTGACCTTTAAGAAGAGCTTTGAGGTGTATAAACCTAGGGGCTTCATAACTGTTGATGTTAATGAGAATCACGTGGCTATGCTGGTCGATGGCAAGGTATACCTCTTCGAGACGGGCTTCAGAGACGTCGTCCTAGGCTACTACTACCGTAGGAAGAGGGTTCAGGAAAGGTATGACAAGCTCTATGGGGTTAACTGTAGGGTTGGGAGGAAGATCCTTAGGAAGTTGAAGGAGAGGAAGAGGAAGAGCGACTTGAGGTGGAAGCTGGCAAACATAATTGTTAGGGTTGCCAGGGAGAGGCAGTATGCCGTTGTCTTGGAGAGGCTCGGTAAGAACCCCGGTAAGGAAATGGTTGATCACGTCAACGATGAACAGCTCAGGCACAGGATATACCAGGCATCATTCAAAGGCGTTCAGAAGGCTGTTGAGGAGAAGGCTATGGAGTATGGAGCTCCAGTAATCCATGTAAACCCGAGGAGCACTTCCAAGACATGCCCAATGCACAACGCCAAGATAATCTACAGTAATGGTAGCAGAGTTGGTAAGTGCTCTAAGTGCGGAGAGCCATGGCATAGAGACGTCGTTGCATGCTATAACTTACTGCTTAGAGCACGCCTAGGTGATGGGAGCACTGCTCCGAGCCTAGGTGGGTTGAAAGGAGGTCTAAACCTAGATGGGAGCCCCGTGCCGTTGGGCTCGACGGCCGCCCATGACCCCACAGCGGTCACTAGAGCCCTGTGGGCGAGGTGGAAGTCCCTAGATGCAACGAATAAACATGAACTAATGAGAATGAGCATCTAGGGACAAACGGCTTAAATACGATGAGCTATTTTGAAGGTATTGAGCTGTCGAATGATGTTGCGTGTAGCATTAAGGTTTTAAAGGCCTGTCCCCCATAAGAAAGTGGGCCCGTGGCGCAGCCCGGATAGC
>Ga0080004_1117328_pt1 | contig 51859 bp, 45 predicted proteins | sample WasSprMetagenome_FD_69207 | JGI IMG/M metagenome (GOLD analysis project Ga0080004, IMG submission 69207) | Sulfidic aquatic microbial communities from Washburn Spring, Yellowstone National Park, USA - WS (SPADES assembly) (version 2) | ecosystem: Environmental > Aquatic > Thermal springs > Hot...
CCCGGAGATCTTCCTCAGGGCCCTGAGGGAGCTGGGGGTTTCCCCCGCGGAGGCCGTGCACGTGGGGGACCGTCCCGACACGGACGGGGCGGGGGCGAAGGGGGGGGGCATGTCCTTCATCCTGCTCAGCCCGCGCACGCCCGGGGGGGGGGGGGGGGGGAGGGGTGGTGGGGGGAGGGGGGGGGGGGGGGGAGGTGTTGAGGGGGGGGGGGGGGGGGGAGAGGGGAGACGATGAGGCAGGGGGAGCTGGTTAGGATCAGGACCAGCTCGGGGGAGAGGCTGGCGCTGGTGGTCTCCTCCGACCGTTACAACCAGCTGGGCAGGGATGTGGTGGTGGTCCCGGTGGTGGAGGGGAGGAAGGAGGAGGAGTTCGACTACGAGCTCTCGGAGAGGGAGCTGAGGTTCGCCGGCCTGGAAGGGCCCAAGACGGTGAGGGTGGGGGTGGTGCTCACGGTGAGGGGGGAGGTGCTCAGGAGGGAGGGGAAGCTGCCCTCCACCACCGTGAGGGAGATCCTCTCCAGGATGGTGGCGGAGGTCTTCTCTCCGGATCTGTGAGGTCCATGGAGAGGGAGCTGGGGGTGGCGGTCTCCCTGGCCAGGAGGGCCGGGGAGCTCCTGAGGAGGGGCTTCGGGGATCCCGAGCTGCTTGGGCTGAGGAGGACGGCCAAGGCCCTCACCACCCCCTACGACCTCAGCTCGAACCGGCTCCTGGTGGAGGGCCTTTGCTCCGAGTTCCCCTCCCACAACCTCTGGACGGAGGAGACGGGGAGGGTGGACAGGGGCTCCCCCTACACCTGGCTGGTGGATCCGCTGGACGGGACCACCAACTTCGCCTCCGGGAACCCCCTGTTCTGCGTCAGCCTGGCCCTGCTCGAGGGGGAGGAGCCCGTGCTGGGCGTGGTTTACCTGCCCGTGCTCGACGAGCTCTTCCTGGCCCGGAGGGGGGAGGGGGCCTGGCTGGAGAGGGGAGGGAAGGAGGTGCCCCTCTCCGTTTCTGGGGTGGGGGAGCTGGGAGGGGCCTACCTCTACTTCTGCGAGGGGAGCGAGAGGAGCAGGGAGAGGACAGGAAGGATAAACTCCCTCCTCTACCCCAGGGTGAGGGACCTCAGGAAGCTGGGCTCGGCGGGGGTGGAGGCCTGCTGGGTGGCCTGCGGCAGGGGGGACGCCTACGTGACCACGGCCATCCAGCCCTGGGACGTGGCGGCCTCCGTCCTGGTGGTGGAGGAGGCGGGTGGGAGGGTGACGGACTTCTCGGGTGGGGGGTGGAGGCCGGAGGCCCTGGACCTGGTCTTCTCCAACGGGAGGCTGCACGGGGAGCTGCTGGAGCTGCTGGGCCGGGAGGGGGTTAAAAGGGGTGAAGGGAAAGGGGAGAGGGAATGAGGCCCCAGCACCTCGGCCTGATACCCGACGGGAACAGGAGGTGGGCCAGGGAGCACGGGCTGGAGATCTGGCAGGGTCACGAGAGGGGGGTGAGGGTGCTGGAGGACTTCTTCCGGTGGTGCCTGGAGGAGGACATCCCCGAGGTCACCGTCTACACCCTCTCCCTGGAGAACCTGGAGAGGAGGTCCCCCCAGGAGCTCCAGCACCTCTACAGGCTCATGAACTCCTGCCTCAGGAGGCTGGAGGGGGACCGCACCCTCCACGAGCACGAGGTGAGGGTGAGGGTGGTGGGTAGGCTGCACAGGCTCCCGGACTTCCTCCTGGCCGGGGCCAGGAGGGTGATGGAGGCCACCCGGCACTACCAACGCAGGCACCTGAACTTCCTCATAGCCTACGGGGCGCAGGACGAGCTCCTGAGCTGCGTGAGGCGCCTCCTCTCCAGCAGGCCCGCCAGGCTGACCAGGCAGGTGCTGGAGAGGTACCTCTGGGTGAGGAGGCCCCTGGACATGGTGATAAGGACGGGGAAGGAGCACAGGCTCTCCAACTTCCTCCTCTACCAGGCCGCCTACGCCGAGCTCTTCTTCGTGGACAAGTACTGGCCCGACTTCACCAGGGAGGACCTCAGGAGGTGCCTGGAGGAGTTCGAGAGGAGGCAGAGGAGGATGGGGAGCTGAGCCTCCTCAGCCTGAGCCTGAAGGTCTCCCCCTCCACCTCCCAGTCCCTCACGTAGCCCTCCCCCCCCACCTCCTCCCTCCTCCGGATCCTCAGCTCCCCTATCCTTACCTCCCTCCTCAGGTACTCCAGGTGGGGCTCCAGCAGCCCGGCCTCCTCCTCCCCCATGCCCAGCTCCGCCTCCACCCTCTCCTCCATTCCCAGCCCCATCTCCTTCCTCATCACCTGCAGGCGCCTGACCAGCTCCTTGGCCAGGGCCTCCCCCCTGAGCTCGGGGGAGAGCTCCCTGCTCACCGCCACCTCCCCCCTCTCGGAGGCCGCGGTGGAGTACTCCCCCCCGGGCAGGGCCTCCTCCGGTCCCAGCAGGAGCAGCCTCTTGCAGTTGAACCTCTCCCTGAGGAACTCCTCCAGCCCCCTCAGGAGCCCCGCGTCCTCGGCCGAGCGCAGCCTCACCGCCACCTCCCTCACGGGCCACCTGAGCTTCAGCCCGGCCCTCTGCCTGGCCTCCGCCACCAGCTCGGTGAGGAGGCGGGCCAGCTCCATGGCCCTCTCCAGCCTCTCGTCCCTGAGTCCCTCCTCGGGGGAGGGCCAGTCCTGCAGGTGGACGCTCTCGGGCTGGGAGGGATCCACCCCCCTCACCAGCTCGGCGTACATCACCTCCGAGAGGTGGGGGGCGAAGGGGGCCAGCAGGAGGAGGAGGGTGCTCAGGCAGCGGTGGAGGACGGCGTAGGCCGCGAGCTTGGAGGGGTGCTCCCTCTCTATCCAGGTCCTGGGGCGGATGGCCCTGATGTACCAGCGGCTCAGGTCCTCCAGGATGAAGGAGAGGAGGGCCCTGGAGGCCCGGTGGAGCTCGCACCTCTCCAGGGCCTCCGTGACCTCCCTCACCAGCCCCTGGGTCCTGGAGAGCATCCACCTGTCCTCGGGGAGGAGGTGGGGGCGCAGCCCCTCCAGGGGGGCGCGGGAGGGGTGGAAGGAGTCCAGGGACATGTAGGTGGTGGCGAAGACGTGGACGTTCCAGAGCACCTGCAGGGCCCTGGCCACCTGCCTGAGCTCCGTGAGGTTGAACTTAAGGTCCTCCCAGGGGGGATTGGCGGAGAGGAGGTAGAGCCTCAGCACGTCGGCCCCGTGCTCCTCCGCCACCTCCACGGGATCTATCACGTTCCCCAGGGACTTGGACATCTTCCTCCCCTGGGCGTCCAGGGCGAAGCCGTGGGTGAGCACCCTCCGGTAGGGAACCTCCCCCAGGGCTATCACGGAGGAGACCTGCTGGGCGTAGAACCACTTGGTCACCTGGTCCTCCCCCTCCGTGATGAAGGCGCTGGGCCACAGCCTGTCGAACAGCTCCCTGCGCTGGGGGAAGCCCAGGCTGGCCCAGGAGGCTATGCTGGAGTCGAACCAGACGTCCAGCACGTCCGGGACCCTCCTCATCTCCCCCCCGCAGCTCGGGCACCTCCCCGTCAGCCCGTCCAGCTCGGAGCGGTGCAGGTCGATCTCCCCCTCCCTCCCCGTGAGCTCCCTGAGCTCCCCCAGGCTCCCCACCAGGACCGAGTGCCCGCAGGACCCGCAGACCCAGAGGGGGAGGGGTATCCCCCAGTACCTCTGCCTGGAGAGGCACCAGTCCCCCACCGAGAGGACCCCGTTCACGTACCTCTCCCTCACCCACCCCGGCACCCACTCCACCTTCTCGTTCTTCTCCAGCAGGAGGGGCTTGATCTCGGACACCTTCAGGAACCACTGCTCGGTGGCCCTGAAGAGGAGGGGGGTCTTGCACCTCCAGCAGTGGGGGTAGGCGTGCAGGACGGTGCCGCTCTTCACCAGCAGCCCCTTCCTCCTGAGGTCCTCCAGCACCAGGGGGTCGGCCTCCTTCACGAAGAGGCCGGCGTACCTCCCCACCTCCTGGGTGAACCTGCCGTCGGGCCCCACGGGGCTGAAGACGGGGAGCCCGTACTGCTGCCCCACCTGGAAGTCCTCCTCCCCGAAGCCCGGGGCGGTGTGCACGCACCCCGTTCCCTCCTCCAGCACCACGTGGGTCCCCAGGATCACCCGGTGGTGGGGCTCGAACTCCCTCTGCTTCGGAACCTCCTCCAGCAGGGGGTGCTCGTAGGCCATCCCCTCCAGCTCCCTCCCCCTCACCCTCTCCAGGATCCTGTACCCCTCCCAGCCCAGCTCCCTGGCCACCCTGGGCACGGTCTCCTCCGCCAGCACGTAGACCTCCCCCCCCACCTCCACCCTGGCGTAGGTGAAGTCGGGGTGGACGCAGACCGCCAGGTTGGCGGGGAGGGTCCAGGGGGTGGTGGTCCAGATGAGGAGGTACTCCTCCCTCCCCCTCACCCTGAAGCGGGCGTAGAGGGAGGGGTCCCTGACCTCGTGGTACTCCCCCCTCACCTCGTGCTCGGCCAGGGCGGTCTCGCACCTGGGGCACCAGTGGATCACCCTGAGGTCCTTCCTCAGCAGGCCCCTCTCGTGGGCCCTCTTCAGCGTCCACCAGGCGGACTCGATGTACTCGTTGGTGAGGGTGAGGTAGGGCTCCTCCCAGTCCATCCAGACCCCCAGCCTCCTGAACTGCTGGGTCATGAGCCTCACGTGCTCCATGGCCCAGCGCCTGCACTCCTCTATGAACCTCCCCACCCCCACCTCCCTCTCGATGTCCTTCTTGGAGCGTATCCCCAGCCTCTCCTCCACCATCACCTCTATGGGGAGGCCGTGGCAGTCCCAGCCGGGCTGGCGGCGGACGTCGAAGCCCCTCATGGTCCAGTACCTGAGGAGCACGTCCTTCAGGACCTTGTTCCAGGCCGTGCCCAGGTGGATGGAGCCGCTGGCGTAGGGGGGACCGTCCAGGAAGTAGAGGGGCGGCTTCCCCCTACCCTTCTCCTTGACCTTCCGGTAGATCCCCCTCTCCTCCCACCACCTCTGCACCTCCCTCTCCGCCTCGGGAGGCCGGTAGAACCTGGAGGCGGGCTTCATGGTCAGATATTCGTTGGTGGTGCGCTTTAATTTTAACACCGATGTTCTCTTCCGCAGAGGGGGGAGGAAGAACGGGGAGAAGGCTGGATCAGGCCCTCCGAAGCGCAGGGGAAGCCGGTGGACCCAACACGTTGCCTAGGTTTTCCCGCGCCCCGCCCTTTCCTCCCTGCCCAGCACCAGCCTCCAGGCCCTGCTGGCCACCCTCACCCCCACCGCGATCAGGGCGATGCCGCTGAGGGTGACCCCCACGGCGTAGGCGATGCCGGAGGGATCCCCCGCCGCCGCCAGCCCGCTGCCTATCAGGCAGAGGACCCCCGCCAGGAAGAGGGAGGTGGTGGTCAGCGCCCCTGGCCAGGGATGGCTGAGGGCCACCAGGACCAGAAGGCCCCCGGTGGCCAGAAGCCCCACGCTCATCACCAGCCTGGGGCCCACCTCCTTGGCCAGGTCCACCCCGTGGTTGATCAGCAGTACCCCCACCAGGCAGAGCATCCCCCCCAGCAGGAGCAGGCCCAGGTTCCTGGGGGCCTCGGAGGGGACCCTTGGGGGGGCGTAGCCCAGGCCGTCGGGCAAGCTCTCAGAGGAGGAAGGGCTCGGGAGTATTTAGCCCAGGCGGTTAAGTTATTTATCCGCCCTCCGAGGGAGGAGGATAGCGTGGAGGAGACGGAGATCTGGACGGAGAAGTACAGGCCGCGGAAGCTGGACGAAATGGTGGGGCAGGCGGAGATCGTGGCCAGGCTCAAGAACTTCGTGAAGACGAAGGCCCTCCCCCACCTCCTCTTCGCCGGTCCCCCCGGAACCGGGAAGACCACCGCCGCCCTCTGCCTGGCCAGGGAGCTCTTCGGGGAGGAGGGGTGGAGGCAGAACCTGCTGGAGCTCAACGCCTCCGACGAGAGGAAGATCGAGACCATAAGGACGAAGGTGAAGGACTACGTCCGCACCATGCCCATAGGGGAGGTGCCCTACAAGATCGTGCTCCTGGACGAGGCGGACGCCCTCACCCCCGAGGCCCAGCAGGCCCTGAGGAGGATGATGGAGATGTACGCCAGGAACTGCAGGTTCATCCTGGACTGCAACTACTCCAGCAGGATCATAGAGCCCATCCAGTCCAGGTGCGCCCTCTTCCGCTTCCGCAGGCTCACGGACGAGGACGTGAGGGAGATGCTGAGGAGGATAGCGAGGGAGGAGAAGCTCACCCTGGACCCCAAGGCGGAGGAGGCCATCATCTACGTGAGCGAGGGGGACCTGAGGCACGCCATCAACCTTCTGCAGGCCGCCTCCGCGGTGAAGAAGCACGTGACGGAGAAGGCGGTCTACGAGGTGGCGGCCGTGGCCCATCCCCAGGAGGTGAGGGAGATGGTGGAGCTGGCCCTGAAGGGGGACTTCGAGGAGGCCAGGAAGAAGCTGCACCACCTCCTGATCGAGGAGGGCCTCTCGGGGGAGGACATCCTCAACCAGGTGCACCGGGAGATCCTGAACCTGAAGATCCCGGAGAGGAGGAAGCTGGAGCTGGTGGAGAGGGTGGGGGAGTTCTCCTTCAGGATCGTGGAGGGGGCGAACGAGAGGATTCAGCTGGAGGCCATGCTGGCCCATTTCGCCCTGGCGGGCTCCCCCTAGAGCTCCCTCTCCAGCTCCACCCACTCCCCCTTCTTCCCCCTCTCCCTAAGCCCCATCTTGCGCATGAGGGAGAGGGAGGGCTGGTTGGTCTCCAGCACCCTGGCCCTCACCCTCGGGAAGCGGTCGGAGCGGAACCTCCCCAGCTCCTCCTCCATCAGGAGCTCCCCCACCCTCCTCCTGCGGTGGTCGGGGTGCACGCAGATCTGGTAGATCCAGGCCTCCCCCGCCAGGCTGGGTAGCCCCACCACGAAGCCCACCAGCTGCTCCCCGGAGAAGGCCAGCAGGAAGTACCTGGGGAAGCAGAGGGCCAGGTACTCATAGGTCCCCTTCACGGAGGCCCTGAGGGGCTGGCAGAGCCTGGCCAGGGCCTCCACCTTCCCCGCATCCTCCTCCGTGGCCTCCCTCAGCTCGTAGCCTCCCCCCATCCCGTTTCCTCTTCCATTCCCTCGGTATAAAGAGGGTAGGATCTTCCGGACCGTCCTCCCAGGGCGTCCGGTTTCTCCCCCTAGGGTCGTGGCTGGGGGCCCCCTCCACCCCCATCGCCCTCCTGAGCCTCCTCTTGATCTCTTCCGGTGGGAGGGGGATGGTTCCCACCTTCTCGTTGCCCGGCTTCACCAGCACATGGACGAAGAGGGGCCCCCTTTCCTCCCCCATGGCCTCCTCGAGCTCCTCCCTCGAGCAGGCCCTCCTGGTCCTCTTGATGCCGGAGGCGAGGGCCAGGAGTTCCAGGTCCACGTGGGAGTAGGAGTAGGTGGGCTGGTCCCCCGTGCTTCCCAGCGTGCCGTTGTCCAGGCAGATTACGCGGAGGATTCTGGGGGAGATGCCTAGGATCCGGAGGGAGATGGGCCTCCCCGGTCTCCACCGGCAGCTTCCGGAGGAGGGCCTCCAGCAGGTAAGAAGGATAGTGGAGGAGAGCTCCCGGAGGACCTTCAGCGCCGGGGTTGATCGCCCCAGGCTGGAAGAAGAACCCTTCCCCAGAGGGGGGATATACCTCTTCAAGAGCTGCGCCATGGACACCCACTATCCCGGGGCCACCCTTTCCATGAAGTACGTGCTGGAGGAGCTGGGGATCACCTGAGCTGCCTGGGGATCTTCCCCGGCAGGTAGGAGGTGAGGGGCCTGATCCCGGCCTTCCTCAGCCTCTCCTCCACGTGCGGGTAGAGGAAGACGTACTCCTCCTCCAGCCTGCCCGGCAGGGAGGGATCTATCTCCCCCAGCCTCCTCTTCAGCTCCACCACCCCCTGCCTGGGGCTGAAGGAGAGCATCACCGCCGGGTGGCAGGAGACCCCCTCGTCCAGCAGGTTCTTGAGGGCCTGGAGGGGGAGCTCGAAGGCCTCCGGCCTGGCCCCCGTGAGCCTGGAGAACTCCTGGGGGTTCGTTCCCTTCAGGGAGACCCTGACGTGCAGGTTCCTGAAGCCCGAGAGGTCCCTGGCGTAGGAGCGGTCCAGCAGCATGCCGTTGGTCTCCAGGATGAAGGTGAAGGGGGACTTCTCCACCAGCTCCAGCAGGGCCAGGAGGTGGGCCTTACCCAGCGTGGGCTCGTTCCCGCTCACCCTCAGCTTTCCGTAGTTGAACCTCCTGGCGCAGGCCTCCAGCTCCCTGAACACCTCCTCGGGGGAGTAGAGCCTGCCGAGGGAGGGGTAGTCCCTGGGGGCGCCGCTCCAGCAGAAGACGCACCTCAGGCAGCAGCCGCAGCAGTCGGCGGTGGCTATGCCCCCGTACCAGTCCCCGGGCCTGGGGATCCGGTAGTACCTCCTCCTCTTCTCCTCCACCACCAGCCTCTCCACTTCCCGGGCCAGCTGGAGGGGATCGTACACCGTAGAAGAGTGGGAGGGGTGAGTTAAGGCTTGGGGTTCCCGGGGCTCGCTCCGATTCTTATAGGCTCCCGCTCCCCCGATGAAAGGTGGGCAGGGCGGTTCTGCGCATAGAGGGCATGCATTGTGCCCACTGCGCCGTGGCAGTGGAGAAGGCTCTGCTGAGGGTAAAGGGCGTGCGCAGGGCGAGCGTGAGCTTCGCCACCGGGAGGGCGGCGGTGGAGTACGATCCGAGCGTTCTCCTGGAGGAGCTCAGGAAGGCGGTGGAGAGGGCAGGCTATCGGGTGGCGGGGGAGGAGAAGCTCCCCGAGGGGGGCAGGGAGGGGAGGCTCAGGTGGATTTTCCTGGGCCTGGCGCTGACGCTTTCAGCCCTCCTGGTGGAATTCCTGCTGGAGGTCTCCTGGAAGAGATACCTGCTGCTCCTTTTGGTCTCTCCGGTGCAGTTCGGGGTGGGGTGGCGCTTTTATCGAGGAGCCTACCGCTCCCTCAGGAACGGGGTGGCGAACGTGGACCTCTTGGTGGTCCTGAGCACCTCCTCCGCCTATTTCTACAGTCTGGCGGCCACCTTCTTCATCCAGGGACCCACCTTCTACGAGGCCTCCGCGGTGATCGTGACCACCCTGGCCGTGGGCATGTTCCTGGAGGAGAGGGCCGTGGGTAGGACGGGGGAGGCGATAGAGAGACTCCTCCGATTGCGGCCCAGGAGGGCGACGGTTCTGCGCGGGGGCAGGGAGGTTAGGATTCCGGTCGAGGAAATCAGGGAGGGGGAGATCCTGCTGGTTCGGCCCGGGGAGGGATTCCCGTGGACGGCGTGGTGGTGGAGGGGTCCTCCACGGTGGACGAGTCCCTCGTGACGGGGGAATCCTCCCCTGTGGAAAAGGTGAGGGGTGAAGAGGTGATCGGCGGTTCCATAAACCGAACCGGAGTGTTGCGGGTGAGGGCTACCAGGGTAGGGGGGAACACCACCTTGGCGCAAATCATAAGGCTGGTGGAGGAGGCCCAGGCTTCCAAGGCCCCCATCCAGAGGACCGCCGACAGGGTGGTGAACCTCTTCGTCCCCGCGGTCCTACTGGTGGCGCTGATCAGTTTCGCCGTGTGGTACTGGGCGGCGGGTTTCTCCTTCCAGTTCTCCCTCACCGTTTTCGTCTCGGTCCTGGTGGTGTCCTGTCCCTGCGCCCTGGGGATAGCCACCCCCGCGGCCATCATGGTGGGTCTGGGGAGAGGGGCCGAGAGGGGGATCCTGGTGAAGAGGGGGGAGGCGCTCGAGCGGGCGCACCGGATCACCACGGTAGTTTTCGATAAAACCCGCACCCTTACCCTCGGCGAGCCCAGGGTGACGGACCTCATCGCTTCTGGAGGGGAGAAGGAGGAGGTCCTCCTTTACGCGGCCATTGCCGAGAAGAACTCCGAGCATCCCCTCGCCGCCGCCGTTCTCAGGGAGGCGAGGAAGAGGTTCAGGAGGATACCCGAGGCTCAGGCCTTCCGGGCCCTGCCTGGAGGGGGGGTGGAGGTGCGGTACGGGAGGAAGGAGGTCCTCTTCGGTAACAGGAAACTGATGGAGGAGAGGGGGGTGGACCTAGCCCCGCTGAAAAAGCTCCTGGACGGGTTGGAGGAAGAGGGTAAGACGGTGATGGTGCTGGCGGTGGATGGAAAGGTTCTGGGGGCAATAGCGGTTTCCGACGTGGTGAGGGAGGATGCCAGGGAGGCCGTGGAGGGGCTCAGGGGGATGGGGGTGAAGGTGGTGATGCTTACGGGGGACAACGAGCGCGTGGCCCGTTCGATAGCTTCCAGGGTGGGAATAGAGCATGTCCTGGCGGAGGTCTCCCCCGCCGAAAAGGCGGCGCAGGTGAAAAAGCTGCAGCGCAGGGGGGAGGTGGTGGGGATGGTGGGGGACGGTATAAACGACGCCCCCGCCCTGACCCAGGCCGATGTGGGGATAGCCATAGGGGCGGGGACGGACGTGGCCCTGGAGGCGGGAGACGTGGTCCTGGTGAAAAACGAGGTGCTGGACGTGGTGCGCTTCATGAGGCTGAGCAGGAGCACCATGAGGAAGATAAAGCAGAACCTCTTTCTGGCGTTCTTCTATAACCTGCTGGCCATACCCGTGGCGGCGGGGGTCCTCTACCCCCTCACCGGGACCCTCCTCCTGCCTCCCCCCCTGGCGGCCATGGCCATGGTGGTCAGCGATCTCACGGTGGTGGGGAACTCCCTGTTGCTCAGGAGGCTCCGGCTGGGCTAGCCCCGGTGTCCCCCTCCCTGTTTTTGCCCCATCCCGCCTTGCTGGGGCAGTTGGGGTCCAGGCACATCTTGTACGGCCTCCTGCCCGTCCTCCTCACCTGGATGAGGGGGGTGCCGCACTCCGGGCAGGTCTTCCCCAGGGCCAGGATGGTCCCGGAGGAGGGGAGGGGATAGGTCACCCTGCAACCCCGCTCGAAGTTGGAGCACCCCGCGAAGCGCTTGTGGTTTCTGGTCACGATGATCCTCAGGTTCCCCCCGCAGCCGGGGCACCTCCCCAGCGTCCTCTGGGCCTCCCTGGTCCTCCTGTACATCTCCGCCAGCTCCCTGCCTATCTCCAGCTCCCTCTCCCTGAACTTCCTGAGGATCTCGTCCAGCTTGAGCCTGGCCCTCTCTATCACCTCCTCCTTCCTCACCTTCCCCTCCTGGATGGCCTCCATCTCCCTCTCGAAGCTGGCGGTGAGCTCCTCGCTCACGATCTCCGGGCAGTACTTCTCCAGCGTGCTCACCACCTGCAGGCCCAGGTCCGTCACCGTGATCCTCTCCCCCACGATGTACCCCCTCTCGTAGAGGTTCTGGAGGATGGGGGCCCTGGTGGCCTTCGTTCCCAGCCCCCTGGCCTCCATCTCCCTCACGGCGGAGGCGGGGTTGTACCGGGGGGGAGGCTGGGTCTCCCCCCTCTCCAGCCTCACCTCCTCCACCTCCAGCCTCTCCCCCTCCCTCAGGGGGGGAAGGGGAACCTCCTCGGCCTCCGCGTACTTCCCGTAGAGGTCAAGCCATCCCCTCTTCACCACCCTCCTCCCCGAGAGGCGGAAGCCCTCCCCCCCGCAGGAGAGCTCCACCGAGGTGCCCTCCACCACGGCGGGCTCCCCGAAGACCGCCAGGAACCTCCTCACGATGAGGTCGAAGAGGTTGCGCTGGGGGCCGGTGAGCTCCCCCGGCTTCTCCCCGGTGGGGTAGATGGAGGGGTGGGCGGGGTCCGTCTTGGGACCCTCGTGGGGCCTGCGCTCGGGCAGGGAGAGGAGCCTCCTCACGTCCTCCCGGTAGGGCTCCATCTCCCCCAGCCTGCGCAGGAGCTGGGGGTAGTTCAGGGAGGGGGGGAGCTTCTGGGAGCCGGTCCTGGGGTAGCTTATGAGGGCGGCCTGGTAGAGGGCCTGGGCCATCTCCTGGGTCCGGAGGGGGGAATAGCCGAAGCAGCGGTAGGCCTCGGCCTGCAGGGTCCCCAGGTCGAAGGGCACGGGGGGGGAGCGGCGGTGCTGCCTCACCTCCACCCTCCTCACCTCGGCCAGGGCCCCCTCGCAGGCCTCCTTGACCCTGAGGGCCTCCCCCTCCTCCCAGAAGCGCTCCCTCTCGTGCTCGGCCACCAGCCTGAGCCCTCCCGCCCTGAGCACCAGCTTCACCACCCAGAAGGGACGGGGCCTGAACTCCCTGATCTCCCTCTCCCTCTCGCTCAGGAACCTCAGGGTGGGGGTCTGCACCCTCCCGGCGGAGAGCTTGAGGAAGCCCCCGCAGGCCCTCCGCACGGAGGAGCTCAGGGCCTTGCTCACGTTCATCCCCCAGTACCAGTCCAGCACGTGCCTCGCTATCCCCGCGTCCACCAGCTCGAAGTCCAGCCTGGGCAGGAGGTGGCGGTAGGCCTCCCTGAGCTCCTCGGCGGTGAGGGTGGAGAACTTCATGCGCCTGGCCCTCCTCACCGCCTCCTCCCCGCAGAGGTACCTGAGGATCGTCCACCCTATCACGCTCCCCTCCACGTCGAAGTCCGTGGCCACCACGTACTCCTCGCTCCCGCTGGACAGCTCCTTTATGACCTCCAGGAAGTCCCTGGTCCTGCTGGCCCTCCTGTCCGCCAGGTAGGAGGGGACCCACTCCACGTCGTAGAGGGGGTAGTCCCTGAAGGGCCTGGAGTTCTTCAGGGTGAAGAGGTGCCCCAGGGAGGGCACCACCACCGCCTCCTTCCCGTCCACCTCCAGCTCGTAGTACGGGACCCCCCTCCTCTCCCTCTTCACGGCCCTTCCCTCCCCCAGGGCTAGGGCTATCTTGGAGGCGGCCGAGGGCTTCTCGCAGAGGATGAAGACCTTCATCCCACCGGCAATCCTTTTGGTGGGGGGAGAGATATAGGGTGATGAAGCCTCAGGGCGGGAAGGAGGAGTGGAGCCCCCTCACGGACTACGACATCTACCTCTTCAGGAGGGGGGAGCACTTCCGCCTCTACCGCAAGCTGGGGGCCCACCCGGCGGAGGTGGAGGGGAGGAGGGGGGTGCACTTCGCCGTGTGGGCCCCCAACGCCGCCTACGTTTCGGTGATAGGGAGCTTCAACGGCTGGGATCCGGGGGCCCACCCGCTGAGGCCCAGGGAGGACGGCTCGGGGATATGGGAGGGCTTCGTGGAGGGGGCGAGGAGGGGGGACCTGTACAAGTACCGCGTGATCTCCAGGTACGGGGGGTACGCGGCGGACAAGGCCGATCCCTTCGCCTTCTTCAGCGAGGTCCCCCCGGGTACGGCGTCGGTGGTCTGGGACCTGGATTACGAATGGGGGGACGGGGAGTGGATGAGGGAGAGGGGGAAGAGGAACTCCCTCTCCTCCCCCATGTCCATCTACGAGGTGCACCTGGGGTCCTGGAAGAGGGTGCCCGAGGAGGGGAACCGCTTCCTCACCTACACGGAGCTGGCCAGGGAGCTGCCCGCCTACGTGGAGGAGATGGGCTTCACCCACGTGGAGTTCCTGCCCGTGATGGAGCATCCCTTCTACCGCTCCTGGGGCTACCAGGTCACGGGGTACTTCGCCCCCACCAGCAGGTACGGCACCCCCCAGGAGTTCATGGGGCTGGTGGAGGCCCTGCACCGGAGGGGGATAGGGGTGATCTTGGACTGGGTCCCCTCCCACTTCCCCTCCGACGGCCACGGTCTGGCCTTCTTCGACGGAACCCACCTCTACGAGCACGCCGATCCCAGGAAGGGGATCCACCCGGAGTGGGGGAGCTGCCTCTTCAACTACGGCCGCCACGAGGTCAGGGCCTTCCTCATCAGCAGCGCCCTCTTCTGGCTGGACAGGTACCACGCCGACGGCCTGAGGATAGACGCCGTGGCCTCCATGCTCTACCTGGACTACGGGAGGAGGGAGGGGGAGTGGGTGCCCAACGAGTACGGGGGGAGGGAGAACCTGGAGGCCATCCACTTCCTCAGGAGGCTGAACGAGGTGGTGTACGGGGAGTACCCGGACGTGCAGATGATAGCGGAGGAGTCCACCGCCTGGCCCATGGTGACCAGGCCCACCTACGCGGGGGGGCTGGGCTTCGGGCTGAAGTGGAAGATGGGGTGGATGCACGACACCCTCCGGTACTTCTCCCTGGACCCCCTCTTCAGGAAGTACCACCACGACCTCATCACCTTCAGCATGTGGTATGCCTACTCGGAGAACTTCGTCCTCCCCCTCTCCCACGACGAGGTCACCTACGGGAAGGGCTCCCTCTTCGGGAAGATGCCGGGTGACGTCTGGCAGAAGTTCGCCCACCTCCGCCTGCTCTTCGGCTACATGTACGGCCACCCGGGGAAGAAGCTCCTCTTCATGGGGGGGGAGTTCGGGCAGTGGAGGGAGTGGGTGCACGATGAGAGCCTGGAGTGGCACGCCCTCCAGTTCGAGGACCACCGGGGCCTCCAGAGGTGGGTGAGGGACCTGAACCACCTCTACCGCAGGGAGCCCGCCCTGCACGAGCTGGACTTCGATCCCGCGGGATACGAGTGGGTGGACCTCAGCGATGCGGAGAAGAGCATCATCTCCTTCCTCAGGAGGGGGAGGAGCGGCCCTCCCCTGCTGGTGGTCTGCAACTTCACCCCGGTCCCCAGGTACGGGTACAGGATAGGGGTGCCCTCGGGGGGGTTCTGGAGGGAGGTGCTCAACAGCGACGCCAGGGAGTACGGGGGGAGCGGGCAGGGGAACCTGGGGGGGGTCTGGGCCGATCCCGTTCCCTGGCATGGCAGGCCCTTCTCCCTCTCCCTCACCCTCCCCCCCCTGGGCTGCCTCTACTTCAAGGGCCCAGAGGGTGGGTGATGAGGTACTTCTGCATCCACGGACACTTCTACCAGCCTCCCCGGGAGAACCCCTGGACCGGGGAGGTGGAAGAGGAGGAGGGGGCCCACCCCTACCACGACTGGAACGAGAGGATCACGGAGGAGTGCTACGCCCCCAACACCTCCTCGCCGGTGCTGGACGAGGCCCTGAGGGTGAGGGAGTTCGTCGACAACTACTCTAGGATGAGCTTCGACTTCGGCCCCACCCTCCTCTCCTGGCTGGAGAGGAGGTACGGGGAGGTCTACCGGGCCATCCTGGAGGCGGACAGGGTGAGCAGGGAGAGGTTCTCCGGTCACGGCTCCGCCCTGGCCCACCCCTACGCCCACTCCATCCTCCCCCTGGACAGCCCCAGGGAGAGGCGGGCCCAGGTCCTCTGGGGGATCAGGGACTTCAGGCGCAGGTTCGGGAGGGAGCCCGAGGGGATGTGGCTCCCGGAGACGGCCGTGAACCTGGAGACCCTGGAGCTCCTGGCGGAGAGGGGGATAAGGTTCACCGTCCTGGCCCCCCACCAGGCCGCCAGGGTGAGGGAGATCGGGAGGAGGGAGTGGAGGGAGGTCTCGGGGGGGAGGGTGGACCCCACCATGCCCTACCTCTGCCGCCTCCCCTCCGGCAGGTCCCTCTCCCTCTTCTTCTACCACGGGGGGCTCTCCTTCGGGGTGGCCTTCGGGGGCCTCCTGCACAGCGGGGAGGAGCTGGCCAGGAGGATCCTGGGGAGCTTCTCCCCCAGGCCCGGTCCCCAGCTGGTGCACCTGGCCACGGACGGGGAGAGCTACGGGCACCACCACCGGTTCGGGGACATGGCCCTGGCCTACTGCTTCAGGTACCTGGAGGCCAGGGGGGAGGCCAGGCCCACCGTCTACGGCGAGTACCTGGAGAGGCACCCCCCCACCCAGGAGGTCCAGATTTTGGAGAACACCTCCTGGAGCTGCGCCCACGGGCTGGAGAGGTGGAGGAGGGACTGCGGCTGCGGCCTGGTGCACAGGGAGGGGTGGACCAGGGCGTGGAGGGGTCCCCTGAGGGAGGCCCTGGACTGGCTCAGGGACTCCCTCTCCTCCCTCTACGAGAGGGAGGCGGGGAGGATGGTGAGGGATCCTTGGAGGGCCAGGGAGGAGTACGTGGAGGTGGTGCTGGACCGCTCCCGGCTGGAGGAGTTCCTGAGGAGGCAGGGGGCGGGGGAGCTGCCTGAGGGGGAGAGGGTGAGGCTACTGAAGCTGCTGGAGATGCAGAGGCACCTCCTGCTGATGTACTCCAGCTGCGGGTGGTTCTTCGACGAGATCTCCGGGCTGGAGACGGTGATCATCCTCAGGCACGCGGCCAGGGCCCTCCACCTGGCCAGGGAGGTCACGGGGGTGGACCTGGAGCCGGAGTTCGTGCGCAGGCTGGGGAGGGCCCCCAGCAACCTGCCCGAGTTCGGGACGGGGGCGGGGGTGTACGAGAAGCTGGTGAGGCCCTCGGCCTGCGACCCGGCCAGGGCGGCCGCCCACCTGGCCCTCCTCTCCCTCTTCCGTCCCGGCTTCCCCTCCGCCTTCTTCTCCTTCGAGGTGGAGGGGGAGGTGGCCTACGGCGAGGAGGGGGAGAGGGGGAGGATGAGGGTGGGGAGGCTGGAGCTGCGCTCCGTGCTGACGGGGGAGAGGGCCTCCTTCCACTTCTGCGCCCTCCTCACCCCCTGGTTCTTCCCCCTGGCCTTCCTCAGGGGGGGAGAGGGGGAGTTTCCCCCCGACCTGCTCCGGAGGCTCAGGGGGGCGATGGGGAGGGGGATGGGTGAGGCGGTGAGGGTGGCGGAGGAGAGCTTCCCCCTCCACTATTCCCTCCGCCACCTGCTGGGCGATCCCCGCAGGGAGGTGCTGGAGAGGATGGTGGAGGAGAGGCTGGGGGCCCTCCTCTTCCTGCTGGAGGAGGCGGTGGGGCTCCTCCCCTCCTCCAGGAAGGGGGAGAGGGGCCTGCCCAGGGAGTTCTCTCCCCTGCTGGAGTTCTGGATGAACCTGGAGCTCAAGAGGGAGCTGGAGGAGGGGAACTTCGGGAGGGCGGCCAGGAGGATGGAGGAGATGAAGGAGTTCTCGCTGGAGGCGGACCTCCCCCTTCTCTCCCTCGTCCTCTCCAGGAAGCTGGGGGAGCTGGCGGGGAGGCTCTCGGGGGGGCCGGGGGACCTGGAGGTGCTGGGGGAGATGGAGAGGGCCCTCTCCCTCCCCCTGAGGCCCAACCTCTGGAGGGCGCAGGTGAGCTGCTTCAGGCTGCTGGGGGAGTACGCCAGGAGGAGGGCCGGGGGGGAGGACCCCGCCTGGGTGGAGCTCTTCGGGAGGGTGGCGGAGAAGCTGGGCCTCAGGCTCCCCTCCCCGAAGGATTTATAGCGCCCGCCCCCTGCTTTGCTGATGGAAACCGCCATCCTGCTCCTCTCCTGCCCCGACGCCAAGGGGATAGACGCCAGGATCTCCAGCTTCATCTGGCAGAACGAAGGAAACATCGTGCACTTCGACCAGCACGTGGATGAGGAGTTCGGGAGGTACTTCGCCAGGGTGGAGTGGACGCTGGAGGACTTCAGGCTTCCCAGGGAGGGGATAAGGGAGGCCCTCCTCCCGCTGGCCTCCGAGCTCCGCGCGGACTGGAGGATCCACTTCAGCTCGGAGAGGCCCAGGGTGGGGATCATGGTCTCCAGGCACCTCCACTGCCTCTACGACCTGCTGGCCCGCTGGAAGGAGGGGAGGCTGAGGTGCGAGATACCCCTCATCATCGGGGACAAGCCCGACGGGGAGGGGGTGGCCAGGATGTTCGGGATACCTTTCCACCACCTTCCGGTGGATCTGGAGAGGAGGGAGGAGGGGGAGAGGAGGCAGATCGAGCTTCTCAAGAGGGAGGGGGTGGAGCTGGTGGTCCTGGCCAGGTACGGGAAGATCCTCTCCCCCCTCTTCGTGGAGGAGTTCAGGAACAGGATCATAAGCGTGCACCCCTCCTTCCTCCCGGCCTTCCCCGGGAAGGATCCCTTCACGCAGGCCTACCGGAGGGGGGTGAAGCTCATAGGGGCCACCGCCCACTTCGTGAGCGAGGAGGTGGACGAGGGACCCATCATCTACCAGGACGTGGTGAGGATAAGCCACAAGGATAGCCCGGCCGACCTGGTGAGGAAGAGCGAGAACCTGGAGAAGATCAGCCTGAGCGAGGCCGTCAGGCTCTACTGCGAGAGGAGGATCCTCGTCTACGAGAACAAGACCATCGTCTTCGAGTAGCCCGGTCAGAGTCCGATCTCGTTCACGGTCTCCCAGGTCCTCTCGTCGAGCACGGTGAGGTTCTCCTCGGAGATCACGTAGAGGTAGTCGTCCAGGTAAACGGCCCTCCTGGCCGTCACCTCCTCCACCTCCCTGACCACCTCAAGGTCGCTCCCCGCGTAGGAGATCACGTACCCCCTTCCGGAGGAGGGGAGGAAGAAGACCCCGTGGTCGGGGTCCAGGAGGAAGGCGTGGTGCGTGTCCAGGATCTCGGACCAGTACTCCTCCAGCAGGAGCCTGTCCAGCTCCGCGGGGCTGGAGGGGGAGGAGACGTCGAAGAGGGAGACCTTCACCCTCCAGCTCTCCCTCCCTATCGCCAGCAGGAGGTTCTCGCTTATCGGGTGCAGGTAGGAGGAGTATCCGGGCATCTCCAGCTCCCCCACCACCTTCGGGTCGGAGGGGTCGGAGAGGTCCATAACGTGCAAGGGGTCGGTCTCCCTGAAGGTCACCACGTATCCCCGGTTCCCCAGGAACCTCACCGCGTAGATTTCCTCCCCTACGCCCAGATCCCTCAGGGAGCCCACCACCTTAAGCCCCCGGTCCAGGACGTACACGTCGTTGGCGCTCTTCCCTCCCCACCCCAGCATCCAGGGCTCGACGGTGGTGGCGAGGCGGAGGTACCCACCCTCCTCGTCCAGGGAGAACTGGTTCAGAGGCCTTCCGGGGACCTCGGCCTGGGCCACGATCTCGAAGTTCTCCAGAGCTATCTTCACCAGGTGGGTGGTCTCCAGCTCCCTCATCCTCCCCGTCACGTACTCCTCCCACCTCCCCCACAGTTCTTCCTGGGGGAGGGAGGCGGAGGACAGAAGGAGGTTGAGCTCCACCAGCTTCGCGGTGTCGCTGAGTTCGTACCCCATGAGCCGCTCTATCCTACCCCAGGTTTCGGGGGGGAGGAGGTCCAGGCCCCTCTCGCGGAGGAAATCGTAGTACACCCGGATGGGGGAGGGGTAGTAGGTGTAGGTGAGGTAGAGGGATCCCTCGGACATGTAGACCACCGAGCTGCCGGAGTATCCGAGGAAGCTCAGGCTCTTCTCCACCCTTCCCTCCCTGGGGTCCAGGACCAGGGCGGTGTACACCGAGTCCGCGGGCATGGGCTGGGGCGGTCGGTAGATGTCGGTGGCCTTGACCCTGAGTTCACTCTCCCCGGCCCTGAGGGGCAGCAGGGGGAGAGGGGTCTGGCTCTCCACGGGGGTGCTGGTGACGAGGTAGAGCTTGCCCCGGTGAAGACGTGCGGAGACCAGCGTGGAGTTCAGTTCCACCTCCCATGCCTCCCTGGGGGAGGAGGGATCGGAGACCTCGTAGCCGGTGATTCCGTCGGAGGAGAGGAGGACCAGCAGGTTCTCCAGGAGGAGGAGCTCCCCGCTCTTCCCCAGGGTTGAGGCCACCGAGAGCTCTGAAGGGGGAAAGGCCCTTATCACCTTCGTGTCCCGGAAGCCGGAGAAGTACAGGTACCTACCGTCCGTTTTTACCAGGTCCGGTTCGTCTATGCCCTTCACCTGCACTGTGGTCTCCGAGATCCTGGAGGCCCCCTCTCCCCCCGCCCCCTCTTCCAGGATCCGGGCGGGGGAGAGGGAGGTCCCCTTCAGCGGGTAACCCATGCCCCAGTAACCCTCCAGCCACTCCTGGGAGCGGGAGAGGTAGTCGGAGAATTCGGCCTCTGAGGAGAACCTGCTCAGCTCCGGGGCCTGCACCCCCTTCCCCTGGCCGCGGAGCCAGAGCCATCCCAGGGAGACCGCGAGGAGGAGGCAGAGGGCCGCGATCCCGCAGGTCCTCAGGGGAGGTCCGGCCCCACCCTTCACCCGTTTCTCCCACCTGCGGTAGTCCTCGGCCACGTTTCCCCCTTTCCTTCTTCCCGGTAAATATCCAGCCCGGAACGTGGACGTGTCCTAAGATGGATACGGGTGAGTGGGGAGGGTATTTTATGGGGATGGCCCCAGTCTAGGTGATGAGGTTCAGGAAGCCCCAGGGGCGTCAGCCCGTTTCGATCGAGGAGGTTTTTCTGGAGCCCAAGAACCAGAAACTGGTGGTCTACCTCCCACCCACCCTGAAGGAGCTCCTGGAGGAGCTGGCCAGGACCTCGGAGGTGAGGACCAACACGTGCGTCCTCTACCTCCTGGTTAAGCAGCTGAAGGAACTGGGCCTGCTGAAGTAGCCCCCCTCCTAGTAGTGGATCCCCTTCTTGGCCCGGGGGTTTTCGGGGAGCTTGACCTCCCTCACCTCCACCACCGCGTCCGCCCTCTCCACCAGCTCCCTGGGGGCGTACCTCCCCGTCAGGACCACGTCCGTCTTCTCCGGCAGCTCGTCCAGCAGCCTCAGCACCTCCCCCACGTCCGCCATCCCCCAGGCCAGGGCCAGGTTCAGCTCGTCCAGGATGAGGAGGTCGGGCCTCTTCCTCCTGGCCACCTCCCTGGCGAACTCCAGGCCCCTCTTCACCAGCTCCCTGTCCTTCTCCCCCAGCTCCTCCTTCCTCCTCCACCCCCTCCTGCCGAACTGGTGGATCTCGTAGTGGGGGGCCAGCCTCCTCCTCACCTTGTACTCCCCCGTGTTCTTCCACCACTTCAGGAACTGGATGATGACCACCCTCCTCCCCTGCCCCACCGCCCTCAGGGCCAGGCCCAGCGCGCCGGTGGTCTTCCCGGGTCCCGTCCCCGTCAGTACGTATACCTCTCCCATGTCAGAAGGCGCAGGCCGGGGTGGGGCATCCCCCCGAGTACTCGGGCCCCGCCACCAGGTGTCCGGGCTCCGAGAAGTAGAGCACCTGCCTCTCCCTGCTCCCGTAGCGGTACACCGTGACTCCCTTGCACCTCAGTCGGTGGGCCAGCTCAAAAACCCTCCTCACCTCCTCCTTCCCGGCCTCCGCGGGGAGGTTGACGGTCTTGCTCACGCTGTTGTCCACGTGCTTCTGGAAGGCCGCCTGCATGCGGACGTGCCACTCGGGGGAGAGGTCGAAGGCGGTCCTGAACACCTCCCTCACCTCCCTGGGGACCTCCTCCAGCCCCTGCACGCTTCCCCCCCTCCTGGCGATCTTCTCCAGCAGGGAGGTGCTGTAGAAGCCCCTCTCCTTGGCCACCCTCTCGAACAGGGGGTTCACCTCGAAGAGCCTGGTCCCCTCCAGCACGTTTCTGATGAAGGAGAGGGCGAAGAGGGGCTCTATCCCGCTGGAGCATCCGGCTATGATGCTGATGGTGCCGGTGGGGGCGATGGTGGTGACGGTGGCGTTCCTCAGGGAGGGGTACCTCCCCTTCCAGATGCTTTTTTCGAAGTGGGGGAAGGGTCCCCTCCTCTCCCCCAGCTCCACCGACTCCCTCCTGGCCTTCTCGGAGATGAAGCCCATCACCCTCTCCGCGGTGAGGAGGGCCTCCTCGGAGTCGTAGGGGATGCCCAGCCTGATCAGCATGTCGGCGAACCCCATCACCCCCAGCCCTATCTTCCTGGTGGTCTTGGTCATCCTCTCTATCTGGGGGAGGGGGAAGCGGTTCACCTCTATCACGTTGTCCAGGAATCTGACCGCTATCCTGGTGACCTCCTCCAGCCTCTCCCAGTCCACCTCTCCCCCCCTCACCATCCTGGAGAGGTTGATGCTCCCCAGGTTGCAGGACTCGTAGGGGAGGAGGGGCTGCTCCCCGCAGTTGTGGACGTAGAAGCCGTTGGCGTCGAAGGCGTGGACGCCAGGCACCCTCGCGTCGTAAACCCTGATCCTGCCGCGCGGCTCTATGGCCACGATTTCGTCCACGAATCTCTCCCGGGCCATTCTCCTGCGGTAGGCGGTAAGCCCCCGCTGCAGCCGCGCGGCCTTCTCCTCGTCCGTGAACCCCACGCGCCTTGCGAAGCGGATCACGTTTTCCCTGCTGATGATCAGCTCATGCCGGGCCTTCACCTCCCTCCTGCCCCCCCGCCCTTCCGGCCGGGAGGTCCCCCCGCGCCTCCGGTTCTCGTAGAGGGTGGAGACGATTCCCAGCCGGTGGAGCATCCTCTGGACGGCCCTCAGCAGGGAAGGGTCGGAATGGGCCAGACGCACCGAAAGCCCCCTCACCCGGTTTCCCACCACGGCCCCGTCCGTGTCGAAGAGGCCCCGCAGGAAGCCGGCGTGGAAGTCGCTGCTGGTCCGCTCCATCTCCGGCGAGACCCCCTTGAAGCCCTCGGAGAGGCCGTAGCTCCTGGCCAGGTCGTAAAGGGCTTTGAGCCGCAGGCGGTACCCCTTCCTCCCCCCTGTACGGGTGAAGCCGCCGAAATCGGCCCGCTGGGGAAGGGCTGCGACCATCTCCTCGACCTTCCGGCGCACCGCCTTCGGCCCGGTCCCCTCCCCCCGGAGGGCGATGACGGCCTCCCCCCGGCTGATGGTCCCGCCTCCCACCAGCAGCCCCAGCAAGTAGCCCTCCTCCCAGGTCCCTCGCCCCCTCCACTCGGCCTCCCGGTGCTCCCCCAGGAGAACCCGGTCCCCCACCCTCAGGTCTCCGGCCCGCTTCCATTCCGACTCGAGCGCCCGGCGGGTCAGGCGGGTGACCGCCCGCAGGGGGTGCTCCGGGGTGACGGTGAGGCGGAAGCCCCTCCGGGTGCGGATCTCCAGGGTCTCCCGCTCCCCCGTGCAGAAGAAGCCCTCCTCGGAGGTGGGATGGAACCGGCCGTTGACCAGCAGCCTCACCGCCCTCCCCACGATCTGCTCCACCTGCGCCGGCCCCTCCTCCGTGACCACCCAGGTATCCCCCGCGAGGCAGGGGTTGGTGGCCTCTATCCTCCCCAGCTCCGGGGTGGGGTTGTGCCTGTTGATCTCGTCTATGAAGATGAGCCCCGGGTCTCCCCCCCTCCAGGCGTTCTCCACCATCTCCTCCCAGACCTCCGCGGCAGAGATCCTGCGCACCACCTCCCCGTTCCTGGGGTTGATGAGCTCGTACTCCTCACCCCTCCGCAGCCTCTCCATGAAGTCGTCCGTCACCGCCACCGAGAGGTTGAAGTTGGTGAGCCTGCCCTCCTCCCTCTTGGCGGAGATGAACTCCAGGATGTCGGGATGGTCCACCCTCAGGATGCCCATCATGGCCCCCCTCCTCTTCCCCCCCGCCTTGATCACCTCCGTGGCCACGTCGAAGATCCTCATGAAGGAGACGGGTCCGGAGGCCACCCCCTTGGTGGACCTCACCACGTCCCCCCTGGGCCTGAGCCTGGAGAAGTCGAAGCCCACCCCTCCCCCCGTCTGCTCTATGAGGGCCATGGCCTTCAGGGCGTCGAAGATGCTGTCCAGCGAGTCCTCCACGGGGAGGACGAAGCAGGCGGAGAGCTGACCCAGCGGGGCCCCGGCGTTGAAGAGGGTGGGGGAGTTGGGGAGGAACTCCAGCCTGCTCATCACCCGGTAGAACTCCTCCTCCGCCCTCTCCGGGTCCTCGTCCGGCTTCGCCACGGCCCTGGCCACCCTCTTGAACATCCCCGAGGGGGTCTCCACCACCCTCCCCTGCTCGTTCCTCAGCAGGTACCTGCGGTGCAGCACCTCCAGGGCGTTGGCGGAGAGCTTGGGCTCCTCCACCAGGCCCAGCTCCTGCCTGAGCCTCCTCAGCTCGGCCTTCTTCCTCCGGTAGCTCTCGTACTCCTCCGCCACCCTGGGGTAGCCCCTTTTCGCCAGGGTGCTCACCACCAGGTCCTGGATCTCCTCCACGGAGGGGGTGCCCCCCGGGAACCTCTCCTCCAGGGCACGAAGGACCTCCTTGGAAACCTCCAGCGCGGCCTCCCTCCCCCCCTCCCCCACCGCCACCATCGCCTTGTGGATGGCGTCGGTGATCCTGTCCAGCTCGAAGGGAACGATCCTCCCGTCCCTCTTCCGGACCCCGGAAAGGATCATCTCTCCTTTTTTGGGGGAGGGGGGATATAACCCTAAGATTTTAGGGGGGGGAGGGGAGAGAGGGGAAGAGGGACATGGCGTGGGACACCGGGATGGGGAGCCTGCTGCTCTGGATGGTGATGTTCTTCATCTTCGGGGTGCTGTGGAGCTACCTCACTCCCCAGCTCATGTCCATGCAGTCCAACCTCCTGCTCTCCAAGATGAGGAAGTCGGTGAAGGAGCTGGAGGAGTGGGCCAGGGAGACCAGGAAGATAGCCCTCCTCTCCCTGCAGAAGCACGGCCGCACCAAGAGGGACCTGGAGGAGGAGCTGGGCAACTTCCTGGAGTTCTTCGCCATCGAGCCCGTGTCGGACGATCCGGCGGGGGTCATCCAGAGGCTGGACCACATCCTGGACGTGAGGAAGAAGAGGTTCGAGGAGGCGGTTTCCCGCTTCGCCCCCAAGGCCGGTCCCGAGGAGGCCGCCACCCTGGAGATGGTCATAGAGGGGGCGATGGCCAGCCACTACCTCTACCGCATGGTCAGGCACTTCCTCCTGCTGGCCGAGAAGACCAAGAGCTACCAGCTGGCCATGGCCATCCAAATGTACATGCCCCTCTTCAGGGAGTACGCCAAGGCCTACAGGGATGCCACCAAGGTCTTCTCCGAGGGGAAGCCCATAGGGGACGGGGTGGGGGCGCTGGTGGCGGCCAAGCTCTTCAACGGGGCGAAGGTCAGGGAGCCGGTGGAGGACACGGTGGTGGGGGAGGTGGAGTTCGAGGGGCGCAGGCTCCTGGTGGTGAAGGCCAAGGGCCCGGGGGGCAGGGTGGGCAAGCCCGGGGAGCTCATAAGCAGGCTGGTGAGGGGGAGGAGGATCTCCAGGATCATCATGGTGGATGCGGCTCTGAAGCTGGAGGGGGAGAGGAGCGGGGAGGTGATCGAGGGGGTGGGGGCGGCCATAGGTGGACCGCCCACGGAGAAGTACAAGATAGAGCAGGTGGCGGTGAAGCACAGGATCCCCCTGGACGCCATCGTGGTGAAGGAGTCCTTCAGGGAGGCCATCACCCAGATGAACAGCAGGATCGCCAAGGCGGCGGACGAGGTGGTGGAGAGGATAAGGAGGGCCGTGAGGGAGAGGACCAGGAAGGGGGACTGGGTGATAGTGGCGGGAATAGGCAACACGCTGGGGATAGGGCAGGGGGGGGACCTGCCCAGGGAGTTCCCCCCTCCCGCCAAGGAAGAGGAGATAGAGTCAAACAAACTATTTATTCCCGTCTAAGGGTAAGGGGTTTGCAAAGGTGAGGGCATGCACCGGTACAAGCACATCTCCGAGGTGGAGAAGCTGATGTGGAAGACGGACAGGGTGAGGAACATAGGGATAGTGGCCCATGTCGATCACGGGAAGACCACCCTGACCGACTCCCTGGTGGCGGCCTCGGGCATCATAAGCTTCGAGCTGGCGGGGGAGCAGCTCTTCACCGACTTCCTGGAGATAGAGCAGCAGAGGGGCATCACGGTCCAGACCTCCGCCGTCAGCCTGGTCCACGAGCTGGAGGACGGGGAGTACCTGATCAACCTCCTGGACACCCCGGGGCACGTGGACTTCACGGGTGACGTCACCAGGGCGCTGAGGGCCATAGACGGGGTGATCGTGGTGATGGACGCCGTGGAGGGGATCATGCCCCAGACCGAGACCGTGCTCAGGCAGGCCCTTCAGGAGTACACTCGTCCCGTTCTCTTCATCAACAAGGTGGACAGGCTCATAGACGAGCTGAAGCTCCCCGCCGAGGCCATCCAGGCCAGGCTGGCCAAGCTCATCCTCCAGTTCAACGAGCTCCTGAGGAAGTACGCCCCCAGGGAGCTGGCCGAGAAGTGGCAGGTGAGGGTGGAGGAGGGGTCCGTGGCCTTCGGCTCCGCCAAGGAGAAGTGGGCCCTCTCCGTCCCCCAGATGAAGAAGAAGGGCATCACCTTCAAGGAGGTGCTGGAGGCCTCCAGGGAGGGGAAGAGGGCGGAGCTGGCCAAGAGGACGCCGGTCTACGAGGTGGTCCTAGACATGGTGGTGAGGCACCTCCCCAATCCCCTGGAGGCCCAGAGGCTCCGCATCCCCAAGCTCTGGAAGGGGGACCCGAACAGCGAGCTGGGGAAGGCCATGCTCTCCTGCGATCCCTCCGGGAAGCTCTGCATGGTCATCACCGACATCATCGTGGACGAGCAGGCGGGGGTGATCTCCACCGGGAGGGTCTTCTCGGGGACGGTGGAGAAGGGAAAGACCGTGAGGCTGGTGGGGGCCAAGCAGGAGGCGAGGATCCAGCAGGTGGGGATCTACATAGGGCCCAAGAGGGAGATCGTGGAGAAGGTGCCCGCCGGGAACATCGCGGCGGTGATAGGGATGAAGGAGGCGGTGGTGGGGGAGACCCTGGTGGAGGCGGGGGTGGAGGAGGCGGTGGGCTTCGAGGAGCTGAGGTACATAAGCGAGCCCGTGGTCACCCTGGCCATAGAGCCCAAGAACTTCCAGGACCTGCCCAAGCTGGTCAACCAGCTGAACAAGATCGCCAGGGAGGACCCCAACGTGAGGGTGAAGATCAACGAGGAAACGGGGGAGTACCTCATCTCGGGGATGGGGGAGGTCCATCTGGAGATCGTGGAGTACAAGCTCAAGGAGGCGGGGCTGGAGATCAAGACCTCCGAGCCCCTGGTGGTCTACAGGGAGACCATCACGGGAAGGGCCGGGCCGGTGGAGGGGAAGTCGCCCAACAAGCACAACAGGTTCCAGATAAGCGTGGAGCCCCTGGAGCCGGAGGTCCTGCAGGCCATAGACGAGAAGAAGATCACGGACAAGCAGGACGCCAAGGAGAGGGCCGCCATCCTGAGGAAGCTGGGCTGGAGCGCGGATGCGGCCAAGGGGGTGATGGCGGTGGTGGGGGGCAACGTGCTGGTGGACATGACCAAGGGCATCCAGTACATGGGGGAGGTGGAGGACTACATCAGGGAGGCCTTCACCCAGGTGGCCAACGAGGGGCCGGTGATGAGGGAGCCGCTCAGGGGGGTGAAGGTGATCATCAACGATGCCATCCTGCACGAGGACTCGGTCCACAGGGGTCCCGCCCAGATCATACCGGCGGTGAGGAGGCCCATCCAGGCCTGCATCCTGATGGCCAACCCCGTGGTGCTGGAGCCCCTCTTCAGGCTGGAGGTGCGCGTCCCCACCGAGTTCATGGGAGGGGTGATAAAGGTGATCCAGGGGAGGAGGGGGAGGATCATAGCCATGGAGCCGGAGGGGGAGGCCGTGACGGTGATAAGGGCCCTCCTGCCCGTGGCCAACTCCTTCGGCCTGGCGGCGGAGATGAGGTCGGAGACGGAGGGGAGGGCCCTCTGGGCCACGGAGTTCGAGCGCTTCGAGAGGCTCTCCCCGGAGCTGCAGGCGCAGGTGGTGGCCAACACCAGGAAGAGGAAGGGCCTGAAGCTGGAGGTTCCCAAGCCCGAGGAATTCATGGACTGAGCCTCGGTTTTTTAGGTGCGGAGCCCTCTGGGATGGTGGGATGGAGCCCCCGGCCAGGGTGAGGGTGTACAGGGACAGGGGTCTGGTGCTGGAGGAGGAGCAGGCCAGCCAGCTCTACCAGAAGGGAGCCTTCGGGAAGCCCCTCAGCGGGGGCAGGCTGCAGCTTTCCCCCCTGGAGATCCTCTACCTGGTGGAGAACGGGAAGGCGGAGGCGGTGGAGGGGAGGTCGGGGAGGGCCCTGGGCTGGGAGGAGCTCTGCCGCAGGTTCTCCAGGGCGGACTCCGAGCTCATGCTGAAGTACGCGGTCTACTCCGACCTGCGCTCGAGGGGGTACGTGGTGAAGACGGGGCTCAAGTTCGGATCCCACTTCAGGGTGTACGGCAGGGGGGAGAGGCCGGGGGAGGTCCACTCCAGGTACCTGGTCCACGCCCTGAGGGAGGGGGCGAGGCTTACCCCTCCGGAGCTGGCCAGGGCCGTGAGGCTGGCCCACTCCGTGAGGAAGACCATGCTCTTCGCGGTGGTGGACGACGAGGGGGACGTGACCTACTACTCCCTCAGGAGGGAGAAGCCCTAATGCCGGCTGGGCTGGACCCCTGGGGGGCTGGTATTCCCGAGGACTACGCCAGGCTCATGCAGGAGTTCGGGATAGAGCGCTTCGAGGAGCTCCTCCCTCGCATCCCCCAGCCCCACCTCCTCATGAGGAGGGGGGTGATCTTCGGCCACCGGGACTTCGGGAGGGTCCTGGAGAGGATGGTGGGAGGGGGGAGGTACGCGGTGATGACGGGGCTGATGCCCAGCGGGAAGATGCACCTGGGGCACAAGATGGTGGTGGACCAGCTCATCTGGTACCAGTCCAGGGGAGGGGAGATCTTCCTCTGCGTGGCGGACATGGAGGCCTTCTCGGCCAGGGGAATCCCGTACGAGAGGTGTAGGGAGATAGCCTTTGAGGAGTACCTCCTGAACTGCGAGGCCCTGGGACTGGACCTGGAGGGTTGCAGGGTCTACTTCCAGTCCAGGAGCGCCGAGGTGCAGGGGCTGGCCTACAGCCTGGCCAGGAGGGTGAACTTCAGCGAGGTGAGGGCCATCTACGGCTTCTCCGGGGAGACCCACCTCTCCCACCTCTACTACCCCATGATAGACGTGGCCGACATCCTCCACCCCCAGCTGGAGGAGTTCGGGGGCCCCCGCCCCACGGTGGTCCCGGTGGGGGTGGACCAGGACCCCCACCTCAGGCTGGCCAGGGACGTGGCGGCCAAGTTCTCGGAGGAGTACGGCTTCCTCCCCCCCTCCTCCACCTACCACCGCCTGATGAGGGACCTTTTCGGGGGCAAGATGTCCAGCAGCAGACCCGATTCCGCCCTCTTCCTCACCGACCCCCCCGAGGTCTGGGAGAGGAAGATCTGGGACGCCCTCACCGGGGGGAGGCCCACGGCCAGGGAGCAGAGGGAGAAGGGAGGGGACCCCTCCAGGTGCCTGGTGTACGAGCTTTGCCTCTACCACTTCAGGCCGGAGGACAGGGAGCTGCTGGAGATGAAGGAGAGGTGCGAGGCGGGGGAGATCATCTGCGGGGAGTGCAAGAGGGAGGTGATGGGGCTGGTCAGGAGGTTCCTGCAGGAGCTGGAGGAGAGGAGGAGGGAGGTCAGGCCCAAGGTGGAGAGGGTCCTGAGGAGGATCCACCCCTAGGGTTTTATTTCCGGGCGGAGAAAGGAGGAGATTCCCATGGGGAAGAGGCCCAGGAAGTGGAAGAAGAAGGGCAGGATGCGCTGGAAGTGGGTGAGGAAGAGGATGCGCAGGAAGCTCAGGAGGCTCAGGCAGAGGAAGAAGGGGGTCTGAGCAAAGGTTTAAACTTCGGGTCCGGAGGTTTGGGAGGGAACCGGCATGCCCCTGAAACCAGGCAAGTGCTACAGGCACTTCAGCGGCCCCGCGTACACCAGGAGGGAGTTCGTGGACGGGGTGCCCGGGTCACGCGTGACCTTCTTCGACATGGGGAACCCGAACGGTGACTTCCCCCTGGAGGTGTCCCTGGTGGCCAGGGAGCAGGGGCAGATCAGGCACAACGCCCTGGAGGCCGCCAGGATGGCGGCCAACCGCCTCCTGGAGACCGTGGCGGGGAGGGAGAACTACCACTTCAAGATCCGCCTCTACCCCCACCAGATCCTCAGGGACCACCCCATGGCCATAGGGGCCGGGGCGGACAGGGTTTCGGAGGGCATGCGCCTCGCCTTCGGCCGCCCGATAGGGACGGCGGTGAGGGTCAAGGCGGACCAGAAGGTGATGACGGTCAGGGTGCCCGAGAGGTTCCTGGAGCTGGCCAAGGAGGCCCTGGACCGGGCCAGGGCCAAGCTTCCCCTGAGGTGGAGCGTGCTGGTGGAGAAGAAGGAGCCTCAGAGCAGTATTCCCAGCAGCTCGTAGATGGCCCTGGCCGCCGCGAAGGCGGTTATTCCCGTGTCGAAGGGGGGAACCACCTCCACCACGTCGAAGCCCTTGAGGTTCAGGCCCCTCAGCCCCCTCAGGATCCTGAGGAGGTCCAGCGTGCTGAGCCCCCCGGGCTCGGGGGTGGAGACGGCGGGGGCGAAGGCGGGATCCAGCACGTCCAGGTCCAGCGTGAGGTAGACGGGGGAGGACCCCACCTCCCTCCTCACCTCCCTGAGGACGCTCTCCCCCTCCTCCAGCAGCTGCTCGGTGGTGTAGAACCTGATCCCCTTCCCGAACTCCGCCTCCTCGGAGGAGCAGGACCTCACCCCCAGCTGGATCAGCCTCTCGGGCCCCACCCGGTCCAGCACCCTCCTCATCACCGTGGCGTGGTTGATCCTGCTTCCCAGGTACTCCTCCCTCAGGTCCCGGTGGGCGTCCAGCTGCAGGAGGTAGACGTCCCCGAAGGCCGCCAGGGAGAAGAGGGTGAGGGTGTGCTCCCCCCCCAGCAGGGCGGGAAGCTTCCCGTCCTCCAGGATCCCCCTCACCGCCTCCTCTATCCTCCTGCCGTCCTCCGCCAGGTCGGAGGAGAGGAGGAGGTCACCCAGGTCCGCTATCCCCCCCCTCTCCGCCAGCTCCACCCCCAGGGACATGAGGTGGGTCTCCAGGTTCAGGGAGGCCTCCCTTATCCTGGAGGGGGCGAAGCGGCTCCCGCTCCGGTAGGAGGAGGTGGAGTCCAGGGGAATGCCCAGGAAGACCACCCTGGCCTCCTCGTAGGACCCCTCCAGCCCCCCGAAGCCGGGCTTGACGCTCACGAAGGTGGGGGCCATCCTTCTTCCTTCCCCGCTCAGCCCTTAAGCTTCTCCTCCAGCTGATAAACGAGGAGCTTGGTCCTGGCCACGGTGTCGGGGTTGACGGAGACGCTGTCTATCCCGCACCTCACCAGGAACTCCGTGAACTCGGGGTAGACGCTGGGGGCCTGGCCGCAGATGGAGACGGTCACCCCCCTTCCATGGGCCTTCCTTATGAGCTCCTCTATGGCCCTCTTCACCGCCTCGTTCCTCTCGTCGAAGTACCCCATGTTGGCCAGGATCCCGGAGTCCCGGTCCACCCCCAGCACCAGCTGGGTGAGGTCGTTGCTGCCTATGCTGAAGCCGTCGCAGAACCTGGAGAACTCCTCCGCCAGGAAGACGATGCTGGGGACCTCCGCCATCAGCCACACCTTGAACTTCTCCCCCCTCTCCAGCCCCTCCTCCCTCATGATCTGCAGGCACCTCTCCACCTCCCAGACGGTGCGCACGAAGGGGAGCATCACCCAGACGTTGTCCAGCCCCCTCTCCCTCACCCTCCTGATGGCCCTGCACTCCAGCCTGAAGGCCTTCTCGAACTGGGGGCTGATGTAGCGGGAGACCCCCCTCCAGCCCAGCATGGGGTTGGCCTCCACGGGCTCGTACCTCTCCCCTCCCTTCAGCTCCCTGTACTCGTTGGTCTTGAAGTCGGAGAACCTCACCACCACGAATCTGGGGTAGATGGCCTCCGCCACCTTAGCTATTCCCTCCGCCAGCTTCTCCGTGTACCTCTCCCCCTCCCCCTTCTCCAGGAGGTAGTTGGGGTGCTCCCCCACCCAGCTGGCTATGATGAACTCCACCCTCATGAGCCCTATCCCCTCGAAGGGCAGGTCCCTGTACCTGCCTATCTCGTCGGGCTCCCCCAGGTTCATCAGGATCTTCGTCCTGGTCTTCAGCCCCCTCACCTGCTCGGGGGAAACCTCCAGGGCCTTCTCCCTGGCCAGCAGCTCCCTGATCTCCCCCTCGTAGACCAGCCCCTTCCTGGAGTCCAGGGTTACCACCATTCCCTCCGAGAGGACCTTCAGGGCCTCCCTGGCCCCCACGATGCAGGGGATTCCCAGCTCCCTGGAGACGATGGCCGCGTGGGAGGTGATCCCCCCCTCCGTGGTGATGATGCCGGAGGCGATCTTCATGTAGGGAACCCAGTCTGGGGAGGTCATCTCCGTCACCAGGATCTCCCCCTTCCTCAGCTTCTGGGCGGCCTCCTGCGGGCTCCTCACGATCCTCACCGTCCCTATGGCGGCCCCGGGGGAGGCGGGCAGTCCCTTCAGCAGGGGCGGGTGCTTCACCTCCACCTCCATCGCCTTCTCCTCGTACAGGACCGTCACCGGCCTGGCCTGCAGCAGGAAGACCTTGCCGTCCTCGCTGGCCCACTCGAAGTCCTGGGGCACGCGGTAGTGCTCCTCCAGCTTCAGGGACATCTCCCAGAGCTGCTTCAGCTCGTCCTCCGTCAGGCACTCCCTCTCCGCCATCTCGGGCGGGACCTCCCTCTCCCTCAACCCACCCCCGGGCGAGGGCACCGCCATCCTGGTCTTCCTGGCGATGTGCTTCTCCACCACCTTTCCGGTCCTCTTGTCCAGGACGTAGGTGTCGGGGGTCACCGCTCCCGAGACCACCGCCTCCCCCTGCCCCCAGGAAGCCTCCACCACGATCTTGGTCCTGTCCCCCGTGGAGGGGTGGAGGGTGAAGCCCACCCCGGCCTTGTACCTCCCCCTGAGGTAGTCCTCCTCCTCCATCCTGCCCAGCTGCTTCTGCACCACCAGCGCGATGAGCACCTTCTCGTGCTCGAAGCCCTTCTTGGCCCTGTAGAAGGTGGCCCTGGAGGTGAAGAGGGAGGCCCAGCACTTCTTCACGGCCTCCAGCAGCCCCCTCTCGCCCTTGACGTTGAGGAGGGTGAGCTGCTGCCCGGCGAAGGAGGCGTCGGGGACGTCCTCGGCGGTGGCTGAGCTCCTCACCGCCACGTACTCCTCCTCCTTCCCGAACCTCCTGGAGAGCTCCCGGTACTCCCTCAGGATCTCCTCCCTTATTTCCGGGGGCATGGAGGAGCCCTCGATCAGGGAGCGCAGCTCCTCCGTTCCCCTGTCCAGCTCCACCGGGTCGTCCACGTTTATCTTGGCCAGCAGCTCCCGGATCCTCTCGGAAACCCCGTTCTTCTCTATGAACTCCCGGTAGGCGCGGGTGTTGATCACGAAAGCATAGGGGACGGGCAGACCGGCGTTGTGCATTTCCCCCAGGTTGGCGGCCTTTCCCCCCACCCTGGCCAGGTCCTCCCTGCTCAGCTCCTCCAGCCGGTTTATGTAAAGACCCATTTCCTTCCCCGCTCGTTCCTTCTCATGGCCCCTATACCTCTTCGGTCGGTCCTTTTTATGCGTTTTTTCTTACGAGCCCCCGAGGGCATCGAAACGGCGGGAGGTGGGCTGGTTTCCGGCCTCGATCCGCCGGATGGGGGGACAGCCTTTTTTAGGGATAGGTGAAGGGGAGAGGAGGATGAAGAGGGGTCTCTCGGCCGCCGTTTCCCTCCTGCTTCTCACCCTAGTCCTCCTCCCCCTGGCGGCACCACCGGTCTCCTGCGGGAGGGACAGGGTGGTGGTCAAGGATTACTACGCGGACCCCTTCGGGGTGGACCTCTCCCCCATGCCTTCCCTTTCCAGCCTTCCCGCGGACGATCCCCGCGACGGCACCGACTGGCAGGAGGTCCCCCTGCCTCGCCCTGCGTGAACGGCGACGGGGGGAGCACCTACATCAAGGTAAGCAGGGGCTCCCCCGACAAGCTCCTGATCTACCTGGAGGGGGGAGGAGCGGGCACCGATTATCTCACCTACCTCACGATGGCCCTGAAGGATCCCACCGACTTCCCCCTGCTGGCCGGAGGCGCGACCAGGGGGATTTTCAACAGGAGGGACGAGAGGAACCCCTTCCGCGACTACACCTTCATTCTGGTTCCTTATTCCACGGCGGACGTGCACTCGGGCAACAGGGTGATGAGGTACTACCACCCCCTCAGGCCCTCGCAGAGCAGGGTGGTTTACCACGTGGGGTTCGTCAACGCGGCGGTAGCCATCCGCTGGGCCGCCAGGGAGCTTCCCCAGGCGGGGAGGGTGGTGATCACCGGTTCGAGCGCGGGGGGGTACGGAACCCTCCTGAGCACGTGGGTGGCCCGCCTCACCTTCAGGAAGCCGGTGGTGGCCATAAGCGATGCCGGGCCGGCCCTGGTTTCCAAAAGGAACCCCAACTTCACCCTCCAGACCACCGAGTACTGCTGGGGATGGCTGCAGAACCTGAGCAGGCTGCCCGAGGAGGAGTGGGTGAAGGAGGAGGCGGTGAGGTTGATCAGGGAAAAGGGTGAGCCCCTGTACGGCGTGCTGGCCTTCGCCGAGAAGTACGAGGACTGCCTGTGGGCCCTCTACGAGGACCAGATGGATCTGGTCATAGGCACCGTGTTCCTGGGCTACTCGTCCAAGGAGTTCAGGGAGGTGCTGCTCGGGGCCACCGGCGAGATCAGGAGCTCGCATCCCTCCCTCTTCTACAGGTTCCTGCCCTACGGGCTAACCCACACCATCCTCTTTTGCGACTGGTTCTACACCAGGGAAATAAACGGGGTGACGGTGTGCGACTGGGTGGCGGGCCTGCTGGAGGGGAGGGGCGGGGACCTGGTGGAGCCCTTCTCCCCCTCGGTGATGAAGGACTTCATGCTCTGGGTGACCTCGATGGGTCAGGCCGAGCTCTGCTCCCTCCTCAGCCTGTCCCCTGCTAGATAAGGTTAAACGGGGAGGGGGGGAAGGGAGGAGGTGGGGCCTTGTCGCCTTCCCCCACGAGCCCGCTGGGGGTATCCCTCCTGGGCTGCGGTGAGATAGGGCGCATCCTGGCCAGGGCGGTCAGGGAGGGGAGGGCGGGGAGGGTGCAGCTCAGGTACCTCTTCGACAGGGATCCGGGCAGGAGCAGGAGGCTGGCGGAGGAGCTGGGGGGAGGGGTGAGGGTGGCAGGCAGCTTTTCGGAGATCCTCTCCGACCCGGAGACCAGGGTGGTGGTGGAGGCCGCCTCCCAGGCGGCCGTGGCGGAGTACGGGGAGGAGGTCCTGCGCTCGGGGAAGGACCTGATGGTGATGAGCGTGGGCGCCCTGGCCGACGAGGACCTGCTCCGCCGGCTGAGGGAGGCGGCGGCCAGGGGGGGAAGCAGGATCCACATTCCCTCGGGTTCCGTCCTGGGGGTGGACGGGGTCAAGGCGGCGGGGCTGGTGGGGATCAGGGAGGCCCAGCTCACCACCCGAAAGCCCCCTGCGGCCCTGGCCTACAGCCCGTACCTGAAGGAGAGGGGGGTGGACCTCTCCCACCTGAAGGAGCCCAAGGTGGTCTTCGAGGGGACGGCCAGGGAGGCCGTGAGGGCCTTTCCCGAGAGCGTGAACATCGCCGCCACGCTGGCCCTGGCGGGGGTGGGCTTCGACGGGCTGAGGGTGAGGATCATAGCGGACCCCACCCTGGACAGGAACGTGCACGAGCTGAGGGTGAGGGGGGAGGCCGGGGAGATGGTGACGGTGGCCAGGAACGTGCCCTCCCCAGGCAACCCCAGGACCAGCTACCTGGCGGCCCTCTCGGCCATCATGAGGCTGAGGGACCTGGTGGAGACCCTGCTGGTGGGAACCTAGGTGATTCCCAGCCCGTACTTCCTGGCTATCTCCAGGAAGCTCTCCGCCACCAGCTTGACCTCCTCCCAGCTCAGGCCGTAGGTGTTGAGCTTGAAGTGCCTGGTGAGGCCGGGCTGGATCCCCACGATCCCCCTCTCCCTGAGCTCCTCGTAGAGGAAGAAGCCCCTCCTGCGGTGCTTCTGCGAGACCCGGTAGAAGCCCTCGGACTCCACCTGGACCAGCGTGTGCCTCTTGGGCCTCTCCCCCAGCTGCCTGGTCCCCTCTATCCTCTCCAGCTCCCCCACCAGGTACCTGACCTTCCTCACCTCCTCCTCCCACCTCCCCACCCTCTCCACCACGTGGGGGAAGGAGGCCATGAGGGTGGCCAGCGGGGCCCCCATCACCGTGCACCCCAGCAGCGCCGTCTCCTTCTCCGGGAAGGACCTCCCGCTCCAGTCCCCCCTCACCTCCGACCTCCTGAGCACCCTCTCCGCCACCCCCTCCCCCAGGGCCAGGATCCCGGTGGGGGCGCTTGCCGCCCAGCTCTTGTGCCCGCTGCTCACCAGCACATCCGCCCCCAGCCTCCTCCCGTCCACGGGCATCACCCCGGCGGTGTAGGCGGCGTTGAGGAGGAAGGGCACCCCCCACTCCCTGCAGAGCTTCCCCACCTCCTCCGCCTCCGTCAGGTTGCCGTAGAAGGAGTCCACGTGGGTGAGCAGCACCAGGGCGGGGGGTTTTCCGGTCTCCCTCCTCACCCTCTCCAGGGTCTCCTGGTAGGCCTGGGGGGAGATCCTGAACTCCGGGGGGCCGGAGTGGGGCACCTCCCTCACCCTCAGGCGGGCCAGCTCGGCGGCCAGGTAGGTGGAGTAGTGGGCCAGGCTGTCCACCACCACGCAGTCCCCGGGGGAGGCCAGGGAGGAGAAGGCGATGAACTTCCCCTCCCTGCACCTGGTCACCACCCTCGCCACCTTCAGGTTCAGGAACTCCGCCAGATCCTCCAGGAAGTCCGCCACGGGGGGGCGCTCTATCCTGTCCAGCCTGGGGGTCTTGGGGGGGCACCAGTCGCAGACGGAGTACCCGTCCCCGAACTCCAGCAGGGCCCTCCTGGCCTCCGGGGTGAGGATGCCCCCCCTCTGGATGGGGTTGAGGTTGATGAGGCCCTCCCTCCCGAGCTCCCTCCTCAGCTCCCTGTACCGGGAGAGGCGGTCGGGGGTGAGGCCTCCCATCCCCCTAGTCGGGAGGGGGAGATATTTTAACCCGGGGGAAGAGCTTGAAGGATGAAGAGGAAGATCCTCCTCAGGTACCCGGCCGAGATGGCGGAGGAGCCCGTCTTCGCCACCGTCCTGCTGGAGACGGGCATCCCGGCCAACATCCTCTACTCCAGCATAGGGGCGAGGGGAGGGGAGATCCTGATAGGGGTGGATGCCCCCCCGGAGGAGGTGGAGAGGATGATGGCCCTCTTCCGCAGGAGGGGGGTGGAGGCGGTGGAGGTGAGGAAGGCGGTGAGGGTGGACAGGGAGAAGTGTTTCGACTGCGGGGCCTGCCTCTCCCTCTGCCCCACCCAGGCCCTCAGGTTCTCCGGGGACTGCTCCCTGGAGGTGGAGGAGGAGAAGTGCGTCTGCTGTGAGGCCTGCGTCCCTGCCTGCCCCGTGCGCGCCATCACGGTGAGGAGCTTCGAATGATCTCCCTGAGGTGGTCCTACCGGGAGACCCACCTGCTGGTGAAGGCCGACAACCGGGAGGCGGCCAGGGCCTCCGTTCTGGCCGCCTTCAGGGCCAGGAGGGAGGTGGAGAGGTTCCTCCTCCGCCATCCCGAGTTCCGCTACTCCCTGGAGCCCCTCTCCTTCCCTGGGGAGGAGTTGCCCAGGGTGGTGGAGCTGATGGTGAGGGCGGGGCAGACCGCGGGGGTGGGACCCTTCGCCGCGGTGGCGGGGGCCATCGCCCAGTTGGCGCTGGAGGGGGCGAAGGAGGCGGGGGCGGTCAACGTGGTGGTGGAGAACGGGGGGGACATAGCGCTGGACGGGAGGAGGGAGTTCTCGGTGGGGATCTTCGCCGGGGACCATCCCCTCTCCGGCAAGCTGGCCCTCTCCCTGACCCCGGCCGAGCTGCCCGCCGGGGTTTGCACGAGCTCCGGGACGGTGGGACCCTCTCTCAACTTCGGCTGGGCGGATGCGGTGACGGTGATCTCGGATGAGGCCTCCCTCTCGGACGCGGCCGCCACCTCCATCTCCAACGAGGTGAGGGGGGAGGCGGAGGAGGCGGTGGGGAGGGGGCTGGAGAGGGCCAGGGAGATCCCCGGGGTGAGGGGCTGCCTGATCCTCTTCGGGGACAGGGTGGGGGCGGTGGGGAGGCTGCCCCGCCTCAGCTGGGTGGGGGGAAGGCTGCCCCGCCCACCCTCCTGGTCCCTCCCCCTGGAGGAGTGGCTGGGGCGGTAAGGTTAAATCCGGGAGGGGAGAAAGGCGGGTGTTGAACGCCGTGGTTCCCCGGGGCTCGGCTCTGAATCCTTACGTGAGGGAGAAGATCAGGCAGATGCTGTGCGAGGATCTGGGCTTCGGAGACCTCACCACCGAGGTTCTGGTGGACCCCGGGACGGTGGTGAGGGCCAGGATCGTCTGCAAGGAGAGGGGAATCCTGGCGGGGGCCCCAGAGGCCAGGCTGGCCTTCGAGGAGATGGGGGTGAGGGTGCTCGGGTGCAAGGAGGACGGGGAGCCCCTCTCGCCCGGCGACACCGTGATGGAGGTGGAGGGCCCGGCCCAGGGGGTGCTGAAGGCGGAGAGGATCGCCCTCAACCTGCTCATGCGCATGAGCGGGGTGGCCACGGCGGCCAGGAAGATGGTGGAGAAGGCCAGGAGGGTGGCCCCCCGGATAAGGGTGGCTGCCACCCGCAAGACCCTCCCCCTCCTGACCTACTTCGACAAGAGGGCGGTGGTGGTGGGGGGAGGGGATCCCCACCGCTGGAGGCTGGACGACGGCGTGCTGGTGAAGAGGGATCACCTGCAGCTGGTGGACTCGGTGGAGGAGGCGGTGAGGAGGGTGAAGGAGGGGGTGAGCTTCACCAAGAAGGTGGAGGTGGAGGTGAGCAGGGCGGAGGACGCGCTGGCCGCGGCCAGGGCCGGCGCAGACGTGGTGATGCTGGACAACGTTCCCCCCTCCGAGGTGAGGAGGGCGGTGGAGGAGCTGAGGAAGGCGGGGCTGAGGGACAGGGTGATCGTGGAGGCCTCCGGTGGGATCACCCCGGAGAACCTGGAGGAGTACGCCGGGACGGGGGCGGACGTGGTCTCCTCCAGCTACATGACCTTCAGGTCCCTGGCCGTGGACATGAGCCTGGAGATACGGGAGGTCCTCCGGGGACGGGGGAGGAAATCGGTAGGGTTAAAAAGGGGGAAGCCCTCATAAGCCGAGGTGAAAGGTTGGAGGGACTCTCAGCAAACGCCCAGAAGGTGTACGAGGCGCTGAAGAAGCTCGGCGCCACCTCTCCCAACACCCTCAAGACCGCCGATGACGTGATGAGGGCGGCGAAGCTCCCCAAGGGGATGGTGAACAACTCCCTGATGGAGCTGGTCTCCAAGGGCTTCGCCAAGAGGGTGGCCAGGGAGAAGGCGGCCGGGTACTACCTGCTGAAGTAAGGGTTAAGCCCCGGGCGGCCTCTTTTCTCGGGATGAGGACGGGGACGGCGGAGCTTCCCCTCCACGGTGGCCACTGTCCCCCCTGGCTCTTCGAGAGGATGAAGAGGCTGGGGAGGGCGGTGGTGGGGGTCATCGTGGAGGAGTTCGGGAGGAGGGAGCTCCTCAGGAGGATGGGGGACCCCTTCTTCTTCCAGTCCCTGGGCTGCGCCCTGGGATACGATTGGCACTCCAGCGGGCTGAGCACCGTCACCCTGGGGGCCCTGAAGGAGGCCCTGGACCCGCGGGAGCTGGGGGTGGCGGTGTGCGGGGGGAAGGGGAGGGCGTCCAGGAGGACCCCTGAGGAGATCCGGAGGGCGGCCGAGCTCTTCTCCCTCCCCTCAGGGAAGGCGGAGAGGCTGGAGTACGCCAGCAGGATGGCGGCCAAGGTGGACAGCGCCTGCGTGCAGGACGGCTACCAGCTCTACCACCACTGCTTCCTCCTGACGGAGGACGGGGACTGGGCGGTGATCCAGCAGGGGATGAGGGGGAGGTGGGCCAGGAGGTACCACTGGGTCTCGGAGGGGGTGAGGAGCTTCGTGGAGGAGCCACACTCCGGGATAGCGGGGGAGAGGAGGGAGGAGGTGGTCCTGGACCTGACCGCCAGGGAGAGCGAGGGGGCCAGGAGGGGGAGCCTGGAGCTGGCCAAGAGGGACCCCTCGGAGCTCCTGGCCCTGGGCAGGGAGGCGGAGCAGACCTCCCTGGACGAGTACCTCGGCCTGCCCCCCGGGAAGAGACTGGTCATGCCCGAGGGGCACGGGATCCCCGGGCTGAGCGTGGAGACCCTCCGGGTGCTCAGGAGGGTGCAGGAGCTGGATCCGGGCAGCTACGAGGAGCTGGTGGCCGTGAGGGGGGTGGGGCCCAGGACCCTCAGGGCCCTGGCCCTCCTCTCCGCCCTGGTCTACGGGAAGCCCCCCTGCTGGAGGGATCCGGTCAGGTACTCCTTCGCGGTGGGGGGAAAGGACGGGGTTCCCTTCCCCGTGGACAGGAGGCACTACGACGAGGTGGTGGAGTTCCTCCAGCTCGCCCTGGAGGAGGCCAGGGCGGACAGGGAGGAGAAGCGCAGGGCCCTCAGGAGGCTGGCCTCGCTGGTCGGGACCTGAAAACGATTTATCCCCCTCTCCCCAAGAAGAGATGGTCCCGCGGTAGCTCAGCTTGGTAGAGCGGCCGGCTGTAGACCCAGGGCCGTTACCGGCATGTCGGGAGTTCAAATCTCCCCCGCGGGACCTCGGTCGTTAGACGGGAGGGTGGCCCTTGGGCTGTCCCTCCCGAGCACCCGGAGGGCAGGAAGGTTTTAACTTCCCAGGCGGACGGGGGAGGAGATGGGAGTGGTGGTGAGGTGCGGGGTGTGCGGGGAGGTGCTCTTCCGGGGCTCCCAGCTCTCCTGGCTGCAGGAGCTTCCCGAGGAGGTGAGGGAGCAGCTCCTCCACGCCCTGGGCCTCCTGAGGGAGGTCAGCTGGGAGGATCCCTCCTTCGCCAGGGGGGTGGTGCTCTTCTCCATAGCCCTCCACCACCTCAGCACCAGGCACCCGGAGAAGCTCCAGGAGCTGGTTAGGGTGGAGGAGGAGCCCTGAGAGGGGGGGCGGTAAGGTTAAAACGGGGTTCCTCCCACCTTTATCGGTTGGCGGCCACAGCGGCGGGGAAACACCCGGTCTCGTTCGATCCCGGAAGTTAAGCCCGCCAGCGATCTGGACGGTACTGTCCTGCGGAAGCGGACGGGAACTCCAGGACGCCGCCAACCGCTTCCCCTTGGGGCTGCCACGCTTCCCCAGCCGGGGTGGGGGAGACGGGAAGACTTTAACCGGTGGGGAGGAAGAGGAATGGGGCGCCCTGGTGGTGTAGCCCGGTCTAATCGGGGGCGAGGAGTCCCCGAGGCCAAACATACAGGCCTGTCGAGCCTGTGCCCCGGGTTCAAATCCCGGCCAGGGCGCCACTTATACCCCCTCCCCTAAGGAAGCTGAATGGAGCCCTCCCGCCCCACCGTCCGCAGGGCCCTCTTCTTCGAAAAACTGGGGGGAGGGAGGGTGAGGTGCGGGGTCTGCGAGAGGAGGTGCGAGGTGGAGGAGGGAGGGACGGGCTTCTGCGGCACCAGGGTGAACAGGGGAGGGGAGATGTACACCCTGATCTACGGAGACGTCTCCTCCCTCTCGGCCAACCCCATAGAAAAGAAGCCCTTCTACCACTTCTGGCCAGGCTCCACGGCCCTCACGGCGGGAAGCTGGGGGTGCAACTTCACCTGCCCCTGGTGCCAGAACTGGACCCTCTCCAAGACCAGGCCCTCGCCCGAGAGGGCCCACCACCTCAGCCCCGAGGGCTTCGTGAGGCTCACCCTGAGGGAGGGGTGCCGGGGGACCTCCCTCTCCTTCAACGAGCCCACCCTGATGGCGGAGTGGGCCCTGGACGTCTTCAGGCTGGCCAGGAGGAGGGGCCTCTACAACACCTTCGTGAGCAACGGGTACATGACGGAGGAGGTCCTCAGGGCGCTGGCGGAGGCCGGCCTGGACGCCATAAACGTGGACGTGAAGGGGGCCGGGGAGGCGGTGAGGAGGCACTGCGGGGCGGACGTGGAGAAGGTGTGGAGGAACGTGGCCCTGGCCAGGAGGCTGGGCCTCCACGTGGAGGTGGTGAACCTGGTCGTCCCGGGGGTGAACGACCGGGAGGACCAGCTCCTCTCCTTGATCCGGAGGCACCTGAAGGAGGCGGGGCCGGAGACCCCCCTGCATTTCACCGCTTACTTCCCCTCCTACCGCTTCACCTCTCCCCCCACCCCGGTGGGGGTGCTGGAGAGGGCCAGGGAGCTGGCGGTGGGGGAGGGGGTGGAGTTCGCCTACGTGGGGAACGTTCCGGGGCACAGGTACGAGCACACCTACTGCCCCTCCTGCGGGGAGCTCCTGCTCAGGCGCTTCGGCGTGGAGCTGGTGGAGTGCAAGATGAGGGAGAAGAGGTGCCCCCGCTGCGGGAGGGAGATACTGGTGGCGGGGGAGCTCCCCTAATTTTTTGAGAGGGGGGAGAGGAGGGGAGGGGAGAGGTTGGCCAGGATGAGGGTGCTCCTGACGGTGGAGACCCGCTCCTCCAAGGGGAGGGCGGCCCGCAGGCTGGACCCCTCCTGCCGCTGCCTCTTCCTCGACCTCCCCATGGATCAGACCCCCTACCTCAGGAGGCTGGCGGAGGGGGAGGATCCCGAGGGGGTGGTGAGGGAGATGGAGAGCAGGGGGAAGGTCAGGATCCCGGAGGACCTGCAGGAGCTCAGGGCGCTGGGCCCCCTCCTCCGCACCCTTCCCCGGGGGGTGAGGATCTTCGGGTACAGGGATCCCTCCTCCTACCGGGTCTCCAGGGAGACGGCCGAGGTCCTGCTGCGCCTGACCCTGAAGGCGAAGCTGGGGAGGATCAGGGCAGGGGAGTGGAAGGAGGTGCTCCGGAGGGAGGTGGAGAACAGGAGGGAGGCGGTGGGGCTGGAGGCCGACTTCATAGCCTCCAGGGCGGAGGAGGAGAACGCCTGCCTGGACGCTCCTCCCGAGCTGATCTCCCTCCTCTCCGAGCGGGGTTTCGAGATGGAGGTGGAGACGGTGGATCCCCCCTGCAGGCCGCTGGACCTCCTCCTGTCCAGGGTGAGGGAGGAGGTGCTGGGGGGAAGGGAGGTGGGGGAGGGGGAGGTGGAGGGGCTGGTGAGGGAGCACCTGAGGTTCGTGGACCTGGTGGTGGAGAGGGGTTACGAGAGGGCCTACGAGCTATGGAAGCTCAGGGCAGGATAAGGGCCGTGACCTTCGACGTGGGGGGAACGCTGGCGGAGGGGAGGCCCGACCACGGGCTCTACGCCCGCAGGGTCCTCCGCCTGCTGGCCTCCAGGGGCTTCGCGGTGGGGAGGGAGGAGTGGGAGGAGGCCACCGGGAGGGCCCTCTCCGAGCTGAGGAGCAGGAGGGAGGAGCACCGGGAGATGTCCTTCCGGGAGTTCTCCTCCCTCCAGCTCTCCTCCCTGGGGGTGGAGCCGGATCCCCTCCTGCTGGAGGAGATGCTCTCCCTCTACCTCCTCTCCTTTCCCCGCAGGCTGAAGAGGGGGGCGAGGAGGGTGGTGGAGGAGCTCTTCCCCCTCTACCGGCTCGGGGTCCTCTCCAACTCCATGAGCCCTGCCCCGCGGCTCTTCCTCCAGGAGAGGGGGCTGGACCGCTACTTCGGGGTGATCCTGGTCTCGGGGGAGGTGGGGTACCGGAAGCCCCACCCGGAGATCTTCCTCAGGGCCCTGAGGGAGCTGGGGGTTTCCCCCGCGGAGGCCGTGCACGTGGGGGACCGTCCCGACACGGACGGGGCGGGGGCGAAGGGGGTGGGCATGTCCTTCATCCTGCTCAGCCCGCGCACGCCCGGGGGAGGGGTGGAGGCGCAGGCGGTGGTCCCCTCCCTCTCGGACGTTCCGGGGGCCGTGGAGATGCTCTCCCTGCCGGAGGGTGAGGAGCTCCTGGACTCCCTGGGGAGGAGGTGCTTCCTCTGCTCCTCCCCGCACTTCTCCCTCTACCGGCTGGAGGACCGCCCCGTCCTCCTCTGCCCCGACTGCAGGAGGAGCCTCCACCGCGCCTCGGCCAAGCCCAGGAAGCACGGGAAGTACAGGGCCGTGTACCAGAGGGCCTGGAGGCCTCACCGGTAGTGCTCGTATCCGCGCTCCGGCAGCCTCTCCTCCCCCAGGAAGACCCCCCTCCCCCTCTCCACCCTCCCCACGGGAGTGACCCGGCATCCCAGCCCCTCCAGCGATCTCCTCACCCTCTCCCAGCGGGAGGGTGGGAGGGTGAAGAGGAGCTCGAAGTCCTCCCCCCCGTGAAGGGCCAGCTCCAGGGGGGAGAGCCCCTCCCGGGAGAGCCCGAGGAGCCCCCTGGGGAGGGGGAGCCTGGAGGGATCCAGCACGATCCTCACCCGGCTCTCCTCGGCCAGCCTCCAGGCCCCGGAGGAGAGGCCGTCGGAGAGGTCTATGGCGGAGGTGGCCCCCTCCCTCGCCAGCAGCTGGCCCTCCCTCACCCTGGCCCTCGGCAGGAGGAACCTCCTCACCAGCCCCCCGTGTCCCCCCAGCTTCCTCACGATCACCTCCAGGCCCCCCGCCGCCCCCCCCACCTCCCCGGTCAGGCCCACCAGGTCGCCCGGTCTGGCCCCCCTCCTGGTCAGGATCCTCACCGCCGTTCCCACCCCCATCCCGCTCACCACCACCTCCCCGCAGCCGCTGAGGTCCCCCCCCACCACCGGAACCCCGTGGAGGGAGGAGGCCCTCCTTATCCCCTGCAGGATCCTGTCTGCCTCCCTCTCCTCCAGCTCGGGGGGGAGGCCCAGGGAGAAGAGGAGCCCCAGCGGCCTGGCCCCCATGGCGGCCAGGTCGCTCAGGTTGGAGGCCACGGCCTTCCACCCCAGGTAGAAGGGGTCGACCCCCGGGGGAAGGTCCTCGCTGTGGACGAGCATGTCGGAGCAAACCACCAGCCTCCCCCTCCCGGCCCTCAGGACCGCCCCGTCGTCCCCTATCCCCACCTCCACCCAGGGGGCCGGGGGGAAGAGCCTCCTCACCTTCTCCAGTAGCTTCCTCTCCCCCACCTCTCTGAGCTTCATCCCTCACCTCAGCAGAGGCAGTTTTCCCGTCACCCTGTCCACCAGCTCGGAGGGGGCGGGTCCCACGGCCAGCACGGTCACCGTTCCCGGGGGGAGCTCGGTGAGCCCCGCGTCCTCCACCAGCTCCGCCGGGAGCCCCAGCTCCCTGGCCCTCGCCAGCAGCTCCCTCAGCTCCCCCTCCCCCGGGACCGACACCACCACCTTCTTCCCCCCCTCCTCCCTCCACTTCCTGAACCACTCCTCCCTGCTCCTCCTGCAGCTCTCCGCCGCCAGCACCGCCCCGTGGGCCACCTGCACGGCCAGCTTCCCCCTGCTCATGGGCAGGTCCTCCCTCACCACCATCACCTGCTTGTACTCGAAGGGCCTCATCCTCTTCCTTCCTCCCGGGGGGTTAAAGCCAGGGGGGGGATAAAAAAGGGGAGGTCTAAGGGAGAAGTGGGCTCCTCCTACCGGTGGGTCATCCTGGGCCTGGCCTGGCTGGTGATCTTCTTCGTCTACTACAGCTGGTACGTCCTTCCCCCCTTGGAGGAGGAGCTCTCCTCCTCCCTGGGCCTCTCCACGGGCCAGCTCTACCTCCTCCTCACCGCCCCCACGCTGGCGGCGGCCCTGGTGAGCCTGCCGGGGGGAGCGGTGGGGGACAGGCTGGGGGTGAGGAGGACGGTGCTGGTGGGGACGCTGGCGGGCTCGCTGGTGGGAGGCCTAAGGGCCCTCTCCCCGGGCTTCCCTCCCCTCTGGCTCCTCACCTTCCTGGTGGGGGCCTGCATGGGGCTGGTGGTCCCCAACCTGCCCAAGCTGGTGGGGGAGTGGTTCCCGGAGGGTGAGACGGGGGCGGCCTCCGGCATCTACGTGAGCTCCATGGGGCTGGGGATCTCGGCCGGGCTCTTCACCGGGGCCCTCTTTCCCTCCTGGAGGTGGGCCTTCCTCCTCACGGGGGTGGGCATGTTCCTCTCCGCCCTCCTCTGGCTCCTCCTCGCGAGGGAGCCCCCGGGCGGTGGGCACAGGGGGGTCCCCCTCCGGGAGAGCCTCTCCCACGCCGTGAAGAGCAGGAACATCTGGCTGCTGGCCGCGGCCCAGTTCCTCTTCCTGGGGGGGTTCGTCTCCTACACCGGGGGCCTGACCCACGCCGTGCAGGAGGTCTTCGGGGTGGAGGCGGAGGAGGCCGGGGCCCTCTCCGCCCTCGCGGTGGTGGGGATGGTGGTGGGTAACCTGCTCTGGCCCCCCCTGGCCGACAGGACGGGGAGGTTCAGGGGCTTCCTCCTCCTGTGCTCCCTCACCTCGGGTCCCCTGCTGGCCCTGGCCTGGTTCTCGGCCTACGGCCTCCCCACCTGGATCCTGGTGTTCGCGGGAGGGGTGATGGCGGGGGGAGTGCCCCCCCTCCTCCTGGCCTATCCCCCCCTCCTGCCGGAGGTGGGGCCCAGGTACAGCGGGGGGGCCTCGGGCCTCATCCTCACCTCGGGAAACCTGGGGGGGATAACCCTGACCCTGGCCCTCTTCCACCCCCTCTCCGAGCGCGGCTACGATCCGGCCTTCCTCTCCCTGGGGGCGGTCTTCTGCCTGATAGCCCTCTTCTCCCTTCCCCTGTCCGGGGTGGGGAGGAAGGGACCTAGATCCTGAGCCCCACCTCCCAGCCCTCCTGGATGGCCTCCAGGGCCTTCCTGGGCTGGGAGCAGTCCCCCACCACGTAGAGCTCCTCCACCCTCCCCCTCAGCTCCTCCGCCAGCTTGGAGTTGGGCCTGGAGCCCACCGCCAGCACCACGGAGTCGGCCGGGAAGACCTCCTCCCTTCCCTCCCTCTCCGCGAGCACCCCCTCCGGGCGTATCTCCCTCACCTTCGTGGAGGTGAGGATCCGGACCCCTCCTTTCCTCAGGTTCTCCCGCAGGATCCACCTGGTGGTGATCCCCACGTCCCCCGCCACCTTCTCCAGCATCTCCAGAAGGGTGACCTCCTTCCCCCGCGAAGCCAGGTAGTGGGAGGTGTAGCACCCCACCCCCCCTCCCCCCACGACCACCACCCTCCTCCCCACCTCCCTCCCCCCCAGCACCTGCCAGGCCTGCACCACGTGGGGGAGGTCAACGCCGGGGAAGGGCGGCACGATGGGGAGGGCGCCGGTGGCCACCACCACGGCGTCCGGGGCCATCTCCTCCACCATCCGCGCGTCCACCCTGGTGTTCGTCCTTACCTCCACCCCGGCCTTCCTGGTGTGAAGGGCCAGCTCCCTCACCAGGGTGCCCAGCTCCTCCCTGCCCGGGGTGACCGAGGCCAGGTTCAGCTGTCCCCCCAGCTCCCCGTCCTCCTCGCAGAGGATCACCTCGTGTCCCCTGAGGGCGGCCGTTTCCGCGGCCTTCATTCCCCCCGGTCCCCCTCCCACCACCAGCACCCTCTTCCTCCTCTCCGCGGGCTCCACCCTCACCTCCCCCTCCCTCCCCACGCCCGGGTTGACCATGCAGGTGAGGGGCCTGCCCTCGAAGAGGCGGTCGAAGCAGCCCTGGCAGCAGCCTATGCAGGTCACGATGTCCTCCACCCTCCCCTCCTGGGCCTTCCTGGGGAGGTCGGGGTCCGCCACCAGCGCCCTCCCCATGGAGATCAGGTCCGCCTTTCCCTCCCTCAGGATCCTCTCCGCCAGGGCAGGCTCGTTGATCCTGTTGCTGGCGGCCACCCTCACCTCCGTCCCCCTCAGGGCCTCCTTGATCCCCTCCGCCAGGTACACGTACCCTCCCCTGGGGACCTCCATGGTGATCATGGGGACCCTGGACTCGTGCCAGCCTGCCGTCACGTTGATGGCCGAGATCCCGGCCTCCGCCAGCGCCCTGGCCACCACCTTCATCTCCCTCAGCGTGTTTCCCCCCGGGATGAGCTCGTCCCCGGAGAGGCGGCACATCAGCGGGAAGTCCCTTCCCACCACCTCCCTCGTCCTCTCCACGATCTCCAGCAGGAACCTCATCCTGTTCTCCAGGGGCCCCCCGTACTCGTCCGTGCGCCTGTTCGTCACGGGGGAGAGGAACTGGCTTATCAGGTAGCCCGCGGAGCCTATGAACTCCACCGCGTCGAAGCCCGCCTCCTTAGCCCTCCCCGCCGCCTGGGCGAACTCCTCCTCTATCCTCCTTATCTCCGGAACGGTGAGGGCCCTGGGCTTCACCCTGCTGAAGATGGGGGGAGGAACGTCGGAGGCGGAGACGGGCTCCCTCCCCGTGATCTCCACGTACTCGTACCTTCCCGGGTGCCAGAGCTGCAGGGCGGTCTTGGCCCCGTGGGCGTGGATGGCCTCCGCCAGCTCCCTGAGGCCCGGTATGTAGGAGTCGTCGGCCGCGGAGATCACGTACTCCAGCCCCTTCTCCACGGCGGCTATCCCCACCACGATGAGCCCCGCCCCTCCCCTCGCCCTGGCCTCGAAGTAGCGCTTCAGCTGGTCCGTGACCTCCCCGAAGGCGTAGCCGGTGGTGAGGGCGGGCATCACGATTCGGTTCCTCACCACCATCCTGCCTATGGAGAGGGGTGAGAAGAGGGTGGGAAAGGCCGTCATCCCTAGCCCATGGGGAGGTCGAGGAGGTCGAGCTCGGCCAGCTTCTCCCTGGTGGGGATCCCGTTCTGGTCCCAGCCCCGGTAGCGGTAGTAGGCCTCCAGCATGGGCTCCAGGTGCACCACCTCCCCCGCCGCCGGCCCGGAGGGGTGGGGCTCCTCCAGCAGGCGCTTGGGGAGGGTGTCGTGGGAGCGGTTCATGCCCTCCCTGACCCCGAACATCCTCTCCAGGTTGTAGATCCTCTCCCCGCACCTCCTGAACTCCCTCTCGTCGAAGTCCTTCCATCCCGTCACCGCCCTGACCACCTCCGCCACCTTGTCCGCCGTCATCATCCATCCCCCCAGGAACTTGCACATCCCCAGCCCCTCCACGGCGGCGTAGGCGTCCTGGGTCTCCTTCACCACCCTTCCCAGGATGGGGTCCTCGGAGCGGGGGTCGAAGAAGGGATCCCTTATGTCCTCCGGGAGGATGGGGTGGGGAGCCCCTATGAAGGCCTGCAGCTGCACGTAGGCGTCGATGTGGCAGCCCCCACGGTTGGAGGTGGCGTAGGAGAGCCCCACGATCTTGGCCGCCCTGGGGTCGTAGGCCGCGAACTCCAGCCCCTTGGAGTGCATGGCGAACCTCTCCGTCCCCCTCCCCAGCCTCTCCGACATCCTCTTGGTCCCCTCAGCCAGCAGGTTCCCTATTCCCTCCCTCCGGGCTATCCCGTGCACCATCTGGACCATGGCCTCGGCGTTTCCGAACCTGAGCTCTATTCCCCCCGTGTCCTCCCTGGTGAGGATCCCCCTCTCGAAGCACTCCATGGCGAAGGCTATGGTGCTCCCCGTGCTGATGACGTCCATCCCGTAGTCGTTGCAGAGGTGGTGGGCGTAGGTAATGGCCTCCAGGTCGTCCACCCCGCACATGGAGCCCAGGGCGCCCACCGACTCGTACTCCGGGCCCTCCGTCCTGCAGGCGTAGGGCCCGCTCTTCACCTCCGTCAGCCTGGCGCACCGGATGGGGCAGGCGTAGCACCCCTTGTTGCCCATCAGCAGCCTGTCCGCCAGCGCCGGTCCATTGATCTTATCCCCGGAGGGGAAGACCCCCTCCTGCCAGTTCCTGGTGGGCATGCCCCCCTGGGCGTTTACCATGTCGAAGCCCGATTCGGTGCCGAAGTTCTCCAGGCTCATCTTCAGCATGTTCTGGGAGACGGACTCCACCGTCTCCCTGATCAGCTCCTTCAGCCTGTCGGGATCGGCCACCTCCACCTTCTTCGTTCCCCTCACCGCCACCGCCTTCAGCCTCTTGGATCCCATCACCGTCCCCATCCCGCACCTCCCGGCCGCCCTGTTCAGGTCGTTCAGGATGGAGGCGTACCTGACCAGGTTCTCCCCGGCCGGCCCTATGCAGGCCACGTTGAACTTCTCCCCCAGCTCCTCCTTCAGGATCCTGGTGGTCTCGTGCACCCCCTTCCCCCACAGGTGCCCCGCCCCCCTGAGCTCGGCCCTGCCGTCCTCCACCAGGAGGTAGACGGGTTTGGGCGAGATTCCCTCGAAGATGATCCCATCGAAGCCCGTGCGTTTGAAGTCCACCCCCCAGAAGCCCGCGGAGTTGGCGTGCCCGTAGAAGCCCGTCTGGGGGGACTTCGCCACGGTGTCGTACCTCCCGGCGGTGGGGAAGCCCGTGCCCGTGAGCAGCCCGGTCATGAAGATGAGCTTGTTCTCCGGCCCCAGGGGATCGGCACCCCTCTTCACCTCGAAGAGGTAGCGGGCCCCCAGCCCCCTGCATCCTAGGAACTTCCGGAACTCCTTCTCCTTCACCTCCTCCTCCGCTATTTTCCCGGAGGAGAGGTCGACCCTCAGGATCTTCCCCATGCCACCGAACAACTCGATCCTTCCTCTCCAGCGGGTGGGGTAAAAAGTTTTACTCTTCGGCCCTGCCCAGCAGATAGCCCGCCGGTGCGCTCACGCCCCAGCTGAGGACGAGTAGGTTGAGCACGGTTTTGAAGGTGGACCAGCCGAGGCTGAGGGCCCAGCCCACGGCGCAGGTGGCTAGGAACCCCAGGAAACCGGCCACCAGGAGGATTCCGCCCAGGGAGGGAACGAAGTTCTCCAGCCCCACGCCTGGGAGCTCCTGCAGCAGGAGGATCCAGAGGGGGAGGAGGACGGAAAGCTGGAGGAGGGCCAGGGCTATGGCCTCCAGGGTGAGGATCATCCAGCCGCCGGAGAAGGGGAGGTTGAAGGCGAGAAGGCCGAAGAGGGGGGAGAGCAGCCCCGAGCCCAGGCACATGACGGCCCTCCTTTCCCTCCTGGCCAGGAGGAGGAAGAGGGGGGCGGCCAGGGCCACCAGCAGGGAATGGGCGACCGCCGCCACGTAGAAGGGAGGGGAGAAGGTCATCTCCTTGGAGGTGAGGGCCAGCTCCCAGCTCCCCGGAAGGGCCACGAAGATGAAGGAGAAGGCCCCCAGGTAGGCCAGCAGGGTGTAGAGCATGAGGGAAGAGGGGAGGAGGGAGGGGTTGCGGAGGATGCTGCCCAGGCTCCTTTCAGGGGTTCCCCCATCGGGGAGGGCTGCGGCTGGCGGAGGGGTGAGGAAGGGCCCGGAGAGGAGCCAGAGGAGGAGGGAGCCTCCCGCCAGCAGACCGAAGAGCAGGGGGACCTTCTCCCATCCCCCCAGCAGCTGGGTGAGCAGGGAGCCGAAGAAGGAGGAGGAGAGCACCCCCAGGAGCAGGGAGACGATCCCCAGGGTGAGCATCAGGTTCAGCCTCTCCAGGAACCTCTCCAGGCTGAGCACCAGCAGGAGGAGGACCAGCCCCATGGAGCAGGTGCCGAGCAGGAGCCGGGTGGTTGCCAGGATCCAAAAGTTCTTGAGGGGGGAGGAGAGCCCCGAGAGGGCGGTTCCGGCCATCAGCAGGGCCACCATCCTCCCGAAGCCCTCCCTGGTGACGAGCCTCCTCCACCAGAGCATCAGGGAGAGGCCCAGGAGGGAGAGGCCCAGCAGGGGGGCGGAGGCCAGCAGCCCCATCCCCAGGGGGTCGGTCCTGAGATCCTCCATCATCAGGAGGAAGCAGGGGGCCAGGGAGCCCATCACCCCTCCTCCCGCGAAGATGGAGGCGTACATGAGCAGGGCCCATATCTTGCCCCTCTCCACAAACGTAAAAGGAAGGGGGCTCATTAATCCCTATCGGGGAAAGTGGGGGAGGACCTCAGGTCGGTGGTGGAGAATGCCCTGAGCCTCTCGGAGGAGGAGCTGAAGTCCAGCCTCTCCTTCCTCATGGACACCATCAAGGGCGTGGGGCTGAAGGAGTTCCTGAAGGTGGTTCCCGACCTCCTCTCCAGGATGATGGAGAAGATGGAGACCCTGGAGCTGGCCAGCTTCGTGAGGGAGGTGCCGGAGGCCTCCTCCAAGTTCCTGGAGGTGCTCTGGGAGGGGCTGGGCCTTCTGGCGGAGGGGGATCCCGAGATCAAGGGGAAGCTGACGGGGATGGAGCCCCTCACCGTGAACTTCAGGGCCACGGATTCACCCATGGCCGGCCACTTCAGGGTGAGCGGGGGGAGGCTCTCGGGAGGGGGGAGGCCCCTGATGAATGCGGATCTGGTGGTGGAGGCCTCCACCGCGGACCTGGTGGGTCTCCTGACGGGGAAGGTGGATCCCGTCTGGGGCGCCCTGCAGGGGAGGTACAGGGTGGAGGGCAAGGTGGCGGACGCCATGAGGCTGGCCCCCCTCATGAAGCTCCTCCCCAGGCTTCTGACGGGGAGGGGTTTTCCTCGAGATAGGTGATTTTTTAAAGGGGCCCTCCCATTCTATTTGGCTGGCCGGGGCGTGGGGTGAAAAAGGAGAGGAAAGATGAGGTGTCCCCACTGCGGGTCCAGCCGGACCATAAGGGCCGGCAAGAAGAGGAACAAGTACGTCACCAAGCAGGGGTACCGGTGCAAGA